>JABAHS010131857.1_pt1 | contig 58402 bp, 95 predicted proteins | sample 7062111 | NCBI WGS metagenome assembly JABAHS01 (sample SAMN14534600, study PRJNA622989) | marine sediment metagenome | biome: marine biome [ENVO:00000428]; feature: marine pelagic biome [ENVO:01000023]; material: deep marine sediment [ENVO:00002113]; isolation source: pool of 4 deep marine... | reverse complement strand
CCAGACATCACAAAAATATAACCGTAATTTATGTTTAAATAAACATAACACATAACTTTATAAACATAACATACAATATTTTAAAATGGATAAAAAATGTGTATGTGGAAACCCTGTTCCAAAAGGTAGGAGAAAATACTGTAGTTATAATTGTGGAGTAGTAGTTTATTATAAGGAACACAAAAAAGAATATCTTGAAGCTTCTAAAAAAAGTAGAATAAAACATAAGGAAAAAAGATATGCTGCATTCAGAGAATGGTATAAAAACAATAAAGAAAAACATAACAAATACATGAAAGAATATTTTAAGAAAAACCAAACTAAAAATAGTATAAGAAAGTGGGACAATGTGAAAAATAAGCAAAATATGCTTTCAAAATATAAAAAATGTGTTGAATGTGGAACTGAAACTCAATTAGAGCTGCACCATAAGGACTATGAAAAAAAGTATGATACTAGTAATTTGAAACTACTATGTAGAAAATGTCACAGAAAGTTGCATAGGAAATGAATCACATTTTCATAAACTTTATATATTCTGGTTTTAATATTAAATTAATGACATACAAAATCAGGCAAATAGGCCAAACAGGTTCTTATACGCAATATGGTGTTACTATAAGTTCTCAATTTGCAGAAAACTGGTCAGGTGCTGAAGTTGAACAATACGAGTCAGGTAATGCCCTTATTCTTAGGAGAGTGGTTTGAAATGGAGAGGAAACAAGCAGAGAGAGTTAATAGAACGAAAAAGAGTGGACTTAGGCAGCGCTATCAGTTCAAATTGAGTAGTTCGATTAATTCCTGCCTTTTGGATTTACAAATGAAGTGGCTTTTTTGGCGTGCGGAGTCAAGACATCACAAAATCTTTAAAAAACACTGTAAAAAAGGATTTCATATGTTACAAAGAACTGTACAAGAGCGTGCTACTAAACAAAAAATGAAAGTAGAATATCTTGAGTGTAAATTTTGCAATTATGTATTCTTTTCAACGATAAAGGATAAAAACAAATGGAAAATGCTTAATTCGAAAAAAAGAAATACTTTCCGTAAACTCAAATATGAGGAAGTGGTTTAATGATAGATTCATTTGATGAAAGAATTAAAATATTCGGCATGTCAGACAATCCTTTGTCTGTTACTGGATATGCTAACCAGTCAAGAGAACTGTTTAAAAGGTTAGCAAGAAGAGTAGAATTTGATACTACTTTCTTAGGTTGTCAATATTTTGGACAACCTTCTTGGGTAGACCATGATACTCAAACTTTGAATATGAATCCAGTCCAAGGATTATACAAGCTTTTACCACGTGGTGAAACTTTTGGTGCACATCCTTACTGTGACGACATATTGCCTAAATACTTAAAAGATTATCAGCCAGACTTATTCTGGGTACTTCTTGATACTTTTATGGTCTATTATATGATTAACATGAATTTAAGTCCATCAAAATTCTGTATGTGGTTTCCAAGCGATGGACAACCTTTACCATGGACAGACGGTGTTATGAATACTGTGAACCTTTTGAAAAAAGCTGAAATGAGAGTAGCAATGAGCAAATTCGCACAAGAACAAGCAGTAAACGAAGGCGTGCCTGACGTTCATTATATTCCTTTAGGAACGGATACAACTAATTTTTATCCGTTAAATGAAGAGCAAAAAATGGCATGCAGAGAAGAATGGAGTAAAAGATTAAACGTAAATTTAACAAACAAGTTTATTGTTGGGAGTGTTGCAAGGTTTCAAGGCAGAAAAATGACAATGGAATTGCTTAAAGTATTCCGTGATTTTTGTAAAAACAAAACAGACGCATTACTACTCCTTCATTGCTCACCTACAGACCCTGCTGGCAAACAACACGGGTATGACATAGTAGAAAAAATAAAAGCCTACGGTATTCAAGATAAAGTAGTGTTTTCCGGTATGCTTGTCAGCAAGGGTCATACTGACCAAGAAATGAATCAGTTGTTTAATATGATGGATGTACATGCACTTACAACCTCGGGTGAAGGGTTTGGTATACCTACAATAGAAGCACAAGCATGTAATGTTCCGACTATTGCAACTGATTTCACTACCACAAATGAATTAGTTGTTGAACCAAGAACAGGATTAGGCGTAAAGTTAGCAACAACAATAACAGGAACATTCAACGTGGAAAGAGGAGTAGTTGACAAAAAAGACTTTGTTGAAAAACTCAATATGTACTATAAAGATGAAAGTTTAAGACAAGAACTTGCTAAAAACTGCCGACCTAATTGTGTTAAAAAATACGATTTTGAAAAAGTAGTTTATCCAGCATGGGTAAAACTGATTAAAGAGGAGATGAATAAGTGAATTTTGTTCATTGTCAACATAAAATGAAATGGAGTAAAGCAATTACGATATATCAAGGAGGTGTTTGGACATGGAGATGAAAGTAAAATCAATAACTAATACAACCAAAAAGGAAGAAGATAGAGATGACTCTGTAAAATACATGACAGAACTTGTAAATAATGACGGCTCGATTAAAGCAGTAATTACAGAAGTTATCGGAAGAACTTTCCAGCCTGGTGACAAAGTTGAACTTAGAAGGGTAGAAAGTCAGTCAACACTTGATGAAAGTTTACCAGAACAGGGAGAAAACAATGACAACGCTGTCAACAGTGATACTAGCGGGGAATGAAGAAGATTGGATTAAAGAATGCGTTGAATCAGTTATTTATTTCTCAGACGAGGTAATAGTAATTGTAGACAGCAAAAGCAGAGATAACACTATCAAAATACTAGATGAAATACAAGAAAATAATCATAAAGTAAAAGTATTTCTTAGAAGATGGATACGTGGAAGTGAAATGCGACAATTTGGTTTACAACAATGTACAGAAGACTGGATACTGTTTCTTGACGCTGACGAGATATTAAGTGACAATGCTTTTCTATTAAAAGAGTATATTAAAAAGGGTGACAATGCAGGTATAGAATCCTTCTCAATTAAAGGTCACCACTTTATTTTCAGTTTAGGTTTAGAAGATTTTACCTTACCAGAACATTTTTGGGCGAACAGGTTAGTAAAAAGAACGCCCAAAATTCATTTTCCTAAACAAAAATATCACGGAGTAATACAAGGTTTAAAAGGAGCAGCTGGTGCAATAGTCGATGTGAGAGTATTCCATATGGGTTACGTAAGACACCTTTCAAAAGTGATGAAAAAACACGAAGAAGATATGAAAACTCAAGAAATACACTCACCAGAATTTTTAAAACAATGGAAAGACTGGCACCTTAAAGGAACATATCCAACAAAGCCGTTCCAAGAATGGGATAAGTTTCCGTCTATACTAAAGGAGAAATTTAAGCTATGAGTTTATTTAAAAGAAAGCCAAAAGAGTTTTACCTTTTAAATTGTGGTAAAAATAAATGTAGGTATCAGTGGCTTCAAAAAAATTCTCCTTATGGTGAATTAGCATTTATAATTGGAATAAAGCCTACTACATGTCCTAAATGTGGTTATTGTGGTGGTGGTGCAACAAAAGTGATATTACATGAATGAAAAATACGAAGAAGAGTATTGGAGAAAAAGACCTTTTGAAGATAGATATTACCATATGGCTTTGCAGTATATAGAATTTTTTGAGCCAAAAGAAATGATAGATATAGGTTGTGGTAGAGGTTATTTTGTTCATGCTTTTAATTATTTCAAAATACCAAGTGTAGGTTATGACGTATCAAAATATGCTGTTCAACATCCTTACGGAATATCTAGAAACAGACTGTTTCCGTCAAAAGAAATATCAAAACGTTATAGACCCAAATTTGACCTAGTTTTATGTTTTGATGTGTTAGAACACTTGAACCTTGAAGAAATAGAGCAGACAGCCAATCTGTTGGTAGAATTAAGTGATAAATACATACTTCTAAGTATTTGTATGATGGGTGACCCTAATTTTAAATTAGACAAAACCCATATAACTTGTAGAAGTAAATCATGGTGGATAGATTACTTCCAAAGGAAAGGATTAAAATATATTCCGACACCAAAAAATTTCTATTTTGGTAATCAAATCTTGTTATTTAAGAGAGGTGAATTAAATGGAAAAACCAACAGTTAGCATTAACATTTTGACAAAAAACAGAATAATGGAATTTTACGGACTTCTTGTAAGTTTACGTAATCAGACATATAAAAATTGGAACTTAGTAGTTATTGATGAATCAAGTCCTCCTGTTATACAGCATAAAACAGTATTAGATTTGATGACAAGAATGAAGTTAGAAGGTCACTTTGTCAAATATATTCATCACAACGTTTCATGGATGAATATAGGTAAATGTCGTAACGAAGCAATACAACATTCACCTGATGAACTTATATGTCGGATAGATGATGATTCTATTTGCGAAAAAGATTACCTTGAAAAGTTAGTAAAACATATAACATCTAAGGAAGATATAGGTGCTGTTAGTGGAATAGTACCAGTTTTAGGTGCACCTGAAATGATAAAAGAACCGCCAAAGATATTCAACAAAGTAACTTTCGATAAAGAAGGTAAAGTAAGCATAGCTGATGATGGTGGTCATTTTTACGACCCGAAAGTTCTTCCTGCACAGCATCTTAGGAGTTCGTTTATGTTCAAAAAATCAGTTGCAATGAAAGCAGGACTACATCCTTTAGAATATGGACCAACAGGATATAGAGAAGAAACAGATTTTTCTTTAAGGATAGCTTATGCAGGATATAAGATGTTGGTTGATACTGGTGCTATTTGTTGGCATGTACAATGTCCTTCTGGCGGTGGTAGAGTAACAGACGCTGCAAAAAGAGCTGAAATGAACGAAAATCATTTTATAAGGAAATTTAAAAGATTGTTTAAACAAAAAGGAAACCCATATGAGGAGGCGAAACAATGAAATTAAACATTTGGGGAACAATATTTGGTGAAAGTGGTTATGCTGTACATACGAGAAATCTTGCACTCGCACTTCATAAAAGTAAACAGCTTGATATAGGTCTTGAAGTAGGTCAAGCACCTCCTGGATACAGATATTTTGACAGCAGACTAAAAGAAATGGCAGATAAAGGTTACGTTTATGACAATACATTAATGATAATGACGCCTGAATGGTGGAAATTAAAGTTTTCAGACCCAATTAAAAACTTGATAGGCTTTGGTGTTTTTGAAGGTGATAAGTTGCCTATTACGTGGGAAAGGAATGCTAAACATGAAAAACTGTCTTGTATATTCACGCCAAGCGAACATACAAAACAAGCGTTTTTAAATTCGGGTATAGAAAAACCAATACACGTTATACCACACGGTGTTAATCCTGACGTTTTTAATCCTGACGTTAAACCTGCTGAAAACGTGAAAAGTGACGATATATACGACTTTCTTTACGTTGGCGGTTGGAGAGATGGAATACTTGACAGGAAAGGTGTAGACGTTTTAATAAGAGCATATTGTAATGAGTTTAAGAAAACTGAAAAAGTAAGACTAAATCTTAAAATAAACATGTCTTACGCTAAACCTAACCAAGATGTTAGCCAAGATATAAACGCTTTACCTATTCCACCTTACGGAACAAGACCACAAATGGGATTAATAAAACAGAATATACCAGAAAACCATTTAGCGAGAATATATAAAGCTTGTGATTGTTTTGTTATGTCAACAAAAGGAGAAGCATTTGGAATGCCTTGTTTAGAAGCAGCAGCTACAGGTTTACCTGTAATAGCTACAGATTATGGTGGCCAACAAGATTACCTCACGCAAGATTCAAACATATTAGTTAAACCTGACGGGTTTGCTCCAGCAACAGGTGGAATATATTATGAAAGAGCAAAATGGGCTATACCTTCTGTTAAAGGATTCCAAGAGCAAATGAGATACTGTTTTGATAACCAAGAAGAAATGAGAAAGAAAGCAGAAAAAAACGCTAAACATTTCTTAGAAAACTGGACTTGGGATAAGACGGCTGAAAAAGTGAACAAAATTGTTAAAGAGTTGGGTGATTTTGATGGGTAAGAAAATCAAATGTCCAACTTGTACGGACATCGTGTTTATAAAGAGCAAATGACAGATGGAAGATTGGTGGACAGAAATTGTTCATGCTACGATGGAATGGTAGAAACTTTGTCAGTAAAAAAGGAACCAATCCTAACAAAAAAGCATGCAATAGCTTTTGTTAAAGAATACAAAAAACCAATTTTCCATTGCACAAGCATGCGAGGAACACAGTTATCCAATCTTGAAAAACAAAGGAGAGAAGCCGTGTGCAACTTTTTAATCACGCACTTCGAACTAACAGAAAAAGAAATAAAGGAATAAAACATTTAAATTACGACAGTAAATTTAAATAGTATATGAATTTAATTAAGAAACGTAAAGGATGGCAGAAAGGTAAACATGGTATAACCATTCAAGTTTTTTCACAAAAAGAAAAAATGTTCACAAAAACAATGACGTTACACGGTTTAACGCCTTCACAAATAATAGAGGACTTAAAATTTTATTTTAAAGCTAAAAAATTATCAGAAAAACAAGACGTAACTTTGGTTTTAAGGAGTGGTAAAAATGGCAAAAAAGCAAAAGAAAGTAAAGAAAAAACAACCAACCATAGAAGATAGGTTCAATAATTTAAGGGCAGAAATGGATTACGTGATGGATAAATTAGCTAAAGACAGAATGTCAAAAAGGTTGTTACCGTACTATTCTATGTTAGTTTCAACACTAAAACGTTCTCAGGTTTTTGTATCTAATGATGCTTTGCAAGGAGTAGCTACTCAAGTAAACACACATCTAAACGAAATACAAAAGTCATTTATAGCAACAGACGAAAAAATCAAAGCACAAGAACGTAGAATAGAAGAACTTGAAAAACCATATTTGAAAAAACTTGTTAGGAGGTTAAGAACATGGCTGAAGAAAAGTCAATAAGTGTTATAAAACACAAAAGAGAGGAGTTAGAATTCAGGAAGAAGGTAAAACTTTGGCATGACAAATCAAGATGGGACGACAATAAAATGATTTGTGAAACGTGCATAAGGCAAGATAAAGACAGGAGCAAACTTGACGACAATTACAAAAAATATCAAATAAGCGGACCATACATTAAACACGACCAAGCTATAGACAAAAAAACACACAAGATACTTGGTGTAAAAATAGACATGATGTGTCCACGTGGTCATGGGGCAACATTAACCGTCTTCAACGAAGATTTAAGGCATCACGGTTTTTTTGACATAAAAGACAAAGATGGAAACCTAAGGAAAAGTGCAATAACTGACTTTGTGGAACACGTTAAAAGAGGCATATTTACAAAGAGAGGCATGAAGAAAAAAGAAGAACCAAAAACACCACAAGGAGGAGAGGATAATGGCAACCAAGCTTGAAGTTGAAGTGATTTGTTCATCTTGTAACAGTAGGGACAATTTAAAAGTAGAAATGAAAGAAAGCCATAAAGTAATTGAGTGGGTATGTCCTTACTGTAACACGAAAAAGAAAGTGTCTTTAACTACACAAGGTGATAAACCAACAACAGAACGTGCCTTTCCAATAGGTGGAGTCAATTAATTAGCATATTGAGGTGGTGCTATGAACTTGAACAAATTGGCAGTAGATATAGCTAAAAGAGAAGGCGGAAAAAAGAGTATAAGCATTGCACAAATAAAAGAAGTCCTTCGCATAGCTTTCCAAGAATTAGGGAAACATAAAGACAAAGAAGTTATACACGTAGTAAACCGGTACAGGAAATAGGAGGTGGAATTGTGGGTCTATTTGATTATCTGAAATTAAGAAGAGAAGGTAAAATAATAACAGAACGAGAAAAAACAAAACTGCAACTTGATGATACAGGCATACGAACAGGCGTTTGGGATTCTATAGGACACTATAAAAACAATACAGACTTTTATCTTTTAAGCAAAAGACCCACTTTACCTTTCCTAACTCAAAGATATAATGTTGTTCAATCAGGAAAATTAAAATATGAGAGGTTACAATTATGACGTTTTTATTTACAAGAGAAATGATGGTTACAGGTAAAAGATTAACAGTTGAATTGCTGAATTACGCAAAAGATAGAGGCGATGAAAAAGTAATGATAAACCAAGAACCAACATACTGGTTTTTGGCACAATGTAAAAAAAGGAGAATAAAAGTAGTACAGGAGGAGATTAGAGATGGAGATAACAAATAAACATAACTTTCCACATTATGTAGTGGAATGGCTGAAAAACGACCAATACGATTATCAGCCAGACGTTTTAAGTGCAACAACTTTAATGCAACCGCCAAGAATGTATGCACTTAAAAAAATACATAAAGACCAAATAACAATGGACGTATCAGACTTAATTGCACTTAGATATGGAACAGCTATCCATGACAGCGTAGAAAAAGTAAAAATATCAAATGCAATACAAGAAAAAAGACTATTCCATACAATGATAAGCAAACAAATATCAGGCAAATTTGATATGCTTGTGAAGTTAGATGAAGAAACCTGGAAATTAGTTGACATTAAAAGTACGTCTGTCTGGAACTATATTTACGGTTCTAACGATGAAGAATACAAAAAACAATTAAGCATATACAGATACTTGGCTTATTGTAACAATCTTAACGTATCTGACAACGCAGAAATAATGATGGTATTTACAGACTGGAGTAGGAAAAGGTCCTTAGAAAGCCAAGATTACCCAGAAACACGTATAAAAATCAAATCAATAAAACTTATGTCCATAGAAGACACGGAAAAATACATAGTTGAACGTATACAACTTCTTGAAAGTACAGCAGCTTTATTAGAACAAGACAAAATGCCTGAATGTACAGAAAAAGAATTATGGGCAGGAAAAAGCACGTTTATAATCAAAGAAAAACAAGTTAAGCTTGGAAGTTCTGACGATATAAACAAAAATCCTCACGTTTTAAGAAAATTTAAAACCTTTGAAGACGCTGAAGGATATCGTGAAGGGATATCTGAAGGAATGGATAGATTTGTAGTAGTAGAAATTAAAGGGAAAGTGAACAGATGCGATTATTGTCAAGTGAAACCGTTTTGTAATCAAGCTAAAAAACTACAAGAGGAAGGCAGAGTATGAAAGGAGAAAAAGAACACTTCAACAAAATGTTATCTTGTAAAATAAATCAAGTGCTTAACGGAAGACAGCAAGATAGACTTTGGAAATTTACTAAAGAAGGCGGTTGTGAAGAAATACCAGATGTTGCATTAAGCCTTATATTTAACAGAGGACTAAAACGTGAAGAAGAAAAACATAAATGTTGCTGTTGCTGCAGGAGGAAGAGAGAATGAAAGTAGCTGTTGTAGGAAATAGACAAGGTTGGAATGAAGGTTTTGTATTTGCAAAGTTAGCTGAATTACTTTCAGAAAAAGATGAAATAGTTTCTGGAGGTGCTTTAGGTGTGGACACTTATGCACAAAATTTTGCCAGAGGTTGTGGTAAAAAGATAACCATCTTTTATCCTGATTTAAAACAACCTTCACCCGACAGGTATTACAAACGCAATAGTGATATTGTAAATTACTCAGATAAAGTAATTGCTTTTAGTAAAGGAACAAAAAGTGGAACACAAAATACAATTAATTGGGCAAAGAAAAAAGGTATAGAAATTGTGGTGATTAAGCATGAATAAAAAAGTTCAGAAATTGTTAGAAAAAACAGAAATAGGCAAAAAAGCCATAGTTTTCCCAGACAAAAGTATCTTAGAGCTAACCGATGAGTACAAAAAAGCCATAAAAACAAAAGCAAAACAAAACAAAATAAACCCTAATACAGCATTAGGTTATATGTTAGGCGAAACAATGGAATTATGGCTTAAAAAGAAAACATTAGATAAATTCGGATATCAAGTTAAGTTAGAAAAAACAACAAAAATGTCTGAATCAGCAAACAACGTAATATATTCATACATAAGAACTGCTTTATTAAAAATGACAGGCGAAAAAGTAGGAGTAAGAGTAATGACTGTTGAAGAACTAATGAAAGAAAAGAAAGGAGCTGGTTAAGTATGCCAATGAAAACATTAGATGATAGAACTTTAAATGACGTTTTCAGATGTCATAAAAGAGAAGGTCCTGAAGCAGGCACATGTAAAAACTGCGGTAACGACCATACAATAACACAAGAACTTTTAAGAAACTGGATAATAGCTATGACAAAACAATACAAATCAGGTTTAGGCGAAGATATAGAAATATTTATTCATCCTGACACAAAAAAGTAAAAAATAAAAAGAGGAAAATATGACAACAGAACAAAACGTAAAAAACTTTGCAGAAATGTTCAACAATCTCAATAAACAAACTCAAACTAAAAAGAAAGAACATCATGGGACAAAAAACTTAATTCCAAAACCACCTTTTACTAAAGAACAACAAAGAAAAGGAGGATTAGCTAAAAGCGAAAAGAAAACAAAAGCGTTAAGATTAAATCCAAGAAAACATGGTAAACTTGCTAAAACAGAAATACCAGGAGTAACAAGATGTAGTACTAAATGTTCACTTTACAAAGAATGTCCAAAATATAAAGAATCAAAAGGTGGAGATTGTATTTACGAATTACAAGCAGTAAAAGAAATAGCAAAATTGCATACAGTAGATAAGTTAGGTTTACTTCAAGATATAAACAGAAACATAACAGAAGCAGAAAAGGAATGTATTAAGCCAAGAAAAAGTAAGTTTTTTTATCAGGAAAAGATAGCTAAACTAAAAATGGATTTTTACAAGTTACGATTCGGTGAAAGTCCTTTAGTAGCTATTCAGAATAATATTGTATCAGACAAAGCGAGTGTTTATAATATGGTGATTAAGGCAAGGAAAAATTTAAAAGAGAAAGGAGTGTGGCAAGGATGAACTACTATTGTGGAAAATGTAAAATCCATTTCGATAATTCAATGGGAGTATTTTGTCCTAAATGTGATGATGATAAGTATCTAACAATATCAAGAGGTTCAACCTCAGGAGTAGTGATAAGTACATGAGATGGTTTTGGAAAAGAAAAAAGAATAGTGAACTAAAAGACGGTCACTTTTTCCACTTTGAGGTTAAAAAAGGTGAAGTGTGGGTATATAGCAATATGCCACAGTTTAAAGGTATGGCAGGCAAATTTGTAGGTGGATTTAAGCTTAGCTACCAAATGAAGGGTGCAAAAAAGTTGGATGTGGAAATATGACAGAAGTACTTTTAATCAAATGTAGAGTATGCGAACATTATGAAGTAGAAGAAAGTAGCAGGTGTCATTGTTCTCAATGGAACGAAAACGATTCAACGGAATTGTTTGTTAAGAAAGAGGATATTAAAAAGATAATTAATGAAACAGTAAAAGGTGAAAAAACGTCAGTAGATGCTCTCAGGGAGGAATTAAATGAAAAACTGTCCTGCTTGTAACTCAAGTAAAGTAAGTGTAGGTCCTGAAGGTAAAAAATGCAGGAAATGTGGTTACGAGCATAGGTATAAGGTGACTGAATGAAATGTCCAGTATGTGATAATAAACTGGAAAAAAACAAAAAATGTTTTATGTGTGAAATGGAAGAATTCAATAAACAAGCATGTATGAGAACATGATAAGGAGAAAACTATGCAAATGAAATGCGAGTCTTGTCATAAAGTAATGAAAGTAAAAGGTAAAGTTTTACCTCAATTCCAAGCATATTTTGAAGGTCAAATAAAATTTATAGTTCCGAACGAAATGGTTGTGGTGGAAAAATGATAATAAGAAAAAACAATCAAGGTCAAATAATCCAGATAAACCTTGACCCAAGACAAAAAGAAACTTGCTTAATAGTATGTCTTGACCAAGTAAAAGGAATAAACATAACAGGAAACTATGGAGGAGAAAGTGTTTACAAAATAATTGCTGGGTTAGACATAGCTAAAGACATATTAATAGACCAGATAAAAGGCCAAAGCAATATGGAGATAAACGATAGGAAGTGATAAACCACCTGCAGATGCTTGTGAGGTAGAAACAAGCCATCAACAAGACACGAATCCAAGATTAATTGCCCTACATACATCCTAAAACTAAATTGACCGTAGGATGCAGGCAAGCAGAAAGTGGTTTAAATTGAGGTGATGTAGATGGAGATAGGAGAAGTATTTAACAAAAACAAATTAACAGACTTAGGTCTAACTTATACAGGCATGACTTTACTGACAGACAACGGTGCTAAAGTATATAACGGACATGATGGTTGGTATAAGCTTGTTCCACAAGGAGATAATTTTAAATATGTCGGCATGCTGGAGATGGTAGAATGAAATATAAAGACCACATTATAGCAATCTTAATGATTGCTGGTTGTTTAGTAGGAATCTATCTTATGTTTTATGCGTTTGAATATGCTGAATGGAAAATTCAAGATAAACATATTGAAATCTTAGAAAATCATGGTAAAATAGTAGATTTTGACTATTATGATGGTTTCTGGGAAGATAGATGTATAGCAAAATTAGAATCAGATAAAAAAGTGTTTTTAAATGGTAGAATCTGCAATAAAATGCAAACTGATACTAACCTATTTTACGTAGAATATACTCGTAATGACAACATCACTTATGAAAAGTTTGTTTTAGGTTATCTATTATACGAAAACCCAGCATTATTATTGGAGGTGAAAGAATGAATTGTTTAGAAGAAAAACGTATTAGAGAATCTTTTGATAACATTCAAGGCATTATAGGAGAATATGAGTCTAAAACAAATAAACCAACTATTGAAGGTTTTTCTATGTTCCTTGAAAGAAAAAAACAATTCCATATACAAAAATATAAAGAATATTGTTTGATGAAAAAGGCAAGGTGTAAAAATGGTAAAAGTTAAACCTCAAACAGTAAACGTTGAAATGAAAGTCAAAATAAAAATGAGTATGTGGGATGCTTTAAAGTTAAGGATTGCGGGTATCAAACATGACAAATAAATGTTTTATATGCTACTCACAAAAAGACTTGCAAGACAGTGAAGTGGAAGTAATGACAGCAATCAATCAAGCTACAAAATTAAAAATCAAAGTATGTGCAAAGTGTGATAAACAAATGAACGATATGGAGGGTGTTGAGGATGGACAAGTTGATTGAATTATCTTTCGAATTTTGTGCAGAAACAGGAAAAGAGCCTCTTGCAGGTTGTAAACAACGAGGTTGTTATAATCAAGCAGTTAATATTAAAGACATTAAGAAATTTTTTCAACATAAAGTTACTGAAAACGAGAAGAGGATGATGAGAATAGAAGACGGAAAACACTTGAGAGAGAAAGAATTTTCATCTATATTATATTTCGCAGAAGAAATTGGAAAAGCGAAAGCAGAGTTCATAAAACTCCAAAACATCAACCGCTTTATAAAGGAGGAAATTTTAGATGAATAATGAAAAATGGAATTCATACGTAAATAAGCTGATATACCCAGAAACAACTACAAAAGTAGAATTAAGGACAGGTCATAGGAAAATAACGTTAAATGCTTTCGAGAAATTGTTCGCAAACGCACCACCAGAAAACAGGAAAGTATTAGTAGTAGGAGCAGCAGATGGTGTAGAAGTAGAATATTTCCTTGATAAAGGCTTTGAAGTTGTTGGGGTAGATATGTCCGATTCTCAATTTAAAGCCAGAGATAACAAAAATCTTAACCTTATCAAGTGTGATATGCATGAGATATGTTTCCCTAACGATACATTCGACTTAGTTTATTGTTGTCACGTTTACGAGCATGCAGTTTCACCAATGATAGCTTTGGATGAAATGAGAAGAGTCCTTAAGAATAAAGGTCTCTTATTCATATCCACTCCATTATCGAACGAAAAATGGCATATCCAAGACCCTACTCATATCTTTATCCCGATAAAAGAACAACTTACAACCTTAGCAGGTAAGATAGGTTTAGGCGAAGAATATTACGGAATAACAAAAGAACCAGGATTTAAAGATGAAGACCAAAGCCAAATTTGGTTATTTAGGAAAGTTTTAGTTCAACATGCCAAGTTTGAAGATAAAAACAATAAACCAAAAGAGAATGTTATAAGATTGATAACTAAAAATGAGCCAAAATAAAGAAATCGAAGACCTGATACAAAAATCAGTGAAGAGTTTGTCGTATTTTATAGAAAATGTTTTCCCGTTATCTTTTGTCAACCAAAAATATATTAGACCATCACATTTAACGAGATATTGGGCACCGTTATTTCAAAATTATCAGAATACATGTTTACTTGCGTCTCGAAAGCACCTCAAATCAACCATAGTATATGCTTACTTAATGTGGAAACTGTTGAGAACAATAGACTATGACTATGAATTGCTCTATCTATCTTATAAAGCCGACTTAGGCCAATATCACGTTAAGAATTTTAAGAAACTTGTTGACTATAATCCTTTATTTGCAGAAGTCCAATCATTAACACCAGCAGAAACAATAGCAAGATACAGTTGGGATAATAAACACGAATTTATCATAGAACCAGAAGGCGTATTATCTTTTAAAAGAGGACGACACCCAAATGAAGTTATCTGTGACGATGTATTAGCTGACCCTGCAACTCAACTTGACCCAGCAATTATCAAGAAAATTAACCGAATATTCCAAGAAGATATATTCAGTTTACCTAAAGAAGGCGGTAATCTTAGAGTAGTTGGCACAGCCCAAACACCACAAGACTTTTTTTACAGTTTAAAAGGCCAACCTAATTGGGGATGGGGTAAATTTCCAGCTGAATTAGACCCTATAAAAAAACAGACTTTATGGCCAGAAATGTTCTCGTGGCAAAATCTACAAGAAAAACGTAAAGTCATGGGAGATAAAGCTTACGATAAAGAATTCTTAATTAAACCTGTTTACGCTGCTGAAAGCTTTTTCCAAAGAGAACAGTTTGTACCACCTTTAGTTAACCCTGACTTAAAGAATGTTTTAGAATTAAACACTCATAATACAGTAGTTGGAGGCTTTGACGTAGGTAAAAAAACCCACCCAAGCCATTTTGCAGTATTTGAATTAGTAGGAAACCGAGCAATACAACGATATCAAAGATTTTTTGACAGGATAGATTATTACGACCAAGTCCAAGAAATAAACGAATTAGTTAAAATGCTAAAAATCGACAAAGTATATTACGATTCAACAAGAGGTGAACTTGAAGGTTTTGTCGAGCAAGGAATAATGCCTAAAAGCGTCTATGTTCCTGTACCCTTTAGCTTGAAAAACAAAAATACAATGGCAACAGAGTTCAGCAAAGTAGTTTCAAATAACGAGATAGAACTAATTAACGACAGAAGACAAATAGAACAGATATTATTAGTAACAAATGACCTGCAAGCAATAGAAACAGACGAAGGTCATGGTGACTCTTTCTGGTCAATAGCCTTAGCTATATACGGAATTAGACAAACACCACAAGTATGGTATGGCGGTAGAAGTGCCAAAATAACCGGATAAATACCACGTTTAAACACAAAAAAACATTTATATATACGTAAAATAATAATATATTATGAAAAATAAGAAAACTGATGAGTTGGAGATGGAATAATGACAAGAAAACTATGTCTATGTAAAAGGTGCGGATATCAGTGGATTAGCAATAAATCGCCAAAATATTGTGCTGGACCTAATTGCCACAGTCCTTATTGGAATAAAGAAGTCGTGAGGAAGACTGTGAGTAAATTGAAAAAGGAGATGGGAGTATGAAGTTGGAGGATATAGGTTTTTACACGTTAGACGATTATCGTGCAAAAAATGTAAATGAGAATTCACCTATGTGGCGTTGTGAACTAATTATAACTGAAAATTGTAATTTTAAATGTCCTTATTGTCGTGGATTGTCTAAAGAAATATATGGAAAAAGAAAAATAAAACAGTTATCTTTATTTGAAATTAAAAAAGTAATTGATGTATGGTGTAAAGATAAACCTCTTAAAAACATAAGATTTAGTGGAGGTGAGCCAACTTTACATAAAAATATAATAGAAATAGTTAAATATGCAAAAACAAAAGGAATACAAAGGATAGCAATCTCAACAAATGGTTCTAACAGTTTTGAATTATACAAAAAGTTGATAGAGTGTGGCGTTAATGACTTTTCTATATCTTTGGATGCGTGTTGTGCTGAAGTTGGTGATAAAATGTCTGGTGGAATTAAAGGTTCATGGAATAAAGTAATACAAAATATTAAAAAACTTTCTAAATTGACATATGTAACAGTGGGTGTTGTTTATGACAAGAACAATGAAAAACAAATAAAAGAAACAATTTTATTTGCTCATAAATTGGGTGTATCTGATATAAGGATAATTCCTTCTGCTCAATATAATAAACCAAAAAAAATAAAATTGTCAAATAAATTGCTTAATCAACATCCAATATTGAAATATAGAATTAACAATATGAACAAAGGAAAAAATGTAAGAGGCATCAAAAATACTGATAATAAAAAATGTAATTTACTTATTGATGATTGTATTGTTGCTGGTGACTATCATTTTCCTTGTGTTATATATATGAGAGAAAATGGTAAACCTATTGGAAAAGTAAACGAAAACATGAGAGAAGAAAGAATTAACTGGATAAAAAAACACGATTGTCATAAAGACTCTATATGTAAAAAAAACTGTCTTGATGTTTGTGTTGAATATAATAATAAGTATGGTGAATTGCATGATTGAAGATATGAATCCTTGCTTTTTCACATGGGATTTGTGGAGAGCTGGAAATCTTGCAACATTTGGTTTAGCTACTCGATATTATAGCATAACATCACCTGAAGGAAAGCGTATATTAAGAAAACATGCTGTTGGTTATTGCAACGGGAATAATGTTATGTGTAGACAAAAACCTAATACTGTTGCTGTTATGTTTTTTAAAGACGAAGTACATTTTTGGAATCACATAACTCAAAGAGAATTTAATGAGGTTTTTTATGAAAAAAAATGATATTATAAAATATTTGTCTTACGACAAAATGTTTGGTATAATGACGAGACCAGCTTTAGATTTGGAACTTAAAAACAAGAATAAATTTAATTGTTGTTTAATTGATTTTAATAATTTGAAAAAACTTAATCAACTTATTGGATATAATAAAGTCAATTCTATAATATTTAACATTTTTAATGAATTTAAAAAAAGTGAATGTATATGCGGTAGATGGTTTTCGGGCGATGAAGTTTTAATTGTTCATGAAAACATACCAGAAAAAATAAAATTGCTTACAAAAATTTGTCATAAAAATGGAATGACGTTTAAAACTAAATTTTTCTTGAATAAAAAATTAAGTGATATAGCTAAATGTCAAGTAAACTTTTAAATATTTTCTTTTTATTTTTTATTTATTGGGCGGGTAGTTCAGTCTGGTAGAACGTCTGACTTGCAATCAGAAGGCCTTGGGTTCGAATCCCAACTTGTCCATAACAATGCGAGATGGAACAGCTTGGAGTGTTCGCTCGGCTCATGACCGAGAGGTCGTTGGTTCAAGTCCAACTCTCGCAATGCTCATGTAGCTCAATGGTAGAGCATCTGCCTTGTAAGCGGAAGGTTACAGGTTCAAGTCCTGTTATGAGCTTATGAAAAACGTAAAAAAAGGAACAAGAAAACTAATAAGGCTAAATACTAAAGACGTCTGGGATAAAAAAGACTGGCTTGGTTACGAACAATATACAGAAATGAAAAGAAATAAAAAATCTGAAGATACTGGTGGATTAAGGAAAGGTAAACAATGAAAAAGATATATTGTACAGATTGCAGGAGGTTTCTCTAAAATCTCACAGAAAATGGATACCTTGAAGAGGAAACGGTAGGAAACCGTACTGTTTGAAGTGTTTCAAGAGGCTTTGCACTTTTAATCGATTCTGCACTTTTATTCGTTAATTTGCACTTTTATTAACTCTGTATGTCGGTTTATTCTCGTTCAACCTTTCCTTTTTCCTGCCTTCTTTTGTTTGGGTAGTAAACGTATTTGTCGTTCCAGTCTTGCCCATGCTGTCTTTTTTGTGCCGCTATGTGATATTTCAGAACTTGCCGATAAGCTCCCAACTCGTCAATCAATTTTTCAATACGTTCCAAAGCCTGTATCATGCTTTTGTTCGTTGGCATAATATCACCTCAAATTAATGTCTCTATTTTGTGAATATCGACTATTAGGGGAACGTAGCATTTCATCACCAGTTTGACAGCTTCCTCATCTATTTGTTTATCATGGTCACAAAATTTTAACGATTTAACATCAATATCGTGAGCTATACTATTTCTATTGCCATTGAGTTCATATAAGTTCTTAAAAAGTATTTTCTTCCTATCTTCATCGAGTTTTACATCATAAAAGTCGCATATGTGGGCAAGAATTCCTATTTTTCTATTGAATCCAATCTTATCCAATACTTGTTTGTCAAAAGAATCATTTTCTTGATTTATGTTGTAATGTTTTTTTATGACCCTGTCAATGAAATATTCGCAATATATATGTGACATCAAAATCAATTCTCTGATTCTTTTCGGTTTCTGTAAACCTTCGAGGTCTTTGCCTAATTTTTCAACAATATTGCCGAAGACATCTGTTTTTCTATTTTTCATGATGATAAAATAAAATGACAGTTTATAAGTTCAGTTCAATGTTTAAACGTCTGTTTTTTTAGTCCTTAAATAATATTTAAACAGTGATGAAATGCCAAAAATTCAAGAATACATCAATGAGAGACACAAATACAAGATAGACCACACTTACCAAAGACCATCTGGGGCGTGGTCTACCCAAGACAATCAATGCCTTATAGACAGTATTTTGAGAAAAGAACCCATTCCCATGTTTTTCATCAACGAAAAGACGGATGAAGGTGTCTACTTTGTCGTGGACGGGCAACAGAGACTTCATGCCATTGAACTGTTTTGCGACAACAAACTGAAATTGCATGGTAAATTCTCTGGCGAAGACAATCACGGAAAAACATTCAACGGCGAAAATCCATTGTCGGACGAGCAACGCAATACGTTTTTGAACTATACGTTAAATTTTCACATTCTCGAAGATTATGATGACGAAAGGATAAGGCTGATATTTTCCAGACTGCAAAGAGGCAGACCCCTCACATTGGGCGAAAGGCTCAACGCAATGCCTGGGAACATCGTTATATGCATGAGAGAGATTGCAAAGCATCCCTTCATGTCAAAATCAATAGCCGTATCGGAAAGGAGATACGGGGCTTTCCCAGATGCGGCGAGGATTCTTTTTTATGAAAAATACGGGCAGAAAGATTCGGGGACGCCGTCCATAATAGCCTTTTTCGATGAAAACCAGAATCTTTCAAGGGATTCAAAGGAATACAGAAATGCGTTTAGAACATTGAATTTCCTTAGGCAATGCTTTTCGGGAGAAAAATACAATTTTCTGAGCAAACACGCATGGGTGTTCTCGGTTTATACCATGATAAGAGAGCTTTCCATCTCTTATTCATTAACTGGGAAGGAAGACACGATAAGAAACTTCATTGAAAACTTCCACAACAAGGTCTACTCTGAAGACAGAAGAAGGTCTAATCCTGCATATCAAAGATTTTATGACAATGTTCGTGGCGGTTGGTCTGAAAGAATTATCGCATTGCGAAGGCATTTGCTGATAAGGGAATTTCTCGACAAACATAATCTGGAAGAGGTTGACGAAAAACGGCAAATCTCAGACGAGGACAAAATCGCAGTATTTGAAAGTGTGGGCAAAAAATGCGAACTTTGTAGTAAGGTGTTTAAGGACTACAAAGAGCCAGAATATCACCACAAAGTAAGGCATGTGGATGGTGGCAAATCCACGAAGGAAAACATAATGGTCATGTGCAAGGAATGTCATGTCAGGGCACATGGCAAAGAAGACATAGAACCGCCATCTGAAAACGATATTTCGGAAAACGACGAGTAGATATTTCTTCTTTTTTCACACTTGCTTCAAACAGTTAAGGATAAATAGTCCCATGCCAAATATAAAACATGACATTAAAAACTGGTCTTGTTATAGAGGAAATCAAGAAACTTGACCCCGAAGAGAAATGTGTCAAAGTTGATTCATCTGAGCAAAAAATTCATTATTTTTTGAAAAAAAAATGCACATTCAAATTCATGAAAGAAGAGATAGTGAGAGCGTATTATGTTGTATTTCTGGTACGTGAAATGGGTTTCAGACCAAGTTGTATCGATGTAGAAAAGGAATGGGATTTTCAGATAGGGAGAACGAGCAAAAAACCAAGAACGGACATAGTCATATACAAAAACGATTCACCTTTCATACTTTTTGAAATAAAACCACCGCACGAATTTGAAAGCCAGAAGCACTCTTCGATAAAAGGGCAACTTTTCGGTGTAGCCAACAATCTAACTGACAAGGAAGAACTACTGTGGCTTTGCTATGCCACGATATTCGCAGAAAAAGAAATCCTAAAGGAAATGTCTGTAATAGACTATACAATTTCAAGCAGTTACAAAAAATGGAAAATAAATGGTGAACCCTTATTCTCGCAATTGCCGATAAAGGGAAAAACGAAAGTACTCAAGAAGGGCGAGACTATCCTGAAACCCATCACAGAGGAAGCAGTAATGAAATTAAAGAGGAATCTTCATAATAAGCTTTGGAGAGGAGGGACGAGAGGCGACAATAAAATATTTTTCAATTTGCTGAAAATAATAATTTCAAAAATTTATGATGAAAATGAAACTGCGAACAATCAGGCTTACTCATTTCAAATACAATATGATGGGGAAGCTATAGATTATGGAAAAACATACGACAACATACAGAAACTATTCTCCAATACACTTTTAGATAAAAATTATCTGGACATAAAGAAGGAGAAACTCGATAAATTGAAAGAGATAGAAGGTGGAATAGATAAAATAGAGTTCACCCGTGAGGAAATAGCCTTCACAGTTAACGAATTTCAAAACTATTCATTGAAGGTAACGGATTATGATGTTCTTAGCATTTTTTTCGAGAGTATAATAAGGGAAGAGTTCAAAGAAAGTACGGGATTGTATTTTACACCTACAAACATCGTAAAGACCGTTTTGTATGGTCTTGAAGTAGATGAACTATCCAAAAAATTGCTTAAAGAAGAAAGAAGGCTTCCATTTGTAATTGATAGTTCGGTGGGTTCTGGCACTTTCCTTACAGAATACATGAAAATAATAACAGACACCATAATATCAAATTCTGGAGAGCTTTCGGTTACCGATGCCATAAAAGACATGATAAAGGAAAAATTTGATTCAGATAAAAAAAGGCATCCGTGGGCAAGAGAATTCATATACGGGATTGATTTGTATCCACATCTCGCACTGACCACGAAAGTCAACATGATAATGCATGGAGATGGGCATATTCACATCTTTGCAGAGGATGGTCTTGAAGATTTTGATAACTTTGAAGGCGTTCTCAGAAAAAAACACAAAAATGACTTGTATGGCGGTGAAACAAATGAATGTTTTGACATAGTTATTTCAAATCCACCTTTCAGTGCAAAAATAGAAGAAAAGACGAGGGAAAAATACAAGGAAATATTTCCAGAGTTGGGCAAAAAGGGTTCAGAAATAATTTTCATAGAGAGATGGTTTCAGCTTCTGAAAGAACGTGGTAGATTAGGTGTTGTTCTTCCAGAAAGCATTTTCAATACGACAAATAACATAGATGTCAGACTTTTCATTTACAAATATTTCTGGGTAAAGGCAGTTATTTCACTTCCAGACGGCATGAAAAATGGTGCATTCGCTCCATATACTGGGACAAAAACGAGCCTACTTTTCGCACAGAAAAAAACAAATGACGAGATAAAAACGTGGAGCGATATGTGGTACAAATTTGAAAATGAATTCAGAAAACTTAAAAATGAGATTGAAAAATACTTTGGAGTGTTTGACGGAAAAAAGGGAAAAACGATAATGTCATTCGTTGATTCTGGTAAAGGAGAAAAGAACAATATCATCAGATTGCTGAAAGGTTATATTGAAGACAATTTTAAGGATGAAGATGCCGATTTGGAAATTGGTGACCTGATAAAAAAGTACTATGGTGAAGTTGAAACGATGGAAAAGAAGTGGTGGGTTTTCAAGCAAGTCGTCAAGGAAATTGAGAAAATTTATCCCGAAAGCAAAACGAAAATATACATGGCTCACACGGACAAGATTGGGTATAAAAGAACCAAAAGAAACAGATTTGTCACTGATAATATGCTCTTTTCCACAAAAACCGATGACGGAAAAGAAAAGGTATCAATAGATTTATCAGAACCCAAGACAATTTTGGACGAGATGAGAGATGAAGTTAAATGGGATTGAATAGCACTCAAACAACATTATCGAATATCGGAAGAAGAAAATTCGTTAGACTTGATTATAATTATCATTTTTTCTGGAAAAAATTTGATGGTGTTTTAGTCAAAGGTGAAAGGAAAAACGGAAAATATTATTATTTGTGGGAGATATTAAATGAAGCCAGTTCCACCACACTAAAAAAAGGAAGTTTGGGTAAAGAATATATTTTGTTGGATTTACCGAACATAGAAGCGGGTACTGGAAAAATAATTATAGAAGATGCTGTTGATTACATAGGGTCTGACAAAGTAATCTTTGGAGATTCCGAAATTGTAATATCGAAACTTGAAACAAGGAAGGGTCACATCATTTTGAATGACAAAAGGAAGAAATACATAGGAAGCACGGAATTAATTCCCTATTATGTGAACAATAGAATAGTCAGTTTAAAATATCTAAAATATTTTTTGTTGAACAAAAAATTGCTGAAAAAATTGAAATATCTTGAATCTGGCAAAACTCATCACAGAGTTCTCCCATACGAATTTCTTCATCTCAAGGTATTCATACCAGATAAAGAGGTACAGGAAAAATTTGTCGAAAGAATAATACCATTGGAAAAAGAGATAAGTGTATTGGAAAGACAGTATAAACCCCTTCAAAAAATAATAAACGATTCTTTCAAAAAATTCGGAATAAAGATTAAATACCCTGAACGCATAAAAGAAAAGGAATCTCTCAGTTTGCCGATAGGAAAGATAAATCATGGTTTTCTAAGATGTGGCGTAAAATATGAGCTTTTTTGGGAATCTTACAATGGAAAAATATTTCAAAAAAGCAAATTCAAGATGAAAGCACTTAAAAGCTTCATTTTTTACGTGAAACCGACAATTTTGAAAAAGGGTTCTCTTGACGATGTCCACACTCTTATAGAGCTCGATGACATACAGCCAAGAACTGGCACAATTCTCAACAAAGACAGAAAAGTCGGGGAAATAAATTCAGATAAAGTATTATTCGGAGATACCGATTTTTTGATTTCCAAACTACGACCATATTTAGGTTATGTCGTCATTAATGACAAAAAAATGAAATACATAGGGACTACCGAATTAATTGGCTTTAAAATAAACAAAAATGTGAATCTTGATTTCATAAGATACATTCTTCTCAGTATGGATTTTTTGGAAGCCTCAAAATATCTCATGTATGGAAAGGAACATCCAAGAGTGCATGTTGCGGACATACTCAATGTGATGATTCCAGAAGTTAAAACGGAAATCCAAGAAGATGTGGCAAAAAACATAGCATCGGAAGAAAAGACGAGTATAGCCATTGCCGAAAAAATAAAAGGCGTTAGAAATAATATATTTTGTGAACTGAACAAAAACATACGTGATAGTGGTTAATATGGTCGGTCTTGCACGAAAAGGCGAAAAGGAACTTGATTGTCCCTTCTGTGGAAAGGGAAAAATAAAGACTTTTTACAAAGAAGGATACAAACAGGCAAATACTTCAAGAATTTCTGGAAGAAAAGCGACAAGAAGCTATCAGAGACCAGAAACATACGAAGTTTTGGAGAATTGCCCAGTTTGCGGAAAAACGAAAAACGAAATACAGAAAGCGATAAACACTGGTAAAACTAAAGTCCTCTCGCATGAAGAACGCATAGCTATGCTCAAAAAGAGGGGGCTTCCCCTCGTGATTGGTGGAAAGCAATTAAATCAGAGATTGGTAACGGCGGCACAAGAACTGAAAACCACACAGGGGATATTACTCGGTGCTGGTGCGTTAGTCCTGCTCATGCTTCTGGATAAATATTGATTTTCTTGCACTTTTATTCAGCCGTCTGCACTTTTAATACCCTCAAATCATTAATAAAAGTGCAAAGCCGTTTCAAGATAAAAGTATTTAAATTACGATAAAAATAATTAAGTGATGATTAGTCCATTTTCTAAAAAACCGAAAGTTGAAGAAAAAAGGCAGATTATAGGATTTAAGGAAAACGGAATAAAACTTTTCGGAAGTGTTAAAAAAAAGATAACAGAAGCAAGTAAAGGTAGAGCGGAAGCAAAACTACATTCTCATTTGTTAAAAAACGAAATAGGCGAACCACATCAAGAAGATTATGTTGAAAACGAGAAAATAATTAAAGAAGTAGCATTAGCTGCTGCTCAAGTACAAGCAACTGTTGACTTTATAATGAGAGGAGGAGTATTTATAACTTCTCCTGAAGAAAATAAAGAAAACGCACAAAAAATAGTAGAATGTATAGAAGAGTTCATGGAAAAGATAAACAGTGACACTTTTCTACGTAACGTTGCAACCAACATGCTTACTTTTGGCGGCGATTACAGAGAAATTATAGATGAAACGACTAATACAGAAGAGAAAAGAGAAAATCCGGAAATTCTCGACCTAAAATTCTGGCACCCGAAAGGAATGTATATAAAGAAAGACAAGGACAGTGGGGATATTGTGGGTTACAATCAATGGTGGGGCAACTTTAAACAAGACCCTGTACCATTTGAGTTAGACGAAATTGTTTATTTTCCTTACAATCGAATAGGTCAAGACGTTTATGGTACATCTTTAATTAAACCAATGAAAAGAATGCTTTATGACAAACTCTCAATGGAAGCCAGCATGATAAAAATCTTAAAAAGGAAAGCAAATGCACCTCTAATTTTCTTAATAGGCAATAAAGAAGGCACAATCATGCCTAAAAAAGGTGATATTGACGATATTATTTCTGACTTGCAAACAATGAAAGATGATACAGAATGGGTATTTCCAGCAGTAGTAGACCCAAAAGTGCTTGGTTTTGAAGGCAAAATAGTCGATTTAAAGCCTGTTATCGAATATTATGATTCGCAATTAATCTTCGCAGGACGTGTACCAGAAGTCTTGTTAGGCAAAGGTAAAGTACCTGAAGGATTAGCGAAATTTCAGACTGAAGCAATGGAAGGCCGGGCAAAATCTATTCAAGAATCAATAGAAAAAGAGCTTGAAACAAAAGTTTTTCCAAAAGTTTTAGCTGCAAAAGGATTAGAAGGTAAAGCTGAAGTGAACTGGGGTGCACCAACAGAAGAAGATAAACAAGAACAGATATCTGGATTAACAAAGCTTTTAGATAGCAGACTTCTTTTATCTGACCAAGTTAGAGACGGTGTAAACAAAAAAATAGCTGATATTTTGGATATTGAGATTGACGAGAAAAAAGAAGAGGAAGCACGTCAAAGAAGACAACAACAGCAACAAAGACCACCTCCACAAGGTCAACAACAACAAGGCGAAGAAGAGGAAAAGCATAGTCATATTCATAAAGAAAAATTGAAAATAGAATACGTAAAGATACCTAAAGAACTTACCAATAAACATGTAGGCATGCCTTTAGAAAACGCTTATTTTAAAAGTCTTAACGAAATGAATAACAATGCTGAAAAAAATACAAGAAAACTTATGATTTCTGCACACGAAAAAGGAGAAATAAACCTAAAAGAAGAAATACCAAGAGCTCGATATACAGCTTTAGTCAGGGAAATAGAACGTGCTATAGAACTTGCTTATACAGAATCAAACGAAATTGTAGACGCACATACAGAAACTAACTTTATAGCAGGCATGGAATTAGCGGAAAAACGTTTAGACATGAATCTTGTTGGCGGTAAGTTTGAAAGAGATACTATTAGAGTCTTAAAAGAATCAGGTGCTAAACTTGTCAAAGGTGTAGAAGCTGACGTTAAGAAAAACATTTCGTTTGAAATACAACAAGGCGTATTAGGCAGAGAAAGCATACCACAAATATCAAAAAGAATAGGCAAAGTATTTGACGCTTCAAAATTAAGGTTAGAAAAAATAGCAAGGACAGAAACACAAAGAGCATTAAGTGAAGCTGAATTAGCAGGTTACAAACAAAGCGGTGTAGTGGAGAAAGTAAGATGGGTAACTGCTCAAGACGAAAGAGTATGTCCAATATGCGAACCAAGAGATGGTAGAGTATTTACTTTAGAACGTGCAGAAAACGAGATACCTATTCATGTCATGTGTAGATGTGACTGGGTTCCTATAGTGGTGAGGTGAAATTATGGCAACAGAAGACATGAGGCCGAGAGTAGGAATATGCACTAAATGTAAAAGTGTGGTCAGAAAAAACGTGTCATGGGAAGGTAGCGGTGCTTATAGAGAACATGACAATTACTGTCCGATATGTGGAACAAAACTTTTGTTTGAACTTGACGAAGAAAATGCAAAATTGACACTTAAAGAAAAAAATAAAGTCAAAAAAGTTCTCAAGTTTAGAAAGGTAAAAAAAGTTCCAGAAAAAAAGTCTATTCCTAAAAAGACTGTAAAAAAAAAGGTAACAAAAAAAAGAACATGTAACATTTGCAAAAGGATAAAAAGAACTACAAGTAAAAAAGCAAGATACGTTTGCAGATGGTGTAAAATCTGGCAGAAAAAACAAAAGAAAAAGTAAATTCAGGTGTAAAATAATGGAATTAGTTGAAGGTAGCGGAGAAATCATAATAGATGAAAACACTGGTAGACCTTTTTGTTATTGGTGTTTGAAAAATAAAGTAGACAAACCAAGGATAGGGTTCATATTTAGCAATTTAGATGGCAAAGGTAGAAAGCCAATATGTGGCGTATGTTATGAGGAAGAAAGGCGTAAAGTCGTGGCACAAATAGAGTTATATTCCCAAGGAAAACTTAAAAACAAATAGTATATAAAAAAACATAGTAATATAAATTTAGATTAGGAAAAGTTAAACAATGGTAGTAGAAATCTGTCCTAACTGTCAACAGAGGTATTCTCGGGAAGCTTATGATACCAGTTTTGTTCATACATGCAATTCTGGTAGAGCAGTTCTTGATACAGACAGCATCTTAAAAAGAGGAAATTACGAAGATGAGGTTACTAAACAGACAGTTCAGGTGCCCAACGCAAATCTACTCGACTCAGCAAGCAAACTCAGAGGTACAAGAGGCGGGATTGAAGGTAATACAGAATTTACAAGGAATGTTCACGGAAAAAACGTAACGTTATTCCGTACAAGACAACATTTCGAGCATATTCGAACCCGCCCTCATGTTGTCTCTTAGCATAGCATCACCTCAAGGAGATATAAGACCAAACATATTGGCTCTCTTCTAAATATATTAGAAGGAGGAAGAGAGCATGGAACTCGCCCTTAAATGGCAAAACGTAAAAGACAAGTTTCAGGAAAAATTTGGAGAACAAAGAGGTCAAGTCCTTTTCAATGCATACGTGAAAAATAAAGGCATAGATTGTCAGAAAGAAGTCTTTAAAGACTTAAAATTTGAATTTACTGCTCCTATAATCAAAGAAAAGGTAATGGGAGAAGACGGTAAAGTTGTCGAAAAATACACAGTCCAAGGAACAGCAGTACATGCAACAATTTCTCGTAATGGCGTAAAATACGTAGCAGAAGAACTCGAAAAAGCGACACCAACACTTAAAAGCAAACCTATTTTAGATTCACATAACCAAGATAGCATTAAGAATATTTTAGGTGTTGTTGAGGACGCTTGGTATGACGCAGCAGAACAAGCAGTAAAATTCAAAGGCGACATTAAAAACAAAGACGCACAAAAACAAATAGACAATGGACTTGTTAAACATGTATCAATAGGTGCAAGAGCAAGAGAATTAGTTAAAGAAACAAAAGATAAAGTAACTACTCTTGTTGCTAAAGGTCTCGAATTTCTTGAATTGAGTTTAGTTGCAGTTCCGGGTATACCAACAGCAACATTAACTCACGCCCTTTCAGAGGCTCTAAAATTGGAGGAAGATAAAATGGCAGAAGACATTAATGTAAAAGAAGACGAAAGAGTCAAAGAACTCGAAAAACAGCTGAAAGCAGTCAAAGAACAAAACGAAACGCTTCTTGGCAAGGTTAACAAAAATGATGACGACAAAAAGAAAGAAGACGAGGAAGCTGAAGAAAAGCTGAAGTCTGCTCTCGCTGAAAAGAAAGACCTTCAAGACAAGTTGGAAGCAATCGAAAAAGAAAAGCACTCACAACTTGTGAAAACTGTCCTTGAATGTGAAAAGAAAGCAGGACTTGTAAAAGAAGGCAAAGAAAAAGAAGAGGAAGAGGAAAAACTTTCCGGTTTCTCAAAGGAAACGTTGGAAGTGCTTTTAGAAAAAGTCAAAGACGTAAAAACAGAAACCAAGACACCTACGTCAAAAGGTAAAGCTGAAATAACAAAAGTTAACGAAATGAGTGATATCGAAAGCGGTGACTTGGTTGTCGAAAGAGGAAGGAACGGTATAAGCTTTTGGGAAATGCCTAAAGAAGGAATAAGGATAAACGCACCAAACGCTACTGTTCAACCAGGAGCTTAAAGGAGGTAATGAGAAATGACGTACGACAGAATGGTCATCCTTGATGACATTGGTAGAAGCTTTACTGCAAAAGCTCAGGAAACAATATCTGGTGGGCAACTTGTCAGTTTCGCTTCAGGTACAGACGTAGCAGGTTCAGTTGCAACAACTTACGCATGGGACGACATAACTGTTAAACTAACAGACAGTACATCAAACTGCGTCGGTATAGCACAAGACACAGTAACAAGCGGTACGGAAGTTAAAGTTTACACACAAGGACTTTTTGTATTGCCAGCAGGTTCAAACCCTTGTAGCGGTGGTGAATTAGTGATTCCGTCTGGTTATGGAAGCATGGTCGAAAGGCAGCCAGCAGGAAGCGTAGCACAAAACCCGATGGCAGTAGGTAGGGCACTAACAAATGCAACAGCACTTACTGGTTACGCTATAACGAGGTTGAACATTTAAAAGGAGGGATTCAGATGGAAGGAAACATTAAAGAGCTTTTGACACGTGGTTCCGGAACCGAAGGTTCACTGCTTATACCTAAAACAATTTACAGAACAATAGTAGACGCAGTTGACAAGAAAAGGATACCAAGAGAATTGGCAGCAATTTTCATAGGTCCTACAGGAGTTCCTGGTTCCAGCGTAGACATTGACCTTGAAGACAAAGATAGCATGCAAGTTGTCAAAGTTGCAGAAGGAGCACCTATACCAATAGGTACAGTTTCTTACTCCAGCTTCAACGTAAAGCCTGACAAATATGCTGTTCGTCCACTTATAACCAAAGAAATGATGGAAGACAGTAAGTGGAACCTTATGGCACACAACCTTAAAAGGGCTGGAAAAGAAATGGGAGAAAACGAAACTACACTTATTATAACCCAAGCTCTTGACAACGCAGGAAACACAGTTTCTGGCGGTGCAGCAATAACACCAGCAAACATAACAAGAGGTATTCAGTACCTTGAGGACAACGATTACGAAGCAACAGACATGCTGTCAGGACCAGAAGTAATGAACGATTTGAGGAACATCGACACTTTTGTTGAAGTCGACAAGTCCGGAAGCACGGAAGCACTTAGGGAAGGAATGATAAGAAGGCTATACGGTATGAACGTTCACTTAATATCAGGAAACCTGATAACATCTACAACTTCATACATTATAGACCGTGCAGAAGCCTTTGTGCTTGTAGAAAAAAGACCGGTAACTGTTGAAAACTATGACGACTTTATACACGACATGAGTGGTTCAGTTGTTACTCAAAGAATAAGGGCAAGACAGCTCAGGGCAAACGCAATATGCAAAATAACCACATCTTAAACCCTAATTGGAGGTAATTAAAATGGTTCAAGGATTGGTAGATGGATTAGGGTTTGAAGAGATGAACCAGGCAGGTTCACAAGTAGCTAACATTTGGCTAACAGGAAGTTTCACTTCACAAGACCAGATAAGCGGAGCAAATGTGTATGGTGGAACATCAGTACAGAGTGCAAATGTTATCGGAACAGTTATGTCTGGTGGAAACGTTGCTGTTGCAGGTTCCATGAATTCGCAAGGATTCGGAGTTCCACTTATTGAAGGTATCGGTTCGCCGTCTTCAGTAGTGAACTTTAGAATGGTTGCAGGTTCTGGAGCTACCGGAGCAGGAAGCAATGCGTGGTTCACATTCCCAACAGCATTTAGTGCAGCACCTGTCGCAGTTATGATAAACAACGCTGAAACTGCAGCAGACGCAGCATTCGCACCAGCAGGGAGTTGGGCAGCGGGTAGCTTCTATGCCGAAACAAACAGTGCATCGCAAGATGTGTCATATATAGCAATCGGGGCGGTTTAAGCCCCATTCCTTTATATTCATATACCCTACCGAACATATCGGTGATAGTTAGCTAAAGGAGGTAATGTAAATGGTAAGAGAGAATAGAATTAAGTCAATAGGTGCAAGTGGTACAGATTATCAACCACAAATAGGTTGTGACGAAGATGGTTCTGGAACTGCTTACGCACATCGACCCATAAACGGTCAAATAGTGAGAGTAACTTGGATTTCTGGTACAGGACAACCTGACGACAATTATAACTGGCAAATAAGCGAAAGCGGAACAAACTTTATTTTAGCAAGCGGAACAGCGGATGAAGTTAGGAGCAATTTTTATCCAAGAGCAAGCATAGGTCCAAATGATACAGGAAGCTTTTTTGTTCCAATAGCAACAAAAGAAGTCCTAAAGTTTGACGTTTGGGGTGCTGGAAGTTCAAATGACGCAATACCAACAGTATTTTACGTTTGAGGTGGAATATGACAGTAAGCACAGGTAGTATAGCGGAGGATATATCAAACACAGTTCAAGGTATCCCGAGCAGTATATCTACAGGTTCCATTACAATGTGGGTAGAAAAAGCGAAGATAAAGGTTCAAAATTATACTGGTGACACTATACCAAACGCAGATGTACAAGAGAGATTCCAGAATATCTTGTTTAATCTGGGTTCTGCGTACACTTTGGCGAGCATGTTAGGTGTTGGTGTCAGGTTTTCTGCTAAACTTGCTGAATTTTCTGTCCAAAAAGGCGGTGCAAACGGTAGTCAAACAATGGACGAACTGCAATTCCACGTTAACGAAGCAAATATGGACTTATCGTTGCAAGAAAGGAAAATAAGCTATGGGAGGAGTTGGTAAAATTGTCTGACGCTATAGACGGATTGAGAAGTGATTTTAACGATTTTATAAACGAGCACGGAACAACAATATCAATCCAAAACAAAACAGTAAGTGTCACAGGTAGTGATTACGATACAGGCACTTTTGCTAATTCTGGCACCGTTGTTACAGGTTCAGCTTTTATGATGCCTGTAACTCCAAACAAATCAGCAGATGATAAAAGGTTTATAGAGCAAGGCATAATTGAACAAACTGACCGGAAAGTGTTTATGCCTTCAACCTTGACGATAGACCAAAATGCTGATGTAGTAATAGATAGCGGTAGCTGGAAAGTTGTAGATAAAGGAATAATTGATGTTCCAACTACTGGAGAATTAGTATATAGAAAAGCATATGTAAGGAGTTTACGACCATGAGCCCTGCAGTAGGACCACAAGTTGAAGTTAGAGGTCTTATAAACCTAAATAGAAACTTTGACAAAGCTGAAATGAAAATAATAAGCCGAGCAGACCAAGAAATACTTGCAGGTGCTATCATATTAGAAGCTGAAATAAAAGAAAGCATAAGCGGAAACCGAATGGAACCGAAAAGTGTCGATACTGGCTTGTTTAGAAAAACAACAAAACATTTCCATAAAACAGGCAAATTAATAGCAGGCGTTAGAGATGGTGTTAATTACGGCAAATGGCTCGAATTTGGAACAAGCAGAATCCAACCAAGAATGCATTTTCGTAATTCAACATCAAGGAAAAAAAGCGAGATATTAAATCGAATAAGTGCTGGTTTAAGACAAGAATTAGCAACAACAAGAACAATCTAAGCGAAGATTGTTTAAAAATATACTCCAAGCGAGGGGATAGAAATGGTAAGTTTCACGGAAATTGATTCAGGAAGTTTGATACCACATTCAACACTTCTTATAAGAGATTTAATTGCAAGTGGAACAACAGACCCTATCTCAGCAACAAGGAGTGCAAATTCTAAATTTGTAATGACAAGTTACCCTGACCGACCTGTTGAATATCCAATAATAACAGTAAAAGGCAGGAAAGCAGGTGGAACAAGAAGGATGGGTTCACAGTCAGAAGGATTATGGACACCTATGGCTTTTGAAGTTAGAGTTTGGGCAAGGAACGTTAAAGAACGTGACGAATTAGCGAGCAGATGGTTTGAATCTTTAAGAACAAGCCAAAAAGGAACAACCCCTGTATCAGGTACGGAAGCATATTGTCTATTCGATTTAGAACAATTATCAGGAGATATAGATATAGATGAGGAAGGAGTTGATGGCATACATTCAAAAGTAACGGAAGTAGGCTATAACTTCTTTTCAGTTTAGGAGGTGCAGAAAATGCCACAAGTGATGTATATAGGACCGGCAGAAGAAGTGATGATAAGAAGTCCGGAAAAAGTTCACTTTAAGAAAGGTGAATACGTAAAAATATCTAAAAGGTTAGCAGAAAATTTGGAAAATAATCCATATTTCGAGTTCAAACAAGAAAAAAAGAAAGGAACACGAAATGAATCGGAAAATAAATTAGAGGAGGGAGATTAAAATGAATTGTGGGATATATCATACAGCAGCACAAACACAAACAAGCTGGCAAATAGAATCAGGAACTTACGGAACAGCTTCAGGTGCTCAACAATGGCTTGGTTTAGTCCAGGACCACACTCCAGACGACAGTGAAGGTAGAGAAGCACATAGATATGTAGGTGGCGGCGACAGGAATGTAGATATCTTCCTTGACCAAGGAACTGTTTACACAAATTCAGTACCTTATTTCATGCAAACAGGTAAATTACTTGCAGCAGCGTTAGGTACAGTAGCAACCACAGGTTCACCAAATTATCTTCACACAATATCTGAATCTGGTTGTATTCCAAGCTTTACTTTGGAAGAAGCATCAGAAGCTAATGCAACTCAAAACATGATTAGAACTTATGCAGGTTGCATGGTGGACACTTTGGAAATAAGTGCTGAAGAGAAAGCACCAGTAACAACAACAGTCGGTCTTGTTGCACAATCAAACACGTTTACAAGCGGAACAAAAACGACAGTAACAGCAGACACAGTTAAACCATACATGTGGTCACATACAAGACTGATGATAAGTGGCGGTGCGTTTGGAACAAGTGATTACGAAAAATTCTCGACAGTAATGTCTTGGACATGGGGTCTTGAAAACAACCTTACACCACCAAACTATTGTGACGGGTCAGAAAACATAGGATTACCTGTACCAGGTGATAGGAACTATAACTTTGAATTTACAATGAACTCGACAGCTAAAACAGGTGCAGACATATACAGCACACTATTCAAAGGCGGTTCTGAAGCTAATTTGGACTTATACTTAGAAAGAACAAGCGGTTCGGATTACTTCCAAATAGCAATGAGTGGTTGTAAAACACTTGACGCAGATGTTCCGTTACCACACGAAGGCGGCCCTGTTGAAATGGTAACTGTAATGCAACCGACAAGTTGTACAATACTTGTCAGGGATTCAACAGAAGAATATCCGTTTGAAAGCGTTTAAATTTGATATTAATCTTTCCAAGCGAGGAAAGGTTTTAGACCAAGCGAGGTGTAAGTATGGAAGAAGAATTTGAAATTCAAAAAGTAAAATTAAGTACAGGTAAGGAAATTACCTTGAAGGAAATAGGATTTGAGGAAGGTTTGGACAAGTCAGGAAATGTGCAAACTCAATCACCAAAAGAAAGTGCAAGGCGAATGATACGTCTTAGTATGGTAGAACCTCAAATGACTGACGAGGAATTTGACAAATTCATGAAAAGTCTTAAAATGAAGGACGGCATGAAAATGACAAATACAATAAATGAAATGAACGGAATTGGTCAGTCGGGGTTTACAGTTACACCAGTCTTGCAAGAACAAACAAGTGGAGAGCAATCCACAGACTTGCCTCAACCTACGGATGGACAGTAGACTATATCAAAAAACTTCCAATAAAAACAATCAATATCCTGTTGGAAGTTATGAAAATTGAGGCAAAAGAACAAAAAAGAGAAATGGAACGACAAGCAAGAGTGGCGAAAATAAAAAATAGAGCAAGGAGATAAAAACAATGGTAGTAATTGGTGACTTGGAAGTTGTAATTAGAGGGACAACTACAGGTTTAACCAGAGCTATCGACCAAGCAAAAGGCAAATTAGGCGGTTTAAGAAACAATTTATCAAAAGTAGGACAGTTCGGCTCTGCAATGATTTTACCTGTAACAGCAGCAGCAGTAGGTTTAGGAGTAGGCGTGGCTGCAACTGTCAAAACTTTTGGTGATTTTGAACAAGCAATGGCAAAAGCAGCAGCTGTTTCAGGTGCAACCGCTGATGAATTAGATAAACTTAAAGAAGCGGCAAGAGAAACAGGCAAAACAACAGTATTTACAGCACAAGAATCTGCTGAAGCTTTATTTTTCTTAGCATCTGCTGGTTTTGAAGTTGAAGAACAGATTTCAGCGTTATCAGGTGTGACAAATTTAGCAGCTGCGGGTGCTATAGATTTAGGAACAGCAGCTGACTTTACAGCAAGCACTATAAGAGCATTTAGTCTTGATGCTGCAGAAGCTACCAGGATAGCTGACAGTTTTGCATCAGCAAATGCAACTTCTAACACAACGGTAGCCCAATTAGGTGAAGCAATGAAGTTTGCAGCACCTGTTGCGTCAACTTTAGGTTTTACTGTAGAAGAAACCGTTGCAGCTCTTACATCTTTGGCTGATATCGGGTTAAAAAGCACAATGGCAGGTACAACCTTAAGACAAGCTTTAATAAGTATGATAAACCCGTCAGCGGAAGCTGAAAAGGTTATGACCAAATTAGGCATAAGTCTTGAAACATTAAGAGAACCTGCAAAATTAATGAACATTTTAAAAGAAGCAACTATAAGCGAAAGTGAAGCTGTTGATTTGCTTGGTGTCAGAGGATTAGGTCTTTTAAGTGCTTTAAAAGCTATGAATAACACATGGGATGAACAAGTAGACAAAGTAAGCCAAGTTGGTAAAGCTCAAGAACAAGCATCTATGCAAATAAACACATTTCAAGGTAGCTTAAAACTTTTAAAATCAGCTTTACAGGAAGTTATGATTTCCATAGGTGAAGAGTTCGCACCTATTATTAGAGAATTTGTAGATTTGTTCAAAACTTCATTGCCTAAAATCATGGAGTTTTTAAAACCTCTAAAGGAAGCATTTTTCGGGTTGAAAGCACCACTAAAAGACTTGTTTAACATTATGATGGAAACTTTAGCAAGTCCTGATGTACAGACAATGTTAGCAGAATTTAGAGATACTTTTTCAACATCAGTTATAGCAGTGATTAAATCAGGAATAGGAATAGTTAAAGAAATAGTCAAAATGTTTAACAATCTCCCAGCTCCTGTTAAACAAATGATAGGTAAACTGTTAGGTTTCGCTGCAGCAGTAGGTGCTGTCATAGCAGTAGGTGCTCCTGTGATTGCAATTATTGCGAAAATAGTTGCCGTTATCGGGTTACTTGCTAATCCTATAGGCATAGTTATAGCTGCGTTGGCTGCTTTGTTTATAGCTTGGGAAACAAATTTCTTAGGTTTCAGGGATATAGTAACGGGTGCATGGGATGCTATAAGGCCTGTTTTAGAAGCTTTATGGAAAGCTTTCGAGTTTATAGGTCAAGTTGTTTTAATAAACCTTAAATCTACATGGGGTACAGTATTTGCGTCTTTAGAATTAACATGGAAAACGTTTGTAGGTGCTGTCGAATTTATTTGGAATAATGTCTTGAAACCAGTATTTACCGCTTACATGTTTATTTTAAACACTTTAAAAGATGTTTGGGATAAAACCATAGGCGTAATAGGAATGTTGTGGGATAGTTTTGCTAAATCTTTTGAAATAGCTTACAACAGCACAATAGGAGTGGTTGTCGATACTTTCATTGGTGCTTTGAACACTCTTAAAAGAATATGGGATAACACAATAGGTCCTATTTGGGATAGTTTAACACAAGCAGTAGGCATGGTAGCTGGCGGTGTAGCTCAAACTTTCGGTGGTATACCATCTGCACAAACAGGTGGATTAATTACAAAATCAGGTTTAGTAAATGTTCATGCCGGTGAAGTGATAACGCCAAGAAGTGAGGTTAACAATTTCAGAGAAGTAAACGTTACAATTCAAGGTACAGGTATGGACCCGAGACAGTTATATGATGAGATAAGCAGGATAGCTGATGAAGATATGAATAGGAGAGTGATACCGTGACCGTTATAACTTCCGTGACTTTAGGTACTGTTGATATTAAATGCGAAAGAGTAAGCAAGCCTAAACCTCCAAACATAGTAACGCATAGCATACCAGAAAGAGATGGTGATATTATTCAACATATGGGTCATTCATCAAAAAGAATCAGATTGATAAACGTTAAACTTTTCGGTGCAAACAAAAATACAGACAAAGCAACTTTAGAAGGATATAGAGATGGCGATGTTCCTGTAAGTTATAACGACACGGAAGAAGGAACAATAAACGTTATAGTGGAAAATGTCTTGTTTGACAATGTAGGAAGTTTACAAAACAGCTTTTTCCAAGGGAATATAACACTAATAAGGTATAATCAAACGTGATATTATGGTTAGTAAGGGTCAGACATACAAGTATTTGAAGCCGAATACAATGAAAAAAGTAGGTTGGATGTATGCTACACCCGCAGCTATGTTTATTTTCGCTTACCTCATGACAGTCGGTGCAATAAACGTTACTGGTCACACTGGTGATATTATTTGTGGTGGAAACATAACATGTGATACAAGGATTAATTTTACCATGAATTTGGACTATATTTACTTACAAGCCAATTCAAGTTGGTATATGGCAATTAACGATACTGTGAGAGACCTTAAATTTTACGTGAGAGATAAACGATTTAAAACAGGTTGGCGTGAGATAAATCTATCAGAACCAAGTCCATACTGCCAAAGAGCTGGCTGCAAATACGCTTATCGTTTCTATAAGTCAAAAGGCTTATGGGAAGTTAGGTATACGTTCACGAAAGATAAGTATTCAACGCTTAAATGGAGTTTCGGTTATTGGGTAGACCCATTGCTGGTTTCATTAAAAGAATTGTTCAGTGTCGAGCATGCCAAAATTGACGGTAAAGAAGCCAGAAAAATAAAAATATCTGATTTGCTTATGGAAAAACAAAAAACGAAAGATTTCATAAATAAAATGCAGATAACAGACCACGTTGGTTCAGGTAAAGCAGCTTTAAAAGTTATGCAAAATGTCACAAAAACTAAAAATTACTCTTATGAATGCAACGAAAAAATAGTAACTTACCTAAACGGAACAAAAAAAGAAACACGAAGAGAAACAGATATTTGTCATAGTACACATACCTACGTTGTTGAAGAACTTGTTGACATAAAAGACGTTGAATATTTAGACAGTAATAGTCAGATATATGAAGTTTTTGATGATTGTGATAAAATAGGACAAATAGGGCTTAATTGGGGTTGCAAAATATGGACCGAACCTATAATACTTAGTGAAACAGTTGAGAATGCAACATGGTTTAACAATTCGTGGACTTACAGAATACCAGTATACGTAAACCAAACAGGCTCGACAAATTTGACAGATTTCCCTACAAACTTCACTTATGATACTCAGGCACTAATAATTGCTGGTAAAATGAATGGTTCTTGTAAAGATATAAGATTCGCTGAACTTGACGGTACAGTTTTAAATTTCACTTTTGAAGGACATGATAACGATACTTTTGGTTGTAACACGACAGCTACTCAAATGTTTTTCAGGACAGATATTCTTGTAGGAAATGTTACGAGATATATGTATTATGGTAATCCGACAGCAGCTTTCGGTAACAACACAGCTGGAACATTTAATGATGATTATGGAGCTGTTCATTTAATGTCTGACAAATCTGGCAATGCGACAGACGCTACATCAAATGATAGACAACAAGCACCTTCTGGTAATCCAGTATATCAAATTAGAGGGTTGTTTGGAAACGCTATTCACTGTGATGGTACTGGTGATAGATTTACGAGAGTGGATTATGTTAACATGACAGATGGTGGCACTATTGAGGCAAGAGTTAATTTTAGAACTTTAGATACAAATAACCGAGCTTCTGGTGTAGGTGGTCAAATATTTGATGGTGCTACAAGTAACGATAATGGTATAGGGTTTTATTATACTGTTACTCAAATTAGAGGTTGTGGTGAAGTTGTGTCAGGCGGTTCGAGAACGAGAACTACAGGTTTAGCTAATGATTTCAATACTTCACAATGGTATTATTTAGCTGTCCAGTGGAATTCGACAAACAGCAGTGTTAGCTATTTTGTTGATGGTGAACTTGTGAACACGGCAGGTTCTGCTTCTTATGCTAACCCTTCACAGATGCAGTTATGTGTTTATCCTTATTCAAATTATGGACAAAATCAACATCATGGTGATTTGTATATGGATGATTTCAAATATTCAAGTGTTGAGAGGAGTTCTGACTGGATACTTAGAAGTTATAGGCAAGATTTAATATCAACAGGAGCGGAAGAAACAATGGCTGCACAAGCACCAACTGTTGTCTTAAATAACCCTCCAGACAATTCATACAATAACACTAATCCAATATTTTTCCAATATACTCCGACTACAACAGACGATTTTGCAAATTGTTCTTTATATGGAAACTTTACAGGAACATGGGCATTTAATCAGTCAAATTCATCAGCTATAACAAACAATACTATAAACCAGTTCAACTTGACTTTAGATGATGACAGATATCTTTGGAATGTTGAATGTTGTAGCCTTACAAGTGATTTATGCAATATGTCAGCAAGCAATTTTTCGTTTACTCTTGATACTGTAAAGCCAGTAATTACAATACAGTCACCCACAAACACAACAATCAGGTCAAAAAGTGTTTGGTTTAACGTTACTTTAAACGAGCCTGGTAATGCTTGTGTGGTTGATTACGGATTAGGAAATCAAAGTTTGACAAATTCTTCCGGTAATTGGAACTTGTTAAACAATACAATGAACACAACAACAAGAACAGCTATATTTTATTGTAATGATTCTACTGGAAATTTAAACTCAACAAACGTAACATTTAGAGTAGAAACACCTGCATCGTTTCAAGTTTTTGATTTTAATATATCTGATTTCACAATAAGTTCAAGTGTGCCGACAGAAATTGTCAATGTAACAATTAACACAAGCCAAACGCCAACTGCTTTAGCTTGGTTTACTGCTATGAATTGTGAAAGATTAAGCGGTGTTGGTGATACAGTTTTAGATGCACAAGTTTATTTAGATAGTGTACTTTTCGGTCAAGGAACCATTTGTTCTTCACCAAGAAGTGGTACAATAACTTCAGGAGGTTTAGAACCACCAACGCTTGTTGCTTTAACCACTGGTAATCATACTATACAAATGTTTTTTAACGCATCTGGTGGTGCTATGTCTGTAACAAACGTTGATATATCTTTAGTTTCAAGTACAGATAATGATGAAAGTATTATAGGAGGTAGTGGTAACGATACATACGTGACTTTTAGCAACACTGGGTTTGAACAGGTATGGAATTTCACAAGTAATGAAACTGCACCTTCACCGCAAAGAACGACACCTTCATATACTAATTTGCAACTTCATTATACTTTAAATGCAAGTGCACAAGAGTGGGCATATTTGTATATTCAGAATTTAGATACAGGTAAAATATTTAACATTGGCGAAGTTTATATGTCAACAAGTTCAGCAAGAAGAAGTATTAGTGTTTTGTTTCACGATGATTCTGATTTGACGACAGAAATTCAAAATTATACCATTTATGCTAAAACGAGAACAGGTAACAGCGTAACTATAGATGGTAACTCAAGAACGACTGCTAATTCTGATACTAAAGGAAATGTTGTTCAAGGGTTCGGTGCATCAAATACAAGTACAAATTTAACAAGTGATTTAAGCTTAACTGCTGGAACATATCTTTTAATAAACCATAGCATAAATATAAGCAATGGTACTTATTTCCTTTTGCAAGCTCATGCTTCTTGGAATTCAAGTTCTGGAAAACAAGTAGGAGTAGATACTCCAAGAATTTTTGTAAATATTTCAAACGAAACTCAATGCAGTCAAAAATACAGAAGTTTGACTGATTCACTTGGCAGTGATGTTGGTGTAGTATATCTTTTTGCTTTTTGTAATAACCTTTCAGGTACAGTCTATCCAAAATTGTGGGTTGAAGTTCAGACAGGACAAACTCTTAACATTATTGATGAAAATTTGTTTGGGTTGGAAGCAGTTGAATTAGACGTAACCACTGGCAATTTAGCTCCTATTGCTGGTGAAATAGTTAATCCAACAGACGGTGAAGGAGTATATCAAGAAGAAGGGTTTATTAATTGGACAGAATTTGTTGACCCTAATGGTGATGTTGTAACATACAATGTTACACTTAGAAATGCTGATGACCTTTCTTTAAATGCTACTATAAACGGTTCAACAACTTTCCTTTATACTCCTGTAAATTGGACAGAATATGCACAAGATGTTTATAAACTGTATGTTGAAGGCTGTGACCCTTCAGATTTATGTTCAAACCATTCACATACAGTTTACGTAACTTCAAGTGGAAATATAACTTTATTGCTTGACGGATTAGCTATAGAAAGGTATTATGAGCATGGAACAACTGCTAACTTTACAGCAACGTTTAACAATTTTACAACATTACCTTTACCGACTATATGCGTAAATGTTTCTGGAATAGGGCAAATTAATTGTAGTGTAGGTACTGTTACAGCATTATGGGATACCAGGTCTGTAGAATACAGGTTTTCAGATAACAGCGAAGAAAAGAACTTTACAGCAAACGGTACTTTTGATGTTGAATTATGGAGTCGTATGGAACTGCAAGCACCTAAAATAAACGTAACAGGTTACGATAGTGGCGGTTTCCCGCAAAATGTAGAATTTTATATAAATGGTACCAAAGTGTTTGAATTAGTTGGAACAATTAACGGTACACGTGGTGATGTTACAAGTTTTTCAGATGAAAGTACAAACATTACGTTTACAGTTTCTGGTGCTCAAAGAAAAAATTTCACAATGTCAAAAAATACGACAGTTACTGGTGCAACTATGAATTTGACTGGATTAACAACCAACTTTACAGTAAGCCAATTCAATGATAGTTCTATTTCCAAGGAAACACAATTTACTGGAATAAATGGCGAAAATGTAACATATTATGTAACCATAGCTAAAGATACTACCATTACGCAAGGCGATTTTAACATAACAGGATTGTGGTATGAACGAAACAATAAAACATGTTCTTATGATGCTACAGATTTAGGAGGTAATCCTATACAAGAAGGAGCATATATAGGTGGAGCATATAACGGAAGTCATGGTTGGTTTGTTACTCGGGTAGGTAGTATCGACCATATGGTTGAAATGGACGTCTCTGATTTCCATAGTAGTTGTGTGACAGTTACAAATAATTTCACAGTTAATTTAGCTGGTAACATAGAAGATGTAGCAATAAACATTTCTAAATCAGGTAAACAAGATTTTATATGGTATACTAACGGTTCTGATTTTGTCACAAAAATAAATGCAACTGATGGAACGTATATCGAATCATTTGATACAGGTCAAACAGCAGAAGGAATTGCTCACAACGGAACTAATTTTATTACAACAGATTCAGGTAGCAATACGTATTATATATTTAATGAAACTTTTACACAAGTAGGTAGCGTAACTTGTTCAGCAGCAGTAACTCTTGATATTAGGGATGATTATTGGCTTTCAACAAGCCAAGTAGGCGGTTCATTTAGAAGAACTAATAATACATGTGGTGACCCTTACGTTTCGGTTTTCAATTTTAAAAGTGGAAATCCTCAAAACAATATATTTGGCGGAATACTTTTAGACCAAAATACGACAATAGCAGGTCATTTGAGAGTAGGTAGTGAACAAAACCGAAAAACACTTTTCCTTTTGAACTTGTCAAGTGACGTTAAAGTTACTATAGGCAATACCTTAGTTTTTGATGATACCGGTTCTTTTTATCGTGAAGAAAAAATTTCTAATATTACAGCATACCAAAACTATATTGATAATACTTGTTTAGAAACAAGTTGTTCTGTGCCTATTTTAATAGTTTCTTCTTCTATAGGCAACATAAACGTAACAGATTTATTAATTAAATATTCAACAACTCCTGAAGATATAGAAATAGATGTAGGCAATGATTTAAATAATGACGTAACTATTACGGGCGTTTTCGATTATTCTGAAGTAGTAAATCTTAACACGACAGCTTTCCAGGAATACATTGATAGTTCTAACTGTGTAGGCACATCTTGTAATGTTCCAGTTATTGTTACGTCAAAAAAAGCAGGCGTCATAAATGTCTCGAATATTATTATAAACTATACATTCAACCCTATAGAATCTAACAAAACCCTAATACAGAACTTACTTGACACTTCAAACAATTATACAAACATAACTACATCAGTAAATACAAGCACTTGGGGAGGAATAACGATTGACGGATTGAACTATACATATCTCGGTTCACAAAATACGACAGTTACAGCATGGACACCAGGAAACTCAACTAATCAAAGCGTAAATATAAGATGGAGTAATACAAGCGTTGCTTTCCCGCAACATATTCCTTACTTTTACCCTATACCATGGACAAACGAAAGTAAAAATGTGACACCTTACGGACAAAGTTCAACAGTACCTATATTTAACGTTACATCATTTGCCTATGATATGGCTGCAAACATAAGTTTAAGCCTAAATGAAACGTTGTCACCAGATTGTATTAACATAACTTTTGATACTGATAATTCTAAAGATGGAGGTAGATTAATTAACACGACTGATTATCCGTATATAACAACTTTATCTTACGGAAACAGTCAAGGATTATGGAGCTGGGTTGATTATAGTTGTCCTGCAACGCCACGTTGGATAAATGCAACGTTTGTCTTTAAGCCCTGCTGCATTTTGTGTGTACCATGCTGGTGATATTATGGAAATAGGAAATACAATTTGTGTGTTTTGTCAAGAGAAGAATGTCCTGACTAAAGAGATGTTGAAAGATTTTATAGAAGATTGTGATACAATGGACAGGATAAACGCTTTATTTAGGGATGCTATCGTAGGTGAAATAGTAGAATTAAGAGTTGTTTGTCCGAAATGTACAAAACAACAGCAGGAGTGAGTAAATGCCGAACCCTACAGCTACAGTATTTAAGACAGGTAGAATTTGGATACCGCCAAGAGTCTTTAAACCTAATTGGAAAGTAGAAATTACAAGAACAGATGGAACAGTTGATGACGTTACAAACGATATGTTAAGTGGTAGCGTTACTTTGACAGTGACACAAGCAACGGGCAGATTTAACATGAATCTTGATAATCGTGGTGGGTTATATCTCAATAGATACAATGGCGGTGAGGTTATATCAATTTACGGTGATTATTCTGACGCAAGCAACAAAATGTTTGAGGGTAGATTAAGTGATGTTTTTTATAGTTTATCTGGAAATGATGGTTACGTTTGTAGCGTTTCTGGAAAAGATTATTCTGCTGAAGCTTTAGATATTACAGTCACTAAAAGATATACAACCAATACAGCAATTTCTACAATATTTAAAGAAGTAGTAGACGAATATTTACCTACTTTTACTTATAACAACGTTCAGACAATCACAACAACAGCAAGGCCAACATGGTCGAATAAACCTGCGTGGGATTGTTTTAAAGAATTGGCTATACTTGCTGGAAGAGGAGGTACAGACCACGATTTTTATTCTGACTCGGACAAAGATTGGAACTTTTTCGAGGAAGGTGCAAACGTTTCAACTTTAGAAGCAGTTGTAATTAAAGACAATCTTAAAAATATTTCTATTGGAACATCTTTTGACGATATAAAAAACCGGATAATAGTTTACGGTCAACAACTTGAAGGGTTGCCTTTAATTGCTTACGCTGAGAACGAAGCCTCACAGAACACAAGTTGGATAAAAGAACGTGTAATAACTGATACAAACATAGTAACTTATGAACACGCCCAAGACCGAGCAGATTCAGAACTTGAAGACGCAAGAGTACCATTAACAAAAGGAACAGTTAATTCTGTAGGGTTGCCTTTCCTTAAACCTGGTGATATGCTTAGAGTAGTTGCACCTTATTGTGGAGCAACCGGTCAATTTAAAGTTACTTCATTAACTCATTCATTTTCAAAAAGTGCAGGGTTTACTACATCAGTTTCAATTAAAAGAGAGCCAAGAGTCATAAGCAAAATATTCCAAGAACAAACAGATAGACAACAAGGATTACAAGACATAAATAACCAGTTTGAAATGCAGTATAGCTATAATTTAACTTTTGATAGCGAAGACGAGATAGAATCTCATTCAGGTACAGCACTTTCTGACGGAAAATTAGTATTAGCTTCAGGACAAACAAGCGGAATTATGATTAGCGAAGAAAGATTGCATACTTCAAACATAACTCAAATAGAGTTTAAAGTGAATGGAAGTGATGATTTAAGAGTATCGTCTTATTTCATCAGTGTAGACGGAGGCGGAAGCTGGGAATTAGTTACACCAAACACTTTACACACAGTAGCTGGAACAGGAAGGAGACTGAAAGTTAGGATACGTTTGCTTAAAGATAGTGATAATCCTAATCCGGAGATAGAAAGTCAAGCAACATTATATAAGTCGTAGGTGGTTTAAATGGCAAGTAAAATAAACGATACTTTGATTAGGATGTCAGAAGACATAGGTGAACTTAAAGGTATAGTAAAGCAAGTAAACGAAAATTTACGTGACCAAAACAAAAAACTTGATAACGTAAATGACGGAACAAAAAAAGCTTTAGCAATGGCAACAGAAACCAAGAATGACGTTGATGAACATAAAAAAAATCATAATAAAGTATTCGGTTGGATGTTGGCTATGGGTGCTATATTAGTTTCAGTAATTAATTTAGTATTTGAGTATGCTAAAGTTCATTTATCATGAAGGAGGTGAAAAAATGTTGGATTCAATAGTATTAAGTGCTGGAGCAGTATTAGGACGAAACATATTTGGTTGGCTTAAAAACTCGCTTAAAGACGGAACTATCCAGTCATATGAATGGAAACAGCTTGGTAAAACATTGGTTACACTTGGAGGATTTGCAGTCTTTACATACTTTGGAATTAACGTTGTAACAGAAGTTAGTCCTGAAGAAGCAACAGCAATAGCCACATTAGTTGACGTTGTGAAAAGTCACTTTAAAAAGTAGAATCTTACTCAATGACACCTTTTTAGGTTGAGAGAACGTTTTCTTTTAAAGTCTTTAAAAGATAATTTTAAGAGCGGAGATACTACCTAACCATTTATCTTTTATAAACTTTATAAAAAAGATAATAGAATAGTGTGGTCTGTTGCTCTCATATTTATCTTTTAAACCTACTAAAAGATAATCAAAATATATATAAATTCCTAAAGTAAAATAATAATTATCTTTTCAGGAGATGGATATGGGAGAAAATAAAACTGTACTTCAAAAAGTTGCACACGAATATTTACAAAACAAAACAAAATGTGTTCTGGTGACACCATACTGGTCAGAAAAATATCAAAAATATACAAAGAAAATTTATACAGGTCACGTTATAGATGTTGATAGCGAAGCAATACGATTTAAATCAGCCTTTGGCGAAGAAGTAACAATTAAGTTTGAAGAGATAACAAAAATAGAAAGAGTAGGAGCAGATTCGGATGGAAGACGTGGAGAAAATATATCAAAAAATGTTGGAGATTGAGAAAAAAGTAAACTTAATCTTGATAGGTGGCGACAAAAATCAGATACTTTATACTCGACTTTTACAAAATAATCAACCTTTAACTGTAACCGAAGCTGAAACTTTACTTCAATCAAGCCGTGCTACAGCTTTAAACGTTATGAAAAAAGTACCATTAGTTGACAACCAAGTAATTTTTGTTACAGGGCATGGACAAATAGAATCTTATTTAATGTTAATTGCTGATGATGTTGATAGGATGGCAGAACAGCTTAAAGGTGATATGGAGCCAAGAACTGCTATATCTATAGAAGAAATAAAAGCTAAATTTAATATTGATAACGAAAAAGCTGGCCGTCTTGTAAGGACATTAGTTACTCGTTACCCTATGAAATTTGGGTATGATAGATATGGTCAAGAACATAGATTACGAGGATTAGCGAGATTTAGGTGGTAAACATAAAATATATTTTAAAGTATATAAATATCCTTTATGTTTATTGGTTTGGTTTACAAAAAGTGTATAATTCACTATAAAAACATATTTATATACGCTAATACAACTATATTTTACAAAATATAAAAAAGTCCAAGCGATTACACATGCAGCAACACTCGAAATTTATCTGACGGCGATGAAAAAGTGCCGCCTCAACGGACATGAGCTGTCTGATAACGAGTAGAGAGAGAAGTTGTAGAGAAGCATGTTCAGCTCATTGCGAGTACAGGACACGAACTTTACAAACAAGGAGTCATTTCACATAAGTACGAAAGGGCGAGGTGTTTTGGCTGCTAAGCTTTGCTTAAAGTAGGAAGTGTGCCTAATTGACTGAGTTGAGGGTTAGGTCGAGAAGTCTGAAAAAGCTGAGATGAGTTGATTTGTAGGGGCCTGGGGACAGGCCTCATTTATTTTATGCACAATAACAAGGTCAAACTTGTTATGTGGTGAGGAGATGGAGCAATGAAAGGAAAAGTAATTCAAGGAGAACACGAATGGGAAGTAATGGGTTACAGCAAAGACGGAAAAGTAGAATACTGTGCATGTAAACACTGTAACCAAATAGGATATTGGGGAGATAAACAAAGCAACGAAATGACCATAATATCCTGGCTTGAATACCAAAAAAAAGTAGATTCTGGAGAGGTAGTGGAGGCCAAAAAATGACAAAGGTAGAAATTTGCGGAAAAATGTACAGGGTAATTAAAAAAGGAAATTTCAACAAACCTCCTGTCCTTAAAAGAATATATCGGGTGAAGAAATGTTAAAAAGTTTCTTAGTCACCCTAACAGCATTAAGTGTTGTAGCTATTGTTTTTTTTGCTATGGTTACTTCTTGTTTTAACCAACAAGAAGAATGTGAACAAAATGAATGTTTTGTTCCAGACAAAGTAACTGAATATTGCCTATCTGGAGGTAGTACACCTATTGATTCTTGGTTACAAGTAGGTAAGTGTGCTAATCAAACATGCTCGTTTACATTTCAAAAAGATGTTAAACTTGTTAAAGTAAATGGAATGAGCATGTCACCTACAGGTTGCAATGGTGACTACGCAGTCCTAATGGAAGTAGACCCTGAAGACATAAAAGTAGGTCATATAGTTTCTTACGAACAAGGAAATGACTTAATATCCCACAGGGTTGTAGACACATGTGACGGTGGTTTTGTCACAAAAGGTGACTTACATCTTGCAACTGATGACGGGTGCATAAAAAAAGAACAAATAAAATATGTCCAGGTAGCAGTATTGAGGAAGTAACCTGGTACTTTACAAGAGCGTCAAACCTCTTGTAAAGTTTAAATTTTAGGAGTGTGATTAAATGGAAAAACAAAAATTTAAAGGAGTTATAGTTAAATATGTAGACTTCTTGACAACCAGTGCAAAGAAAAAGTTCTGGGTACAAACGCCTGAAGAAACTAAATATTATGGTTGGGGCGACTGTCCGCAAGAATACAAAGACGCTATAACAAACAAAACAGAGGTAGAATTTGAGTATTATTTAAGTGATGATGGACAATGGCGGAACATAACAACCAAAAAGACAGTAGAACAAAAACCTAACGTAAATACACAATCTAAACCAGAAAGTGTTTCAGAACCACAAAAGCAGCCAGATGATAAACAAATTCTCCATAAAATACTTGAAAACCAAAACATTCCTAAAATATCCATAGGTCAAGTAGAAAAGCGAGTAATGAGACCTCCTGCAAGTCAATACGAAAAGCTGGAAGTAAAAGAATATCATTGCGTGATGCATATACCTGTTCAACTGAATGTCACAAAAGAACAGTTAGTTAACTTGATGGACATGGCGAAAGATGTTATAGTTGATGCTCAAACTAAAGACGGTGTTGAATCATATAAGGTGAAAAAGGAAAGATTGACATGAGGAAAGAAAACTGTAAATGCAATGTATGTGGATGCAAAACATTCATATCTCGCAAAAAGGATTTAGATGAGTGTTTTTATTGTGGTCACGATTATTACGACCACGAAGAAAACAAGCTTTCCGACAATAGCTAAGGTGGTGGAAAATGAACATAAAATCAATAAAAATTAATACTCTGGTTAAAATTGTAACCAATTTACCAGTTTCAAGCTTATCAGAACTTCAAAGAAAAACAGGAATAACCTTTTCACATCTACATAAAGTTATAAACACTTTCACACAAACAGAAATAACAAGGGTAAATAAAAACGGAAAAAGAATAGAAGTAACGTTAACTCAAGATGGTGAAGTATTAAAAGCAGTATTGAACACAATTAAGGAGAAAATGAATGACACCTGAGGAATATGCAATTCAATTAGTACAACAAAACAAAGTAAAAGTAGACTGGAAAGCTACAGATGCTTCAAATAATGCTGTGTATTTTATAGTAGAAGGAAGGACTGATATTTATAATCCTGTTTTCAGAAAATGGGATAATACGTGGTCATGTGAATGTCATTGGGCTTCAACAAGATATATAACACAACCAGACAAGTGGAAACCATGTGGACATATACAAGCGTGTCAAATCATATTTCACCGTATTTTTGGTGAATCAAAGGAGGTAGGTAACTATGCCAAGGGCAAGTAGTTCAAGTACAAGCAGGTCAAGGAGTGGAGGAGAACAACTTATTGATGTTAAACTCGTTCTCCTTGGTAAAGGAGTCGAAACAGTACCAGTAAGGAAAGGAACAACTGTTGAAAAATTCCTTGAACAAGCAGGTGCCGAAGCTGACGAAGATGAAGTAAAAATGAACGGTAGGGCAGTCGAAATGGAAAAAACGATTGAAAGGGCATGCACAATAACTGCTGTACCCGCAGTAAAGGGTGGATGCTAAGGCATCCATCTTTTATTTTTTTAAAGGAGGCGGAGTAAATGGAGATAGTATTAAAATCTTCACCAAACTGTGTAAACATTCTTTTAGAACAGTTGGGTAGATTAGGAAAAAATTTACCAAAATTTAAAAAAGTATATTATTTAAGTAGGTATTTTGAACAATGCTTAATTTCAGACGTGAACCCAGACCCTGATTCTTTGTACATAATAAGCGGTGCATCACCTATAAGACAATATAACAGGTCACGAGAAGAAGGTTTCTACATTCGTGCAAATAAGTTTTTGCATATGTATGATTGTAGTGACAATACTGATGATATAGAAAGATTCATATATCCAGACTCTAACTATATTCCTGATTGGATGAAGAAAACAATGAAGATTATTAAAGACAAAAAAGAAAATACCATAGGTTATGTCATAAATAATCTTGTTTATCTTACTTTCAATATAGACTTAATGGAAGAAAACGAGTCAAGCGAAGATGCTATAAAGTACATTATTAACCAAATAATGTATTATACTATTCCTAAACCGTTTAAACAAGACGAGAAAAAACTAGCAACACAAATTAAAAACTGGATGAGTTATTCAATGCAAAGACGTATTGAAAATATTAAAAATAACCTAAGACAAAAGGAAGATGAAGTTTCGCAGTCACGACAGTATATGATTAATGGTCTCCGTGACATTAAGAATATGCGACTTTCTTTAAAAGGGTTTGACGAAGAAAAATTAGAACAAAAAGATGGTATGAAAATAATAAAACAACTAAAAGAAATTTCAAAGGTTAGAAGTGTATATGTATCTGACAACAATGATTTAGTTGTTCACACAGATGTTATAACTTGCAAAAACGTTGCAGACCCAAAACAAAAAGAAAAAATAGGGTCGTTTAGAATTGTAATAAGACGTGACGGTGGTTTGAGAATATACAATAAAGACGTAATATCAACTTACGACTATAATCATCCACATATAACACGTGGTGGTGACCCCTGTTTAGGTAACCTTAGTGATACAGTAGCTAAACTTTTAGCTGAGTATGAAATAATACCTCTTATAAATCTTTTAATTCCATACTTGGAAAGTTATAACCCAGCAGATGCACATGAACATTTAAATAGATTTATGAGAGATGCATTTCCTAGAATGCCAGAGAAAAAAGAAGAAACAAGACCAAGAGCGAGAAGTAGGAGTGATAATGATGAACCAGAAGTAATACCAATTACATCACCACCTACGTAATAGTGTTTAAGGAGGAGAGAAGATGAGAGAAGATATAAGTTTTAAATTTGACCAAACAGTTGTTATTTCAGGCAAAGCTTTTATGAAAATGCAATATTGGACTGAAATGATGAAAAGTTATGAAATAGGAGGAATGTTGGTTATAGAAGAAACACAAGACCAAATATTTGTTGAAGACGTTTTGTTACCTGAACAAGAAGTATCATCAGCAGAAGTAGATATGACAGGTGACGGTATGGCTAAACTGTTTACATACCTTGCAAACAAAAAGCCAGAACTTGTACCTAAAATACGTGGTTGGTGGCATTCACATCATAATATGGGTGTAGGTTGGAGTACAACAGACGATAACACTTCCGAAATGTTGTCTAAAAGGTTAGGTAGTTGTCTTGCAATTAATACAGACTCAAGCGGAAATATTCTTGTAAGGTTAGACATATATGACCCGTTCAAAATGGTTATAGACAATATTCCTTACATGATAGAATATGAAGATGCAAAGATTAAAAAGTTTTGTGAAAAGGAAATGGAAAAGAAAATAACAAAACCAACAGTAGTAACAAACAACCTGAACAGGTATTATCCATATCAAGGATATTATAACGATAATGACGAATATTCATATAAAGAAGAATACGAAGAAGAACCTCCACAAAATACTGTACAACCTATTGATTATCCTTGGCATGTTCATTGGTTACCAGACGATTATTATAGACAGTTTATGTTAGCTGCACCTGCTTTGACTGTGAAGAAACGTAAAAGGTTAGCTAAAAAGCTTTATACTGCTGCAGAAAAGAAAGGTACTCTTCTTGAAACATGTAGGAGTGTGAGGGTTGAATGATAGATTTTTGGCGTCAAAAAGATTTTTTTAATCCAGAAGAACATAAAGATAAAAGGATAACAGTAGTAGGCAGCGGTTCTGTAGGCTCGTTTGTTGTTTTAGCTCTTTCAAAATTGGGAGTAAAAAACATAACAGTTTACGACAACGACAAAATAGAAAACCATAATATACCAAACCAATTTTACAAGTTGAATCAAATAGGAAAACTTAAAACAGAAGCACTTCAAGAAATCATAACAGAATTTACAGGTTCAGAAATTAAAACTAAAAACCAATATGTTGAAGAAAAAACAGAAATAGAATTTGGTGACGTAGTTATTGTGACAACAGATTCAATGTCAAGCAGGAAACTTGTATGGGAAAAATGTAAAAACAATCCTAACATAACCAAATTTATGGATGTCAGAATGGGCGGAGAAGTAATGAAAATATACACAATTAAACCTTTCGACCCAGATGATATAACTATGTACGAAAAAACTTTACATTCAGACGAAAAGGCAGCAGAGTTACCTTGCACAGCACGTACCATAATTTACAATATTTTGGTTATTGCTGGCTTTGTAGCAAGTCAAGTTAAGAAAGTATTACTGACAGAAGAAAACCCGAGAGAAATAATATTTGACTTAAAAACACTACATTTAATTATAAACTGAGGTGATGAAATGGAGATGAAAACTTTAGAACCTAAGGAAAGAAAGGTTCTTTTGAATTTGTTGGACTTTGATAAAGACAAATTGAAGTGCCAGGAATGTGGAAAAGAGTGTAATTATCAAGACTGTTGCATAATGCCACCAATAGAAACTAAACTCAAAGCTACAATATTATGTGTTTCGCCTTTGTGTTTAGCTGAATATTTCACGAAAATAGAAAATGAAAAGGAGGGTAAAAAATGAATTGGACAGTTTGTAGGAAATTTACTTTTGAAGCTTCACATTATTTAGGTGATGGCTCAAGAAAATCTAAAAAAGAATTTGGTAAATGTTGTAACATGCATGGACATTCATATAAACTTTACGTCTATCTTCACGCTAGCCAACTTAAACATGGCATGGTTTTGAACTTTTCAAAAGTCAAAGAAATAGTTAATAAGGAAATAGTTGACAAGTTAGACCATCAAGTTCTTAACCATTGCGAAATGTTTAATGGAGTTGAACCAACTGCTGAATATATGTGTTCTGTTATTTATTCAAAATTAAGGCAGCATTTCGGAATATCTCTCAAGAAAATCAGAATATATGAAACAGAAAAATGTTATGCTGAATATGGAGGGTGAATATGTTAATGGCAAGATTGCGAGAAAATAAGACAGTTTATTTAGGCAAAGATAAGTTTTGGGTTTGTAAAAAGTGCAGACTTATACGAGCAGATAAAATAACTCATAAACACTATGTAACTCTACCCGACCCTGTACTTGAAAAACTTAACGAACTTGATAAAAAATTAGAGGAGGGAAAACATGAAAACAAAGTTCACAAAAATAATTCATTACGGTGAAGAGATAACAAACGAATTTAAAAAAGGAGAAGTTGGTATAGAAGAAAAAATAGATGGAAGCCAGTTCAGGATATACGTAAACAACGGAAAAGTTGAGTGCGGTTCTAAACAAGTAGACTGGACAGACGAAAGACCTCCTGATAAAATGTTTCATATAGCAGTTGAACAAGCTACCAAAATATTCAGTAATAGTGACCTTGAGGACACTATGATATATTGTGAATATTTACGCCAACCTAAACATAACACTTTATGTTATGGAAGAACTCCTGAAAACAATCTGATAATTTTTGATGTGTGCATTAAAGGAAATTTTCTCAATTTCAACGAGAAATTACAATTCAGCAAAAAATACGGACTTGAAGTTGTACCAATTTTGTGGAAAGGTAAGGGCGAAATGATAGATATGGAACTTATACAAAGTCTTTTACAATGCCAATCTATTCTTGGTAAGGAAAAAATTGAAGGTATGGTATTCAAAAATTACAGTAAACTTTGGCAAGATGGTTACCAAGCAGGAAAACTTATCATGTTAAAGTATGTAAGGGAAGACTTTAAAGAACGTAACGCTAAAGAGTGGAAAGCAAGTACAAAAGCAGGTTTTATGATGGAACTTATTGAATCTTTACGAACAGAAGCAAGATGGAAAAAAGCTGTCCAACATGTGCGTGATAAAGGTGAACTTGAAAAATCTCCCAAGGATATAGGAAAACTGATGAAAGAACTTGTTGAAGATGTTGAAGCAGAAGAAGGAGAAAACATTAAAAAAGAACTTTGGAAGTTTTATTGGAAAGAAATCAAGAAAGGAATAACCCGAGGATTTCCTGAATGGTATAAAAAATATTTAGCTGAGGAGGTAGAAAATGAAAATAAGTGAACCAGTATTTGCAAGTATTCAAGGTGAAGGTCCACAAGCAGGTTTACCGTCAGTTTTTGTGAGAACTTCTGGTTGTAATTTGAGATGTAATTTTTGCGATAGTAAATTTTCATGGAAAGAAAGTAAAACAATGAGAGTAGAAAGGATAGCCAAAAAGGTAAAAGAATACAAAAACATAGATAACGTAGTAATAACAGGTGGCGAACCTTTACTTCAAAAACAACAAATTGAAAAACTAATGCAATGTTTACCTAAACACTTTTTTGAGATAGAAACAAACGGAACAATTTTGCCTTTAGAAATACCTTGGAGTAAAAGAAGTGATATTGGTTTCATTGTAAGCCCTAAATTAGACAACTTAAATCTTACAGTTTTGAAAGAATATACAAAAATGTATGCTGATTTTAAGTTTGTTGTGGAAAACAAAAAAGATTTAGAAACGATAACAGATATAGTCAAAAAGCTAAAAATACAGCCATATAGTGTATTCTTAATGCCAGAAGGTACAGATGACAAGGAAATTAAAAAGAAAGCTAAATGGATAGTTGAATACTGTAAGAAAACAGGATATAGATTCAGTCCACGTTTGCATGTGTGGGTTTGGGGTAAAAAACGAGGCGTTTAAATGGTAGATAAAAGACCAGAGCAGTTAGAACATTTTGTATCATGGAACGATTTTGAAAGTTTAATGAGAGCTTTAGTGGAAGGTATCAAACCTTTAAAAGGCACAATCAAATATATATACGGTATACCACGAGGTGGACAAGTTATTGCTGTAAGACTATCTCACATGTTAGATATACCTTTAACAGAAAAGGTTAAAGAAGGTACTTTGATTGTTGATGATATAGCAGACAGTGGAAAAACAATAGAAAAATATAAAGATTACCTAACTTGTACACTACTTTACAAGGAAAAAAGTAACCCGAAACCAGACGTTATGTGTGATTTAGTACCTGAAAACGTCTGGATAATATTTCCTTGGGAGGTAAAATAAATGATGACAACGGAAACGTTGAGAAAAATGTCCAAATTAAACAAAAGAAAAGAGAAAATGTTTATAGGAAGATTTAAAAACGGAAAATTGGAAGTGTTCAATGAGCAGAATGATTTGTAATTTTGATATGATGTTGTGTGAATGCAATTATCCACCACCAGAATATAACAACAAAAAATATCCAGAAAATGGTGATTGCACAAAATGTTGGAGGAACAAGGAGGTCAAAAAATGAAAGCTTTAATAACAGGTATAACAGGTTTTGCAGGTTCGCATTTAAGTGAATACTTGCTTAGTTTAGACCATGAGGTACATGGACTTATAAGATGTAGGAGTAGAATGGAACATATAGAACACATAAAACATAAACTTAAATTGCATACAGGTGATTTACGTGATGCAAATTCAATGCAAGAATTGATAAATGAAGTACAACCAGATTTAATTTTTCATTTAGCAGCACAAAGTTTTGTTCCAATGTCTTGGAATGCACCCGCTGAAACTTTAGAAACAAACATAACAGGTACAGTAAACCTTTTTGAAGCTGTACGGAAATCAAAATGCAACCCTAAAATACAAGTAGCAGGCTCATCAGAAGAATACGGTATGGTATTTCCTGATGAAGTACCAATCAAAGAAACTAATCCATTAAGACCATTAAGCCCTTATGGTGTATCTAAGGTAGCACAAGACAAGTTATGTTATCAGTATAACAAGTCTTATAATATGGGAATAATTGTCACAAGAGCATTTAACCACACAGGACCAAGACGAGGTGAAGTGTTTGCAACTTCAAACTTTGCTAAACAAATTGTCGAAATTGAAAAAGGATATAGGGAAGAAGTAATAGACGTAGGCAATCTTGAAGCACAGAGAGATTTTTCTGACGTGAGAGATATTGTCAGAGGTTATTATTTAGCAGCTACAAAAGGTCAACCAGGTGATGTTTATAATATATCTTCTGGGGAAGCTATGACCATTGGTAATATGCTAAACACATTACTTGATTTTTCAGAAATAAAAAATATTGTAATAAAACCAGACCCTAAAAGAATGAGGCCGTCAGATGTTCCAATTTTGTTAGGTGATTGCACAAAATTCAAAAAGCAGACAGGTTGGAAACCTCAAGTACCATTTGAAGATACTATGAGAGAATTGCTTGAATATTGGAGGATGAAAATATGAAAGAGAAAGTTAATAAAGAAATACATCACAAAACAGAATTTGTTGACAAGAAATTACCAACAATTTACTATGAAAAACAAAAACATAAAGACATGTCAAATATTGATGGTGTAGTAATAACAGTTTCTGATACAACAAGTAAAGAAGCTTTTGAAACGTTTAAAAAGGTAAAGGAATTGGTGAAATGATAATAGAATATCCAGACCTTAATGATTTGACAACAGAAGGTTCAGAAAACGGAATGATATTATCACTTCATAATCTCCACGTTTACAAAGAATGGCTTGAAGTTTTGAACAGATTAAGTAAAGATGATGAAATATTTGACCAGTTTATAAAAACAAGATGTTCAAAAAGAGTATCAGATTCTATACAGTTTTTTAAAGAAGGAATGGATATAGGAGTAGAAAAAGCATACAAAAAATGGTTTTTGAAAACATACGGTTTAGAATATTTTGCAGGTGGACATCATGATGCGACTAAACTTTGATTTTAGTTTCCGGCAGATAAAGCTTGTCAGACTTAATAAAGATAGACCTCCTATAGGTGAAATAGCTGTATGGGAGAAAGCAAACCCTAAATTAGTTTATCTTTCTTGGCGTAAAAATTATCCTAACTACTCAGACGAGAAAGGACATTATTTTGTCAAATTACGAGGATTTGGGATAGATTCAGCCTTATTAAAAGACTTAATTGTAAAATATAAAGTAGAACAAATAATTATTCAGTACAGAGGTCCACAAGGTAAAAAATACTTTGTAAGCAACGTTGACGACTGGATAATGAAAGGTGTAGATATATCATATACTAAAGACAGAGAACGTGGCCCTGTTGAAACTTACGGAAAACAAAAAGTACTATGTGAAGACCATATGGAAAAGTTTCAATTCTTTCAAAAAATGTTGGAGTTGTGGTGGTAAAAAGGAAACAAGACATCATGTTCCTCCTAAATGTTTACAACCTAAATTTATGATAACCATACCAGTTTGCAAAAAATGTCACTTCAAACTTAATACAGGTAAAGATTATACTGCAAAAGAAAAAAGGTGTTTACGAAGTAATGTTCGAAAAATGGAAAAATCTATAAAAAATATAAGGAAAAAACTCTTGGAGTAATATGTAATGCCAATATGATATAAAAACTATGCGTTCCAAAGAAAGGATAGGAGTTATAATTGGTCCTTCGATATAGACCCTCGTCTTACCAACAAGTTGCAATGTTGCATTCCTAAGTGTGTAAGATAAGGGACTTTGTTGGTCTTGCATGCTCTATAAAGAGTTAGACAGGTAAGATAGTTAGGCCAAGTCTGCTGGGCCTTGGACCCGGTTACGGAGGTTCGAATCCTCCCCTGTCTATAGGAGGCGGATATGAGAAAAGCAAGAATATGTGCAGAGTGTAAGAAAGTTATCAGAAATTATGGAATGCGTGTTCCACCATCAGGATTAAAACCAAAATACTACCATAGAACATGTTACAAAGATATATGTCATGGACACGTAAGGAGGCGATATGAACACGATAGACAAAATGAGGAGAAGCCAACAGAAAACGAGGGAACATTTAGAGAAACAGGGCTATAAAGTTTGGTTTATTCAACATACAAGATACCAGAAGGACATGTGGGGACTTTTTGACGGAATAGCATTGAAATCAAACATAGCGTATCCATATTTAATTCAAGTAAAATCAAACTCTTTTCCGACATTGAAACCATTTAAAGAATTCAAGCAAAAATTTCCTTTTGTTCATTTACTTTTAGTAAATGTTAAGGACAGAAAAGGAGTATTTATAAAACAAATTTGAGGGGGTAGTGATATGAGTCACAATTTAGAGAAGTCTTTTGAAAAGGCAAAAAAATATTTTAAAGTAAACCAAACGAGGTTGTTTGATGCCAATAATTACAGATGAAGTTAACAGAAATGCTAATGCTAAAAAATACAGAACACCAGGAACAGCTTGTCACCGACGCCCAAGGAACGCAATATATCTTAACCCGTCAAATACAGATAAACATGAAATGAAAAAAGTAGAAATCGTATGGCAATACATAAAAAAGAAAAAACAAGTACTTACAGAAGCTGAAACAAAAGGTTGTATGAAATGTGGCATAGACATAGGTTATGATTATGAATATTGTAACTGTGGAGAAAGATTAAAAAAACTTAGGCGAGATATAGTGGTTTTGGACACAGGAGAAATAATAGAAATAGAAACAGACAAACAACGAGGAGCCAGACATCACAAAAATATAACCGTAATTTATGTTTAAATAAACATAACACATAACTT
>JABAHS010026119.1_pt2 | contig 58706 bp, 56 predicted proteins | sample 7062111 | NCBI WGS metagenome assembly JABAHS01 (sample SAMN14534600, study PRJNA622989) | marine sediment metagenome | biome: marine biome [ENVO:00000428]; feature: marine pelagic biome [ENVO:01000023]; material: deep marine sediment [ENVO:00002113]; isolation source: pool of 4 deep marine... | reverse complement strand
CAGGTGGGACTGCGTTGACCCGTGGCGCGGCGCCTGTACCTGTTGAGCATGCTGGCGGTCCTGGGTGCCGCCAGCGGGGTTGCTGCCCAACCTGAAGCGGGCGCATCCCATCGGCACGCGGAGCCCGTCGTGCTGGCGCCGGGGTATGCCGACCTGGAGTTTGAACCGCCCGCCGTCGGCAGCTACGCGCTGCCGCCCCTGGGGGAAGCGGCGGACGCCCGGGTGGTAGATGCCGAAGGACGCGACAGACGGCTTCACGAACTGATGGGCGACAAGGTCGTCGTGCTGAGCTTCATCTACACCCGCTGCAACGACGTCAACGGCTGCCCGCTGGCGACCCACGTGCTCGGCAAGCTGCAGGCGGGCATCAGCAGCGCCCCTGACCTTCAGGGCAAGGTGCGTCTCGTCAGTTTCAGCTTCGATCCGTCCCATGACACGCCGGCGGTCCTGCGACAATACGCTGGCCACTTCCGCAAGCCGGAGTTCGACTGGCGGTTCGTCACCGTCGCGGACCCATCCGACCTGGCTGACGTGCTGAAGGCGTACGATCAGTGGGTGGTGCGCGACATCGGCGCCGACGGGGAGCTCGTCGGCACCCTGTCGCACATACTGCGTGTCTACCTCATCGACACCCGGAAGCGGACGCGCAATATTTACAGCATCTCTTTCCTGCACGCGGATACGGTCGCCAACGACATCCGTACGGTGCTGTTCGATCGGGCCTCAGCTAAACGGGGGATACCACCGGGGTGACCGCTGACCTGGGCGAGTTGCGGCGCCGCATCCGCGCAGCGAAGTACATGGATGAAGCGGCCCTGGTCGACTCGATGATCGACGGTTACCCCATCGCGCAGGTCGCGGCGTCGGTGGAGCGGCAGGCCGCCAAGCTCGTCGTTGCTGTGCGAGCGCGGCCGGAAGAGCACACCGTTCTGGACACCTTTCTTCAGGAATACGGGCTCCACAGCGACGAAGGGGTCGCGCTGATGTGTCTGGCCGAGTCGCTGCTGCGCGTGCCGGACGCGGGAACCATGGATGCGCTCATTCGCGACAAGATCGTTCCCGCGAACTGGGGTGAACATCTTGGCGATTCTCCTTCGCTGCTGGTCAACGCTTCGACGTGGGGGCTGATGCTCACGGGCCGCGTGATAGGCGTAGATGCCTGGGCAGGGCGGTCGGTGGGCGACGTGGTTGGCCATCTGGTCGCGCGGCTGGGGGAGCCCGTGGTCCGTGCCGCGATCATAAGAGCCCTGCACATACTCGGACGCGAGTTCGTTCTGGGCACGCACATCGAACAGGCGCTGGCGCGCAGCGCACGCGGCAGCGGGTACTCCTATGACATGCTAGGAGAAGCTGCCAGAACGACCGAGGCGGCCGAGCTCTACTATCACTCGTATCAGGAGGCGATCGCGGCTGTCGGTGCCGCCGGGCGCGGCGGGAATGACCTTCGCGGATGCGGCGTTTCCGTCAAACTGTCGGCATTGCACCCGAGGTACGAGTATGCTCAGCGCGACCGGGTGCTTGATGAGTTGCTGCCGCGGCTCGTCGACCTCTGCCGCAGGGCCGCGGCGTTCGACATGGCTCTGACCATCGATGCCGAGGAGGCCGATCGGCTCGAACTTTCCCTGGATCTACTGGAGGCGATCGCCCGCGCGCCTGCGCTCGCCGGCTGGCAAGGCCTTGGCATGGCCGTGCAGGCCTACGGAAAGCGGGCTCATGCCTGCCTGGACTGGCTGGCGGCTCTTGCGCAATCGGCGGGACGGCGGCTCAACGTGCGACTGGTGAAGGGCGCGTACTGGGATGCCGAGGTCAAACGAGCGCAGGAGGCAGGGCACGACGACTTTCCGGTCTTCACGGTGAAGGCCAACACTGACGTTGCCTACCTCGTGGGCGCCCGGCGTTTGCTCGACTCTCTGGACGTGCTTAGGCCTCAGTTCGCTACCCACAACGCCCACACGATCGCCGCCGTCATGCAGATGGCGGGGGACGAGCGGGGATTCGAATTTCAACGCCTGCACGGGATGGGTGATCTTCTCTATCGGGTTGCCGGCGAGACCTTTGATCGGTTTCCGGAGGTTCGCGTCTACGCGCCGGTGGGCGGGCACGAAGACCTTCTCCCTTACCTCGTCCGGCGTCTGCTGGAAAACGGTGCCAACTCGAGCTTCGTCAACCGCTTCTTGGATCCAGACTCGCCGCCGGGGTCCGTGGTTCGTGACCCGGCACGAACGGCCGCTGCTCAGAATGGACGCCGCCACCCGCGCCTGCGGCGTCCGCCCGATCTGTTCGGCACGGGCCGCGCGAACTCGTGCGGTTGGGACCTGACCGACGCGGACGCGGTTGCGGACCTGGAGGATGCCCTCGCGCCACACCTCTCGGCCCCCGGAGGAAGTATTACGGTTCCGGACGGGCCCCGTCGGGTCATCGTGCGAAATCCCGCCGATCATTCTGACGTTCTGGGCTCGGCGGTGGTCCCGGACGCAGCGACGGTGGAATCGATGATGGCGCGTGCGGCGGCCGCGCAACCGGGCTGGGACCGCCAGGGTGGTGTCGCGCGCGCGGCCATCATGCGCAGGGCAGCCGATCTCCTCGGGGAGGACCGTGTGCCGCTGATCGCCCTCCTCGTTCGGGAAGCGGGAAAGACCGTGCCGGATGCCATTGCCGAGGTGCGCGAAGCGGAGGACTTCTGCCGCTACTACGCCGACCTTGCCGAATCCAGATTCGCCGCGCCCATGACCCTGCCTGGCCCGACGGGAGAACACAACGAGCTGAGCCGGCACGGACGTGGCACCATTGTCTGTATCAGCCCGTGGAATTTCCCCCTAGCTATCTTTGTCGGTCAGATCGTGGGCGCGCTACTGGCCGGGAACGCCGTCGTGGCGAAACCTGCCGAGCAGACCCCACTCATCGCTTTGCGGGCATTGGAACTTCTGCATCGGGCCGGGGTACCTGCCGATGTGCTGGGTTGTGTGCCGGGGGCGGGCGATGCAGGGCAGATGCTGGTCGCGTCGCCGCATGTGCAAGGTGTCGCCTTTACCGGCAGCATGGTAGTTGCCCGGACAATTAATCAGCAGCTCGCGCAGCGCCCCGGTGCGATCGTGCCGCTGGTGGCCGAGACCGGCGGGCAGAACGCCATGTTCGTCGATTCCTCGGCGCTGCTCGAGCAGGTGGTCGACGACGTGCTGAAGTCCGCCTTCGGAGCTGCGGGGCAACGTTGCTCGGCCTTGCGCGTTCTGATGCTGCAGGAAGATGTGGCCGATCGTGCGCTCCACCTCGTTCGCGGCGCGATGGATGAGCTCCGGATCGGGAATCCCGCGGACCTGACCACGGATGTCGGACCCGTCATCGACGAGGATGCGCGTGCGGGGTTAGTGGCTCATATCGCCGCCTGCCGGAGAGCCGGCATGCAGGTACACGTGGCGCGCGGAGCCATCCCCGAAGAGGGAACGTTCATGGCGCCCCACATCATCGAGCTGGAGGATTTGAGCGCGCTTGGCGAGGAGCACTTCGGGCCGATCCTGCATGTCGTGCGCTTTTCCTCGGAAGCCTTCGACGAAGCGCTCGCGACGATCCGGAAGCTCGGTTACGGATTGACCTTGGGGCTGCACAGTCGTATCGATGCCCGCACGGAAGCTGCCTTTGAGGAGTCCATTGCCGGGAATGTCTACGTCAACCGGAACATGGTGGGGGCAGTGGTCGGCGTGCAGCCGTTCGGTGGCACCGGCCTTTCCGGAACGGGACCCAAAGCGGGAGGGCCCGCTTACCTGGATCGTTTCGCCACGGAGCGCACCCTGACGGTGAACACCATGGCGCAGGGTGGCAACGTCGAGCTGCTGAGAGGCTAGACCGAGTGCAGGCGCACGGGCAGCTCTGAATAACCCTTGACGAAGCTCGACTGAACCCGCACCGGCTCGCCCACCGCCTCGACCGTGTGGAAGCGCTTGAGGATCTCTTCCCAGACGATGCGCAGCTGCATTTCCGCCAGCCGGTTGCCCATGCAGCGGTGAATGCCGAAGCCGAAGGAGAGGTGATGGCGGGCGTTGGGCCGATCGATGATGAACTCGTCGGGCCGATCGATCGCCGTCTCGTCGCGATTGCCGGAGACGTACCACATGACGACCTTGTCGCCCTTGCGGATCTGCTTGCCGCCGAGCTCGGTGTCCTGGGTGGCCGTGCGGCGCATGTAGGCCAGCGGCGTCTGCCAGCGGATGATCTCGGCCACCATGTTCGGGATGAGGCCGGGCTGCCGACGCAGCTTCTCGTACTCGCCGGGATTCTGGTTCAGCGCCACGACGCCGCCGGTGATGGAGTTACGGGTGGTGTCGTTGCCGCCAACGATCAGCAGGATCAGGTTGCCAAGATACTCCATGGGACGATCGAGCATGTCCTTGGTGTCCTCGCCGTGGGCGAGCATCGAGATCAGGTCCACGCTCTCGCCCGGGGGCTGGCTCGCGCGCTCGTGCCAGATGGCGGTGAAGGCCTCCAGACATTCCATCAGCGCTTCGCGCCGGACGGGCTCGGGCGTGGGCCCGCCGGCCAGCTCGCCGGAGGTGGCCATGTCCGACCAGTAGGTGAGCTTGCGCCGCTCCTCGAAGGGGAAGTCGAACAGCGTGGCCAGCATCTGGGTGGTGAGCTCGATGGAAACCCGGTCGACCCAGTCGAACGTCTCGCCCACGGGAAGCGAGTCAAGAATGTCGGCGACCCGTCCGCGAATGAGCGACTCCATCTTGGCCAGGTTGCGGGGCGCCACCACGCCCTGGACGGCTTTGCGCTGGTCGTCGTGGGTGGGCGGGTCCATGGCGATGAAGTTGACCGTGGCGAAGTCCTGCTGGCGGTCGGCCAGGGTGATGCCGTCCGCGGAAGAGAAAAGCTCGTGGTGCTTGTCCACGTACACGATGTCGTCGAAGCGGGTGATGGACCAGTAGGGCCCGAAGAAGCTGTCCGGGGTGTAGTGCACCGGATCCTCGCGGCGCAGGCGCTCGAAGTAGGGGCCGAACGTGTTGGTCTGAAACAGGGCGGCCTGGCTCATGTCGATCTGATCCAGCGGCACCGAGTCCGGGTCGGCCGTGGTCAGATCGATCGGTGCGACGGCTTCAGACATCTTGAACCTCCTGATTCGAATTCGTTACTCGGCGCCGGCCGTTGGCTCGATGTCGGCATATTGCCATGCATCCCGGTGGGCTGCCTCCAGTTCCTCGGTCGGCTCTCCCAGGGCCCTGCGGGCTTCCGCGAGCCCGTGCAGGGACCAGCCGTTCTTCGGGAAGTTGTCCAGATCCTCCGCGAAGGCTTGCGCGGCACCGGCGGCATCTCCCAGCCTCAGCAGCGCGGAGCCCAGGGACTGGCGTATGGGGTAGTGCCAGTAGGGTGGCTCGGTGTACGGCAGCGAATCCTGGCTTGCGACCGCATCGCGCAGTTGCTGGACCTCCGCGTCCGCATCTCCTTTGGCGCGTGCGATCCGGGCGCGGACCAGGGAAGAAGCGATGCTCGCCAGGATGTCGCCGATGTCGCCCTGGCGGTCCATCTGGGCGCGGAACTTGCCGGAATCCAGGATCGCCTGCATGGCTTCTAGCTCGGCCCCGGCGGACTCCGTATCTCCTATCGCTGCGTGGGCGACCCCGCGGCCGTAGTGGCGCATGAACGCGGCGATCACCAGCCCCTCGTCGGGTTCCGGAACCGCCAGGGCTTCCTGCCACATGCCGAAGCGCACGAAGGTGTAGGACGGCACCGCGAGGTAGGCCTGGATCGCTCCGAACTGCCTGGCCATATCGACCGGCACCTTGCTGTGCAACTTCTCGGCCGATTCGATGGCCAGGGCCCGGCGGCCTTCCATCATGGCCGAGTACCACAGGAAGTGAATGTTGTGAGGGTAGTAGGCGGCCGGGTAGAAGCCCTGGGCGTTGCACTGGGCGATATAGTCCTCGTCTGCCAGCGCCGCCTGCTGGTTGGTGGCGACGGCGTCGTGGTAGCGCCCGACCCGCAGGTAGATGTGCGACGGCATGTGTACCAGGTGGCCGGCCACGGGAACCAGGGGACCCAGGCGGTCCGCGGCGGGCTCAGCCAGCTCCGGCGTGAGCTTTTCCATCACGTGTATGTAGAAATGCAGCGCGCCGGGATGATCGGGATCCGCGGTCATGACCTTTTCCAAGGCGGCAACGATGGCGCCGGTGTGCTCGCGGGGTGACCCTTCGTCGTCCCAGTAGTCCCAGGGGTAGAGGTCCATCAGCGCTTCTGCGTACAGCGCTTGAGCGTGGACGTCGTCGGGATAGTCGCTCACCAGATCCTCCATGGCATGCGCGTATTCCTGGTCCAGCGCTGGCCGATCGGCGCCGTCGGCCGTGTAGCGGGTGGTCAGCGCGTCGATGTAGGCGCGCTCGTGGGCAGTCTCGTGGTCCTGGCGCGCCAGGGCGTTCTGCAGCGCCTCCCAGGCCACGGGGACGTCCTCCTCCGTCATCTCCTTATTGATGTTGGGTCCGTGAGCCAGCGCCACGCCCCACCAGCAGATGCCGCAGGTGTCGTCCAGGCGGGCTGCTTCCCGGAACGAGCGAGCGGCCTCGGCGTGGTTGAAGCCGTAGCTGAAGGTGAGCGCCTGGTTGAAGTAGGCCTGAGCCCGTTCCGAGGTCGTGCTGATGGGAAAGTGGACGGGACCGATCCCGTCGAGCAGCGGGGCGACGCTCTCCCCGCCCTCTGGCGCTCCTGCGCCTTCCTCCTGGGCGACCTCGGAGACTGCGGGGTCTACCGGTTGGCAACCGGCGGCGATCAGCAGGCCGAGGAGCAGGCCGGCACGGGTGCGCATCGTGGTCATCGTGACTTCCTCAGGGGCAACCGGATGGCCGACTCTACGTGGGGGTGGCGATGGCGTCCAGGTGGTGGTCGGGTTGCCGCGCTGCGTGCTTGGCTCTCGATCGGGGGTCTGATCGGCGGGGCAAAACGGGACCCGGAATGAATTCGGCCGGACTCGATCGAGTCCGGCCGCCCTCTGAAAGAGAGAAGCGCGATGGATCTCCCTTTCCTCCCGCGATCGATGACATCAGAAGCGGCGGCTCCGGTCAATCGTGCACTGCGCAACGAAAGTCTCTTGCAAAGACGGCGCCCAGGGGCTTTGCTACCGGCTTTCGCACCGAACCCGCAGGACCTGCCATGCCGGAGCATGAAATCATCCCGTCGCCCGCCTCGGGGCGGATCCCGCATGTCGGAACCTATCGCCGGGTCCTGCCCGTCAGCCTGGAGCGGATGTACGAAAACGCCCTGGACTGGGAGCACCTGCCCTTTGTGCACGCCTCCAGCTTCGCCGCCATTCGCTGTCTCGACGCTGGCGCCTGGGGGTGGCGCGCCGAGCTGACCAGCGCTCGCGGCGAGGCGTCGATCGTCGAGCTGCGCCTCGATCGTCGGTGCCATCGCTGGATCACGCGAAACTTCGAGGGGCCCAACGCGGGCGCCGAGATCTGGACCCACGTTTTCCCGCTTGGGCCCGTGGCGGGGGCAGAAAGGCTCGAGATCGTCGTGGACTTCTTCGTGCCCGACGTGCCCGAGGAAGCGCGGGGACGGGTTGGCCAGGCGTACGCTTCGCTGTATGCCACGCTCTATGACGAGGATGTGGCGATGATGGTGGAGCGTCAGGCTCAGCTCGACCGACGGGTGGAAGGATCCCGACCGGACCAGCGCCGGCTCGCCCTGGGTGCTCGGGACGCGCTCGAGCTGCCGCTGCGCTGCACGGTGGCCGGGCGGGAGTACGTCGTCGCGCAGGAAGCCGGGTCGCTCGTGGCTTACCCCGCGATATGCCCCCACGCGTTGGGCCCGCTCGCAGCAGGCCCGCTTGAAGACGGCGTGGTGACCTGTCCCTGGCACGGGTACCGGTACGACGTCCGCAGCGGAGAGTGTCTGAGTGGGCAATCCTGCCGGTTGAGCCGACTGCCCGTGATCTCGGAGGAGTCGGGCACGGTGATCCTGACCATACCCGACTGATTGCGCAAACGCGTCTAGTTCTGGGACCACTCCAGCGTAACGTTCTCCGAGCGTACCGACATGATGCGGCCGCCGAGCTCCTCGCTGCTGAGGATCGTGGGTGCGGGCTGGTCGACCTCCTCATCGGTTTCGGGGGCAGGCTCCGGCGCCACCGCAACGGCCTCCTCGAGCACGGGCGCCTCCGCCGGCTCCGGCATCGGCTCGCTGGGTACAGGCGTCGCTGCTGCCTCGGGAGCCTGCACGGCGGGAGCTTCCGCCGCTGCCTCTGCGGGCTCGGCTGGAACCTCGATGGCGGGTTCCGCGGGTATTCCTGCCCCCGTGGCGTCCGCCGCGGGGCTCACCGCAGCGACCTGATAAGAAGCGCCCAGCTTCTCCACGTGGCTTCCAGTGGTGAACAGCGCGCCGAACAGGACCGCACAGGCAAGGCCCATGAAAACGAGCCCGGGCGTGCGCGCCGTCGCGAACAAACGAAAGCCCAGATAGGCGATCAGCATCGCGGCGGCAATGATGGCGATCCGTTCCAGACCGGAAAATGCGCCGATGAATTCCATGGTTAACCCCCAACGTTGATGCAGTTGTGATTCGTCCAATGAGGATGTTGCAATATAGACAGCCTATTTGTCTATATATAATCGCCCGTTTACCCGGGTTTCGTTCTTTCTGGCGTGCCCATTTGCCCCGCCGTACCGCCTCCTTTCCGGGCCAGTCGCCAGGCGCGTCCGGATGGCTGTAAAAAAAGACGGCGGGTCAGTGCTTGGTTGATCACTGATCCCGCCGCTCAAGACAGGGAGGGGTCGATACGGAGGGATACCCGAAGGGAGGGGAGGGGAGGGATTTCGGGTACCCCTCAACGAATCGTGGGCACTATGTTACCTTCAGTAACACCAAATGCAACTTTGGGTAACGCAACTAGATGTTGCACAATTGCAACACTTACTGGTGACCAAACGATGGGTTTCCTATGGTGAATTGGGAAGATCTCAAGTACTTCGACGCGGTGGCCCGTTGCGGTTCTGCCCGCAAGGCCGCGGCGGACATGGGGGTGAACCCCTCGACGGTGACGAGACGGGTCGAGCAGTTGGAAAGGCATCTGGGCGTGCGCCTCTTCAGCCGGACCCGTCGGGGGCTCGAGCTAACCCCGGACGGGGCGGTGGCTGCTGAAGGCTTGCAAGACGTCGCCGCCCGGCTTCAATCCGTCGCCGATCAGCTTGACCAGCAGGTCGGGTCCGTTCGTGGTGAGGTTCGCTGCAGCGTGCCCGACTACCTGCCGATCGGGTGGTGGATGCCTGAGTTGGCGAAGCTCGCCCTGGAATACCCCCATCTCGTCGTGACCTCCATCGAGAGCAATCGGGTACCCGACCTGACCTCGAAGGAGGCCGACCTGGCTTTGATTGCTGCAGGCGAACCGCCCCAGGCCCTCATTGCGAGGCCGTTGGGGCAGATCGTGTTCGCCCCCTATCGGCACAACAACTCCAGGAACGAAGCCTGGCTCGGCTCGGCGCTCGAAGCTGCCGTTGCGCCCGGATATGCCGCCGGTGCCCGAGCAACCGCCGTATTGCCGTCCGTTGCTCTTCAGCTGGCGGCCGTCGAGGCCGGGATGGGGGGCAGCCTTCTGCCTTGCGCCGTGGTCGATGGGCATGCGGGTTTCCTGCGCGATGAGAGCCGACCGGAAGTGATCCTGCCGCTGTGGCTGCTCCTGCACCCCGACTCGCGACCGCTTGTTCGGGTTCAGGTGGTTGCCGATGCGCTGACCGACGCGGTTCGAGCCGGCGTCGCACGGTCGGCCGCGTAGTGTCATTGAGGCCTTCCTCGTCGCCTGCGCCGCGGCTTGCGTGGCTGGGCCGCGCGGCGCAGAATGACCGCCCGTCAGGGACGCGTTTCCTCTGCTCAGGGAGAAGCAATGCTAGGCGCGCCGACGAGGCTTCGCTGCGAGTACCTTTCCAATCCGCTTGGCATTGACGAGACCCGACCCCGCCTTTCCTGGTGGGTCGACGACGACCGGCCCGCCGAACTTCAGACCGCCTACCGCATTCTGGCTGCCAGCAGCCCGGAAAGGCTTGCCGCCGAGCAGGGCGATCTGTGGGACTCGGGTCGGGTGGCCAGCCACCAAACGCTCAACGTGGAGTACCAGGGCAGCCCGCTCGCCACCGGTCAGCGGGTGTGGTGGTCGGTGTGCACGTTCGACAGCGACGGTCTGCCGAGCCCCTGGAGCGAACCGTCCTTCTTCGAGATCGGGCCGCGCGAGCCGGGCGACTGGTGCGCGCAATGGATAGGCGCCCCGCTGATGGGTGGCGCTGCCACGGGCGTGCAGGTGCCCGTCCTCAGGCGCGGTTTCGAGCTGCCGGAGCCGGTGAAATGCGCACGGTTGCACGTTGCCGCGCTCGGCGTGTGCGTCGTTGAGATCAACGGGCAGCGTGTCGGGCGCGACGAGCTGGTGCCGGGCTGGACGGATTTCCGCAAACGGGTCCGCTACCGAACGTACGACGTCAGCGAGCACCTCCAGGAGGGCCATAACGCCATCGGCGCGCTGCTCGGCGATGGCTGGTACTGCGGCTATCCGGGCGCCGGGCAAAGACAGCAGTATGGCGACCGACCGCTGCTGCTGGCCCAGCTGAACATTACGCTGGCCTCCGGTGTGGTGCTGGTCATGGGCTCCGATGAATCCTGGAAGTGGCACGCGTCCTGGTTGCTGCGTGCGGACGTGCTCGACGGCGAAAGCGTCGACGCGCGGCAGCGCATCGAGGACTGGAGCTCGTCCGGCTGTCCGGACGACGGCTGGGGTTTTGCCGAGACGCAGGAACTGCCGGACCTAGCGGTTTGTGCCAGCATGCATCCCCCGATCCGATCCCAGGGTGTCCTGGAACCGGTAGCCGCCGAGCGGCGTGACGATCCGCCGCGGCCGCCGCGCTGGATCTTCGATTTCGGGCAGAACCTGCTTGGCCGGGTCCTGGTCAGCGTGAAGGCAGCTGCGGGCGCCGGCGTTCGGGTTCGCTACGCGCAAAGCCTGGACGCGGCGGACGACCTCAGCGATGCGATGGGCAACGGCGCCGACTGGTACACGGCCAGCGGCATTGCAGGTGGGGAGACCTTCGAGCCGACTTTCAGCGTTCATGGCTTCCGCTACGTGGAGGTTTGTGGTGACCTGGCGGACGACGAGCCGGGCGTGGTTGCAGTGGCCGTCAACACCGATCTCGAGGCCACCGCGACGTTCGAGTCGGATCATCCTCTGCTGGATCGGCTGCACGCCAACATCGTCGCCAACCAGCGGGGCTGTGCCCTGGACGTGCCCAATGCCGGCTTCTCCGCCGAGCGCCGCATTCCGCTGACGGGGGAAGCTCGCGCCTTCCTAGCTACCGCGGCGATGAATCTGGACGTTGCTGCCTTTTCAGCGAAGTGGCTGACGGACCTTGCAGATTCTCAGTTGCCGGACGGCGGGTTTCCCGCCATCGCTCCGGCGCCCCCGGCGGTGCCCGCGCTGCATCAGGACGGCGGGTCGGGCTGGTCCGACGCGTTTGCCGCGTGTGCCTGGATCCTTTACCGGCACTTCGGTGATCGGCGCGTCCTGGAACGTCACTACCCGGCGTTGCGGGCCTACGTGCTGGGCCAGGCGGCGGCATGGCCCGATGGTCTCGTCGGGCCGGCCAGCCACCCCTTCGGGTCCGCCGAGCGAGGGGCCGTTGCCTCTCTCAAATCGACGGCGCTGTTTCTTCAGACGGTGCGGCTTGCCGCGCGTATCGCCGGGGTGCTGGGCAATCTCAGCGACTTCGAGCAGCTCGACGGGCTGGCACAGAGTATCCGGTCGGCCTTCAGGAACCGCTTCGTGACCCACGACGGCCTGGTGGTCGGCGACTGCGTCACCAGCTATACGTTGGCTTTGCACCTCGGGCTGCTCGAACGGAGCGAGCGGCGCGCGGCGTTCGGGGAGTTGGTAGCGAAGCTGGAAGACGGCGAGCCGCCGACGGTGGAGCCATTGGCCGCGCCCTACCTCCTGCAGGTGCTGACCCAGGGTGGCCGCGTCGATCTTGCTTATCAGGCTCTGCTCAGCACGCGTCCGGGCAGCTGGCTGTATCCGGTGCTGCATGGCGCAAGCTCATTGTGGGATGAGGACGGGGACATCAGTCGCCTGGCGCTGGGGTCCATAGGTGAGTGGCTCTATGCGGGGCTTGCGGGCCTCCACCTGGACGAAGACCTCTCCGAATCCAACAACGCTTTCCGGCGCGTTCGGATAAAACCTCACCCACCGCTGCGTGACGGGATCGAGCTTGCCGGCGAGGTTCCGCCCATTCGCCGCGTCAAAGCCTCCCTGGACACCGTGCACGGGCGCTACGAATCCGCCTGGGAAATCACCGAGGAAGGGATCGTGCTCAGGGTCAACGTCCCGAGTAACTGCTCTGCGCTCATCGTCATGCCGGACGGGACACAGCAGGAGGTGGTCGCGGGACGCCACGAGTTCAAGCAGGACTTTGTCGACGACAGCGACGAGATTCCCATCCTCCGGGAGATTGCCGAAGCGTCGTGAATCCGGCCGCACCCGGCACGCGCCGAGGTAATCAGGGCGCGCTCAGAAACTCCCGGACGGCGGCGCTGTCGCCCTGCATGACGATGCGCGCCTGCTTCTTGCGCAGCTGGTAGTCGTACATGGGGTCGTAGTACCAGCGCAGCAGCAGCTCGATCCACGGGTGATGCTGGCCGGAGTCGAACCCCTGGGTAAGGGCACGGCTCACGGCCCGGCATCGGTCGCCACCGAGGCGGCGGCTTATTCGCTCCAGCGCCGCCTGGTAGCGGGTGTGCAGATCGCCGGGCGTCACGCCCTCGGCGAGCGGCTCGTCGACGTACTCGCGACGGATGTTCGCCACCCGCTCGGCAAGGTCGGCTTCCAGCACCACCACCGGTGCGATCTGCATGCGCTGATGCCAGGGGGCCGGCAGGGCGAGCCGGCCGATGGTCCGGCTTTCGTCCTCGACGATCAGCCTCTGCGAGTCAAGCCGGAGGAACGCCACCGCCAGGCCGTTCTCGAAACTGACTGGGGTTGGTTGCATGCACGATCGGCCGCCAAACGCCGAGCCACGATGATTGGCGTGACCTTCCAGGTCGATGCTGTCCGACCGCTCGACGATCAGCAGCGTTTTGCCGGAACCCGTCCGCCCCGCGAGGACCAGCCAGGGCAGCGCGTCCGGCGCCCGATCGAGCACGTCCAGGCAGGATTGCCGCAGGGCTTTGAAGCCGCCTTCGACCCGGGGCACGTCGTGGCCGACCCTGCGCAGCCATTGCTGGGCGACCTGTGAGCGCTGGCCACCTCTCCAGCAGTAGATCCACGCGCTCGGGTTCGCCTGAACGGCCGCCACCCAGGCTGCGACCCGCGCCTGCCGCCCGTGCCCGCTCACCAGATCGTGGCCCAGCTTTGCGGCGGCATCGTGGCCTTCGTGCTTGTAGGTGGCGCCGACCTCGTGGCGCTCCTCGTCGTTCAGGATCGGCAGGTTGATGGCATTCGGCACGGCGCCTCGCGCGAACTCTGATGGTGCCCTGACGTCGATGAAGCCCACGCCCCGGGCAAGCAGCGATTCCGGATCGGTCCCCTTCACGGTGCGGTTTCGGTGATCGCCTTTCCGTCCTTGAACGCTTCCAGATGGGTCTGGATGATCTCCCGCACGCTCTCGTACTGGTCCTCCTTCGCCGCCTCGACCGCTTCCTCCTGAACCGCAACGGCCCGGATGAAATCGCCGTTTGCCGCGTAGGTCGCTGCCCAGGTGTCCAGATACTCCGGCTTGCGGCGAGCCTCGTCGTCGCGGGTCATGAGATCTTCCATGATGTTGAGCGCGTAGCGAGCCCGCTTGAGCCCTTCCAGGTCGCTGACCGTCAATGTCCACGCTACCTCGTTGACGATGTTCGCGTCGCCCTCCGAGGCGTCGACGGCGTCCTTGTACCACCCCACCGCGCGCCGCAGGCTCTGCTTCACGCCCACGCCACGGGCGTGAAGATTGCCCAGGAGGATCATGGCCTCCGCATCATCCTCTTCTGCGAGCTCCTCCAGCCATGGCAAGGCTCTGGAATCCTCGCGCGCTTCGGCGAGCAGGAATCGCGCATAGCTGCGTCGAGCGAAGTCGTTGCCGCGCTCGGCGGACGCCACGTAGTAGTCGGCTGCGCGGTCCAGGTCGCGCTCGACCCCCTCGCCCGTGTAGTGCATGTGCGCGAGCAGCATGGCGGCATCGCTGTGCTGCAGGTCCGCTGCCTGGCGCAGCAACGGCACTCCGGAATCGCGGTTCTCGGCGCCGTAGTGTTCGTTCATGTACAGAACCCCCAGCGCGTACATGGCGTCTGCGGAACCCAGCGCCACGGCATGCAGGTAGTTCTCCAGCACCTCGTCCAACGCGGCCAGGCGCGCGTCGTCCTCGCTCTCCTGGTTCGCCTGTTCCCAGAAAATTCGTGCGAGCAGGGAATTCGCGAGCAGGTTGCCCTTACGGGAGGCCGCTCGCAGCCAGTCCACGGCCTCGTCGGCCCTGCCCTGGGTGGCGAGAAACGCGCCCACGGCTACCTGAGCGGCGCTGTCGCCGCGGCGGGCCTGAAACCCGATCAGCGCGAAGGGGGAAAACTCGCCTTCGTCCTCGAACTGTCGGCGCATGGATTCGTACCAGCCGCCCAGATCGAAGTACAGGTTGCGCAGGGGCCCCTCGGACGGCCGCGCCTGGATGAGCAGCGTGTAGGGGAACTCGTCTCCGGTCTGGTAGATGGAGCCTACCTGGCTCATGCCCAGGCTGATGGCGTACATCTGTGCCTCTACGTCCGTGACGGCCGGATAGGGCGATTCCCGGCTGCCGTCGGCGGACGCCTCCATGTCCTCGCGGATGCGCGCGAGCCATACCTGGTGAGGGACCGCGGCGTCCTCGGAACCCACGAACCCGTAGAAACGGGCAAGAGCGAAGTGTCCGGTCAGGCTGCCGTAGTAGGTATCCAGGATTGCAGTGCCGATGGATCCGAGCTTGAGCGGCTCATCCTCGAACAGCTGCGCCGCCTGCAGCTCGAGGTCGCGCAGCCGCTCCATCCGTTCGGGCAGGTCTTCCAGTTCGAGAAACGCGCTGCGCAGGTCGCGGATGTCGACCTTATCCCCGTTTGCAATCTTGTCACTGAGGCCGGCGTAGTCGAGAGGCATGCTCTGGCAGCCGGCCATCGACATCGCCAGCACCAGGACGAAAATCGAGCCCCGAACAGCGTACGGGAAGCTGAGAATGGCTCGGCGGCTGGGCGAACTGGCGGTTGCGGAGGGGTCGGTGAAATGTATGATTTCCATCTTCCTTCAATGTTACAGGCAATTGGACATGGCTTGGGAGCAAAAACTCCGTATCCCCAGTGAATCCGAGTCGCTGCCCGGACGAACCGAGGAGATGCCGGTGCCACCCGCGCATCACGTCAATGGCGCAGCCCTGAAGGGACCTTTCCCCGAGGGCCTCGCCCGGGCCGTGTTCGCGCTCGGATGCTTCTGGGGCGCCGAGCGTCGCTTCTGGAACACGCCGGGGGTCTACTCCACGGCGGTCGGCTACGCCGGCGGCATCACGCCGAACCCCACCTACGAGGAGGTCTGCTCCGGGCTCACCGGGCACACCGAGGTGGTTCTCGTCGTCTACGACCCCCGGCAGGTTTCCTACGCCGAGCTGCTCAAGGTTTTCTGGGAGTCGCACGATCCCACCCAGGGCATGCGACAGGGCAACGACGTGGGCACGCAGTACCGCTCGGCCATCTACACGTTTGATGCCGAGCAGGCGGCCGCCGCTCAGGAGTCAGCCGAGGCGTACCAGAAAGCGCTCTGCGCCGCGGGTTTTCCTGAGATCACCACGGAGATACGACCGGCCGCTGCGTTCTACTACGCAGAGCCCTACCACCAGCAGTATCTCGCGAAGGTTCCCAACGGCTATTGCGGCCTGGGCGGGACGGGAGTCAGCTGCGACGTGGCGCCCCTCGTGAAGGCGGTTTGAATTCGGGATAAACTCGCCCGCTTGCTTCACGGCGGAGAGGGTCGGTGGGCACCTCGCTCGACGACGCACGCTACTTCAATCTGGCGACCTTCAGGAAGAACGGCGCGGCGGTCGAGACCCCCGTGTGGTTCGCGCCTTCCGCGACCGAATCCCCCGTCGTCTACTACGTTTTCTCGGCGGGTGATGCCGGGAAGGTCAAGCGGCTGCGGCGGGATCAGGCCGCCCGGGTGGCGGCCTGTGACGTCAGGGGCAAGCTGCTTGGGGAGTGGTTGCCTGCCCGCGCGGAGCTGATCGAGGGTGCGGATGCGAAGGCCGCGTTGACGGCTCTGCGCCGCCGTTACGGCTGGCAGATGCGGCTGGCCGACGTCCTTGCCCGGTTGACGGGGCGATTCCGCCGGCGCGCTTACATTCGGGTAACCCTCGCGTGATGGTGACCGCCGGCGCAGCGCTCGGATCGGGGGCACAGGGAAAGCGAATGCGGGAGATGGGCGGCTGATGCGGGTAGGGGTTGGCATAGACTTCGGCACGACCAACTCGGCGGCGGCCACTTACGACGGCGAGCGCCTTCAACTCGTCGCCCTCGAGGGGGCCGATCCGATCATGCCGTCCGCCACCTACATCGACCGGGAACTCCAGACGCTCACCGGTCAGTCAGCCATCAATCAATACATCGCGGACAATACCGGACGGACGGTCGAGCTGGTGCCCGAGGTGATCGGCGAAACCAGCGCGTTCGTCGAGCATGGCGATTCGGAGAATCCGGCGCCGGTGGAGACGGTCACCAAGAAGATCTACGGGCAACCTCTGATCGACAGCGGCCTTCACGGGCGGCTGTTCCGGGGCACGAAGCGGCTGCTGGGTGATCCTCGCGTGCGGCGGCTGATGGTGTTCGATCATCCTTTCCGTCTGGTCGCCCTCATCACGCCGATACTGCTGCGCATGCGCAAGGCTCTCACCGAAAAGGTGAGCGGGGCCGACTACGGGCACCTGGGCCATCCGGTGAATTTCGAAGGCCGGGACGAGTTCCACAACCAGACTGCCCTGACGCGGCTGGGGGAAGCGTACAAGTATGCGGGCATCAAGGAGCAGCACTTCTACCCGGAGCCCATCGCCGCTGCGGTCAGCTACCTCTTCGCCCATCCCGAGGCGCAGGGAGAGCATCTGCTGACCCTGGATTTCGGCGGGGGCACCCTGGACTTCTGCGTCCTGCGGCGGGCGGGCAGCGAGTTCGAGGTGGTTACCACCCACGGTATCGCGCTGGGCGGTGACCACATCGATCAGCGACTGTTTCGCGAGCTGCTCTTCCCTCTGCTCGGCAAAGGAGAGACCTGGCGACGGCGCGGGATGGACCGCGAGATCGAAACCGCCTTCCCCTTCGAGGACTACGAGGAGCTTTTGGTGAACTGGGCGGTGACCTACACGCTCAACCAGAACAAGTACACCACGCCTGTCATGGAGTGCATCAGCCAGGGAGGGGCCGGCGCGCGCAAATTCCGCCGGCTCCGGGAGTTGATCCAGCAGAACCTGAGCTACGTGGTCTTTCAGGCCATCAAGGACTTCAAGGCAGAGCTTTCCGATCGCGAAGAGGCAGTGCTGGACATATCCGAGATCGACGTCGAGGTGCGCCTGACCAGGGCAGGCTTCGAAGCCCTGATCGGCGACCTCCTGGGGCAGGCGGAGCGGGCGCTGGACGAGACCGTGGCCTTGGCCGGGCTCGATCACGGCGACGTGGACATCGTGCTTTGCACCGGGGGCTCCAGCCTGATTCCCGCGGTCCGACGAATTCTCGAGGACCGATTCTGCGGGCGGGTCGTGGAGCACGATCCGTTCACCAGCGTGGCCGCGGGCCTCGCCATTGCCAACTTTCACCGCCTGGACGTTTAAACTCGAGCCGGCCGGGCTAGATCTCTGCTGGGGGCTCCCAGCCCGGATCGATGGTAGCGAAGAACGATTTGACCATCCGGTAGGTGAGGCCCCAGACGAAGTGACCTTCGGGCAGGCGGTAGCCGTTGAACACGGTTGGCTTGCCCGCCAGGGGCCTCGTTTCCGTGTCGTGAACCGCCCCGGATACCAGCGGCGCCAGGGGCGTCCAGACCACCTCGGACACCTCGTAGTTGATCGCGAACGAAGGGTCTCCGGCGATCTCGAACACGTGCGGCGCGATGAGCATGTTGAGAGGGCGACCTCGAGCCACGGCGCGCTGCTGGTTCAGCGGTCCGAGGTAGCTCGCTGAGGTGAGGTCCAGCCCGATCTCCTCGAGGGTCTCCCGCTTCGCTGCAGCCTTGAGGCTCTCGTCTTCCGGGTCGCGATGCCCGCCTGGAAACGCCATGTGCCCCGACCACGGATCTCCCGGCTTCTCCGCCCGCTTGATGAACAGGATCTCGACCGCTGGGCCGAAGCCCTCGCGCAGGATGACGGCTACCGCCGCCTCCCGCATTTCGGGTTCAGGGGAAAACTCCTCCGCGCGGTGCTCGGACAGGCGGGAACGTATTAATTCCAGATCGTGCACTTGGGCTATCATACCGGCTGAGTCGGCCAACACTAAATTCAGCATGTCCCTGGAAAGTCGGGCCAACCGTTGCTTCGTCTGCGGCCCCGGGAACCCCATCGGTCTCCATGTCCGCTTCCGTCTGGAAGACGACGTCTGCGTGGCGGATTTCACGCCGGGAGAAGAGCACGTCGGCTACGACAAGGTTGCACACGGAGGGATCATCTTCAGCCTCCTGGACGACGTCATGGCCAACTGGATCTGGCTGCAGGGTGAGCAGTGCTTCACGGCCCGGGCGGACGTCCGCTATCGGGCGCAGCTGCCGGTGGGCAAGCCCGTGCGGCTGGAAGGTCGCTGTCTGAAGCGCAAGGGCCGGCTTGCCATGATGGAAGGCAAGGTGATTCGCACGGACACTGAGGAGGTGGTCGCTGAGGCCAGCGGGAGCTTCATGATCCCGGGCTGACCTAGACCCGGAGCCGATCGGGCGCCGCGCCTGCGCCGTGGGGACTCGAGACTGCTACCCCCGGCCGGCCTCCCACTCCTCGAGGATCTGCCTGGCGCGCCGTCTTCGTTCCTCGTCCGTCGCCCCCGTACCCTTGTCCACCGGTGCGGCAAGCTCCACCACGTAGCCGTTCGGATCGCGGAAGTAGATCGAGTGAATGAACCCGTGATCCGAGATGCCGCGGGTCTCGATGCCTTCTGCCTTTCCCCGCTCGAACATCTCGTGCAGGGTCTCCATGTCGACGGTCAACGCCAGATGCAGATCGAAGTCGCGCTGATCCTTGAACTCGAACGCAGCGCCAGGCTCCTCGAAGAAGGCGATGCAGGAGCCGTCGTCCATGGCGAAGAACGTATGCAGCACCTGGGCGGCGCGGCCCGTCATCGTGGTGCCGATGGGCAGCGCGTCGACCAGGGGAAGACCGAGGAAGTCCTCGTAGAAACGCCTCGTCTCCTCGGAGTTGCGGCATCGATAGGCCGCGTGGTTCAAGCCCTTGATCGCGTTCATGTGGTGCTCCGTTGTGGGTTCGAAGGGTAGTGACGCCCAAGCCAGTCCAGCATCAGACCATTGGTCTCCCCGGGCAACTCCTGCTGGATCCAGTGGCCGCAGTCGAGCGTGTGGGTCTGTACCCGAGGGACGAAGTCGCTCAGATTCTCGAGCGTGGGCACGATGTCGTAGCGCCCGTAGATCATCAGGGCCGGGTGGGGAACGTGCTCGGGCACGTCGGCCATCAGCTCCCAGTTTCGCGCGAAGTTACGGTACCAGTTGATCCCGCCGGTGAACCCCGAGTGCTCGAAGGCCCGCACAAAGACGTCCAGCTCCGCATCGCTCATGAGCGGCCGCCCGCGCGGCCGGCTTGCCCGGGCGAGATTGATCAGCGGCATGCCGGGTTGGGGCTCGGGCGCGGGCTCGTCCCACTGATGGGTTCGATACAGGTTGCCGAGAAAGCGGCGCGGGTTCTCGTCGAGGGCTGCGTCGGCCACGCCGGGCTGGCGATTGAAATGAACGATGTAGAAGTCTTCACCGAGGATGCGTTCCCAGTGGGAGACCCAGTCCGTCGGCCCACGCAGCAGCAGGGGGACGCTCAAGTTGATGACCCCGGCGACCCTGTCCGGGTGAAGCATGGCCAGATTCCAGACCAGAATGGCCCCCCAGTCGTGGCCGCAGAACACGGCCCGGTCGTAGCCGAAGTGATCGAGCAGGCCGGTGAGGTCGGCGGCCAGATGCACGATGTCGTAGTCGGAAACGTTTCGCGGTCGGCTCGAGCGTCCGTAGCCGCGCTGGTTCGGCGCGATCACGTGGTAGCCGGCATCGGCCAGGGGGCCCATCTGGTGCCGCCAGGAGTAAGCGTGCTCCGGCCACCCGTGGCATAGCACCACGGGTGGCCCCGTGCCCTGCTCGAAGACCTCGAGCGCGATGTCGTTGGTGGGAATCTCTACGGGGTCGGGAAGCTTCTGCAAGGGTTTCTTCCTGGATGTGCCGGGGAACCCTACTCCGAGATCCTCGCGACGCGCAACGCGGGTTCCCCCGATACCTTGTAAATCCCGCGCCCTGTCCTAAAATCGCCGATCTTTTGTCAAGCAGACTGGCCGGGACGAGCGTGCCGCAGATCGTAGCCAACGAGATATCCCTGGAATACGACACCTTCGGGGACCCCTCGGGGAGACCCCTGCTGATGGTGATGGGGCTGGGTGCCCAGCTCATCCACTGGCGTGACGGGTTCTGCGATCAGCTCGCCGCGAACGGCCACTACGTGATCCGTTTCGACAACCGCGACGTGGGGCTGTCGGAGAAGTTCGGCCACCTCGGCAGGCCCAACGTGATCGAGCTGGTCATGCGGGCCATGCAGAACGAACCGGTAGAGGCTCCTTACTCCCTGGACGACCTGGCGGATGACGCCTTCGGCCTGCTGGATCAGCTCGGCATCGAACGGGCGCACGTCTGCGGGGCCTCCATGGGCGGCATGGTGGCGCAAGTCATGGCGATACGGGCACCGGAACGGGTTCGCACGCTCACGTGCATCATGACCAGCACGGGCAACCCGGATCTTCCCTTCAGCCGGGAGGAAGCCCTGGCAGCACTGTTGTCGCCTGCTGGGGCCGATCGGGAAGGCGCCATCGAACGCGCCTTCCGCGTCAGCCGCGTGCTCGGCAGCCCCGCGTACCCGGTGCCGGAAGACGAGATCAGAAGGCGGGCGGCCGAGGCCTATGACCGCAGCTTTTACCCCGAGGGGTTTACCCGCCAGATCGCGGCCATTGCTGCCCACGGCAATCGTCGGCCGGCGCTCGAACGGCTGGACCTTCCGGCGTTCGTCGTTCATGGTCGCGAAGACCCGCTCGTGCCCGTGGAGGGCGGCGTCGACACCCACGAGGCGCTCAGGCGTTCTAAGCTTCTCGTGGTCGAGGGCATGGGGCACGACCTGCCGGAGCCGGTCTGGCCGGAGGTCGTCCAGGGCATCTCGGAGCTCACGCACCGGCACCATTGACGGACGGCGCCCGTTCGGGGCAAGTTGGCAGGTTCGTCGCCTGCAAGCGCTGGATCCTTTCATGAACAATACCCATAGCCTGGCGGTCGGTTACATCCTCTGGATTTTCGGGTTCCTCGGCGCGCATCGTTTCTACTTCGGCCGACCCGTCAGCGGCACGATCTACTTTTTTACCCTGGGCCTGTTCCTCATCGGGTGGCTCATCGATCTGATCCTGATGCCGACCCTGGAGGCCTCCGCCGATCGGCGCTACCAGCAGGGCGAGAAGAGCTACACGGTGGCCTGGGTGCTGCTGACGTTTCTGGGATTGTTCGGCATCCACCGCTTCTATCAGGGCAAGTGGATGACGGGGATCATCTATCTGTTCACGCTGGGTCTTTTCGGGATCGGCGTGATCTACGACTACTGGACGCTCAACGAGCAGGTCAGCGCGCTGAATCACGAGCGCGCCGGCTGAGCAGCGTCGGGCTGCCAACCGGGGGCCTGCTTCTGCTAAGCTCGCCGCCTTCTCACGCTGGCACGGGTGCGGTGCATGGATCGAGTCGTCGACCTCTCGGGCGCGGTCAACTTTCGTGATTTCGGTGGCTACCCGGCCGCCGACGGCGCGACGGTGCGTCGCGGATTGCTCTTCCGCTGCGGGCAGCTTGCGGGTCTGACTGAAGACTCGCTGGAGCAGTTTGCCGGGCTGGGCATCGAGGTGATCTGCGATCTCAGGCGGCCTGACGAGCGCGAGATGGACCCGACTCCGGTGCCGCACCACGTCTCCCGCCGCGTCGAGATTCCCATGGACCCGGGCAGCGCGACCCAGCTTCGCGAGTCGCTGAGAACCGGCTACGTGGACATCAGCCAGCGCATCGACTTCATGCGCACCATTACCCGGGAGCTCGCCCGCGACCACATCGCCGGCTACTCGTCGATGTTCGATGCGCTGCTAAACCATGCACCCGGAGGCTTCCTCGTGCACTGCACCGCCGGCAAGGACCGCACGGGCGTCGCCGTGGCGCTGATACTGCTGGCGCTCGGCGTATCCCGGGAAAGGGTCATCCACGACTACATGCTCACCAACGAGGTGATGGACTTCGAGGCCTTCATCCTGCCTCGCATTCGCCAGAATCTCGGCCACGACAACATCGACGTCGAGGGCGCGAGGGTGCTGTCGGGGGTGCGGGAAGAGTACCTGGTCGCTGCTCTGGAAGAGATGGAAAGCGCCTGCGGAAGCCTGGAGGCCTACCTGGAGCGCGCCATCGGGCTCACCCCCACGGATCTCGGCACGCTGCGCGAGCACTACCTGACCTAGAGCCCTCGGGTCGCGCAGAACAGATTGCCTCCGCCCGCGCGGCTCGGTTAGCCTCGTTGCCCACTTTGCGGAAGGCGCCCACAGATGACAGGCTCAAAGCACGAGGGTCCGCGACCTACCGGATTCGACACCCTGGCGCTGCACGCGGGCGCGCAACCGGACCCCGCGACCGGCGCCCGGGCCACCCCGATCTACCAGAGCGCCGCTTTCGTCTTTCCCGACTCGGACTTCGCGGCCGGGCTCTTCAACATCGAGCGCGCCGGGCACGTCTACTCGAGGCTCTCCAACCCGACCAATGCCGTGCTCGAGGAGCGGATCGCCGCGCTGGACGGTGGCGTGGGTGCCATCGCCACGGCAAGCGGCCAGGCGGCCATGCATCTGGCGGTCGCCACGCTGCTGGGCGCAGGAGATCACATCGTCGCATCGAGATCTCTTTATGGCGGCACCCATAATCTTCTGGCGTACACCCTGCCGCGGTTCGGCATCAGCACGACCTTCGTCGATCCTCGCGACCCCCGGGCGTTCGCCGATGCGGTTCGGGACGAGACCCGCCTGGTGTTTGGTGAGATCCTCGGCAATCCGGGGCTCGAGGTGATGAACGTCCCCGCCGTTGCCGACGTGGCACACGCGGCGGGACTTCCGCTGATGATCGACGCGACCTTCACCACGCCGTATCTGTTTCGCCCGCTGGATCACGGGGCGGACCTGGTGCTGCACTCCGCCACCAAGTTTCTGAGCGGCCACGGGGTGGTGATCGGCGGGCTGATCGTGGACGGCGGGACGTTCGATTGGGAAGCTTCGGGCCGGTTTTCGACCCTGTCCACGCCGTACGAGGGGTTTCACGGGCTCGTCTTCGCCGAAGAGTTCGGCCCGGAGGCATTCATCATGCGTGCCCGGAAGGAGGGGCTTCGAGATTTCGGTGCGTGCATGGCGCCCATGACGGCCTTCCAGATCCTCCAGGGCCTCGAAACGCTGCCGCTGCGCATGGATCGGCACGTGGCCAATGCCCGGGAGATCGCGGAATTTCTGGCCGGCCACCCCATGGTGACCGGCGTCAACCATCCGGATCTGCCCGGGCACCCCGATCACGGCCTCGCAAACGCGCTGCTGCCGCGTGGTGCGGGAGCGGTGATGGGTTTCGACATCAAGGGCGGGCGCGAAGCCGGACGCACCTTCATCGAAAGCCTCCAGCTCTTCTCGCACCTGGCCAACGTCGGCGATGCGAAGTCGCTGGTCATCCATCCGGCCAGCACCACCCACCACCGCATGGACGCCAAAGCGCTGGAGGCGGCCGGCATCGGCGAGGGGCTTATCCGGGTCTCCGTCGGGCTGGAGGATCCGGCTGATCTGATTGACGACCTGCGGGGCGCCCTGAAGCGCGCCGAGCGGGTCGCGGGGGTATCGGCGTGAGGGTCGAAGTCGGCGGGTGCACCGCGTTCGTGGGCACGGGCAGCGTACCGCTGGATGCCCGACGGCCGTGCGTGGTCTTTCTCCACGGAGCCGGGTTCGATCACAGCGTCTGGGTCATGCCCAGCCGCTACTTCGCGCGTCACGGTTGCGCCGTCGTGGCGCCGGACTTCCCGGCCCACGGGCGCTCGAAGGGCGAGCCTTTGGCTTCCGTGTCGGCCCTCGCCTCCTGGCTGGCGGAGCTGCTCGATGCGCTCGGCATCGAGGCGGCGGCCGTCGTCGGCCACAGCCTCGGCTCTCTGGTAGGCCAGGCATTCGCCCGGCGCTTCCCCGACCGCTGCCGGGGGCTCGCGCTGCTGGGGACGTCCGCGCCCATGCCGGTGACCGAGCGGCTGCTGGGCGCGTCCCGCGACGATGATCACGCGGCCATCGACATGGCGAACACGTGGAGCCACAGCCCTCAGGGCCGATTGGGGGCGAGCGACAACCCCGGTATCTGGATGCTCGGCGCGGAGGAACGCCTGCTGGAGCGGGTGGCACCCGGCGTGTACCACGCCGACTTCACCGCCTGCAACGAGTGCGACCTGGATCAGCTGCCCGGATCGGTGAGCTGCCCGGTGCTGGTCATTGCCGGCGGTTCGGACAGCATGACGCCGGCGCGCTCCGGGCAGTCCGTGGCCGCCTCGCTATCGGCGCGCTACGTAAGCCTTCCCGGCTGCGGCCACTCCATGCTGGCCGAGCGCCCCAACCAGGTTCTCGACGCCCTGGCCGAGTTCATCGGTCAGCTGCCGCGCCCCGATCACTGACTCATGTGCCACCCGCCATTGGGTGAGAGCGTCTGGCCGGTCACGAACTTCGCCTCGGGGCTTGCCAGGTAGACGGCGGCCCAGGCGATGTCGTCGGGCTCGCCGATCCGGCCCTGGGGCGTCTGAGCCTTGAGCAGCGGGTACATGGCTTCCATGGGGCTCGTCATGTCCGTGTGTATGTAACCCGGCGCGATGGCGTTGACCCGGACGTCGTAGGGCGCAAGCTCCCGGGCGAGTGACCGGGTGAACCCGAGGATGCCCGCCTTGGCGGCGCAGTACGCGGATGCGCCCGCGCCCCCCGAGGTGCCCATGATGCTGCCCATGTTGATGATGGCGGCGCCGCCTTCGGGCCGGTCCGGATTTCGGCTCAGCAAGGCGACCGCGGCGCGGCTGCAGTAGAACGTGCCGTTCAAGTGGACGGCGAGCATGCGTCCCCAGGCTTCGTCGGTCACCTCGAGGATCGGCGGATCCAGGTCGGGCGCCTCGCCTCGCCCCGCGGCCTCTGCCCGCTCGAACGCCCGCTGGATGCGCAGCTGCGCGTCGTTGTCACCCTCCACACCGCTGATGCCGGCGTTGTTCACGAGGACGTCCAGGCGTTCGGTGATGGATCCGACCTCCTCGAACATGGCGTTGACGGCCGCCGAGTCGCTCACGTCGCAGGCTACCGCCCGGCCCCCCAGGGCCGCGGCCGTGGCTTCAGCCGCCTCGAGATTGAGATCGTTCACGATCACCATGGCGCCTTCCTCCGCGAAGCGCCTGGCGATCTGCGCGCCGAGCCCGCGTGCGGCGCCGGTGATCAGCGCCGTCCTGCCTGCCAGTCTGTCCAATGCCTTCCCTCCCTCTGGGTGCCCGTGGTTTGGTTTCGCTCGGAAGTGTGGCGGAAGAGGTCTGCCGAGCGCAACGACAAGTCGGCGCGAACACCCCACCGTTGGAGTAGTATCCGCGGCAAGCAGGTGAGGAAGGTTGAGATCCCATGTTGCAGACACTGTTGGCCGGCCTGATCTTCGTGGGCGCCCATCTGGGCATCAGCAGCACCCGGCTGCGGCAGCGGCTGGTGGATGCGGTCGGCGAGCGCGCCTACCAGGGCATATTCTCCGTGGTGGCTCTGCTCACTATCATCCTGCTGATCCGCACCTACGGGGATGCCCCCCGCTACGAGTACCTGTGGCTACCGGACCCTCGCCTGTACTGGGTTCCCAAGATCCTGATGGCCGTCGCGTTCATATCCATGATCGGCGGGTTCATGGTCAAGAACCCCACCGCCATCGGCATGGAGGGCGTTCTCGAGGATCCGGACCAGCGTGAGCACGCGGCAACGGGTCTGCTTCGCATCACCCGCCACCCCTTTCAGTGGAGCGTCGTCCTCTGGTCCGCCTCCCACATCGTCGCGAACGGAGATACCGTGTCGGTGGTGTTCTTCGCCTCCTTCGGCGTCCTGAGCCTCCTGGGCACCTTTGCCATCGATCGCAAGAAGGCCGCAGCGCTCGGGGATCGCTGGGAGCCCTTCGCCGCGGTCACGTCCAACCTGCCGTTTGCGGCGGTCCTCTCGGGACGTAACCGGCTGGTGCTCAAGGAACTGTTGGGGCCCGTGGTCGTCGGCCTGCTGGTCTACGCCCTCGTGTTCTGGTGGCACCAGTGGGTGTCGGGAGGCGTCCGTCTACTCTAGGTGGCCGGCTGCAGCACCTGCTCGATGCGGGCGGCGAGATCGCCCCATTTCCCGCTGAAGAAATGATCGGCACCGGCGATGACGTGAACGCCGGACGGGTTGAGGGCCTCCAAGGCAGTGGCATCGACGAACTGATCAGCGTCGCCGGCGAGCACGTCGACCGGGAAGGTGACCGGCTGCTCGGGGAAGGGCATGAACTTGACGGGCGGGGCGATGAGGATCACCCGGTCGGGCGGGGTGAGGTCCGCCAGGGCTTGCCAGATGACCCCGGCGCCGAAGGAGTAGCCGCCGAGGATCAGGGAGTCGGGCGCGTGCTCCCGGCGGAGCCATTGCTCGACCGCACGCAGATCATCCGCCTCGCCGCCCTGGCCGTCATGCCTGCCGGCGCTGGCGCCCACGCCGCGGAAATTGAAGCGCAGGCACCGGACGCCCGAGGTCGACAGCACCCGAGCCAGAACCGAGAGAACGGCATCCTCCATGTTGCCGCCGTACTGCGGGTGCGGGTGGCAGAGCACGGCGACGGCACGGGAAGTGTCGTTGGCATCGTCGAGATCGGCCTCGATGGGACCGGCGGGGCCGGGGATGGCGATCTTCATTGGGAGCGTCCTGGCGTTTGGGGAGCACATTAGCAGCGGACCCGGACTCCCGTCAGCCCTTGAATTTTTCGACCATTTCCCTATTTTTCGCACTCTCGCGAATCCCTTCGATGGGCCTGCGGGCAGGACATCGGGGCTGAACCCGGCTTTAGAATCGGAATCGAAATTGCAAGGCGTTGGCAGGCTGATCGCATGATTGAAGCAGACGGATTGACGCGTCGTTACGGCGACTTCGTCGCGGTGCGCGACGTGTCCTTTTCCATTGAGCCCGGTGAGATCGTTGGCCTGCTCGGGCACAACGGCGCGGGCAAGACGACGATAATGAAGATGCTCACCGGGTATCTCGAGCCGAGCGCGGGCGCGGTGCGCGTGGACGGCACCGACATCGAGCAGGATCGGCTCAGCGTTCAGCGCCAGCTCGGCTACCTGCCGGAGAATCTGCCGCTGTATCCGGAGATGACGGTCACCGACTATCTGTCCTACGCGGCTACCCTGCGGGGCGTGGAGCCGCGTTCTGCCGTTGCCCGGGCGGTCGAGGAAACGGAGCTTGAAGAAAAGGCGCTGGAGCCCATCAGCACCCTATCCCGGGGGTTCAAGCAGCGCGTGGGCGTTGCCCAGGCGATTCTTCACTCGCCCCGGTTCGTGATTCTCGACGAGCCCACCAACGGGCTCGATCCCAGCCAGACCCAGCACATGCGCGAGCTGATCCAGCGCCTGGCTGCCACCGCGACGGTCGTGTTGTCCACCCACATCATGCAGGAGGTGGACGCCATCTGTGACCGGGCGCTCATCCTTCGCGACGGCCGCCTGGTTCTCGACGAGCGTCTGGCGGACTTGAAGCGCAGCGATCGGCTGCGCCTTCGTTGTGCGGAGGCTGGCGACGTGGCTGAGCTGGTTGCAGGCGTCACCGGGGTGAGCCAGGCCGAGTTGGTCGGGCCAGGGGCCTGGCAGGTGACTGTCGACGGACCTCTGGATGAAGCTTCCGGGCGGTTGGCTCGGGCGCTCGTTGACGCGGGGATCGCGCTTCACGAGCTTGGCCCCGTGCAGCGGGACCTGGAGACCGTTTTTCGCGAGGTTAGCGAGGGGGTGAGCGATGCGGCCTGACGTGGTCAAGCGGATCGCGGGCAAAGAGCTCACGCTGTTCTTCGCCTCGCCGGTCGGCTACCTCTTTCTCGGCGCTTTCCTGGCGTTCACCCTGTTCGTGTTCTTCTGGGTAGAAGCTTTTTTTGCCCGCAACGTTGCCGACGTCCGGCCGATGTTCGAGTGGATGCCGGTGCTGCTCGTTTTCCTGTCGGCGGCGCTGACCATGCGCATGTGGAGCGAAGAACGCCGGACCGGCACGCTGGAGTTCGTTGCGACGGTGCCTGTGAGCGGCTGGGAGTTCGTGGTGGGGAAGTTCCTGGCGTGCTGGGTTCTGCTCGCCATCGCGTTGCTGCTGACCTTGCCCCTGCCCCTGTCCGTTTCGCTGATCGCCGATCTGGACTGGGGTCCCGTCTGGGCCGGGTACCTGGCAGCCATGCTGCTCGGTGGGGCGTACCTGGCCATCGGGCTCTTCGTCAGCGCCCGCACGGACAGCCAGATCGTCAGCCTGATCCTCGCTTCGTTTGCCTGCGGCGCCGTCTACCTCATCGGCAGCCCGGTGCTCACGGATCTGGTGGGAGGTGGGTTGGCCGACGTGCTGCGCAGCATCGGCAGCGGCTCACGGTTCGAGTCCATCACCCGCGGCGTCCTGGATCTCCGGGATCTCTACTACTACGCCTCGCTGCTGGCGGTTTTTCTCGCGGCGAACGTGCACGCCCTGGAGGTGCAGCGTTGGGCGGCCGACGGCGCTTCTGGCCGGCATCGAAGATGGCTGCTCGGGACCGGCCTGCTGGTTGCCAACCTGCTGCTGGCGAACGTCTGGCTGGCGCAGCTCACGAGTCTGCGCATCGACGTGACCGAAGGGCGCATCTACTCGGTTTCCGACGCGACCCGGGCTTATATCGGGCAGCTCAGGGAGCCGCTGCTGATCCGCGGTTACTTCAGCAACCGCACGCACCCGCTGCTCGCGCCCCTGGTTCCCCGCATGCGGGATCTGCTGAACGAGTTCGAGGTGGCCGGTGCCGGTCGGATCCGCGTGGAGATCATCGACCCGGCCGATGACCCTGCCGCGGAGGACGAAGCCAACAGCAAGTACGGCATACGACCAGTGCCGTTCCAGGTTGCCGACCGCTACGAAGCGAGTCTGGTGAACTCCTACTTCGACGTGCTGCTGAGCTACGGTGACGAGTACGAGGTGCTCGGCTTCCGTGACCTCATCGAGGTCAAGGTGGTGGGCGAGGCGGATCTGGACGTGCAGCTCAGAAACCCCGAGTTCGATCTGACCCGATCCATCAAGAAGATCCTCTATGGTTTTCAGGGCGGTGGCAGCATCTTCGCCAATGTTCAGGAGCCCGTGCGCTTCGTGGGTTACGTGTCCAGCGCCGACCGGCTGCCGCCCGCGCTTGCCGACTACCGGGCCGTGCTGATGGAGGTCCTCGATGGGCTTAGCCAGGAGTCCGGAGGCCTTTTCACTGCCGAGTTCATCGACCCGGAGGCCGGGGACGGATCGGTCGCCGCGCAGATCGCCGTCGACTACGGCTTTCAGCCCATGGCCGCAAGCCTGTTCGATGCCAACGTCTTCTATTTCTACCTGACCCTGGGCGATGGGAAGACGCTGATCCAGCTTCCGCTGCCGGAGGCGTTCTCCTCAGACGCGACCCGCCGCGTGCTGGAGGAGGGGCTCAAGCGCTTCGCCAGCGGGATGCTGAGAACCGTCGCCCTGGCCGCTCCCGAGGCGCCGCCATACATGGGTATGGGGCAGCCGCCTCAAGGCAATCAGTACGAGCAGCTCAAGGACGTCCTGCGCAGCGACTTCCAGGTGGAGACCACCGACCTGACGGACGGGCTGGTGCCAGACAGTGCCGACTTGCTGATGATCGTCGATCCGGAAGGGTTCGACACTCGACAGCGCTTCGCAGTGGATCAGTTCCTGATGAAAGGTGGCACGGTGGTGGTGGCCACCGCGCCGTTCTCCGCGTCCCTTTCCCAGCAGAGCCTGATGGCCGCGCCGCGCACCTCGGGCCTGGAAGCGTGGCTCGCGCACATGGGGGTGACCATCAAGCCTAAGCTGGTCATGGATGCGCAGAATGCGGCCTTCCCCGCACCGGTGACCAGACAGGTTGGCGGGTTCAGCTTTCAGGAGCTGGTCATGCTCGATTACCCCTACTTCGTGGACGTGCGCGGGGAGGGCATGAACGCCGAGTCTGCCATCGTGGCCGGGCTGCCCCAGGTGACGCTCACCTGGACGTCGCCCATCGAGATCGATGCCGAGCAGGACGGGCGAACGGTGACCGAACTGCTTAAGAGCTCGCCGCGCAGCTGGCTGTCGGCGGACACCAACGTGATGCCCAGAATTGACGAGCAGGGTCTCTCCGGGTTTGCGCCCGAAGGTGAGCAGGCACCGCGACTGCTTGGCGCGGTGATCGAAGGGCGGTTCGGGTCGTTCTTTGCGGGCCAGAAATCGCCCCTGCTCGAGCCTGCCGACGCGGACGATGAGGAGGACGCGGCAGCAGAAGGCGACGAGGCGGGACCGGCGGCCACGGTGGGCGTGGTGAGCAGCGTCATAGATCGCTCGGCGGAGTCCGCGCGGCTGTTCGTATTCTCCTCCGACGGGTTCCTGGCGGATCAGAATCTGCGCATGCTGGGCTCCGCGGAAGGCACCATCTACACCAACACGGTGCAGATGATGGTCAACGTCGTGGACTGGTCCTTGGAAGATCAGAGCCTGTTGAGCATCCGCTCCCGGGGACACTTCAACCGGACGCTGCCGCCCCTGCTCGACGAGGAGCAGCTGGTCTGGGAGTACCTCAACTACGCGTTGGCGCTGCTCGGCATCGGCGTGGTCTTTGCCATCCACCGCGGCAGGAAGCGCAAGGCTGACCGGACTTACGCAGGTTGGCTTGCCGGAGGTGGGTCATGAGCTCGCGCATCGGCTGGCTCGCCGCCCTGCTCGCCATTCAGCTCGTGGTGACGGGGGCACTCCTTCTCGTCGATGCCCGAGGCGCCGGGAGCACCTCGCCTGGGTTCCTGGAGGTGGCCGCGGACAGCGTGGACCGATTGGTCGTCTCGGGCGAGGGGACAGTGCTGGAGTTCACGCGTTCCGGCGAGCGGTGGTCGCTGGGATCCGGCGTGGCGGCCGACGCTGAGAAGATCGGCGAGGTCGTGGAGAAGCTCGCCGAGATCGACCCTGGATGGCCCGTAGCCGCAACGGAAGCCTCGAGGGACCGGTTCCGGGTCACGGGGGACGATCACGAGCGACGGGTGGCCCTCTTCGCGGGCGAGTCGCAGCTGGCCGAGATCTATCTCGGCACGTCGCCCGGATTCCGCCGTATTCATGCCCGGCGCGCGGATGCCGACGAGGTCTACAGCATCGATTTCGCTGTGTACGAGCTACCGTTGAGCGACTCCGACTGGCTCGACAAGGACCTGCTGGGGGCAGACGGCGAGATCGCCGGGATAACCCGCGAGGAGCACTGGTCCGTAGAGCGCGGCGCGGAAGGCTGGCTTTTGACGTCGGTGCCGCCGATGGAGGACGCACGCCCCGGCGCCAGCGCAGATCAGGATGCTGCCGAACGGCTCGTGGAGCGGGTCGGCGACCTGCGAGTGACCGGTTTCGCACCGGAGGGTCCCGCATACCAGCCCGCCGCGGCATTCAACGTCACAGACGAATCCGGGTCCTACGGGCTGCGGATTTTCCGCGACCCCGACAACGACGAGTACGCCGTTGAATCCGATCGGCATCCCGGCCGGTTTGGTCTCGCTGCCTACGTGGCCGAGCAGCTGGTGCTGGAGCTCGATGATTTGCGCCCCGTCGAGCCGAATGTCGAGGCGGTGGCGCCCGTCTCGGACACCCCGGCGTCTCCGGGCGGCGGTTGAACCGACGCGGGATTCGATGATCTCATTGGCGAGATTCCGCCACGCCCGGGTCGCTGCGCGCGGGCCCGGCGGGTGAGGACGAAGTAAACCAACGGCGAGCAGGGTCAACCATGATTGCCCGGCGAAGCAGGAACCGGCCGAACTCCCTGGACGTCCTGGAGTTTGGCGATTACGTCGACGTTCTGGAGGCGTCTGGAGAGCGCGAGGACGTGGTGGCGTTCTTCGACCTGGATCGAACCATCATCGCCGGCTACTCCATTACCGCGCTCATGCTGGAGCGCGTTCGCAGCGGCATGTCTGCGCGTCATCTCGTCGCCCAGGTGAGCCACTTCATTGCTTACGGCTTCGGCCGGGCGGGGTACCAGGAGCTGCTCGAGAGTACCGTCGCCGAGCTCGTGGGGATGCCGGAGCAGGAACTCGTGGAGCTGGGCGAGCGAGCCTACGAGCGCCGATTGCAAAGGTTGATCTATCCTGAAGCCCGTCGCCTGATCGGCGCGCACCAGGAGTTGGGTCACGAGGTGGTGATGGTCACCTCGGCCACCCGTTACCAGGCTCAGCCCGTTGCCCGGGAGCTCGGTGTCGATCAGATCTGCTGCACCGAGCTGGAGATCTGCGAAGGCAGGATCACCGGCCAGGTCAGCCCCTGTTTCGGTGCCACGAAGCGGGCGGCCGCGATCCGGTTGGGCTCTGACCGGGCCTGCGATCTGGACGATGCTTACTTTTACACCGATTCCTGCGACGATCTGCCGCTGCTCGAGGCGGTGGGCCGGCCTGTGGCCGCGAACCCGAAAGCATCCCTGTCCGAGGTGGCGACGTCCCGCGGCTGGCCGCAGCTTGCGTTCCGCAGGCAGGGCGAGCCGGGCTTCGCGGCCGCGTGAGGTGATCGACCTCTACACCTGGCCAACGCCCAACGGCCGCAAGATCTCGATTGCGCTGGAGGAATTCGGCGAGCCGTACCGTGCGCACGCCGTGAACATCGGTGCCGGCGAGCAGGACCGGCCGGAGTTCCGCTTGATCAGCCCCAACGGAAAGATACCGGCCATCGTCGATGATTCGTCGGGACGCAGCATGATGGAGTCCGGGGCCATCCTGCTCTACCTGGCGGACAAGCACGACCGCTTCTGGGGGGATGACCGGTGGGAGACGATCGAGTGGCTGATGCTGCAGATGGGCAGCGTCGGTCCCATGCTCGGACAGGTGCACCACTTCGCCAAATTCAATCCCGGTAAAGCCCCCTACGCGGAGAAGCGTTACCTCGACGAGGCACGGCGGCTTTACGGGGTGCTCGATGCGCGCCTGGCCGACCGGGAATACCTGTCGGGCACATACTCCATCGCCGATATGGCCACGTGGCCCTGGATCTCGCGCTACGAGTGGCAGGGAATCGATCTTGGGGAATTCGTGAACGTGCTTCGCTGGTACGTCGAGATCGCGGGGCGCGAAGCCGTCCAGCGCGGCTATCAGGTCCCGCACTTCGTCAATCCCGTCCCCATCCCCGAAAGCGCTTGAGCGGCAGGCCCGCGTTGGCACACGGGCCCCCCGGACGCCGGTGAAGCCCGGGTGGGCCCGGTGTAGAATCGCCGGCTCAATGTTATGCAACGGAGGGGTGCGATGCGGGAAGCCTGGATAATTGACGCGGTGCGATCACCGCGGGGACGTGGCAAGCCGGGGGTCGGGAGCCTGAGCAACATGCACCCCCAGCGCTGCATGGCGCAGGTGCTCAACGGGCTGAAGGACAAGGTCGGCTTCGATCCGTCCGACGTCGAGGACGTCGTTGCCGGCTGCGGAACGGGCAGTGGCGATCACGCCCACGACATTGCCCGCATGTCGGTGCTCGATGCGGGCTGGCCCCTGACCACCACCGGGGTGACGCTGCATCGCTTCTGCGGCAGCGGTCAGCAGGCGGTCACGTTTGCTGCCATGGGCGTCATGTCCGGTCACCAGGAAGCCGTGATTGGCGGCGGCGTGGAGTTCATGTCCCGGTACGCGCCTATCCACGCGACCGGCTTCCACGCCAACAACGAACACCTCGCTGCGCTGCATCCGCAGGTTCCCCAGGGGATCTCCGCGGATCTGATCGCGACCATCGAGGGATTTAGCCGGCAAGACGTGGACGGCTACGCGGTGGAAAGCCAGACCCGTGCCGCGCGCTCCATCGCCGAGGGGCGTTTCGAAAATGCCCTGATCCCCATCTTCAATGACGACGGGACGCCGGCACTGGACCGGGACGAACACCCGCGGCCCGGGACCACGGTCGAGAGCCTGGCTGACCTCAAGCCCTCCTTCGCCGCCATGGGCTCCCAGCAGGTCGAAGGATTTCCGAAGCCGTTCGACGAGATGGCCCGTGATCGGTACCCGCAGGTTGAGGAGATAAACCACGTGCACCACGCGGGCAACTCCTCGGGCGTGGTCGACGGCGCGAGCGCCGTGCTCGTGGTCAGCCCGGATTTTGCCAAGGCGCACGGTCTCACGCCCCGTGCCCGTATCCGCATGACGGCCACCGCCGGAACCGAGCCGCTCATCATGTTGACCGCGCCTGCGCCAGCGGCCCAGCGGTGTTTGGAGAAGGCGGGCATGTCAGGGGACGACATTGATCTGTGGGAGATCAACGAGGCGTTCGCTTCGGTCGTCCTAAAGTTCATGAAGGAGATGGGCGTCGACCACGACGTGGTCAACATCGACGGCGGTGCGATCGCGCTGGGTCACCCCATCGGCGCGACCGGGGGCATGCTCATCGGCACCGCCGTGGATCAGCTGGAGCGCGAGGACAAGGAAACCGCGCTGGTAGCGATGTGCACAGGCGGGGGCATGGGCACGGCCACCATACTCGAGCGGATCTGAGGCCGGCCGGCGCGGCTCCTCGCGACCGCGCCTGGCGGGCCGGGCTCATGGGCGCGCTCAGTGGGGCGCGTGCCCGCCGATCCACACTGGGCTGGACCACGCCAGGCCGTCATCGGCCTGGCGGACGCGCACGTAGTAGTAGTCCCCCTGGCGTTCGCTGACATCGTCGAAGGCGAAGCTTGCCTCCAGGGTGCCCTCGGAGATGATCCGGCGCAGGCGGATCGTGTCGGCCTGTTGACCCGCAGGCAGCTGTGCTGCGGTCGCACCTTCCTCGAAGTCGCGCATCTCGAGCGTCACCTGCGCGCCCGGCAGCTGCTGGTGGCCGCCGTACGTCGCCGGCGCTGCGCCGGTTTCCGTGCTGGGCTCGAGGGAAATGGTGACTTCCGTGGCTCTCGATGCGTCGTCCAGCTCGAGGCGAATGCTGCTCGTGTCCCCGCGGGTGATGGTCGAGAAACGAAGCAGCGAGGGGTCTTCCGCATCGACTTCGATGCGTTGTAGAAGCTGGTTGTGGAAATCCATGCCGGTGGCGCTGATCAGCTTGGCGTCGCTCACCTTGATAGTTCCGCGCCAGTGGCGCCAGCCCCGGGGGTTGTCCCCGGGCTGCCTGGGATTCGAAACGGATGCAAACGTCAGCAGGAAGGCATCCGAGGAGCCAGGGACGTTCGCGGTGTCGGTCAGGAAATCCCGTTGCCAGATTTCCTCGCCGTTGCGCAGCACCGAGATGCTGTCGATTGGCGCCGTGCCGATCACCCGGCCGGTGACGGCGCGGGATCCGGCGAACGGGCCTCGCTGGCCCATGGTCGTCCCGTTCACCGAGAACTCCAGGATGATGCGCTCGCCGGACGTGGCGTAGGTGCGAGCCTGCTTCATGGCGTCGAACAGCGAATCGCTGGTCCTGGCCCTGGCGATGACGGCACCCAGACCGCCTCGCTGGGCAAGGGAGCCGTTCTTGGGAGCGCTGTATCCCGGCTGGCTGAGATGGTTGTCTGATGCGGCGGTGAAGCCCACCTGGTGCCCGTGTTGCAGATAGGCCTGACCGAACCACTCGAAGTTGCCGTGCTGGGACATTACCTCCACGAGGTGCTCGAGCTCGGGGTCGCTGGTGCGGTAGTCGCCGGCCTCGTGGGCGTGGGGGATCACGAGCACGTCCCTGGGCTGCGCGTTCCCGCGCAGGCCGGCAAACAGTTTGGACAGTGACGGGTAGAAGGGCGCCGCCAGCCGATTGCGGCCCCCGGGCGTCCGGAACAGAACGTTGTGGTGCCCGCCGTGGGTGTTTCTCACCGTCCACTCATAGCCGAGGAAGGCGACGAACTCACCTTCCCGGGTGTAGCTGCGGGCATTGCTGCGCAGCCTCTCCCACTCGCCGTCATCCAGCCAGATGTCGTGCTCCGAATGGGTGACGAAATCCAGGCGCGCATCGTCGCGCGCCCAGCGCATGAAGAAGTCGGGCGTCCCTATGCCCTCCGCGAATCCCGAGTGGCCGTGGGTGTCGCCCCAGAATATCCGCTCGCCGACCGTCTCCTTGATCAGGATCGGGTTGGCCCTGCCGCTGATCTCCCCATCCCGGCTCGCGACGGTGAATCTGTACACGCCGGGTGCGGCGATCTCGATCTCGCGCAGCAGGGTGATGGGCTGCTCGCTGGCCGGCACCTCCCGGAAGGGCTCGCCGTTGAGGGAAACCAGCCAGTCCGGATGTCCGTTCGAGGCCCGGTTGTAGAAACGGTCCTGCGCCCTAATAGCCAGGGTGAAGGGCTCCCCGGCCTGCACGACGGATGGCGCGAACGCGTGCACGCCGGCCGCCGGCCCGCCGATCACCACCACCGGTTGAATGGGTAGCGAAAAGAAGCGCCCGGATCCGGTGAACGCCACGTACAGGGGCAACGGCATCATGTCCGAGGCGAAGTCGGCCATCAGGAAGCCGCGGCTGCCCTGGCTGCGGTCGCCATACGTCAGGGTCACGGTGTCACCCGGGCGCAGCGTGCCCGAGGCGACGCGAAACACCAGCGCGTCCGCCGGGCGGCGAAACCCCCCGTGCATGCCAATCATGGGGGTTGTGTCGGTGGTGAAGCTGACGTCTGCGGCGCTGGTGTCTATGGACAGGTAGTTGTCCGCCGAGGGGTCGCTCGTCTGCCACAGCCCGTAGTTCGGCTGGAAGTGCCTGGCCACCAGAATGCCGCCGCCCGCCTGTATCGCTTTCGAACCGACCGTAAGGGTCTGTCGCAGCGTGACGAAGGACGCGGCCTCGAAGGGCCCCGAGTCGATCGCGACGGTGCCGAGGGCTTCGGGCTCCTGGTCCAGCAGCGTCATCTCCTGGATGAAGCCGTCGATGATGTCGTGCCGGTCCTCCATCAGGTCCGGATACGCGAACACGAAGGAGACGGCCTGGGTTAGGTTCACCGGAAGCACGCCGCCGTCCAGAGAGAACGCGTTGGCCCAGTCCCAGAGCAAACGGGATCGTTCGGAGACGTTGGTAGTGTTCGTCGGTAGCTGCGCGACGTCGGCTTTCAGCTTCTCGACGCGCGCGCGAAGATCCGGCGTCAGGTAATCCGTGGTGGGCTGCGCGAAAGCGGGAAGGGCCAGTAGCACCAGCAGACACAGGGCGGTTGAACGGGGGGCGCGCAAGCGTGCTGGCTCCGGGATGACCTGTACCGGACGAGCTTCTCACAAGGCGGTGTGCGTGGGTAGCGTAATCACCCGCCCGTCATTTTTTCGTATTCAATTCCATACCCAGCGGTGGTATACCTGAGCGTTGAACTGTGAGGGGCGTAGTGATGAGCGAGGCAATCGACACGGCATCGGAGTACGAGCTCGATACGAGCTGGATGGAGCGTATGGGCGAGTGGGGAACCCGCGCCGAGCCCGGCAAGCGGGGCATGACCCTGGAAGACATCCGGGTCGGCAGCTACGGGGAGCTGCCTGAAGTGAGCGACAACATGAGCGGCCACCCACGGGGATCCGGGGAACGGGCCGACGCTTATCGGGTGGGCGCTTACGGGGTCCGCAGCCTGTCCGAGATCTGGCTGGAGAACGCAACCTTTCTCTACGAGGAAGCCCAGCAGCGGCAGTGGAGCTCGGCGACGGACATTCCCTGGGAAACGGTGGAACCGCTGCCCGACGACGTCGAGGAAGCCGAATGCCTGCTCTGCACGTTCTTCAACGAGGTGGAGTTCGTCGCTGGGGACGTTCCGGCCAGGTGGATCGCGCAGACGACGCCCGACTACATGGAGCCCCGCCACGTGCTGCTCGCCCAGGTGATGGACGAGGCCCGTCACATGGACGTGTTCAGAAAGCGGGCGCTTGCCAACGGCGGTGGGCTCATGCGCATGTCGGGCGCCACCTCGGGTTTCGTCGGCAGCATCGATCTGGCGCGGGACTTCACCGAGATGTCCACGCGGCTTCATATTTCCGGAGAAGGCGCGGTCCTGACCATGTTCCGCATGGGCGAGCTGTTCGGTCAGAACGAGGCGGAGAAGCGAATGTACCGGCTCTGCGCTCAGGACGAGGCTCGTCACGTGGCGTTCGGCGTGATGCACCTGCGCTACCTCAACGAAGCATGCCCGGAGCGTCGCGAAGAGATTCACGCCTACCTGGACGAGGCGGAAGCGCAGATCATGGCAGGTCTGCAGAATCCCGCGGGCACCCAGGCGGAAACCGCCGAGGCGCTCGCCATTCTGCTCGGCGGCGGCAAGCAGAACTACGACGAAGGACACAACAAGCTGCGGGTCATCCGCCGTCGGCAGCTGAAGGAGTACATGCAGCGAGTGAAGACCGCCGGCTTTGGCGATCGCTTCGAGGACGGTCGGTCGAGCATACCCAAGCAGCACGAGGCGGCGGCCTGAGGGGCTGCTGAGAGGGGGGAGCGTGTCGGAGAACAATTCCGAAGAAGGCGCTGCGCTGCCGGTGGCGGGGCCGGGGGCCGAAACCGAAGGCGCCGTGCAGGGGGTGCCGGATCCCAAATTCGACTGGATGGGGCTTTCCAACCAGTGGGGCGTCCGGGTCAAACCCGGCGAGCACGGTCTGCGGCTTGGCGACCTGAACGTCGGCATCTACGGCGAGGTGCCCGAGCACTGGGACGATCAGACCCGCCGGCCCCGAGGCGCGCTGCCACGACCGGGCATCCCGCCGCTGCCCTATAACCTCCGGGCCAAGCACCAGATGTGGGCCGATTGCGCCGCGGATCTCTACGAGGAAGCCATTCAAAGGCGCTGGATTCCGGCCACCGACGTGCCCTGGGATTCCCTCCAGCCACTGTCCGAGGACGTGGAGCGCGCCATCTGCCAGGTGTGCACGGAGCTGATGCAGTACGCCAACGTGGAGATCGAGATCATCACGCACTGGCAGGAGCAGATGTCCTACGGGTACTACGAGGTTAAACAGTACCTGGCAACGGCGACCTTCGACTGCGCGCGACATATTGAAGCGCTGCGCAAGCGCGCGCTGGCCAACGGCGGCGGTCTTGGCCTGGAGAGCCGCGGCGCGGTCAACCGCATGATCTTGGAGAGCAGCGGCGGGTGGACCGAGTCGGTGGTGTATCTCTACCTGCTGCGCGGCACCTTCGTCACGCAAGTTCTTCGCCACCTGCTGCTGAACGCCTACAACGACGCCGAGCGCGTCATCTGGTCCCACATGATCGAGGACCATGCGCGGCACCTAACCTATGGCTACGACCATCTCAAGTACGCGGTGACTCATCAGGACGGCGAAGCCAGCGTGCTGCAGACGCTGTTGACCATCGGCGAGGGGATGATGGGCGCCGAGCTGAACGACGGTGTGTTCAGGTCGGCCATGGCCATCATTCTGGGCGGTAGCCTCGAAGCCGGTCGGTCCTCGGGCATGGCCACCTACCTGCATCTGGTGGGCGACTACCTAAGGGACTACCTGGCGGTGTGCGACTGGCTCGGGGTGCCCCGCGCGGAACGGCTGCACCCGTCGCTTGCGAAGTATCTGGAGTACTGATCGTGCCGGTGTTTCCTTCCGCTGATTGGTTCCAGGCGGTGCGTGAGGTCTACAACGGCGACAGCACTCTACACAGCGGCGGTGGCGGAGCGTGCGACACCACGGCGGGCTTTCTGGTGGGCAAGCGCGGTTATCTGATCGTGTTCGAAGGTCTGGAGTGCGCGGATGTTCGCGAAGCGGCCGCCGGGGAGCTGGACGACGTCGATTTCGTCATATCCATGTCCGAGGTTCAGTGGCGCGACATGGTAGCCAACGTCCAGGAGCACGGTCGGGCCGACCTTGACCACACGCTCAACAGCATCGACTTGAGCCAGGAGGAGAGTATCGCCTTCTCGCCGGTGGACGATCAGTACCGGCAGGACCTCTTTTACCGCTACAACCAGAATTTTCAGGATTTTTTCGACGCGTCATCCCGGGTGGAGACCACGTTCGAGTGAGGAGCGAATCATGAGCGCAGCGCTGACTTCGAAGTGGTTGAAGGCGGCTCAGGGCCAGGTCAACGCAGACCCGTCCTTTCGTGCCCTCGGCTCGGTGGACACCGACATGGCGCTCAAGGTGGGGCAGACGGCCTACCTGGTGAGCTTTGCCGGCTTCAGCTGTCATGGCGTGAAGAAGATCTCCAGCAACGAGCTGCGCGACGCGGCCTTCGTCGTCGAGATGAGTCCCAAGAGCTGGGAGAACTTCGTCGCCGGCCGCCGCAACGGCAATGGGCCCTCGTTGGCGGAGCTGGATGTCACCGATGACGTGGTGAGAGTGGAGGACCCCCGGCAGAAGTTGGAGTTCCTGCGCTACCATCTTTCGGTTCAGGCGTTCATTGACGCAGGCGCTAGCGCCGCCTGACCCCGATGCCGATTTACGTGTACCGTTGCCGATTCTGTGGGGGGGTGACGGAGCGCTTCGATTCCGTCAATGACGCACCGGAATCGGTGACGTGTGCCCACTGCGACAGCGCGGAAACCCACCGTGTCATCTCCACCGTGGCCTATCACGCGTCCGAAGCGACGAAGACTTCCAAGCTCGATCCGAAGTACGACAAGATGGTGGACCACGCCATGGACAAGAGCACAAGCGCGGACGTCGACCGGCTCGTAGGCAAGATGAAGCCTTTCCCCAAGGGCGCCAAGTAACGGCGCCGGCCTTCGGGAGCGAGGCGGGACCCGGATCCCCGGCCTGGTTTCAGGCCGGCGCGTCGCCGGCCACGGTGGTGCGGTGCATGACCCTGCGATACCCGTCGTAGCCGCCTCTGGCGCAGTGCTGAACCGATCGGTTGTCCCACATCGTGAGCATGTCGGGCGCCCAGTGGTGCCGATAGACGAACTCGTCCCGGGTGGCGTGTTTGAACAGTCGCTTGAGCAGAGACTTCGCCTCGTCGTCCCCCATCTCCCGAATGCCGATGGTGTAGACGCCATTCACCCACAGCGCTTTGCGGCCGGTCTCGGGATGCGTGCGAACGAGCGGATGCTCCTGGGTGTTCAGGGCCTCGTCGCTGGGCAGGATGGTCATGCTCCTCTCGGGACCTCGGCCGGCCAGGAAGCCCTGGTGGCTGTAGGGGCGGCGCGCGCTGTGGATCGCCGTCAGCCCGGCGATCTCGTCGCGGAGCGTTGCCGGCAGCGCCTCGTACGAGCCGTAGCCGTCGGCATACCAGGTCTCGCCGCCCACCGGCGGGACGATTTTGGCGTGTAGAATGGTTGCGGCCGGCGGCTCGGCCTGGAAGGACCAGTCGGAATGCCAGGACGCGCCGAAAGGAGCCACGCTCTCCTCCGGCTCCCTCCTGATCTCCAGGATGTGCGGATGATCGGGGATCGCTTCCACGTAGGGGTCGTTGCCAAAAGCGCCGAAGCACACGGTGAAACGCTCCAGGTCTTCGTGGCTCATGGGCTGGTCGGGGAAGGAAAGCACCTGATGATCCAGCCAGGCTGCCCGGAGTTCGTGGGCCAGAGAGGGGCTGATCGGGTCAGAGAGCCGGATTCCCGTCACCGCGGCGCCGAACCCGCCGGGCTGAGCATGCACGGCGATGCTCACGCGCCGACTTCCCAGAACGACTGCACGGCGACCACCACCGCCACCGCCACCAGGGCGCCTACCACCAGGATGAAGATGAACATGCCCTTCTCGCTGTCCGAGCGCTCGCCAGCCTCGTCCCTGCGGCTGCGGTTGCGGGCGACCACGAACATCACCGTGAGGATGATCAGCACCGGGATGACGAGTTGTACCAGGTAGCGCATGGCTGGAAACCTGCCGCGTTCGTGCTTCGAGCATAACGAGTCGGTCCGCTGGCGATCAATGGTACGCTTCGGCCGGGTCAAGCCGGGGAGGGTCGTCTTCGCATGGCATGGATCGCCGACCATTGGGTCGCAGCGTTGCTGTTTGCCGTTTACACCGGGCTGCTGTTCTACAACGCCAACGTGGGCCGCAGGAGGAGTCACGACCTGACGGATTACTACGTCGGCGGGCGCGGCATGGGCGGGGTCGCCGTGGGCATATCCTTCTTCGCGACCTTTGCCAGCACCAACAGCTACATCGGTCACGCGGGCAAGGGCTACGAGTACGGGCTGCCCTGGCTCACCTTCGCGGTCATGATTCTCATCTTTGCCTTTCTCTCCTGGACCTCCGTGGCGCCGCGCCTGCGGCGCTTTGCGCTTCATTGGGATGCGATCACGCTGCCCGACTACCTGGCACGGCGCTACGGCGCCGAGAACCCGGTGCTTCGCGTTGCGGCAGCGGTGGTGATCCTAGTGTCGAGCCTTCTCTATCTGGTGGCCATCTTCAAAGGGGGCGGGCACCTCTTTCAGCAGTTTCTGGGCATTCCCTACGAGGGTGCCGTCGGCCTGACGCTGGTTATCGTCATGCTCTACACCTCCATCGGCGGCTTCGTCTCGGTGGTGCGAACGGACGTGATACAGGGCATCCTGATGATTGTCGGGTCGGGGACTATTTTCTACTTCGTCACCAGGGCAGCGGGGGGGGTGGACGTGCTCGGGCAGCTGGCCGAACAACCGGAGAGCCAGCACGTCTTTTCCTGGAGCGGCGGCATTCCGTTTGCGGTTTTGTTAGGCATCTCGCTGTCCGGATCCCTGAAGCTCATCGTCGACCCCCGCCAGGTTTCGCGGTTCTTCGCGCTGAAAGACCAGCGCAGCGTTCGGGTGGGGACCTGGGTCGCGCTGGGCGGCCTGAGTGTCATCATGCTGTGCCTTTTCCCCGTGGGGTTCTACGCCCACTTCCTGCTCGACGGCGTGCAGGACACGGACGTGATCGTCCCCATGCTGGTCAGCGATCCGAATGTGTTTCCGCCCTGGATCGCGGATTTTCTCATCGTGGCGATGATGGCCGCGGCCATGTCCTCCATGGACAGCGTGCTGCTGGTATCCGCCTCGGTTCTATACAAGGACGTGGTCGAGGTGGTCCACCCGGCCGCCCACCCGCTGACCTGGACCCGCATCGGGGTGGTGGGGCTCGCGCTGCTAGCCGCCGGGGTGGCGTTGCGACCCCCTGGGGGGATCGTGGAGATCACCATATTCTCCGGGAGTCTTTACGCCGTCTGCTTCTTCCCCGCCATTCTCTTCGGCCTGCACTGGCGCCGGGGCTCACCCCAGGCGGTGCTGGCATCCATCGTGAGCGGCTTGCTGGTGCTGGTGGGGTGGCTGCTCGTCGGGGGGCGCGAGTTCGTTCACGAGGTGTTTCCCGCCATGCTGGTCTCGTGCCTGAGCTATGTGTGGGTCGCCAACGTCACCCGCCCGGCGCTTGAGCGGTGGCCGCTCGAGCACTGATTCTGCCCTTCAGCCGGCCTTGTCGGCCTCTACCCGGGCGATGCTGGGATGCTGGCCGATCAGGGGCAGCAGGTCGCGGGCCCTTGGCAACGAGTCCAGCAGATCCCTGCCGAAGATCTTCTCTACGATGGCGCTCGCAAGCCCGAGGCAGTAGTAGGCGTAGATGTCTGCCAGGCCGAACTCGCTTCCTGCGGCGTAAGGACCGCAGACCAGCAGCTGGTCAACCGCCCGGGTTCCCTTGACGAGATCCTGCTCCGTGCTCGCCTTGACCTCCGCGCTCAGGGGCGCGCCGAAGAACGCCCCTGGCAGGCATCGGCGGGCGACGAGCTCGATGTCGAGCTCCAGGTGCCGGCACAACTCGAGCGCCTTAGCCCTGGCAAAGGCGTCTGCGGGCAGCAGGCACGGTTCCGGCTGGATGCTGTCCAGGTAGTCGGCGATGGCGTAGGCCTCGGATATGAAGCCCTGTTCCGTCTCGATGCAGGGGATCTTGCCCATGGGGCTCTTGACGAGGTAGTCGTTGTCCTGGGACGGCTGAGTGGCCACTTCCTCGAAGGCCATGCCTTTCTCCAACAGGCACGCCTTGGCGATGCTGAAGTAGTTGCTTCGTCCCATGCCGTAGAGCTTGATCATGTCCTTTCCCTCCTGGTTGTCTGGTCGCCCCCGGAACGGCGTGCCCGCTCGGGTTTGCGCCGTGGCCGGAACTCGAAATAGGTTCGGTTGATCTGCTCATGGATGCCCGCCAGCTGCACCTGGCAGCCGTCGAGAAACTCGTGGAGGTCCGCTCCCTCCAGGCTCTCTACCTCGCTGTTCTGCAGGAACCTGCGCAGTCGGTTGACGGCCGTCAGGACGCGGTCGCTGCGCGGCAGCGTGCGCAGGCCGTTGCGCAGGCTTTCCAGCGAGTAGGTCAGCGAGCGGGGCAGCGCCCGATTGCCGATGAGGAACCCGACCACGGCGTTCTGGTGAATGGGCTCCTGGCGAACCGCCAGGTAGCTCTGCGTGGCGTTCAACGAGCGCAGCGCGCTGCGCCACTGCAGGTCGGTGAAGGGACCGGGGGCGTCCAGGGTCTGCAGAGGGTTGTCCGTGCCAACGTCGATGATTCGAGTGGTCATGTCGGCTCGCTCCACAAAGTTTCCAAGCCGCCAGAAGTTCCAGTGCGCATCGTGCAGCATGTTCGCGGACATGAACCCGTCGATCTGCTGGATCAGCGCGGGAACTTCGCTTAAGCCCTCGGCTCGGCGGGATCGCGACAGAGAACCGCTCAGGTTGTCGCGCGCGTACAGGTGCAGCTCGATGATGTACTCCACCGCCTGCCGCGGAATGATCCCGCGAAGGGTTCTGACGTTGTCCCTGGCCCAGCCGAGCGACGAGAGAATGCTGCCGGGATTGCGCAGATCGCCGATCATGAAGCGGGCCACGTTGCCCTCCGTGGGCTCGTCGTAGAAGTTGGCAAAGGTGGCTTCGCTGCCGGTGATGCTGATCAGCGGGGACCAGCTGTGAGGGAGCCTTGCCGGGAGGTCGATCATCAGGTTGGCGTTCTCGGCGATCAGCCGCGCGGTGCTCTCGGCGCGCTCCAGATACCTACCCAGCCAGTAGGTGCGTTTGGCCGTGCTGGAAAGGGTATGGCTGCTCACTACAGGTCCACCACCCAGGTGTCCTTGCTGCCGCCGCCCTGGGACGAGTTCACCACGGTCGAGCCCTTGCGCAGCGCCACCCGGGTCAGCCCGCCCATGGTCACGTAGTTGCTGGCGCCGGAGAGAATGAAAGGCCTCAAGTCCAGGTGCCGTGGCTCGGTGTGCTGGTCGACGAGCGTCGGCGCGGTGGAGAGCTTGAGCATGGGCTGGGCCATGTAGTTGCGGGGGTTCGCGCGAATCAGCCGGGCAAACCGGTTGCGCTCGGCGCGCGAGGCCTTGGGCCCGATCAGCATGCCGTAGCCGCCGGACTCGTTGGCGGGCTTGACCACCAGCTGATCCAGATTGTCGAGCACGTAGTCGCGCTGTTCCTTGTCCACGCACCGGTAGGAAGGCACGTTGGGCAGCATCGGCTCCTCGTCCAGGTAGTAGCGGATGATGTCCGGCACGTAGGTGTAGATCACCTTGTCGTCCGCCACGCCGCAGCCGGGGGCGTTGGCGAGCGCCACCTTGCCCGCCCGCCAGGCACGCATGATGCCGGGCACGCCGAGCATGGAATCCGGCGCGAAAACTTCCGGATCGAGAAACAGGTCGTCGATGCGGCGGTAGATGACGTCGACGCGGACCAGGCCGTCGATGGTCTTCATGTACACGTAGTCGTCCTTGCCGACCACGAGGTCGGAGCCCTCCACGAGCTGCGCGGCCATGGCGTTGGCGAGGTAGGCGTGCTCGAAGTAGGCCGAGTTGTAGATGCCGGGCGTGAGCACGGCGATCTGCGGGGAACTGACCGGTGTAAGCGTGCGCAGGCAGTTGGCCAGCCGGGCGGGATAGTCGTCCACCGGGTGGATCACGTAGTCCTCGAAGAGCTCGGGGAAGACGCGCTTCATGACTTCCCGGTTCTCCAGCATGTAGGACACCCCCGAAGGGACGCGAAGATTGTCCTCCAGGACATACACGCGGCCGTCGGAATCACGGACCAGATCCGAACCGCAGACGTGCGACCAGACGCCGTGCGGCGGCTCGATGCCGACGCACTCCGGGCGGAATTCCCGGGACTTCTCGATGTACTCTCGCGGAATCACGTCATCGGTGAATGCCCGCTGCTGGTGATAGACATCGTCGATGAAGCAGTTCAGGGCCTTTACACGCTGGATCAGCCCCGCCGAGATCTGGTCCCACTCCTTCTTCAGGAGCAGGCGAGGCACGATGTCGAACGGCCACTCGCGGTCGATGGACCCGCTGCCCTCCCCGGTATAGACGGTGAAGGTGATCCCCATGGATCTGATGGCAAGCTCCGCTGCGGCCTTGCGTGCCATGAGCTCCTCATCGCTCAGCTTTGCGAGCATCCGACACAGGCTGCCTGCTCCCTGCCGCGCGCGGCCGCCGGCGGTGATCAGCTCGTCCCACAGCCCTTCGGCCGAGTAGTCTCGCCACTTGATGCTCATGCTGGAATTCGATCGCGCGGAGGTTCGTGTCCTGGGGGTGCATTCTACGGGACATGACGTGGGCAATGGCAGTGTTCTCGATCCTGGTGCGCATTGCCCGCGGGTTTTCTAAAATGTCGGCCCCTCATTCCCAGGACCCTCACGACGGCCATGCTCGACGGCTTCGTACATCCCGACTATGCGGACGTGGCCGCCGCGCTCATCCGGCAGATTCCCAGGGCGCGCGACGGCGGCTCCGCCGTCTGCGTCTATCATCACGGACGCTGCGTGGTCGACGTCTGGGGAGGCTCCCGCGACCACCACGGCAATCCGTGGGTGAGCGAGACGACGGCGCCATCGTTCTCCACCACCAAGGGGGTCATCGCGACGCTCGTCCACATCCTGGTCGACCAGGGCAAGGCCCGGTACGACGACCCCATTGCAGAGCACTGGCCCGAGTTCGGCGCCAGGGATAAGGAGAGCATCACCATCCGGCAGGCGCTTTGCCATGAGGCCGGGCTGTACCGCGTGGCCGACATGATCCGGCAACCTCAGGAGATGCTGGACTGGGAGCACATGAAGCGGGTCATTGCCGACGCCGAGCCTGCCCACGAGCCCGGCAGCACTCACGGCTATCACGCGCTCACCTACGGCTGGCTCATCGGTGGCCTGATTGAAGCGATCGCCGGGCGACCCCTGCAGGCCGTTCTGCAGGAAGAGCTGGTAGACCCCCTGGGCCTGGACGGCATGTTCATCGGCATGCCCCACAACGAGCTGCATCGCCGGGCGGAGCTGGCGCACGGGCGCATCCGCCCGCCGCGGGCGAAAGAGGCCTGGCAGGAAACCCTGCTCGAGTGGGTGGACGGTGCGCTGGGTCAGCTGGGAGTCGAGCTGGCGGAATTCAGCGCCGCCATGGACGTCTTCTCCGAAGATTTCGACTGGAACGCCGAGGAGACGGCCCAGGCGATCATTCCTGCAGTCAACGGTCAGTTCACGGCGCGCTCGCTGGCGCGCATGTACGCCCTGCTCGCCCAGGGCGGCGAGCTCGACGGCGTCAAGCTGCTCTCCCCGGGCAGGGTCCGCGAGATCACCGAGGTCCACAGCCGCACCCGGGACCGGGTGCTGTTCATCCCCATGCACTGGCGCATGGGCTATCACCGCGCCTTCACCTTCGGCGTCAGCGCGCCCCACGCATTTGGACACTACGGATACGGCGGCAGCGGGGCGTTCTGCGATCCCAGCCGGGAACTGGCGGTCGCGCTGACCCTGAATAGCGGGGCGGGCACCCCCATGGGCGGACGCTTCATGCCTCTGATCGCGCGCGCGGCGATACGGGCTGCCGACCGCATCCGGTGAGCCTCCACGCCAAACAGGCCCGGGCCGACGAGGCGCGACTGGAAGCGTTCGTGGATTCGCATCGTCGCCTGCTGGTCATCACCGGCGCCGGCTGCAGCACGCCCTCGGGCATCGGCGCCTATCGTGACGAGGCGGGAAACTGGCTGCGCGCCGAGCCTGTGCAGATGCGCGATTTCGTCTCCAGCGAAGGCGGTCGCCGTCGTTACTGGGCCCGGAGCATGCATGGGTGGCGGGCATTTCGTGACGCCGCGCCGAATGCGGCTCACCATGCCCTGGCGGACCTGGAACGAGCCGGCGCCGTGGTGGGGCTGATCACCCAGAACGTCGATGGCCTGCACCAGCAGGCAGGACACGACAAGGTCATCGAGCTTCACGGCAGCCTGCGCTGGGTGGTCTGCCTGGAATGCGGCGGGCGGCTCGAGCGCGAGGAGGTGCAAAGCTGGCTGGAAGCCCGCAACGGCTTCGTTCTTGAAGCCAGCGCAAGGCTTGCACCCGACGGCGACGCCGACCTTGTCATCGACGACCTGTCAGCCTTCGAAGTGCCGCGCTGTGCAGATTGCGGCGGCGTGCTAAAGCCGGACGTGGTTTTCTATGGGGACTCGGTGCCCCGCGAGCGCGTGGACGCCTGCTACGCGGGGGTTGTGGAGGCGGATGCCGTTCTGGTGGTGGGCTCGTCCCTGATGGTTTTTTCGAGCTTTCGTTTCGTGCGCCGAGCGATCGATCTGGGAAAGCCCGTGGCGGCGTTGAACAAGGGCCAGACCCGGGCGGATGCCTGGCTCGACTTCAAGGTCGACGGGGACTGTGCCGCGGTGCTGGCACGCGTTGCGGCCAATCTGCTCAGCGGCTTTCGAAGGGGCGGTTAGCCGGGTCCGTATTGAGGGGTCACCACCCCTACGCTATAGTGCCGCCAACTCTCGCCGCTGGCGGTCGTTAAGGGGCGGGAAGCCGTGGTCAATCACCCCGGACGGGCACCAACTAAGGAACCGCATTTCCCAATCTGATGGGCGGGTACACCACTCGGGAAGTCTCTGATCTCATCGGGCTGAAGCCCGATCAGGTTCGACACTACGTCAGGCGAAGCCTCCTGCAGCCGCGCCGCGGCGACCGCGGTGAGTACCGCTTCACTTTCCAAGACGTCGTGCTTCTGCGCAGTGCCAAGGGGTTGCTCGACGCGGACGTCTCCCCGCGCAAGGCCTACCGGGTATTGCTGAAGCTCCAATCCGAGCTCAGCCAGGTGAAGTCGCTGGCAGCAGTGCGCATCTTCGCCGACGGCAACAACGTCGTGGTCCGCGAGGACAACCAGGTCTGGGACGTGGAGACGGGTCAGGGACAGCTCGACTTCACCGTGCGCGAGCTGGCCGACAACGTGGCGACCCTGGCCCAGCAGAACCTCATCGTCCTGCGCGAGAGCGACGGTCTGGACAGCGACGAGTGGTACAACCTCGGTCTCGACCTGGAGGAGGTGGATCCGGATCGAGCCCCGGATGCCTACGCGCGGGCGATAGAGCTCAATCCGAAGAACGCGGATGCCCACGTCAACCTGGGACGCCTCATGCAGCTCAAGGGCAATCTCAAGTTTGCCAAGCGACACTACGAGCATGCTCTGGCAGCGGTCTCCAATCACCAGCTCGCCTTCTACAACCTCGGGACCGTCTACGACGAGCTGGACGACATGGAGAAGGCGGCCGAGTATTACCGGCGGGCACCCGCGGTGCCGGATGCGCACTTCAACCTCTCGCGCATATACCAGATGCGCGGCGACGAGGTGTCTGCGCTCAGGCACATGCGGCAGTACCGGGAATTGCTCGACGTCGAGTGATCGATCGCAGGGCGGGCTCGGCGCTCAGCTGCGTCGTGAGCGTAACCACAGCGCGATCCCGGTGCCTGCCAGGATCAGCATGAGCAGCGATGCGACATCCACGACGACCACGCCCGGGGTGCCGAAGAATCGCCCACTGTGAAGGTCCTGCAGCCATCGCTCCAATGTCAGCATCCGGCGCCTGAACCGCTCCCGGTAGGGTAGCGCATCCCCAGGGGTCAAGCTCGTCGTGCCCGCCCAGTCGATGGCGTCGGCGGAGACGTTCGCCCGGGTCCAGTTCATCAGCAGGTGATCGCCTTCCAGCAGGCCCCCGGTGGTGTCGAGGAAAATCCGATCGTCCAGGTTGCCGATGCGCGTGATGGTGGGGTCGAACGACGTCCTCTCCGGGTCTTGCACCCCGCGATGAAACAGCCAGAGCTCATGAGGAGCGGCGACGGCCAGCGCGTCGCCTGCGGGCATGGCGCCCACCAGTCGGGGCAGCCCGACATGCTCGCTCTCGCCAAGGAACAGGGTCCCGCCGAGCGCCACGGCCGCTCCACTCTGCTCGGCGTCGTCTGGCGCCTGCAGGCCGTACCAGTCTAGCACCCAGTCGCTGGCGACGTGACGCTGCCCGAGTTGCAGCTCGGCGGAAAATTGCAGCGGCAGGCCGGTGGCGATCAGGTAGACGAGGACCAGCACCGCGCAGATGCCGGCGGTCCGGTGCCATTGGTTGACCTGTCTAGCGCGCCTTCGCGAGCGTGGTGCCGCTGGAGTTGGAATGCTCATGGAGCAGAAGCGCGGCCGTGGCCATGCGCTTCATGGCCCGAACGGAGAGAGTGGCGCCGGTGATACCGTCGATGTTCTGGGTCAGACGATCGTCCTGTAGCCGGGCATTGTGGAACTGACGTGTGAAAAACGGATAGCGGATTTCCCAACCCCGGCTTTCGCGAAACTCGAGGACCCGCACGTCTTCGATGGCGCCGTCGTCGATCACGATGCCCGCCGTGATGGGCAGGTCCTTACCGATCTCATCGAGGATCCACGCCGTCCGGTTTCCCGCCCGCCAGTAGCGCACGCGCAGCCCGGGCGGGTGGCCAAGCACCTGCGAAAGCTCTTGCTTGAGGTCGGCTTTGATCCACAGGGCCTGGGCCGACGGCGCCTCGCCAGCGAAGGCCTCGGCGAGAAAATCGTCGGGTTGCTGATACACGGCCGCCCCAGCCAGCAGCGTCGGGCCGAAGAGGGTGAGAACACAACCGATAATCATTCTTATTTTCATGTGGGTTTATTGTGCCGTGATTGGTGCGAAAAGCAATTCCGGGCTTGTAAGTACGCCGCTCAGAACTGGTAGCCGACGCCCAGGTCGATGGCCTTGAAGTCCCGCCCGAGGTCTGATTCCAGGTCATGGTCGCGATTGCGGTAGTCGAACTTCAGCACCACGTTCTCCGTGGGCCAGAAGTTGAAGCCCACTTCCCACTGGTCGAAGCGGTCCTGGGTTCGCCCGCCCTCGAGATCCTCGTAGCGACCGTAAAAGCCCCAGTCCGTACCGGCCAGATCGAGACGAACGCTGGGTTCCAAGTACCAGCCGGTCTGCCGATCGGCGCCGGTGGCCTCTACCAGATCGCCGTCGAAGTCCCAGCGCGCCCACAGACCCTTCAGCGTGAAGGGTCCCCGGTTCCAGATCCCGTGAAAGCTGAACAGGTCGCCGCTGTCGAGACCGTCGTCGTCCATCTGGCTGGGGTTGCTCTGATGGTGATAGCTGCCGGCCAGCTCCAGCCCGGGAATCCCCGTGTACTTCAGGCGCAGGGTGTATGCGAGGTTCTCGGCGCTGGCGTTGGCCACCTTCTGCCGGCCGCTACGGACGCGGAAGGCGCTGCTGCCCTCGGTCGGCATGGCCAGGCCGCTGTGCACGCCGGCTTCCCAGGACAGGCCGTTGCCGTAACGCCCTCCGGCAGCCACGCCGCCCTCCCACCAGGTGGAGGGGATGATGATGCTCTCCACGTCGTTGCGCTCGACGCCGTAGAAGGTGTTGGGCTCGTGGGTCTCGTTGAGAATGCCGACGGGCAGCAGAAACAGGCCGGCCCTCGTCCAGTGGTTCTCGTTGAGGTCCATCTCCACGTAGGCCTGCTCCAGCTCCACCTCGCCGCCGTTGCTGCCGTCTGCGGTGTCCTTGACCAGAGAGTGCTCCAGCTCGAGCTCCGAGTGGAAGCGTATCCGGTCCGTGAACTCGTGGCTGAAAAACAGCACGAAGCGATGGAAGTCCATCTCCTTGAAGCTTTTCTCGGGGTCCCGGGCATCGACGTTGTTGTAGTGAAGCTCGCCGTACCCGCCCAGATGGGTGCGGCTGGCGCGCGTGCCGGTGGATGCTTCGATCTCGGCGAGGTAGTCCGCAGTCAGGCCGATCTGCTCCTCGGCGACCTGCACCTGCTCCCCGGTGTCGGCGAGCTGGGCCTGGGTGGCCTCGAGCGCGTCGGTCAGCGCTTCGATCTGGGCCTGTTGCTCCTGAACCACGGCCCACAGCTCCTCCAGGCTGACCTCCTCTGCGGTGGCAAGCGGTACCAAACCGATGATGGCCAGAACCGCGACGACTCGCATGCGCGTTCCTCCCGAACTTGATGGAAAAGGGGAGCGGGAGTCTATCGGATCTGGTTATGAATAGGAATCATTATTATTTAGATTAAGATGCCGAGCCGGGACCATCCAGCGGGCCTACTCCAGGTTGACCAGAGGAATCAGGCGTTGCTGGCGTCGGCGGCCAAGCATGACCAGGCTGGCAAAGGCGGCGATGGTTGCTGCCGCTACGCCGGCGATCCACAGCACGGCCTGGATCGGCTGTTGGGAGAGGCTGCCCAGCTGGTAGCAGGTGACCGCGGCGGCGTAAGCCACCGTCAGCGACCAGCCGGTGCTGAACGACGCCCAGAAGGCGCCGATCTCCTTGAAGATGACGCCGACGGTCGCGACGCACGGCATGTACAGCAGGATGAACAGCAGGTAGCTGAAGGCGCCGAGCTGGCCGTGAAACAGGCCGCGCATGGCCTGGATGGTATTGATCTCGACCTCCTGGTCGGATGCGGCCACGGCGACGTCGTCGAGGGCGCCGAGCCCGATGCCTAGGGGGTCGGTGAGCTGCCCGCCGAGCTCGGCGAGATTCGCGGGGACGGAAGCCAAGGCCGACTGCAGCTGATCGGCCAGGTCTTCGGCGGGCGCATCCTCGCCGGGCGCGTAAAGGGCGTCCAGGGTCCCCACCACCACCTCCTTGGCGAAGATGCCGGTGAAGATGCCAACGGTGGCCGGCCAGTTGTCCTCGCTGATGCCCATGGGGTGAAAAAGCGGGGTGATGGTCCGCCCGACCGCGGAGAGCACGGACTTCTCGGTGTTCTGGTTCCCAAACGAGCCGTCCGTGCCTACCGATCCCACCACGTTGAGGACGATCACGACGGCCACGATGGCCTTGCCGGCGCGCAGGACGAAGCCCTTGAGCCGCTGCCAGGTCTGCAGCAGCAGACCCTTGATCGTGGGCAGGTGGTAGGTGGGCAGCTCCAGCAGGAACGTGCTCCGGCTGTCGGAGATCAGGTAACGGCGAACGGCGAGCGCGGACAGAACGGCGACGACTATGCCGATCAGGTACAGGGCGAAGACGACGTTCTGGCCGCCGGACGGGAAGAACGCCGCGGCGAACAGCGCGTAAACCGTCAGGCGGGCGCCGCAGGACATGTAGGGTGCCATGATGGTGGTGAGGATCCGGTCCGGCTCGTTGTCCAGGGTGCGGGTCGCCATCACCGCCGGCACGTTGCACCCGAAGCCCACGATGAGCGGGACGAACGACTTGCCGGGCAGGCCCAGGCGTCGCATGAGCCGGTCCACGATGAACGCGACCCGTCCCATGTAGCCGCTGTCCTCGAGAAATGACAGGGCGAGAAAGAGGCAGCCGATCACCGGGATGAAAGTCCCGACCAGCTGCACGCCGCCGCCAACGCCGTCGGCTGCGAACACGACGAGCCACTCCGGCAGCCCGGCGGCCAGCATCAGGCGACGGGGACCCTCGACGAACAGAACGTTGCCCACCCCGTCGAACAGGTCGATGAACGCCGAGCCGACGTTGATGGCGAACATGAACATGAGATACATCACGCCGAGAAACAGCGGGTAGGCCAGGTAGCGATTGAGCACCACGGCGTCGATCCGGTCGGTGACGGAGCGGCGGGTGGGCGTGGCCCTGACGCAGCGCGTGATCAGTCCGTCGACGTAGCGGAACCGCTCGTCAGGATCGCCCATGGGCGGCAGCGCGGAGGCTGTTCCGGCGCTGGCCCGGCTCTCCACGGCGTCCTTGAGCGCGCCCACGCCCTCGCCCCGGCTCGCGATTAGAGGGACGACTGGGCAGCCGAGTTCCCTGGCCAGCTGGAAGGTGTCGATGTGCATGCCGCTGCGGTCGGCGACGTCGATCATGTTGAGAGCGACGATGACGGGCTTGCCCATCTGCAGCAGCTCCGTGGTCAGGTAGAGCCCGCGGGCGAGGCTCGATGCGTCCACGACGTTGACGACCGCATCCGGCCCCACGCCATCTGCGGCGCGGATGAAGTCGCGGGCGATCCGCTCGTCTACCGCATCCCCAACGGGATCGACGCTGTAGGTGCCGGGCAGGTCGACCACGTCCACCGATCCGGCGCCGTGGGGATAGCTGCCCGTTTTGCGCTCCACCGTGACGCCCGGCCAGTTGCCCACGCGCTGACGGGTCCCCGTCAGCTCGTTGAAAAGCGTCGTCTTGCCGCAGTTGGGGTTGCCCACCAGGGCGATCGTGGTCATGTCAGGTCCAGCAGGAGCGCATCCGCCTCGGATGGCCGCAATGCCAGGGAGAATCCGCGAAAGCGGATCTCCATGGGGTCTCCCAGCGGCGCCGTGCGCTGCACCCTGATCTCGGTGCCCGGAATGAGCCCGAGCCGCATCAGCTGCGCGGCGTAGGCGTCATCCTGCCGGTAGCCGCTCACGCGGGCGACGTCGCCGGGTGAAAGATCGCGCAATGACACGGACAAAGATCGCCTCCGGTTCAGGCCCTGGGGAACGGCCTGCCATTTAAATAAAAATCATTCTCATTTGCAATTGGCGAGGGGTGCCGCCAAGCCGGATGCTTATTCGGAAGGGCCCTGCTTGCGCACGTACAGCACCAGCTCGTGGTCGATCAGCTCGAAGCCGTGGTCCTCGGCGATCTCGCGCTGCAACGCTTCGATCCGCTCGTTGACGAACTCGATGACCTGGCCGGTGTCCATGTCCACCATGTGGTCGTGATGCTCTTCGCCGGCCAGCTCGTACACCGAGTGGCCGTCGTCAAAGTTGTGGCGGGCGACGATGCCCGCCGTCTCGAACTGGGTCAGCACCCGATAGACGGTGGCAAGACCCACCGAATCGTCCGAATCGATCAGACGCTTGTAGACGTCCTCGGCGCTCAAGTGGTGCGGCTCGGCGCTCTCCAGCACCTCCAGCACCTTCAGGCGTGGCAGCGTGACCTTCAGGCCCGCTCGTTTGATATCGGATCCGGGCAACGGTTTCCCCCAGCAGTAGTTGGCGACACTAGCCCAAGCGGGGCTGACCGTCCACCCGTGGCCCTGGGGCCGGCGATGGCTGGGTTACAATCGCCGTCGGCACGGGGTAACGGGATGGGGAGGAAGTTCGGATGGCAGACCTGAAAGGCAAAGTGGCCGTGGTTACCGGTGCGAGCCGGGGCGTAGGAAGAGGCGTGGCCGAAGGCCTCGCGGAAGCCGGCGCCACGGTGTACGTCACCGGTCGCAGCGAAAGCCATGCAATCCCCCCGGAGGAGCGCACCATTCAAGCCACGGCGGCAAGCGTAGATGCGCTTGGTGGCAAGGGAATTGCCGTGCGGTTGGATCACAATGACGACCTGCAGGTCGAAGCGCTCTTCGAGCGGGTCGCGAGCGAGCAGGGCAGGCTCGATGTCCTGGTCAACAACGTCTACAAGATCCCTGAACCGCCCGTTTTCGGAGGCGGCTTCTGGGAGCATCCGGTTTCCGTCTGGGACGATCAGTGTGGGGTGGGGCTCAGGGGCTACTACGTGGCGTCCGTGTTTGCCGCGCCGATCATGGTCGCCCAGCGCAGCGGCCTCATCGTCAACATCTCGTCACGGGGCGGGGATCAGTACGTTTTCAGCACCTCCTACGGCGTTGGCAAGGCCGGGGTGGATCGCATGGCCCAGGACATGGCTCACGAGCTGCTCGGCTACAACGTTGCCGCGCTGTCCCTTCGTCCGTCGTCGGTGAAGACCGAGTTCATTCTGGATGCGGTGGCCAGCGGCGCGGTCAAGCTAGACATGGCAAAGGCGCAGTCGCCCCGCTTCACGGGACGCTGCGTCGCGGCGCTGGCCATGGATCCGGACCTCATGGATAAATCTGGCGGCGTTTACATGGTGGCCGACCTCGCAAACGAGTACCGCTTCACCGATCCGGACCGCGTGGAAGCCGGCTGAGGTGCAGCCCGTAGAACGGCAGGAGGACGTTGCAACCGCCGACGGGGTCATGAACACCTTCGTCGCCCATTCCCCCGGAGGCGGTCCGTTTCCGGTGGTGGTCTTCTACATGGACGCGCCGGGGAAGCGCGAGGAGCTGCACGACATGGCGAGGCGGCTGGCATCGGCCGGCTACTACGTCATGTTGCCGAATCTCTACTATCGGCGCGTTCGGGAGTTTGTCGTCACGCCCGAGGCCCGTCCGGAGATGATGGCTCACATGAACTCGCTCTCCAACGGCATGGCCTGCGAGGACACAGCCGCGCTGCTCGCCTTTGCCGAGGCGGATCCTGCGGCCCGCGGCGGTCCGGCCGGCTGCGTCGGCTACTGCATGAGCGGCCCGTTTGCCTTTGCCGCGGCGGCCGCTTTCCCCGATCGCATCGCTGCGGCCGCCTCCGTTCACGGGGTCAGGCTATGCACCGACGCGGTGGACTCGCCCCATCTGAACGCGCAGGCCGTTGCGGGCGAGCTCTACTTCGCCTGCGCCGAGCACGATGACTGGGCGCCACCGGAGATGATCGAGTCCCTGGACGAGCACCTCTCCAGGGCAGGGGTGCGCTACCGGATCGAGTGGTATCCCGACACGTCCCACGGCTTCGTTTTCCCCGGGCGGCCCGTCTACCAGCAGGCGGCGGCCGAGCGGCATTGGGAACGGGTCCTGGACCTGTTCAGGCGGAACCTGTAAACCCGGCGATCTCCCCATCCGTCATGCCGGAGACCTGCGCCGACTTCACAATCGCGGCCCAGGTGTTGTCGTCGATGGGTATGCCCCCGGCCGCGCGCTCTGCCATGGACTCGAGCTCGGGTTCCCCTGGCACCCGCACCCGATCCACGCCGGCAGCGGGCACCGTGCTGCGCATGTAGGCGGTCATCTCCTCGACCTCCCGGCTGAACGCTTCCGCACCGCCGAACAGGTCCGGGTCGAGCACGATCATCAGCATGTGGTTGACGATGGTGAACCGTTCCGGGGAAGGCGCCTGGGCCGTCCACTCGCCAGCAAGCCCGCCCCCTAGAAGCTCGCACATCAGGGCCAGCCCGTAGCCTTTGTGCTGCCCGAAGGGTCCCAGGGAGCCGCGGGGTTCCTCGAACATCACCCTCGGGTCGTTGGTCGGCTTCCCTTCGTAGTCGATGAGGGATCCGTCGGGCACCTTGTCCCCCTTCATGTGGGCAACCCGGACCTTGCCCTGGGCGATGGCGCTGGTCGCCATGTCCAGGACGATCGGAGGGTCGTCGCTGCGCGGGACCACGCAGCAGAACGGGTTGGTGCTGATTCGCGCCTGTCGCCCGCCGAACGGCGAGACCAGCGGTTGGTGCCCCACCACGTTGACGAAGTGCATCGACACGCAGCCCGCGCGGCCGCAGATCTCGCCATAGTGTCCGATGCGCCCCAGATGGTGGCAGTTGCGCACGCCGGCGGCCACGACGCCCGTCTGCTTGACCCGCTCGATAGCTAGCTCGACGGCCTCGCGGCCCACGACCTGGCCGAATCCCATCTGCCCGTCGATGAGCAGCGTTGCTCCTTTGTCCCGCACCAGCCTGGCGTGAGTATTCAGCGCGAGGGCCCCCGATCGGATGTTTCCGACGTATGCGGGCACCATGCCGACGCCGTGGGAGTCGTGGCCTTTCAGATTCGCCGACACGAGATGGGTGGCGACCTCCCCCGCGTCGCTGGCATTGGCATCGAGCCGAACGAAGATTTCGCTGACGAAGCGTGTCAGCGCCTCCGGGTCTATGAGCATGGTGGCTTCTCGTCTTGTTCGAGGGCTCAGTGTTGCCTCTTTTCAAAGCCTGTGACAAGGTCTCCGGCGAGGGGGATGACATGGAAAAATGCGCCGAGGGGTACAGCCTGATCGAGGGGCCGGTCTGGGATCCGGACCGAGGTCTGCTTTTCAGCGATGTCCTTGTCGGCGGGGTCTTCTGCCTCGGCCCGGACGGCGAAGTGGCGACCGTCTTCGAGCATCGGCGCGGAATTGGCGGGATGGCCCTCCACGAAGCCGGAGGCCTCATCGTCAGCGGCCGGAACCTTTCCTTCAAGCCGTTTGATCAGGGTCCGACGATAACAGTCCTCGATCGCGACGAGGATAACGGCCCGGTCGGTTTCAACGATATCACCACCGACGCCCAGGGCCGGATCTACGCGGGGGGCCTGGGCGCGAGCCCGGTGTTCGCCGACGGGCGTGAACCGCGCGCAGGGGATCTCTACCTGGTGGATCTGGACGGCTCGGCTCGCGTCGTGGCCGAGGACGTTCAGCTGACCAACGGCCTCGGCTTTTCTCCGGACGGCGGGACCCTCTACCACTCC
>JABAHS010090614.1_pt1 | contig 58936 bp, 50 predicted proteins | sample 7062111 | NCBI WGS metagenome assembly JABAHS01 (sample SAMN14534600, study PRJNA622989) | marine sediment metagenome | biome: marine biome [ENVO:00000428]; feature: marine pelagic biome [ENVO:01000023]; material: deep marine sediment [ENVO:00002113]; isolation source: pool of 4 deep marine... | reverse complement strand
GCCAGGTAGCCACAAATAGCGTTATAAGTATGCCACCAATAACTGCAATCCCCATCTCAGACTGCATATTCATCAGCAAATACGAGGATGACGCCCACGTACTTATCAAAATATGACCGGCATGTGGAAATTTCGTCCGCGGCAGAAAGTACGCGATAAAGATGCCCAATAACGCCGCCGGGTTGACAATATACCACTCTTCGATGAATCCGAGATGAAGACCATGCTCCCCGTGTTCATGTTCCGTCGAGTGGCCTTCTTCCGTCGAGGCTTCTTCTACATGATACAGTTCGCCATGAGTCGGAACGTCAAGCCCCATAAGCTCCGCTCCGAGATGTGGTATGATAATATCGCTGAGCGTCGCTATCCCGATGGAACCGACAAATCCGACAACCAAAATAAGAACAAACCGTTTCTTCTCTGTATGCAGCCGGAACATAGATGCAGTTACAATGGCGCTCAAAACAACGTGAGCAGGGTGAAAGATGGCAAACAGCGTATGCCTGCTCCAACCGCTGATGTTCCTGAACACAAGCATAAATACAATACCCAGCACCGCCCCAAAAAGTGTAAACGGAGCATGTCCCTTCAGCTCCACGAGGATATGTTTGGCCTTTTCTTTTATTGACATTTCTGAAGTCCTTACCTTTTTAGCAAACAAATTAGCACAATTAATATTACACTATTACCATGCTAAATGCAACTAAGTTGCAAATATTTTTCTGCCTTTTTTCCCAATTCCATCATGTTACTTATGCGTTTGAGATTTCGACAGCTATTGCCGGCCTGTATTACTTTTTACTGAAAACCATAACTATGACGAAAAAACGGATTGAAAATGAGCTTTTTAAGAATATTCTTGACCATAGTACGAAGAAAATCGTATAATGAATTTAATCTTTGGAGATTAGATATGATTAAAAAAGCGGAAATTTTGGCAGTTCTCTTCGTGTTTCTTAGTTTCTGGACTGGTAGTATCCAGGCAGAAGTTATGACTATCTACCTTAGTGCCGAAGTCACGTATTTAGATGATCCAGAAAGCCTGCTTGAAGGTGAAGTCAACGTAGGCGATGCAATAACAGGCAGTTATCTTTATGACTCTTCCACTCCAGACACCGATGTACTAAATTTAGATACAATTGGGCATTATCAGCATTCCAGCTCGCCATTTGGCGTCAGTCTAAGTATGGGCGGATTTACCTTTCAAACAGATCCGGACAATGTTGACTTCGTGATTACAATTCTTAATAACCACAATGGAGGAGACATGTACGGCTTACTGAGTTACAACAACCTGCCACTTTCGAATGGAGTTCATGTAGAAAATATCGCATGGCAGCTCGACGATTATTCAGGCACTGCTCTTTCCAGTGACGCTCTACCAATAACACCTCCGGTTCTTACAAATTGGCAAGACACGTGGGCACACTTAAATATAGCCTTTGGTTAAAAAGGTTCTTCGGTTATACGAGCTGAAGTAACTTCCGCCGTGCCCGAGCCGGCCACCGTTTTGCTTTTTGCTTTAAGTAGCCTGTTCTTAACCAGACGGCGGCGATAGAATCACCAGCCACGAACCATTTATTCGTCCGCTATAATCCTGATATCCTGATTCCAGGTATCCTGCACCCTGTTTTCCTTATCACCTGATAACCTGAGCAGCCACTCATCAACTAACCAAATCAAAAAGCCATTGCAGGTTTGGCCTAAGATGGTTAAATTAGGGCCTTTATTGAAAAAAACAGGCTTTTTGGAGCAAATAAACATGATGACTGTAAAGAAGCAGACGGCGAAGAAGGTTCTTTTATTGCTGGTTCTGGCGGTTTCGGTGATTTGTTGTGGCTGCCAGAGCGCCCGTACACCGGCCCGGCCGCTCATAGGGATTACCAGCGTCTATAGCGCAAATAACAAAAGCGGCAGGACTTCGGTAAATTTCGCTTATATAAAAGCAATCACTGAGACCGGCGGCGCCCCTCTGGTCTTGCCCACTATTTCCGAAAAAGAGATTATGCAGCAATATGTTGATCAACTCGACGGTCTTGTCCTCGTAGGCGGTGCCGACATCCCACCTTCCGCCTACGGCCAACAACCACATAAAACAGTTAAAATAATGCCCAAGCAGCGCTATAATTTCGAAAGCAGGTTCATATCCTTATGGCTGGCTGATGGAAAACCTATTCTGGGCATTTGTCTGGGAATGCAGTTTACAAATGTTGTTTCCGGCGGTTCGCTTATCCAGGACATCCCTTCTCAGGTAGGCACCACGGTAAAACACCGGGGATATCATCAGGTAAAAATTGATCCGAAAAGTTCCCTGGGAAAAATCCTCGGCACCGACCAGGCTTATGTTTACTCCAACCATCACCAGGCCGTAAAAGACCTCGGCAGAAATTTGAAAATTATCGCCCGAAGCGAAGACGGCGTCGCCGAGGCCATGGAACGTACCGATGGAAAGTTCGGCCTCTTTGTCCAGTGGCATCCTGAGGCTACCGACAATCCTGACCACCGAAAGGCAATCTACGGTGCTCTCGTTCGGGCATGTTCTGTACGAAATAAGAATTCTCCATAACTTAAAAGGACGCTCGGTATTTAAATGGAGCTTATAGAAGTAACATCCGGTCTTGCTGAATTGGCGACAGTGGAAAAAGGCTGCGTACTGACGATAGGTAATTTCGACGGCGTCCACATAGGCCATCAACACATTCTGAACGCCGCCAAACAAGCCGCAACAGAGAACCAAGCCCAACTGGTGGTAATGACCTTCGAGCCCCATCCGCTCGCCGTCCTGCGACCGCGGCAAAAACCCGAACTCTTAACTTCATTGGCCTTGAAAAAACATCTTATTGCAAAAGCAGACGCCGATTATCTTCTCCTGGTAAAGAGTACTCCCGAACTTCTAAGCCTCACGCCCGATGAATTTGTAGAGCGCTTTATCAGTAAGGGCATTCAGCCCGGTATAGTCGTGGAGGGTGAAAGCTTTAATTTCGGCTCAGGCCGGGATGGAAACGTGCATACTCTCCAGCAAATGGGCGAGGAGAGCCGTTTTCTCGTTTCCATAATAGAGGCCAAAGAAGTTCAATTCTCATCCGGCCAAACCATCAAAATCTCAAGCACACTCATTCGCGATATGCTCAAGAAAGGCAGTGTATCCGATGCCGCTCTTGCATTAGGCAGGCCTTACAGGCTCATCGGCCGGATTGTTCCGGGCCGGGGAATAGGAAAACAGCTTGGCTTCCCCACAGCGAATATGGCACCGCCCGACCAGCTCGTTCCCGCGGAGGGCGTCTACGCCGGCTTCGTAAAAATCGCCGACAGCGAACAAGAAGTCTGTGCAGCCAAAGCTGTTGTCCCGGCCGCTCTGAGTATTGGAAGGACACAAACGCTCGGCGCCGATATTCCTCTCTTGATAGAAGCACACTTGTTAATTGATGATGTGGGTGAGTTGTACGATAAATGGCTTGCTATGGATTTCATAGAGCTAATCCGAGAACAGCGAAAATTCGATACTGAAAAAGACCTGTCCGACCAGATCACAAAAGACTGTGAAAAAACGAAGGCAATTTTAGGAATAAGTTAATCATATGAGAATTCTTTGATAATAAATACCGAAAGGTATAATTACTGCGTATGGGTATTAAAGATACTTCTAAACAAGCCAATCAGGTTGTGGTGGAAATATACAGAAAAATGTCCACTGCGTCCAAAGGCGACTTGATTTTTGACGCTTACAGGACCGGCAGAGAACTGGCCATTGCAGGCTTGCGTCAGCGCTATCCAAAGGCAGACAAAAAAACATTGTGGAACTTGTGGGCACGTGGTCATCTTGGTGATGAACTTTTCGAGCGTGTATACGGAGAGACGCCTAATGAGTGAGTTCCTGGACCTGGAAATACTTAAGAACTTTACGGATATACTTGAATCGCTGGGAATTATTTATGCCATAGGAGGTTCGGTAGCCAGCTCTATCTATGGAAAAGTCAGGTTTACTCAGGATACCGACATGACCGTCGAACCGTTTGAAAACAAAGCCGACGAGTTCTTCAGGTTAGTCAGGTCGGACTTCTATATCAGTTCGGATGCCATGCGACAGGCTCTGAAACTCAAAAGCAGCTTCAATGTGGTGCACTTGGAATCAGCATTTAAGATTGACATCTTCATTCAAAAAGACACGAAATTCGAAAAACAGCTCTTACCAAGACGCAAACTTATGAAGCTTTCGGACAGGTTCGAAAAATCCTTTTCTATAGTCTCTGCCGAAGACATTATTTTGTTAAAGCTTCGGTGGTACCGGCAGACAGATTGTAGCTCAGAAAAACAATGGGAAGACATTTTGTCGGTATTGGAGGTGCAAAAAGATGAGCTTGATTTGGGATACTTAAGGAAATGGTCCGGTGTGCTCGGAATAGAACGGTTGCTGGCCAAAGCCATATGTGAAGCCGCATCATGATTGTGCACGGGCAGTGTCAATAATGGTCGTTGTCGGATAAAATGTTAACGGGAGTTTTACGATGTCAAAAAAAGTTTTGGTAGCAATAGCGGACGGCACAGAAGAATTGGAGGCCGTAACCATAATTGATGTCCTGAGAAGGGCCGAAGCAAACGTCACGGTTGCATCTGTGGGCGACAAGCAGATTACCGCCAGCAGGGGTGTAAAATTAGTAGCAGACGCCGTCATTTCAGACTGCGTTGGCAACGTCTATGATTTGATTGTCCTGCCGGGCGGTATGCCGGGGGCCGAGCATTTAAGAGACAGCAGCCAACTCATCGAGATGCTCAAAGAGCAGGCCGCTTCCGGCCGCCTTTATGCAGCCATTTGTGCCTCGCCGGCCGTTGTTTTTAAGCCTCACGGCCTTCTGGAAAATAAAAAGGCCACTTGCTATCCATCCCTGCTTTCGGACCTGGATAAATCTGAGCAGGCCAAAGTTGTCGTCGATGGTAACCTCATCACCAGCCAGGGCCCTGCCACAGCTTTAGAGTTCGCATTAAAATTAATAAAGATGCTCTTCGACAAACAAAAATCTTGGGAAGTCGCCAACGCAATGCTCGCCGACTGATTTCATTCGGCAAGGCCTTTGGTTCTGATATAATACGGAGAGATTGAAACACTCTGCACACAAAAGGAATTTTATGATTGACGAAATACAATATCAAAAAGCGCTTGAGCTAATCAACAAGTCCGACACTATTTTGATAACTGCCCATACCCGGCTGGATGGCGACGCCTGCGGCTGCATGGCGGCTATGGATGATACACTCACAGCTCTTGGCAAAAAGGTACAGCTGTTGTTACTTTCGCCGGCACCCCAATGGTATGAGTTTCTTTTTGACCATGCACACCCAGTCCTCGGCGCTGACGTTACTGTCGAACAGCTAAAACGGGGACAATTCGTAGATCCTGATTTGATTATAATTGTCGATACTAACAGCTATAGCCAGTTGCCCAAATTTGAAGAATATTTAAAGAGCACCGGCAAGCCCGTCATGGTAATCGACCACCATGCAACCGCCGACGGAATTGGCGGTATCGAGCTTACAGAAAAGGATTCTGCCGCCGCGGCCCTGATAGTTTGTGATTTCCTCAAGTACGCCGGTTGGCCGATCACAGAAAAGATTGCCGAAGCCCTCTTTGTCGCCATTGCAACCGATACCGGCTGGTTTCAGTTCAACAATACGGACAGCAGGGTCTTCCAATGCTGCGCCGAGTTGATTAAAGCCGGCGCAAATCCCTCCCAAATCTATTATAACCTCTACCAGAATTACTCACTTCAACGATTCAAGCTGATGACGGCCATGTTCAACACCCTCGAACTCCATCTTGACGGACGTCTCGCAGTCCAGCACATTCTGCTCAGCGATTTCGCTCAATCCGGTGCCGAACACAAGGATACTGAAAACCTCATCGACGAATGTCGCCGGATAAAAACCGTGGAGGCTTCCGCTTTATTTGTGGAAACCAAAGATGGCCGATTTAGATGCTCTCTGAGAAGCAGGGGGGCCGTCGACGTCGGAGAAATCGCCCAGAAGTTCGGCGGAGGAGGCCATAAAATGGCCGCGGGACTCTTTCTATCTCACCCTTTGGAAAAGGTAAAACAAATTATTCTGGCTGAGATAAGGGAACAATTAAAATAATCCAATAGCGAATAATTTTCACTCAGGTGGGCAGTAACGAGCACGCTCGCCGCTTTGATTAGGTCTGAAGATGTTTTCTATAATGGCACGTCCTTCTTTGCTGTTTGCTGCAAACCACTTCACATCTTCAATCCTGCGAATAAGTCTGCCCTCTCCCCACTGTTTAATTAATTCCGCAGCGCTACCGCCGCTGGATTTGGCCGATGTGGTTTGATTCCTTTTTGCCTCGGGAGTAAAAGTTTCTAAAAAACCGATAAAACGCTCGGATTCATTTGGCTCATTCTTGTAACTGAAAACGTATGCTTTGACGCCGGCCGGCCCACCGTTATCAAGTGGACCGGAAGGTGCCTCGATAGGTGGAATCAGTTCACTTTTTGCGATGAAAAGTTTGCCTGTATTAAGGTCGTAGAACCATCCCTTTTTGTATTCTTTAACTTTGGGGGGCTCACCCGATGACAGCAGACTTATTACTATTGTCAGCAGTAAGAGGACGGTAAAGACGGTTATCCCGATGATTACCTTGGGATTTTGCCGATTAAGCAACTCCCTCGCCCCAAGCAGCTTTGCGACTACTCGTTCCCCTTTCTCTCGAAGTTCATAAACAAGCCAGTCAGGAATCCTAAAAGACATCTTGGTGTTCTCCGGCAGTTTTGTACAAATATGAATACGTTCTAAGCAAGGACAACTCTAAGTTTCTCCCTATTGGCCAACGCCTTTAAGCATTCCAACCATACGCTGAAGGTCAAGGTTGCCTATTGATGCGTCTTGTGGGGCTATTTCCCAGTTAGCCAGTTTGACTGTCCGCCGGTCTTTCCACTTCCAGTATTCGCAGTGAAGATCTGCAAGAGATATATTGCAGCCCTCGCCGTGCCTTGCCGTTATATTGTGGGAGGTTTGAGTTAAAGGCCACTGAGGTACCTGGGCTTCTATATCTCTTACAGGACTAAAGGACCCGTCTATCCACCTTTCCCGGCTGCTTGCGTCGATAAAAACCAACTTTTCTGAAGGTCTGGAAATCTCACCGAGTGTCCTGAAGGCTTTTATATTGTCGTGTTCACAATTACAGGTCTTTCCATTCATCGTTCGCGATATTGAGTAGCTGCGCAGAAGTCCGCTGGCGTCGGTCTTACACCTGTACAGGTCCGTACTGCGACCGGCATAAGGCCACCACAACACTCCGCTTTTGATGGCTTCTTCAGTACCGCCTACAGGATTACCCGGCGGCATCAGGGGCCCATCTGCGACCCAATGGTTGGCTCCCTGATCATTCCATTTTGTGTCCGCTGAACAAAGGTGGTCTTCATAGTCCGTGGCATACATATACCACGCAAGGGATAGCTGCCTCATGTTGTTTTGGCATACCACCCGCTGGCCCTGTTCCCTGGCACGATTCATCGAAGGAAGAAGAATAGACATGAGCGCCGCCATGATGGATATCGACACAAGCAGTTCAATTAATGTAAAACCTCTCCGCCCAACCTCCCGAACATTATTTTGTTTTTGCTCGCTCATATGACTCCCTTTTTTGTTAAAGAATGACATGGTCGTTAACACAGAAACTTTATTCAATTTTATTATACACTTAATCCCGGACCTAAGCAACAAAAATTCCACTCGGATTACCCATTTTTCCGGATACCGGCATTATTTACCCCCGTCTTCGCTGTGTCTTATTTCTACATTTCGTAGATTATTTTCTTTATCCATTCATCCTTGAGCAGTTCTTCTTCGGTGATGGATTTCGGCGGATCGGCTGGCTCGAGTTTTATATCGGGTGGTGTCCCGAACAGCTCATTAATACTCCCATCCGGATTGATCACAAGTTCTGTTTCCACCCTGAATATCATGCCGCTGGCGGGCAGCCTTATTGCCGGCGGCCCAATATAAGCTGCATGGCCGCCGCGAGTGTTCCGGCCTGCCAGCCTGGCAAACCCAATCCGTTTAACGGCGTTGGCATAATCATCGGCAGATGAGAAAGTGTTACCATTTATCAGGACATAGATGTCCCCATCGAATTTGTACGGTTTACGAGGTTCTATCCTGCGTGTAATCTCGTAAAATATCCATTCATCGCTGTCAAATCCCTGGGGTGATGTAATTTCTTCCACGTTCACAACGTACTCTTTTTTGGTCGAACACCTTTTCCTCAGGGTCTTTAGCACCGATTTCTTCATGCTGTCCAGATACTTGCGTCTTATACCGGCTGTCTCCTTATACGTGACAGGTTCCCTCAGGAATGGGCGAATCAGGTTTTCATAGCCATAGTACGGCAGGCCGCCCCAGTTGTTTCTGATATCGATGATCAATTTCTTGTATTTGCCGCCCGAGCGATTGAAAAAATCCCTGATGATTTTCCTGTCTTTGTCGATATTACCGGGAAAAACGAAATCCATATTACTTAATGTCATACTCTTGACTCGGATATAAGCAACCTCATTCGTAAGTTCGATACACGTACAATTCTCTTTCGCCTCGATAGGTTGAATTCTTTTTTTCTTTGGAGCGGGAAATCCTTTTGTCCTGGGCACGAACGCGCTATGTGTTGACTTGTCGTGCAGAAGAAACTCAACCTGCCATCCTTTGAAATCTTCTCCTTCGTCGATAATCAACAAGTACTTCTTTGTCCAGTCCTTGCCAAATGCATCGTACTTCAGCAGTGTATTTTCCTTGATAAAATCCAGATACTCCGAACACGTCATTCCATTGACTTTGACAATCTGCGTGTCTTTTGGCACAGTAACACCATCCACCTCCCAGTCGTCATTGGTAAAGTATTTGTCATCCTTATTTGCAATACCAAATGGTGGATGGGCCCGAGTGGACAGTTTCTCATATACGAGTTTCGACCAGTAAAGGGCCTCATCACTCGTAAATGGATTTATGCCTATGTCTATTATACCCAGTATCATGGCCACCCTGCCCCATTTAAGTTCGCTTTCCGGTACCAGATAACGGTGACCCACCGAACAGATCAAATCATAATACCCACGGACCACCAGGTAGAACTCTTCGTTACTGGCGGCCTGCTCGGCATATTCCAGATACTTAGGCAGTAATGCCTCATAACTCGGATTCCCCTTATGTTTCTCGGCCAACTCGACGAACGGGCTGTTATCTCTCGCCCAGTTTGCCAGAAACTGGATGTCCCTCTTCCTGTCCTCCGCCGTCAATTTCGGGACCGTTGCACACCCGCTTGTAAAAAGAACAAATAAAATGGCAACAACCAGAACCACGTTTACAAAGGACACTGCACCCCACAGCCATACCGGCCCGAACATCCTTACCTTTCGCTTATAAGATAGGTATTGCTCTCCATATCTTACAATCATGTCGTTCCTCTCTTCAATTAAAGCCTGGGCAACCATCATAAAAAAAAGGGCGGGAAAAAACAAAAGCCCCTCAGGATTCCGAGTCAATAATCCCAATCCAAGGCAAACACTCAGTATCCCCGCATAAATCGGATGCCTGAAATATCGATAAGCACCAGTCGTTAACAGTCCTTTCTTAACATCCTGGGCACCTATAACCTTTCTTTGCCTCAGCGTGACAACAAACAAAACAATACTACCGCATATTAATAAAGAACCAATTACGCCAAAACCGATACGGGTAACAGGATATCCCATCCAGTCAGGCCGCGAATCCCACCCCCCGGTCGGCGGTAGAACCATAATGAGCCAGAACAGCACGTTACACACCGCTACCAGAAAATAATTTAAGGGCCCGTTTTCGAGAATTCTCTCATATCGGCTGCGCTCTCGAAGCAAACACCGTACTATATACACCATCGCCACCAACACACCCAGCAGTATAAATCTAATCGCCCACATCTCTACTTGATTATCTCCATATATCGCTACCCGGCTTGCTCCCAATAGTAGCGAGCCCGGTTTCTTTGAGCCAACCTCTGAATGAGGACTGCCATGTCAATATTATATTTCGTATAACCTCTTTTTGTATATTGACGGAAAATAAACCAGATTGGTTCCATTTTTCTATTGTTTAATAGAAGAAAAACACCGGCATGCCAAATCCAAACCAATCAAAGAATTGACTTAGGTTCGCAAAAGTTCACCTCGTGTGCATAACCGTCGCACACTAAAGAATCTGTGCTAACCGGTTTCGTTCAACCGATTTCTATGCGCCGAAGAAAAATAACCACCATACGGCCAACTCTATCCTATTGCACCTTGACCTTTTGCGGTTTCTTCTTGCCCTTTTTGCCTTCTTCCTCGAGGTCTTTGATCTTTGCGTCAAGAAGGGAACGGAGGGCCAGTAGTTTCTCTTTGCGCGCCGCACGGAGGTGTTTCTTGGCCTCCTGCGGAACAAAATCGAGGAAAAGGTCCCAGAAGTTCCGCTCAACTTCGATCATGGAGTTGACCAGATTCACCACTTTTTCTTTTTTCTTTGCCATTTTTCACTCTCCTTTGACAAAGGCGATCCTCAGTTCATTCGACTCTAACTTCGCTTTTCCAATCTGCAGCAGGCTCAATGTTGCCGGCAGCAGTATTTCTCTTCGGTAGTTACCTATCCGCACAGTCAACTGGTCCTCATTCCTGAGAATATCCAGACCGGCCTTTTTGACAAACGGCAATTGTATAACCAACACGTATCCATCTTGTTCCGTGATAACCTGCTGAGGTATTTGATCGTAGTAGATCTTAGACGGGTCATCGCTGCCGTAGATATACTTGCCGACCCGGGAAAGTCGTTTGGTCCCCACAATCTCGGAGCGCATCAGCTTACTTTTCAGCACAGGTAACGGCGAGAACACGCTCTCGATCTTCGACATGTATTTACTTTGTGTTTTGCGCCAGCTCGAAAAATATGAATCTGTCACCTCATCCGGCAGAATCCTGTTTGCAATTACACAGTCGACGGGATATCCGTACAAATTCAGGTACGTATACGCGCGTTGTGTCTCCTCTAAGATAATCTTTTCAGGATTCAGGACTATTCTTACCGACGTCTTCTTCGGATCAGCCAATAGTTCCTTTAGCGCGCCGATGTTGTCGAACAGCTCCTGGATCGAGGCATACAGCGCATCATCAGGGACGGGAATGGTCAGAATAGTCTTCTTTCGCATCATCCGTAATGTCTTGGCGACCTTCCTCTCGACCGGGAATATCTTCTGCATCCACCAGCGCGACACTTCCGGAAGGCTCAGCAGCCTCAGCGTCTGGCCCGTCGGAGCGCAGTCTACTATGACGCAGTCGTATTGGTTCGTTTGCTTTGCGCGGTGCAGGTGCAGCAGGCCGAACAATTCATCCATACCCGGCAGGACCGCCATCTCCTCGGCCAGTATGTCCTCGACGCCGCGAGACTTGAAAAAAGACGCCATATACTCCTGCACCGTTTTCCAGTTCGCAGCAATCTCCTCGAGCACGTTGACTTCCTGTGCCCAGAGTTTGTCGGCAACCTTTGTAGGAGAGTTACCCAGCTTCACGTCAAAGCTGTCACCGAGGCTGTGGGCGGCGTCCGTGCTCACGACCAGTGTTTTGTGCCCGAGCTCCGCCACACGCATCGCGCTGGCGGCCGCAATCGTTGTCTTGCCCACACCACCCTTACCTGTAAACAATATTACCCTCATTTTCGCTCCTTCAGGCGGTATTATCCTGACTCGATATGTCTTTCAACCGCAGGCTCCATGCCAACCGATATTTCCCGGAAGATTCCATAGCCGGCACTCCTGCACACATCAAGTACCATAATACCAAAACTTCGTTTCATTTTCAACTATATCCCCGCAGGTTTGATGTCTCCATTGAACCGGCACTGATATATCACTTATAAGTAGGCCCGCAGAGGTTATTTCTGCCCTGCGGGCCCTGGGAATATCCAAATCATATATTGTTATTATCATTACTCCTTGATCGCTCGAATCTCATCAGGATGCGCGTTAATGAATCCTTCGGGGGCTTGTTGGGGAATGAATGTATCTGCAGGAAGTTGAGGATTATAGTCGAATCTATCCATCACATTAATATGCGGATGATAATCAGTCTGCGTTTCATCCCGCGGACACCCTCTCTCCTGCTCCACTAATACCGGCAGCTTCGTATCAACATCAAACCAGATTCTATCAAGCCATTCTCTCGGATTATCACCATACTTACTTGCGCTGATTTCAAAGCCCACACAACTACGGCCTTCAATAACTGCCTCGCCCAAAAGCTCGTCCGCCTCATCCAGAAGCCCGACATAGAAACGTATCCTGTCAATCGGATCGGACACGCCGAAACTTCCCGTGTGTCGTAAAGCCCCGTAGCACTTCAAATCAAAACGCAAATAGTGCTGAATCATGTCATCTCCTTCAGGCACATACCACTGGATTTCCCTTAAGATATCTCCATCATAAATATCTCTGCGATAACTGTCGCTCGAAACGTAAAATATGTCCCATGTACTGGATGTGTGTCTTCTTCCATCGGGATCTAACCATATAGTTTGCTCTCGGCAGGAAATTCCTTTGATTGTGTCGAGTTCCGCCAGGATTTCCTGTCCCCACGCAGCCGGCGATCCCAGCCACCACCTTCCGTTTTCCGAACCGCCATCGGGCCAGAACTTTACTCCGCCAAGGATGGTTATTATTATCACCGCTGCTGCGGTTAATTTGGTTATTCTGCTGTTCATAATAGTTCTCCATGAAAAGAGACGGCGAGCACGTTGATTATCGGCCACCGCCTCTTTCATACTTGTGGAGGCATCGCTAAGAATACGTTCATCCATCTCAGTAAGGCCCGAACAATCCTTCGCTCCCTGGAATGTTCTTCGTAACAGCTCTCTGATTTTCTCTTCTTTATTCATAGCGCCACCTGTCCGTTTAACAAACTCTGCAACTTCCTGAGTCCATAGCGGTACCGACTCTGGACCGTATTAATGGACTCACCGGTTTGATGAGCGATCTCCCGAAAACGTATGCCGCCTAACACGTGCAGAACAATCACTTGACGCTGTTCTTGCGGTAATTTCGCAAGGGCACAAGTCACAATACTACGTTGCTCTCTGTGTCCAGCCGTCTCCAACGGATTCGGCTGCCCAGATGCTCTCGGCCCGGCTTCGACCACTTGCTCAGCACTGATTAGCCTGTCTTGCCGATTGACGTTTCGAGCTCGATTCGCGATACATATCGCAAGGTAACCTTTGAGCGAGCCTTTTAACTCGAAACGTCCGGCCTGAGACGAAAAATTAACAAAAACATCATGAAGCACATCTTCAACAGCTCCCGCGTCGTTCAGCAGAGCGCCTGCTACACCGAGCAACTCAGACCTGTACTTTTCGTAGATACGGCGTAACGCCTCCGTATCCCCTGAGTTAAATCTGCGAATTAAAAGCTTGTCTTCTAACAAAACGGGCCTGCCCTTTGTTGCGTGATCACTCATCTGTCATAATAGAAACACGCAGGATAGTGATTTTAGTTTAACCTGGTGGAAAATTTTCTCAAGGCAAACTGCGAATTGGAGGGTATTTACATAACCAACTTATTAATCTGTGCGTAGACCATATTGAAAAGAATCGGCGCATCCACAAATCAGAGACAACCGCTTAAGCGACTAATCAGCACATCTGTTCAAGAATCTCCGCCGCAGTCTGCACCATCCTGGGACAGACAGTCTTAAACAGATCATTTTCCCTGGCTTGTTTCATACCTTCCTTGGTACTGATATCACAACCAAGAAGCTCGCGACAAATAATAGAATCACAGCGAGACTCATAACGGCTACAAAACTCCGTCACCCTGGAATAAACATCATTCTTGGCGGAGGTATCTGTTACGTCTTTAGGACCGTATCGCAGGCCCAAAACCATCAACGCGCCGGTCACTGCTCCGCAGGTATCCCCGCGGCGCATACCGCCGCCGAATCCACAACTCACTCTAAGAGCATCCAGAGCAGATAGACCATACTCAGGTCCATAAATGCCCATAATTGCCTGAGAACAGTTGAATCCTGCTTTAAAAGCAGAAACTGCCTCCTTGATTTTATCCATATCATCTCCTCGGGCCGCTTAATAAACTAATCAGATTTTTCCTGACCTTTACCCATCCATCGCATCGCGATATATGGACAGAGAAAGAACACGAACACAAAACCATAGGCGATAATTTACCCCGGCTGTTCATTAGATTAAAGTCGGCACTGGTTTGTCCCACTATTCTTAAAACTGCTCTAATCGTGTAAGTATGCCTGGTTGTCGCTATTTTGCCCTGTTTTTCGCCTGTTTCAAAAGTCTTTTAGCTCGCTGTTCTGTCTTGGCGTCTGTTGTCACTTTTATCACTTTCTCAAGGGGTTTAATCAGCTTCGAAGCGTAACTCGCTGAGCCGCTTTCTTTCAACAGCCTTTCGGCAATGGCCAGGGCGCCCATACTTGCTTCTCTTCGTGTCTCCGGTTCATCCAGATAAGGCATAATCATCGCGAGAGCTTCCCTCGAGTCGATGTTACTCAGCGCTCCAAGCAGCAGCTTCTTTTCTTCGTTTCGCTCAATAAGTTCCTCGACCTGACGACACATCGACAATCGCTGATCAGCCGACAGGCTCGTACGGGATGCCAATCCGAGGTAACCGCGCAGACACACAATTTTTTCATTTTTATTGGTTAACTTTTTGGCCAGCACTAACAGGTGAGGTGCGGCGTCTGCTGTTCTCCACGAACTAAGCTCCCGGAGGGCATACCTGTAAACGCCGGGCTCGGCATCATTAACCGCTTCAAGTACGGTCTCAAGGGCTTTCGGTCCGCCAATTGCACTGAGCATTTGCAGCAAAACTCTCTTTTGAGGCGGCCTGGCCTTGGCGTAAAGCTCGATGAGCTTGTCACTGTATATCTTGGGATTATCGGCTTCCATGCAAATACCAATCACGGCCTGTCCTGATGCGCCGATAATCTGAGGATCGTTGGAATCCATAAACAGATTAAAAAGTGAAGGTAATTCTTTCGGGCTGCCCAGTTCGCTGACTTGCCTCAGCGCGGCCCGCTGGACACTCGGCTCAGCCTTGACAGCGGCTTCCAGCAAGTCGGGTACGCTTTTCGTCATCCGCCGACGCCTTATTAAATCCAGGGCCTTAAGTTGTGTTTGGGTGTCATCGCCCTTGAGCATCGCTATCACCGCAGAATCCACCTCCTCGCCGGGAATAGCTGCAAATGCCTCCTGCGCCGTCTTCGATATTTCCTCGTCACTGTCACCCATTAATTCCATTAATACCGGGATTGCCGAAGCGTCTCCAATATCAGGCATTGCCTTGATTGCCTCGATCCGAACTCTTTTGTCCCCGCTCTTGGCCAGATCGGAAAGTGCCGGAACAGTCGCCGCATCGCCCCGCTTGCCAAGTGCCAGAATAATCAGTATTTGATTGTCCGCGCCAAGTCCCTTCAAGCCATCAGTCAGGGCCTTCGTAACCTCACCGCCCTCCATCTCATGGCTCGCCTGCACCGCCGCCGAGAACATTATATAGTCTTTGTGCCGCAAATTCTCCCGAAGCAGTGCAACTCCTTCTTCGCCGCGGGTCAGTATCGCACCACGCAAGGCACCACCGCGAACCTGGTGTGCATCCATCCCGCGCAATTGGTCATAGATTCTGATTGCTTCGCTCCTCTTGCCTTCAGCCGCAAGCCTCTCGGCACACCGCAGCAAACCTTCCTGACGGGCAAGAGAATTAATAGGCGTGGAATCCAACTCAATAGCACTCATCAGTGCCTTCGAAGCATCAGACGTGCCTATACTGCCCAACGCCCTGGACGCCGCCTGTGCCACATCCCGGTCGGAATTATGCTGCAGTTTGGCCAGCGCAGCGACCGCCTTGGCATCCCGACGCACTCCGATGCTGCCGATTACGCCGACCAGCGGCCGCCCTTTTAATTTACCGAGCGCATCGCGGAAGGCCTTATCGACCGCTGGATCCGGTATCGGCTCCAGCCCATATCGTGCCATGTGCGAAAGTTTCTCGTCACCGAGCAGTGCGGCTAACGGCGCAACGGCTTTTTTGGTACCAATAATCCCTAATTGACGACATGCATCAGCCTTTTCCTTGTGTGAAGCATCATCGGATTTAAGTATGGCTATCAGTTTACCTTCGCTGCCCGCCGGAGGAACCGTTTGCCCGAACAATGGTCCCGAAAGGATAACTACCAACGTGGCAAGCAGGATTGAATTCTTTTTTAACTTCAACATGACTTTATTTTCCTTTCTCGAAGTAAAATGTTTATCAGATAATCCACGGCTCACGCATCGCTCGGGAACGCAGCCGATTTGCTTCCGGGTCGTTGATAAATTCCTCTTTAACCGGATCATAACGCATATCACGTTTAAGCCACATACAGATATTCGCCGCGTGTACCGTCGTCATCGACCGGTGCATCATCACTGGATTGGCCACTGTCTGCCTACGTGACTTCACGCAGTCGAACAAGTTCCGCACGTGGCTCATCGGCCGCTGCGTCCGCGCCTGGTAATCATAAACGATTTTCCTGAAGTCATCCAGCATCGCCGGCGACGAAACATCCGGCTTTGAATAACCGTCCGCCGCTGCAACCCACCCCTCCGTGCCTTCATAACGTACGCCGCATGAACCGCGCCAGATTTTCTTTTTTAAGTCGCGTTCCAGAATCATCTTGATACCGTTGGCAAAGCGTGTCACCATACCGTCACCGCTGTCGTTCTCCACGTACTTATATTCGATGGCCGAAGTGTCCCACGCCTCGATGCCGACCTGGCACTGGGCGAAGGTGTGCGCCCCCCATTCGCCGATGCAACTCGTATGGAAATCATAATGCCCCCGCCACGCTCCTTGTATGTAAGCCTTATTATAAGGCCGCCACGGGCACGGACCAAGCCACTGATCCCAGTCCACCTCTTCCTTGGGCGGTTCAGGTTCTGCAGGCAGCCAGTCGTGTCTCAAGTAAGCCGGTTTCCATGGCCCGATATGGGCACGGACGGTATGCACCTTGCCGAGCCGTCCCAGCCGGACCATCTCGTTGCAGAATGTAAAATTCCCCTCGCTCAGTCGCTGCGTACCGGTTTGATAAATCCGCCGGTATCGCCTTGCCGTTTCCACCACTGCCTGACCTTCCGCGATGGTCATTGACGATGGTTTTTCCGAATACACGTCCTTACCGGCACGCATCGCCATTATCGCCGCCAGTGAATGCCACCGGTCACCGGTGGCTATCAGCAGCACGTCGATGTCAGTACGCTCTACCAGAAATTCACGCATATCGTTGTACATCTTGCAATCCTTGTTGCCATACCGTGTGTCGACAATTCGCTTGACATTTTCGCGGCTGGATTTCCTGGCATCGCAGATCGCGACAAATTGCACGTCCGGCTCAGGCAGCATCCACTGGAGATCATGTGAGCCGCGTCTACCGACTCCCATCCCGCCTAAGATTATCCGCTCGCTCGGAGGCACCTTCCCATCCCGGCCGAATACCGTTGCAGGAACGATATAAGGCATCGCCGCCGCTGCCGCCGCACGCCTTAGAAACGTACGTCGCGTAAGTTTTACATTCTTATTTGGCATGTTATCCTCCTATNNTGGCTCACGCATCGCACGTGAACGCATTCGATTTGCCTGGTCGTCGTTGATAAATTCTTCCTTCGTCGGATCCCACTTCAAGTTACGTTTAAGGAGCATACAAATATTCGCCGCATGGCACGTTGTCATCGAGCGATGCGCCACCTCGGCATGCGCCACAGTCCGACGCCGCGACCTGACACAGTCGAGAAAATCCCGCATATGGTTCATAGGTCGCTGGTTTCGCCCCATATAATCCTGGACCAGCTTCACACGCTCCCCCAGCAGCGATGGCGAAGAAACATCCGGCACAGAGTATCCATCCGCCACCGATACCCAACCTTCCGTCCCCTCGTAATGAACCCCGCACGTACCGCGCCACCCATCGCACGATAAAACAAGCTTCACTCCGTTGGCATATCTCGCCGTGAATCCTTCCGCCGTATCATTGTTGGGATATTCGTACTCCACCGCCGAAGTCAAATCCGAATCTATCACCCCTTGGCACTGGCAAATGGTATGGCTGCACCAGCCTGCAACGCCGGTGCCAAAGTCATAATAATTCAACCATGCCCCGCAGCCGTTTAGATATTTCGGGTTATAGGGACGCCATGGCGCAGGTCCAAGCCACATCTCCCAGTCCAGTTCCTCCTTCGCCGGCTCCGGCTGACCCGGCAGCCATTCGCGGTTCATAGCAAAGGCAAGGGTATGAGCCTTGACGGTATGAATCCTCCCCAGTCGACCCGTTCGCGCCAGCTCATCGGCAAAAACAAAAGTCGCCTCGCTCCGCCGCTGAGTTCCGGTTTGAAAAATCCGCCCGTACCGTCTCGCCGTCTCCACCAGCGCCTGCCCTTCTGCAATGGTCATCGTAGATGGCTTCTCCGAAAAAACATCCATTCCCCGCCTCATCGCCATCACCGATATCATCGTATGCCAGCGGTCGCCGGGCGCCGTTAAGATTGCATCGATATCATCCCTCGCCAGCACCTCGCGGAAGTCGATATATGCCTCACAATCCTTATTTCCGTATTGCTGGTCAACTTTGGCCTTCGCCCGCTCACGGTTTTGCTTTCTAACGTCACAGACTGCCGCGAAATGTACATCAGTCTCCTGAAGCGCCGCTGACATATCGTATTGGCCCCGACCGCCGAGACCTATCCCGCCCATAACAATGCGTTCACTTGGCGCTGCTTTTCCCCCGCCACCCAGCGCCGACGCCGGTACTATATACGGCATCGCTGCCGTAGCAGCCGCACGCTTCAAAAACCGACGCCGGGTAAGTTTTACATTTCTCTTTTGTATGTCAAACTCCTAATTCTTTAGATGATTTGTATTAAGTCCGGTTGTTCATTTAACATTATTTATGCTATACTCTCCGAATTTTGCCCATATATATTACACACCTAAACCGGGAAATGCAAGGACTTACAAATAACATTATCTCGTACTACGTACAGCCCCCAATTCCGCTGCCTAATATACCTCCGCTTCGATAAGTATCTACATATGTCTACACCGCGACCCTCGCTCCGCCTAATCCATCCGGTCACGGCTGTAATGATAATCAAACCCAGGTTAAGTTAAGGTACCGACCAATATTTTCATTTTAAAGGCCAGCCTGCTGGACAATAGCAGAGCCATTGGTCAACAAAGACTCCCAAATCGAGCTTGTTTACGATATTATTCTCGTCCTCATAGAGGTCTGCCGGCAGTCCCACTCCTTTTTCCAACCAGTATTCGGCGAACCTTGCGAAGCTATCGAAGTCAATAAAGCACAATGGCCCGCCCGACAAAAAGCCGCCAAGCAACTCATAATCTCCGCCGGCGCTCCACGCCGCGTCCGGCTGGCCTATCGTACCCAGAAGTTCGTATGGCCCGCCGCTGCTTCGCCCTCCTCCACCGTCAATCGTGTACCAGTCCAGCTCATATTGACCTGAAGACGAGGAAGTTATTAATCCTAAGACAACCAGCGCAACCGGAATCCATTGCTTTTTCAATACATTCTGCCTAAACAGCTTCATTATCGCACCTCCTTCGTGATGGCGAACTGACGCTCATCTATTCTTCTTTCCAAAACCTCAAGTCTTTCTTTCAACGACTTATTCTGCGCTTTTAACTGGTCTTTCAGTAAATCATTCTCTGCTTTTAATTCTTTGATTGCCTCAACTAATACAGGTACGATACGGCCGTAACTGACTGAATAAAATCCCTCCTCGTCATTGCTTTTATTCACGACCTCCGGCAAAACCTCTGCAACTTCCTGCGCGATGAAACCGACCTGCTTTTCTTTACTGAAATTATGTTCCGGGTATTCATCCTGCTTCCAGCTAAACTCAACTCCACGCAGCTTCAGGACTTTGTTGAGCGAATCCGTCAGCGGTTCCACGTCTTCCTTAAAACGGGCATCCGAGGATGAATCGTAGGTGCCGGTTGTAAAGATACTGCCGACACTGTAAACACCGTAATATCCGCCCCACGCTCTTACGCCGGTGCCGGCAGGACACATTCCATAAACGCCCCAGCCGGTACCGCTGTGTGATCCCCACACCCCAATCCCGCCGGAACCAGTGCCAATGTTTTCTCCTCGAACACCGGCCGACATCGAACCGGCGGATGTGTTATTCAACTTCCCATGGACCGAATAGGCATAATTCGAGCCGGAGTCGTTTCTGGCCATCACAGCCGGAGCCGTCCCGCTGCCGGAATCATGAAAAGCATACACGCCGGTCCCGTCAGCACTGGCGACCTGGAAATAGCCTCCATAGTTGGCCCCGGAGCCATTGGAGGCCCAACCCACAACACCCCTGCCGCCGATGCTGTCACTCTGGCCATATACTCCTGTAGTTTCGCCCGATGCAGCCGTAGCACGACCGACAACCCCCATGCCACTGTTGCTGGCGGACACGCCTCGTACGCCATAGACGGTACCGGTTGTAGAAGTGGCTTCTCCAAGGATAGCACTACAATAAGAAGATGTGGTGTTGGTTACACCCTTTACACCGGGCGATTTACCGGTGGAAGAGCTATGAATACCATACACACCGATGCCATTATCTCCGGTGTCACCGTAAACCCCGTAACCATCGCCGGCATGCCAGCCATATACGCCGGCCCCTTTATCTCCGGTGCCATTGTTGGTACCGCGGACGCCAGCCGAGTTAGTGCCGGGCGTTGTACTTGTGATAACGCCGCGCACCCCCGACGTATTGCTCGAGTTCGAGTCACATTGACCGTGCACGCCCGGCCATGTCCCTGTTACGCCCGTGCGGTGACCGTAAACAGCGATATATGGAACGGTCGAGCGGATTCCGTGATGGCTTTCAGTTGACACCACTTCTAATTTGGATATGGGCTCATTCGTCCCGATGCCTATATAACCGGTCGGAATCGAATACATGTTGTTATTAATGACCATCCAGTCGTTGTCATTGTCTGTGTTCTCGGCATAAATGGCATAAGGCGTTGGAGTAACTTCCTGACGAGGATCTAAGATTGTAACACGCTCCTCGCTGTCACCAGGCCGAACGCCAATCTCAAGCCATCTCGCGTCTCCGGTAAACGCATTGTTTCCGAAATCCAATAACACTGTGAAGTAGCCGTCGATTACATCAAGGTCGTTTATGTCAATTGTTCCTCCGATTTGAAAACTGTTTAGCACCGGGTCTGCGAAGAGCCTGAATTCAAAGTCGTACTGTCCATCAGCCGGACCGTTCGCATCCATCAGCCGGCCTTGGTAAGTCCAGGCCGTTCCCATCGGCGCCGCCTCGCTGACACTGACTTGGCACACCATCAGGCCCAGGACCAAAACTATAAAACCTGACACTTTTGTAATTTTCATTTTCCTGCCCTTTCAAAAATTTTCGTATCTCATGGTATATTCCTTATATTCTATATCAACTCATCGTATTTTTTGGGCTGTATGATGCTTTTCAGAACCTCATGTTTTTCTCTTAACAGCTATTTCAAATTTTTTCGTTAATTCTATTCTCGGTTCAATTGCCAATCACCACGGAGCTGCAACCCTCGGCAATAAGTACGGCCGGTGTATCAAGTGTCAAAGGCCCGGGATAAATAGCCGGCTTGACTATTATCAAATGAGGATCGACACAGGCTATGTGTGACTCACTGATGGCCGTGATTATATCGTCATAGGGCCTTTCGCGTGAACCGTCTGCGCCACCACCGGCGCCGCTGTCAACGTACATGGCGTTGCCAACCTCACGAATCAGGCACTCACCCAGACAGGAAATGTCGTTCCTGTATGCTAAGTCACACGTAATCTCACAGTCGGGATACCCGGTAGGACATGAACCGCCGGAGAACAGGGCATAGCAGGCGTCTTTTTCTTCAATCAAAGCAGGAATGTCGAAGTGCGTATAATAGTCGTGCCTAAGTGTGGTTTCCCAGCGATCAAGCCATGTTTTTCCCATTGCTACTGAAGGAGTCTCGGTGCCTATTTGCCTTGCTTTTTCCAGAATCCTTATCGCAACGATCTCTTCGCACCAGAAACAATAGTGTTCATGATCTCTAAGATCATAATAGTCGCTGCCAGGATCGTCATTATCGCAGAGATAATTATGGTGTCCGCCGTTGATCAGGCACTGGTATTCGCTGTGCCAGACGCCATGCTCGTTGTTCCCTCCCTTAAAAAGATTTCCTATCAGCGAACGCACATTGGGATTATATCTTCCCCCGGGAGCTATGTGCGGCCAGAGCAGATCACAGCGGGCGTTGCTGTACGTCAGGTTAGACAGATTAAAAACCGAACGCTCGGAAGGAACCGGATTCGTACCACTGGATGTCGTCCCGCGCTTATTATCACCGATGTACTCATCTTTCAACAAGGCAAATGCATGTCCGAACTCATGCTCCCAGCCTCTTCCAAAACCAACTCGGACCTTGTCCGGAGGACTGCCCGTCATTGATTCAACAGTACTGGCAAAACCACTCAAATGCCCGACAATTGTTTTAGGAATATTTCTGTATCCACGCACCAAAAACGCAATAACAAGATTTCTATACAAACCCTCCAAACCATCGAACTCACCCATATCATCAGGATATTTTGTCAGGTTAAGTGACCCTGACGTAAACGCGTCCACATCGTCTATGGCGTCGAATAGCCGGTTACGGAACAAAATGTTGTTAGGATCAGTTCCATCCCTTTGCCATCCGGAAAGAGAGATACTGCATGCCCTGTCTGGATTGTCGGCAGCTGGATTACAACTGACATTTACTCTGAAATACGACTCTCTATCCGGTGAAGCGTGATCAGCCGAAGGCTCGAAAACCGCATGTACGCGAAATGCCTGGCGGAATAAAGAATACGGCCGAATACCATCAACGGAATCGAAAAGGTTGTCATACCAAACCTGAGCATCGTTGAAAAAGCGAGTGTCTTCACAGGTAGAAGCACCGGGACAAGTGTAACCGTCACCAATGATGATGATGTCTATAATCTCATCCCCACTTATTGTCTCTATGCCGCCGGTCTCAATGTCCTGGATGAACCGGGTACCGGGCCCATATGGGTCTATCTTCCTGATTTCACCTCTTACTCGGCGTGGCCCCGATTGCGCCAGCACCAAAAAAGCCAGTGCAATACCAAAAAGATATCGCCATATGATTGACAGCATTATATTTATATATTTTGCTTTCATTATTCTATTTCCTTAATGTTGCAGGAAAAAAAGCGACCTTATCTACAACATAGGGTCAATAAAGCCTGTTTAATTGTCTCTGAGCGTGTCTCTATATACGTCTGTCATGCTTAGTTTCCTATTATGACGCTGCCGCCGCAGGCCTTGATTATCATTGTCTTCGAAATCGTAGCTGTTTCGCTTGTTGAATCGGACTTAATCCAAAGATTTGGCAGTTCGTTTGCACCGACACCGGGAGTGATAATCTGGCTTACGCCATTAGCCACGGTGTTGTAAGGTGAGGAAAAAGTTCCATTCCCGCCGCCGCCGACGGAGAAGTCAACCCAGATATCGTAGCGAGTTAGTCGAAAGCCCTCACATGTAGATTTACGGTTGATAATTGTCTGCGCGTTGTGGGCCTCGTTCGGATCGCCGATAGGTACTCCGGTCGGTTCGCCGTCGAACGAGATGTCCGGATCAGAGAAGTGTGCTACACGAGTTCCTTTGTACGACATAACAGTGCCCCAGTGTGTGCTGCTGTCGCCGTAGAAGTGCCACCCATAGGAGTAAGTATAGATACCGGTACAGCCGGCGTCCTCGCGGTTGTGCTGACAGCCAATATTATGGCCTATCTCATGAGCAAGTGTCCAGGTATTGACAGCCCGGGTCCACTTTGCGACAGTATACGCACGTGACTCATTTGAATTGCATCTGCCACACCCGGAACCACTTGAGGTCAACATATTGACGAAGTCAGCACCATACGTATTGCGAGCTGCAGTGACGTCGGCGTTCGCGGTCAACCAATCGAGCCAGTCACACTGATCTCCGGGCTCGTTGAAATCCACCTCCATAGTGTGCACTAGTCTCATCCGGACAGGAACCTGACTATTGTCGTAGGCGTCATTGGATACATCTATCGCCAGTTGACACTGGGCTATTGACGCATTGGTTCCGCCCATTGCCTGACGGGCCAGATTCGTATATGCCATCAGGACGTCAAACACGGTTTCCGGCTGAGTACAGCTCTCTGTAAAGGCCTCGGATTTCTCGGTGTATCCGCCGGGATCGTTCTCTATCCCGCCTTTGTCCGACAAGTTAACTTCATTAGTCGGGAAGCACTCATCTTCCTCTGGTGGATAAAACCTCGGGTCAATGCGCGAAACCATGTGTGTTCCGTCTCCAAGATAGTGTATTTGATAGAACTCGTTGGGTGAATTGGTTCGAATGACTCCAACTGCAACGTCCTCATTGACTACTATGATGAAGGAGCTGTTCGGTGTCTCGTGCAGGTGACCTTTGATGGAAAGACGCTTCTGAGCCCGCTGCTTGGTCTGCTCGACCACTCCTAAAAAAGAAGCATCCGGCAACAGGTTAAGGTTGAGCCAGGTTCCCGGTCGGCTCGCAGTTAGCATGTTTAGGTTCACCAGTTTAGGCTCAGATGTGACGACCCAGGGCTCCGGCGCAACTTTATTTGTTGACTCTGCCTTCGGCGGCATTGGTGCCGATTCAAAAACCTGTGGCGGTTGCTTATCCGGCCCAGCCCCAGTGGCAGCTATGCTCACCTGGGAACACAGAACAAATGGGAGCAACAACAAAACCAAAGCATACGTTGTAAGTTTTTTAACGTTCATAGTTTTTACCTCCATTTGCGCTTACTGTAAGCTTACCAGGACGAGGACCAATCCTCTGCCTTCTTCGAGTGATGACATAGCTTTGCCGAGTATTGCTCCCTGCGCACGTTCGTAATCAGTAACTTTCATCGCGTGCCCGGCAACATCTGATGTCGTAAGCAAATCACCCGGTGTGATGGGACCGTTTGAAGCATCGGCCCAGCAGTACGCTCGGCCGGTCAGGGCAACAGGGTGCTCCCCATCGGCCATGGTCCCTTTTTGTCCCATCAGCATCCCCGGCTTAACACCGCCGGCACCGCTTACTATACCGGCTACCGTCCGGTCATATGCCTTTTGGCTGACTGCAAGGTTACCGCAACTGGCCGCGTCGATACAGACGACCATTCCGGGCTCAACTTTCTGGTCTTCTGTCTTGATTTCGAACTGCTCCGAAAGGTCGCTTCCGCCGGTAATCTCTAATACCTGCGTACGTGTCCTGCCCCTTACATCAAGCTTGGCCTGCGGTGCCGTCGTCCCGATGCCGACCTCCCTTGTNNAAAGCGCTCGAATAGGCGTTGTTACGTATACTCAAACCACCTGCACCGGATTCATTGAAGATATGCCATTTAACAGAGGAGCCCTCATACAGACGAAATCCAGCGTCCTCACTTGCATCACTATGCAGAAACATAAAGGCGCTGGGGTAACCAGATCCCCTCAAATGCAGTCCTGCACTCGGACTACTCGTTCCGAGGCCGAGTCTGCCGTTATTGGCAAGCGTCATTTTTATCGAACCACTTGTTATCCAATCGTAGTTGGCGGAAGTTCTGTTATTGAAAAACCGCCATTTACCTGGATAACTGCTGTTGGTTGGACCCCATGCAATTATTCCTGCATCAGTTCCAAAATAAAGACGCTCAGAACCGGCACTATTTTGATTATTAATCGTTACTTTTACATCGCTGCTCGTATCATCCTCTATATGAAGTTTGGAAGTTGGACTCGTCGTCCCGATGCCGACTCTGCCGTTCTTCCATACCGTCGTGAATCCCGGTCCGCCGTATTCATAAATTCCAAGTCCGTAGTCGGTTGTACCGTCGCTCTGGATCATGAATTTATTCGCACCGTTTTCACGGAAGAGAACGCTGGTATCGTAATTTGCCGCACAGTCAATGATCAATCCTGCATGCCTGTAGTTGTTGTCGATCGTGGGATGTAAATCGGCACCCGGATTCGTTTCATTTATATGAAGCCTATAGGTGGGATTCGTCGTTCCGATGCCGAGATAGCCGTTATTGGCAAGCGTCATTTTTATCGAGCCATCTGTTACCCAATCATAGTTACCGGAAGTTCTGTTATTAAAAAACCGCCATTTGCTTGGATTACTTGAATTGGCTGCTCCCCATGCAATCATTCCTGCATCGGTTCCAAAATAAATTTTCTCAGCACCGGCATCATTTAGATTATTTATCATTACTTTTACATCATTTGTTGAATCATCCTCTATGTGAAGTTTGGAATATGGATTCGTGGTTCCGATGCCCACCCTGCCGGATGGGATTGAATACATATTATCCCCGGAAACCATCCAATCACTATCGGGGCCGGCATTTGCTGCATAAATCGCATAGGGCGTCGGAGTTAATTGCTGTCGGGGGCTAAGCATGGTAAAGCTGTTGCTGTCACCCGGTCGAACGCTAATACCCAGCCAACAGGCATCGCCGTTGAACACATTAGGATCGTTAAAGTCCAATTCCACAGTAAAGTAGCCGTCGATTACATCAAGGTCGTTTATATCAATTGTATCTGCCAACTGATTTCCACCAACCGGACTATCATAGAGTTTGAATTCGAAGTCATGCGGCCCATCCGTTGCTTCGCTGTCGTGAAGCAGACGCCCCTGATAGGTAAAAACGGTTCCCATAGCTGCAGGTGTAACCGTTATGTGTAACGAATCTAATTCTGTTTTGAGAATATCATCATAAAGTGAGATATCGGTTTCACCGACTTCTTGCGGTTCAAATTGGAAAACGAAGTGAACACCGGGAGACGGTAGAAAAATCCCGCTACCGGCCCTAACATAATAGCCGCGGAAATCCAGTGTAGAATGCTTATTTACCTCGGCGTCTTTTCCTGCGTCCGGCCTAATCTCCAGAAGCGAAAAATCGCCGATTATCGGAGCTCTATAATAGCCTACATAAGCTTCGTAAGACGTACTATCGGAGGAGACTACTTCCACAGTACACGACTGACCCATCTGGAGTGTAATTGAGCTGACGTTCTGGTTGTCCGCGGTCAGAGTTATCTTGCCGTGGGCGTTCGACGCCAAAATCGACGCCAAAACAAAAGCCAGCATTGTTACAATCTTTTTCATTTTCATCTTCTTACCCTTTCTAAAAAAGTTAATATTTCCCGGTGTTCACTCAGCGCACCGATACTTTCTCGTGAATTTTAACGAAAACCACGTTATATTGTTGCATTTATAACCCTGCTCCTGCATTTTAGAGTCAATTAATAGTGTACCCATTTCGTGACAAAAGTCAAGGAAAAATTATCTCGATTCCTGCCGGACAATGCTAATATCACACGCTTCAAATATCATACAATCAGTGGTATAATGTTGATGTCATCTAATCACTGTTTAACATAAATTTAATAAAACAGAGGTCAGTAATGAAAAAAAACCTGAATCGTCGCTGCTTTTTAAAAAAATCAATGCTTACTTCTTCATCTGCTGCATTAGCCTTCAGTCTTAATCCCCAAAACCTGTCGGCACAACAGCAAAAAGACAATGCAAATCCCGATGTCCGGCTGCCAAAATCCGAAATTAAGGGACTGCCCGCCGGACGCATTGGTAATGTTAAAATTAGCAGGCTTATATGCGGAGGGAATCTAATCAGCGGCTGGACTCACAGCAGGGACCTGGCTTACGTCTCAGAATTATCGAAAGCTTACAATACGGACAAAAAGAGCATGGATACTCTCGAGCTCGCTGAAGAAAATGGAATTAACACTATCATAGCCGGCAGCGCAAGAATACAGAATAAATATTGGAAGGAAAGAGGAGGAAAGATACAGTGGATTGCACAGGTACATCCAAAAGTAAAAGACCTCAAAAGCAATATAAAAGCAGCGATTGATAATGGGGCCGTTGGTGCTTATGTGCATGGTGCTCTCGGTGACAAGTGGGTCAAAAACGGTCGAGTTGAACTTCTCGGAAAGTGCGTCTCATTTATCAAACAAAACGGACTAATCGCCGGCATTGGGGGACATTCAATAGAAGTGCCCATCGCCTGTGAGAAAGCCGGTATAGACGTCGACTTTTACATGAAAACTCTCCATCATGGAAACTATTGGTCCGCCACACCAAAAGAAAAGAGGATAAAATGGAGTGTTGATAGCATGGGACCCGATGATCACGACAATATCTGGTCTCTTTTCCCGGAGCGAACCATTGAATTCTTCAGAAAGCTAAACAAGCCGTGGATAGCCTTTAAGGCCCTGGCTGCGGGAGCGATTCATCCAAAGTCCGGCTTCAGGTATGCTTTTGAAAACGGTGCCGATTTTATCTGCGTCGGAATGTATGACTTTCAGGTTAGAGAAGATGTCATTATTGCAAAGGACATACTATCGTCAAATATGAACAGACAGCGTCCCTGGCGGGCCTGATAAAACTTATACAAAGAATGTGACAGGTTGGCCTGAACATTCAACCATATTGTGCAGAAACATTTTCGGGAAATATATGGAGGGCTTGGGCCCAAATCCAATCCTACAATGCTATGCCAACCTGTTCTTGTCCTGAGCGCGATCTTTTCTGAGGTTGAGGTCGGTGCTCTGGTTCTTTTTGTTTCTTGGCTTCTTCTTCTTCCCATGAAGTCCACATGCTCTTGGCCTTATCTGCTATGTCCAAAACTCGTCCGATAACTTTTTCAGGAGTATCATCAAATGGATCAACAACATAAGCCTTGAGTCTGGCAGAAAGCTCATCAGAAATCTCAATTGTCTTCATAATTTTTCCTTCCACTTACAGGTTCTCTCTTACTGCAAGTTAATCTCGGCCGTCACTTTATCGCCGACACCTGCATTTTTTAATCGGTAAAGCCTTATTTCGACACAAACGACCGAGAACATAAGCAACAATCTGAACAATTAAAATATACAAATAATCCGCCCCGGTTACAAAATGTCAGAAAAGAAAAATGCTTCAATATTTACGGGAATATGCCGGGTTCAAACATATACGAGAAGGAGAGAATAACCACAAACAACAACAAAAATCCAACACCGCCCCCCTTATCCTGAGTGCGTCTTGCCGTTAATTGCCAATCGCTTTTTGGATCAGAGCCCGCACAGCCAGTCGGCAATGAAAATGCTCAGGTCATCGGGAATGACGTTTTGGTCACCGGTGAAATCGGCGCCGCCGCAGAACTCGCAGCCGGTCATTAACCAGTACCGACTAAATAATGCAAGGTCCGGAAAGGTAACGCTTCCGGAATCATCGAGGTTTGCTACACAGCCGTGATGGATAATGTCATCGGCGTTGAAGACATAAAGGCCCAAGCCGGTGGGATCATGGCTTTCCAGTCGGGCCTGGAGAAAACCTAAAGGCGGATCTGTCACGATGATACCGAGGAAATACGCCTGCCCGCCATCCGGCAATACAATCTCCGGATCGGCGGCGTTGGAGATTACGCCTCCGCCGAAATCCAACACGATATCACCTTCGCGAATATCGCCGGGACTGCCGATTACATACAAACCGACAAAAGAGGTGGGAATGTCGAAAGTCATCATAAAAGCATCACCTGAAAGAAAGGATTCATCCGGATTTGTCAAACCAAGCGAATTTTTCCCTTCTGTGGTTGTTTGAGCAAATACATCAGTAGTCCGCATTACTTCATCATCAATTAGGTAGCTGAAGGTAATCCCGCGAACCAGATCGTCGTGTGGTATCAACGTATCGGGTGATAAATGCTCCCAGGACAGTTCAACACTCGTCTGGGCCAAATCCGTCAGGAATGTTCCCCTGTCGGTATATGTTGTTACTTTCGCGCAGACCAAGTTACCAAATCCGGTCAGCATCAATAATATCAATATTTTCTTTGTATTTGACATTGTAAAAATCCCGTTACTTTTATAAGTCATAACTATGAAATTATTTGTATTTTCTTCACCGTTGCACATAGCAGCCCTCCTTTAATAGTTTGGTTTAACAACATCAGGTGCCAGATTTATCACGGGACTTGCCGGCGCGAGTGTCAAATCGTAATTCCTGGGCATTGCAACCCAGATCGTACCTATTCCTTGAGCGTGCACCAGATACTCCAGTGCGATATAGTCGACACCACCGGAAGTGTATTTCAATCCACCATAGACTTTGTCGTGACTGTCCACGCGCCAATGTGGACCGGGAATACCGCGTAAATCATCAAATTTATTGCTGGTATCGAGGACAATGCGTATGGATTCAGGACCTACTTTCAAGTCGTGATTTTTCGGTATCGCCACATAGATGCTGCCGATACCGGTGTCCAGAGACAAGTATTCCAGACCGATGTAATCAACGCCCCCGGAATTGAATTCATAATCCGTAGCGATGGCTATAGCCGAACCACCCGCCGGCCGCACGGACCAACGCGGGGTGGGTCTGGTCTCGGTCATGTTCGGGCCAAACGGCTCAATTACAATCATCGGAGTGACAGGGCCCGTTTCCAGGTTGTGATTTTTATACACGGCGACCCAAAAATTTCCCCAATTGGGATCATATAAAAGATATTCGATACCGAGCCAATCGATACCTCCGGAGGTGAATTCGTAATCAGTGGTAATCCCCGTGCCCGGGCTATTGGCCTCCTCAACGTGCCACGTGGAGGGAGTGTAAGGAAACCGCGCAACCCGGTTGTCGGCCGCTATGATAAATTGCAATACCGAAAAGGGCTGCACGTTTGCATGTGGCGCATTGCTGCCCGTAGCGCCGATTGAGTCGGTACCCATTACCACACTGGCCGTCGAATTAAGGTATTGAGGGATCGAGGCCCGGGCCAGAATGTTACCTGAAGGAGCCGTTTGAGTCGCGGAAGAATTCGTGGCACGCAGAGTGTGGTCGTGCGCCGGCAGTTGACTTTCAGTCAACGTTACAGTCTCGGCTCCACCTTTCTGTCCTAACTGACGATTCTTCAGGCCCGTAACGGTGCCCTCTCCCATCGGCACTCGCCCCCGCATATCCGGCAGCGCAAAGGTCATTCGACCGTCGCCGCCGTATGTATTGCCTATCACTGCAAACAGCTCGGGATACTTGTAGATCGGCATTAGCAGACCATTACAATACAACCATCCGTCAGGCTCACAATTCCCGCTGAATACCTTTATCTCACCGATGAGAGGCCGGCTCTGCATTTGCAGCGCATCTATTTGCGCCTGTAGCCCGGCTATCGAAGGCCGCTCCCCCAACACCGTACCCGTCAAAGAAACCTGAAACAATAATAATATTGCCAACATTTTTGTACTTCTCATTGCTTGATCCTTTCAAAAAATGGTTCATAGCTAATCGCGTGGACTCTCTGAACCGATACCTTCTCGTAAAGGTTTACGAAATGTACATTGTAAGTTAGTATTTATCACTCCACCTCCTGTATTCAGGTAGTAACCTACAGTGTCATAAGTATACTCGTTTCATGCCGATAAGTCAAGAGAGAACAGGGCCGGTTCGTGACATGAATTTCGGTGTTTTTCCGCTTGCATCACCTCATTCGAGCCGCAATGTAGAAGTATTACCTTTACTAAGTTTGGAATAAAGGTGGTTGAGATTGACGCGAACGCAGTTACGGCCACATCTCGTCAAGCCAGTTCATCGCCAATATCGAAAGGTCAATGGAGTCAACTATACAATCTCCACCGGGCGGTGCTATATCGGCATCGGCAAAATTCAATTGCCAGTGGAGGGCGAGCACTGCCAAATCAGCGAAATTGATAATCCCGTCGTTGTTGAAGTCACCGTTCTCGTATGCGCTTGCTTTGGGAAATATCTCAGCCTCTGTGGATTTACCTTCATATAGACCAACGGCCGAGATTCTATAATTGTATCGCTCACCTGCGCTTTCCCATTCGACCTTATAGGGTATCATATCATCCGGTTGGAGTTCGTTGAAATCATGCCGGTATTCCTCAAGCTGTATGCCGTTCGTATCCTCAACTTTAATAACAAGGCTGCCGGAGATATTGATGTCCCCATCGTTCTTAATAATTGCGATTATAACCACATCATCGCCGGGTCCGTAGCAGACGGGATTTACTTCAAAACCGAAGATACTGGCGGATTTATCCCCGACCGAAAAATAAACCTGCTTTCTGTCGAGTAGGGCACCATTGGAATTTCTGATGGTAACCTCCGCCAGGTAATCGCCCGGGCCGTAATTACTGCTATCCCACTTCATTGAATAGGAAGCGACGCCTGAAACTCCCCGGAGCGTCCGAAGCCCCAGCCCGCTGGCGATAGACGAATCATACCTTTTTATTACGCCTTCGATAATGATGTCAATGCTCTGGCCCGTAGGATTATAAAGATACATGTCAATTCCAACCGTCTCTCCCGAATGAAACATTCCCTTGTCCGTCCTTAAACGATTTATCTCAATCTCGGAAACAGAATAGTTGATATCGAAGCTATAGGTTTTGAAAAACCTCGAAGCGGTGGTCCTGCTCTTATAGAAGAATGGATAAATATTAATCACCAGTTTCGAGGCTTCATTGGGACAGGCTACCACGTGCCAGTCGAATTCCTCAAGTGGCCACCAGCCCTCACCTTGTATGCTCAATCCGTCATAGTTTGGCTCGCTCACCGGGTAATTTCCATCGGATTCGGGGATATTGAGCCCCATATCTTCCGTCAAATCGCCTGTTTGCACCAGACTGACATTCTGGACCTGATGATCCGGTGGCAGGGAAATCCAATAAGAATAAATCGGGACAATGGGCTTGCCTGTTGCAATGAGTTCGCCTCCCCCGGGAATCGTGACGTGGTCCTTACCGCCAATCTCGGCGACCTCGTAGTCTGGAATATTAATCTGGATATTGGATGGGGGTGGTTGGCTCTCTGAATTCTCTGTAAACTCGGGACTTGCCTTAGCCTCTCCCCCTCCCCAGCCCGACATTGTCATCTTGGGATCCCCATAGAGATGATTGACCGCGCAATTATATTTTCTGATGGTGGCGTTTTCGGTTCTCGAACCATTGACGACATGATATTTGGCATCCCTAAGGGCCCGGCCGATTGTGACAGATGGGCCGAGGTTGGAATAGAATTCTCTGGCCAGGGGATTGACTCCAGCTCCATCGGAGCGCGAGGTGGCGCCGAAATAGGCAGATGCCCCCTTTTCGATAAAGCTTTCCGCAAGGGATTTGCCCTGGGAGTATCGTCCCGTATCACAGGACCAGAAAGCACAAACCAGCGGGCGAGTCGAGCAGGGATCGAAATCATTGGTCACATTCGTAGTGCTCAGGATATCCGCAGCTCTGCTGGCACTACCGTGACCGTATATATGGATGATATCGTTGTCTGGAGTATGGTCGAAAAAGTCTGCGGCTGTGATGGCGGTCGGGCCAAAGGATTTCTCAAAAACTGTGCTGAATCCCTGTGGAGTTAATATGTCCCCGATAATTTCCCTTGTGTGCGTTTCAAACCAGCCTTCGCAGCCCGAACCGGCCAAAAGGTATGCATCGGAATTATCCAATGCAAAATCGCCATGCGCCATCGAGATACAGGTCTCGATAGCTTCGCGCAACATCCCGGGATTATCGCCAATGATTCGACCGACAGATATCTCGGGAACATCCGGGTTCGAACCTTCGGTGCTTGCATAGTAATTGTCGGTAAGTGATGCCCACCATGTTGACTCATCCGAATACATACACGTAAAGGCCGGTATGATTGAGTTTTCTCCTACTATCAATAGATAACCGTTTTCACACCAGTCCGGTGCCAGCCTTTCCGCCCAGTCACCGTGCTCATTGATTAACTCATCGAGCGCAAAACGGCTGTCATACCCCACCCAGTCCACCGATGTGTGCAGAATATCAACGGTGCCTTTATGCCAGTAACCTGTTCCCATACCATGCGCGATGAGTACTTCCTCTTCGCCGCCTTTCATAACATCTCCAACGTAGAGCCAGTCGTCCACCAGTTCAACAGCTTCCACGTCCCACCTGAAAGTTGTTGGCGCTGAGTCCTTGTCTCCGTGGTAGTCATAGATATGCACGCGGTCTCTTACATAATCGGCGATAACTATCTCTTTCATGTAATTGCCTGTTATGTCACCGACGCTTATGGAATGAGCGCCGGAAGGTGCGTCGAATGTCAGGTCTGCACCGAAGCCTCCAGCGCTTAGATCATAAACATAAACGCGGTTTTCCGAGCGTTTCAAAATCACAATCTCATCCAGATAATCGCCAATCACGTTCCCCACGGCCAAATGGTCACCTGCTCCGTAACTCGTCGAAACAGATGCATGTTCCGAAGCCAGCCCTCCCCATAAATCAACCGTCCCGTCATCGTGAGCTACGAGTATCTCATCTCCATCCCATCCGGAAACATCAATAACATTACCGACGGCCAAGCCTTCACCCGCCTCATAATCGACGTGGCAGGTGCTGACGTCAAAATTATTGTTGTCATTCCGCAGTTGGTAAACCGTCACATCGCCCCGGCCCGCCCCGACAGCGCTGTGTCCGTCTATTAGGATGATTTCTTCCCGAGGATGCGGCGATGTACCTTCCATGTCGATAACATCACCGGCTGCTAATGCATCTCCGAAATAAACAACATCTGTTCCCAGATTGCGTGGTATGACTCCTCTGCCGATAGATAACTGCCGGTGCCCGTTAAACACCCTGATATAATCATTGCCTTCGTGACCATCCCTGTCGATGACAATAATTTCATCTTTACTGTCATCCAGGAGGTCGCCGACCGCCATCAGTCCCTCGCCTTCAAAACCGGTAAAAACCGAAGGATACGAGTAAAAATAACCCAAAACTCCCTGACGCTCATCGAGGCTGGCAAATTCCGCTATTTTTGAAAGGAGCTGATTGACCTGATTATCCATATGCAGCCTAAACAACGCCTGGGGATTCGTCACAATCAGAAAATCTGATTCTGCAAACGCCCGGTCTACCGACCTGTAGATATCCAGCCCCGTGGAATCGGCCCAGCTTTCTGTTGTAAACGGATCAATGTATGAATCATAAGCATCGTGATATTCTAATTCTCCTTCTCCTCCGATTTCATAAGAATCGACGCCCTGATAAAGAATCGGAACGGCTACGAATGTTACCGCCCGGAATTCTCCGGTATTAAGCGTGTTAACGGAAGCTGTTGAGAAGTCAATCTCCACAGTGCACTGTCGGCTTAACGTTGTGTAACTGCATTCAACGTCATAGGTAGAAGTGTCTCTATTCACACCCTGAAACCCCATAAGAGTGTCCCTTATACGATCGAGTGTCACGGGAATAGAACCGTTATTAGTCACTCTAATAACAATATCGTAGTGGTGCCCATCGCGGAGAACATGGCGGGTAATCTCAAGCTCCGGTTCGTTCCTCTCTACATAGATACTATCTACATCGGTTATATAACAGCCGTTTTCCGTTAACGTTCTGACCCAGATGGTGTGCCGGCCGACCTCCAGCCCTGCCGCGTTAAAAGTATATAGCCTGACGTTTTCCACATAAGGCTCCATCCACGGTCCATGGTCGGTTACAGTTATGGCCTCGCCATCCAGCAAAAACTCCAGATCTTCTGTAGGTATTATCTGCGGCACTGGATCGCCATAGAAATCCTCGCCCCGCGGCCCTCGGCCACGGCCGAGAACCGATGCCAGCGATGGCAATTCAACCGCATAAACGATTAAATCAACGTCTTCCGCTGGAGCAACATCGGTATCTGTATATATCCAGTGCCCGTTACGAGGGTATTGCAGTTCAAGGTCCGTCATCTCCGACAGGCATCCCTCGTAAGCCCATCCCGCGGCCATCATCCCGCTGCGGTCATCACTGTGGTAGGCCTCCGCTCGGACCGTGTGGCTACCGAGGAATTCGTTGATTTCCATTCCCAGATAAAAAGGATTGAAAAGACACTCATAAGGTGCAGAGTAATCCGTTTCAACGTGCATTCCATCAAAGAAGAATTCCACTCGTTCGACTAATGAGTTGTCCTCTAAATCCACCCTAAACGGCAAAGGAAATCCGCTCCCGACGCGGCTTAACATTGTAATATTCGGGTCTGCCCCGCTGGCGGCCGCCGCGGTCTGGAAAAAGACTTCCCCGCTGGCAACTTTGTTATTACTCTCGTCGGCCGATTCAACTATAAAATGATAAGTCGTTGAAGGGCTCAGATTTTTCAGCACAATCTGATGATTCGTTCCGATTTGACCGTCTAATTCCTGCCGGTCGAAAATAGCCGCATACTCACTGTATTTGAGCACTCCATCGCTGGTTTCATCCGTCGTCCAGCTTATCGTTGCCCCGCTTGACGTCACCTGTGATACGGTCGGCCCCGACGTTATCTTGGGCGCAACATTGTCACACTTCCATATCTCTTCTCTGGCGTTGTTTTGTTCATCGCTTTCGACCACGGAGTTCTGAACGTCGGCTGTGACAGTTATGGTATCGTTCGGCGGCGAACAGTTCCACATCGAATTGGCAAAAGCACGGTTGGCACGCTCGCCAGGTGCCAGAATGGACGAAATCGTATCGCTGTCAACAGTCTGCCCGTTCACTTGAAGAAAAGTCGTGTGGTCTTTAGGGCAGAATACAATAGAGTCATTTAGAATCTGGTAGTAGATTATGCCGTTATTGCTCCAGATGTCGGTTATTACAAGGTCCGGCTTAGGTATCTCTATGGGTGCGCCAGCGTCCGATGTAATCAGTATGTTCTCATAGCCGGGGGCGTATCCGATCCGGGCGATGGCCGATGAGCAAAAATCCAGATAATCTGTCTCTGTTGTCCCCGGATCGTGGGCAGAGCCGTTCATCCAGTTGTAAAGCCGCGCATCAATCCATACACTTTCACCTATCTTCACATTCACCACCTGAAGGACTCTCTCATTTACCGCAAAATTCTGAGGCGGCACCATTCCTCCTGTCGTATAATCCAGCTCGGCAAGAATCCCGCTACTGCTCTTCAATTGGGCCTTGTAGCTCGTTGAGTGACTGCCGGAGGGAGCCCCGTGTAGGACAACGTGTCCGTTCAACTCGGCAAAGAATAGAATCTGCACAGGATCACCCTGGTTCAGCCCCGATTGACCTGGTGCTATTGAGAAGTAGTCCGTGGTCCACGCGTTGGCTGTGCCAATTGGACCGCCTCGTCTCTGAGGGGCATCTGGACTAACAATCGTCGTACCCCACAGCCCTGCACCCATCCGACCTTTACCGACATTTGCCCAGCTCTTGTTAACCAGTATCTGGTCGAAATCGTACCCGTCATAACTGCCGGTATCTTCCCAGGATAAAGACAAGGTTCCCCACCCGCCGTACGTATAAGCGTCGATACCGGTACCGTGTCCCGATACCTGGGTCCAGTAGTTTGCCATGCTCGTACTGGCCGATAGAAACAAGTTCAATATTACTATTCCCATCAAAATTGTAGGCGTTTTCTGCTTATTCACTTTTCGTGACCTTTCAAAAAAAGACATCTTCCGGGCGCATCGACACTTGCCCTTGAAGTTTTGTGGGATAAGGTTTGTAAAAACTATTTATTACACCACCTCCTGCATCAAAGTAGCAGTCCAAGTTAGTATAATTGTATCCTTTTCAAGGCAAATGTCAAGAAAAAAAACCTCCCCTCCGCTCCCTCTCCCCCACGAACGCCGGTAGCTGGATTTCGCTTTCTAACGCCCCCGGCCCGATAATCATCAAGAAACAATCACAACTACAGAATCACTTCAGTGGTTTATAACCTAACTTGCCGTATACCTCCCTCTGAAGCTGTTGCAAATCTAATCTTCCTTCAGGGCTTATAGGCTCACGGTCAGGATCATTTTGGTTGTCATTCCTGCCGAATTCTATTGTATCGCTGCCTTTCCACTTCACGTATTCGGCGTGCGCGTCCGCATAGCCGATGGTCGCCCCGTCATGATGTCGGACCGGCGGCGGGTCGTGCCATAGCTCCCGGTCATAATAAACGTGATAACTACTGTCCCTCACCCGGCCTATGTCGATAAATACGGCTCTTTCATGTGTCTTGGAAAGCTCGCCCCTGTTGTTGGCCCATACCTGGTCTGCTCTCGCGTTGGGCTGGGCCTCGCCGTTCATGGAATCGACTATGGCGTAGCTAACCATATGTCCGACCGCTCCGGCAGGGCAGCGGTAAACCTTTGGTTGCCTGAGATATTTCCATAGGGCCCCGTTTCTGATGCCCTCGTCTATATTACTGCCGTATATTTGTCTGTTCTTGGGCCAGGAACTGCCGGTGCCCACAATCCCTGCCCATGCTTCCTCCAGGATAACCGGAGGCGAGCTGCCCGGCTGTATACGGTCTTGACCTAACTTCCCGTTAACAAGGTCGCCGTCGTTCTCATCTGCGTACATTACCCATGCAAGTGACAACTGCTTCAGGTTGCTCATACAACCTATTCGTCTGCCGAGTTCCCTTGCATAATTTAGTGCCGGCATCAGTATCGACATCAATAACGCGATGATGGCGATTACTACTAAAAGTTCCACTAATGTAAATCCTCTGCGCGCAATCATAGCAATACTCCTTTCTGACTTTTTTGTTTTTCTCTGCCTTTTTGTTCTTTACTCTCTCCTCTCACTTATACGATGCGCGCACTCCCTCTTCTGTTCCCTTGATTTTACATCCGAGTAATTGATTTGATCTTTACCAAGTTCTCTACTGTTGTCTGTAAATAAAGACTCGATGTGTAACTGCGAACGTCTTTTAAAAAAACGTCGGCTCTTTAGACTTCAACATGCGATTCACGCTTCATTAAATAGGAATGATTATGCAATACAAATCCAAACAAAACCAATTTCACGCTGGTTCCGGGAAAGGTTCTGTAAAAAATTCGATAGATATGTTAATATAGGCAAAAAATGATGAGAACAAAAATGAAAAGACGTGATTTTCTAAAACTCATTAGTTCAACAGCCATCGCTGTAGCAACGCCGGCTTTCTCGAAAAGACAAAGAAAGCCAAACCTTCTAATAATTCAGACTGATGAACATAATTTTCGTACACTTGGCTGCTATCGCGGGACTCTCCCCGAAGCCCAGGCCTTCGTCTGGGGTAAAAAAGCCGTCGTCGAAACGCCTAACATAGACTGGCTTGGCGACAACGGTGCCATCTGTACAAAGTTCTACGCTACAACTCCGGTTTGTTCCCCCTCACGCTCGGCGTTTGTTTCAGGCCGCTACCCTCAGAACACGCCGGTAACAACCAATGGGATTCCACTGAATGATGAAATTGTTACATTTTCGGAAATTCTTCGAAGGCAGGGCTATGCTACAGGCTACGCAGGAAAATGGCATCTGGATGGCCAGGGCAAACCACAATGGGCCCCGAAGCGTAAGTTCGGTTTCGCAGACAACCGCTATATGTTCAACCGGGGACACTGGAAACAGCTTGAGGATACAACCTCCGGGCCGAGAGTCAAGGCACGAAATGAGAAAGACGTACCCTCCTATAATGTTAAAGGCGCCGACGAGAAGTGCTTTACCACCGACTTCCTGGCCGACAGGACCATTGACTTCATAAAGGCCCACAAAAACGGGCCCTTCTGTTTCATGGTCAGCATCCCCGATCCACATGGCCCGAACACTGTCCGTCCGCCATACGATATAATGTTCGATGATTTGGAAATCAGTGCACCGGCAACCTTCTCCAAGCCACAGGAAAGCGTTCCGAACTGGGGCCAAAAGCAGAAGAAGAGCTTTGCCGGTGCATACATGGCAAAGTATTTCGGCATGGTAAAGTGCATCGATGACAATGTCGGAAAGATTCTCGATGCCTTGCGTACCCACAAACTGATTGATAACACCATTGTTATCTTTACAGCCGATCACGGTGATATGTGCGGTGAACATGCTCGCGACAATAAGGGTGTCCCTTACGAAAGCTCAGCGAAGATTCCCTTTATTCTTTACTATCCGAGCAAAGTCAAAGCAGGAACCGTTATCACTCGCTCGCTTGGCTGCGTCGATTTCCTCCCCACCATAATCAACCTGATGGGATTCCGGACAGCAGGTAAAGAGCAGGGCCGCGATGCGTCCGAACTCTTAACCAAAGCAGACGCAGCAAAAGGATGGAAAGACATTACCTTCATGCGTGGGACCGGTAGCGGCGGCAGAGTAAATTGGCTCGCAGCCGTAACAGCCCGCTACAAGCTCGTATTCTCGCCAGTGGATAATCCCTGGCTCTTTGATCTCGAAAAGGATCCCGACGAATTGACCAACTTCTTCGAGCACCCGGTTTATCGCTCAACCGTTCGTTTTCTTGCTAAAGACTTGATTGCGTATTGCCGCATATACAATGACCATTACGGCAGCGATCCAAAAATTAAATCCGATCTCACCTGGGCCGCTGGAGGCACTGGCAAATATGTTTCAGCCGTGATTACCAAGAAACCACGTACTGACAAAAAAGAACAGAATACAAAGAAACGAAAGACCAGACGTACTAAAAATAACAAATAGTTTATGGAGACCAGGAATGAATAGACGCGACTTTCTCAAAACATTGGGCCTAAGCGCCGCCTCTGCCCTGACCGTAATCCCATTCACCAAAGCCTTCGCTAAAAAGAAACAAAACGTTAATATCTTGTTTTTCACCGCTGACGACCTCAACTGCGATTCCGTCGGTTGTTTTGGCGGCAAAGTGCCGGATCTCACTCCCAACCTCGATGCCTTTGCTGCTGAGGGTATGCGATTTGATTATGCCCACATAACCGTTTCCATCTGTCAGCCCAGCCGCGGCGTCCTCGCCACGGGCCTTTATGGACACAACAGCGGTATTATGGGTTTCATGCACACTGAACGTGAAATACCGACCATCATGCAAACTCTCAGAGACGCCGGCTACCTCACCGCCGTGCTCGGAAAAGTGGGACATTCTACCCCGCACGCTCGCTACAAATGGGACTTCGTCCACGACCAGAACGAATTAGGCAGGGGGCGTGATCCAGACCTTTATTATAAATACTGCAAGGAATTTCTCACCAGATGTCGACGTGAAAACAAACAGTTCTATTTCATGGTAAACTCTCACGACCCCCATCGACCGTATCACATCCCGGGAAAACCTGTCAAGGGTGCCAAAGAGCCCTCGAAGATATATAAACCCGATGAGGTCGCTGTTCCGGGTTTCGTCCCCGACCTGCCCGGTGTCCGTCAGGAACTAAGCTACTACCTCAACTCCGTCCGTCGTCTTGATGATACCTTCGGCAAAACTATGCAGGCCCTCAGGGAATCGGGATTCGAAAAAGACACGCTCGTAATGTTCCTATCTGATAACGGCATAGCAATACCATTTGCAAAATGCAACGCCTACCTTGCGAGCACGCGCACGCCGTGGATTGTACGTTGGCCCGGCGTCGTAAAAAAAGGCACAGTCGATAAACGACACTTCATCTCTGGAATTGATTTTTTCCCCACGGTGCTCGAAGCGGTTGGCCTGCCCATCCCACATCGTCTCGATGGTTTCTCTTTTCTGCCCCTTCTCAAAGGCGGCAGACAGGCCGGCCGGGAAAAGGTCTTCACCCAGATAGACATGAAGGCAGGCGGCGACGCTGTCCCCATGCGATGTGTGCAGGACAAAAGCTTCGGCTACATCTTCAGCCCCTGGGCCGATGGAAAGTTCTGGTACAGAAACAACAACGAAGGACTAACAATGAAGGCCATGGTCGAGGCTGCAAAAACAGACCCCTCCATCGCCCAGCGCGTAAATATGTTTCGTTACCGTGCCCCCGAGGAACTCTATGATTTAAAAAACGATCCCGACTGTATCAAAAACCTCGTCGATTCACCGGATCATAAAAGCGAACTCAAGAAAATGCGCCGCTGGCTTCATAATTGGATGAAAAAAAGCCGTGATCCGCTCCTGTCCGCCTTCGAAAATCGAAACTCGCCCGAAAAACTAAAAGCTGCTCTTGTAGACATTTACGGCCAGCATTACACAAAGCCCGCCAACAGAAAAAGGAACACTCCGCGCCGAAAAAACAAAGTTAAAAAACCAAAGGATAACAGGAAATGAACCGGTTTGTCTACAGGATAATGATATGTATAATTTTGTCTGTTGCCGTTTCGCTTAGTGCAAATGCAGCCGGCGATGACATCGATCAGATGATTCGAAAGAATCGCATGGGTGAATTGACAATCAAGGCTAAGCCTGGAGCTAATGTGCAGGTTGAACAGATCAGGCATGAATTCTGGTTTGGTGCGGCCATCTCTTCATCGGCATTTAGCGGTAGACTCAATTCCGAGGACCAACGCCGGTACAGGGAGGTTTTCCTGTCAAACTTTAATGCCGCCGTTACTGAAAATGCTCTGAAGTGGCATGCCATGGAACCTCGAAAAGGGCATGTGGATTATACCATTGTTGATGCTATCCTTAAATGGACCGAGGAGAATGAAATACCGTTACGGGGACACAATCTTTTCTGGGGTGTTCCCGGCCGGGTTCAGAATTGGCAAAAGCAAATGGACGACAAAGAACTCCGCGAGGCCCTCAGAATCCGGGCGACCACAATCGCCCGCCGTTATAAAGGCAGGTTTGCTGAATATGACCTAAATAATGAGATGATACACGGCAACTATTACGCTGATCGCCTTGGGCCGGGTATCACAAAGCAGATGGCTGACTGGGTCAAGCAGGTCGACCCGGATGCGCGCCTGTATCTAAATGACTATGATATTCTCACGGGCAGGCAGCTTGATAAATACATCAAGCACATCCGTGGTCTTCTTGACGAAGGAGCTTCCATTGACGGAGTTGGAGTACAGGGACATCTGCACGGTGATTCTTTCGATCCCAAAGCGCTCCGTCATGCACTCGACAAGCTTGCCGCCGAAGGTTTACCGGTCTGTATAACCGAGTTCAATTTTCCCGGCCAGCGTTCCAGAGTTTATCGACGCCGGGACTTAAAACTAACGCCCGAACAGGAAAAAGCCAAGGCAAAAGCGTTAACGGAATATTATCGTATTTGCTTCGCCCATCCCGCTGTCAAGGGTATCCTGATGNNCGTGCGAATTGGATTCCTCAGTCCTCACTTTATCTGCGCGACTGGACACCCACTCCGGCCGCAAAAGCATATCACGATCTGGTTTTTAACAAATGGTGGACAAAGTGGCAGGGCAGGACGGACAATGATGGTTACTGCCGCCTGCGGGTATTCTATGGAAAGCATCGAGTCACGGTTGATGGCAAGGAAAAAACCTTTAATTTCACGAAAGCCTCGGCAGCGCAGACAGTTTTGACTTTTCTCTATTGAAATCCCCACACACCCCACTTAAAATTATCCGGGGTGATGTCCTGTATTAGCCACAGACAATTCAAGATTAGAGAATTTGGGGAAAAGAACGCGGCTATTAGGTCAGGAAAAGCAGTGAGAGCAGCCGCCTATGATGACAAAACTTATAAGACAGATGACAAAAATCGTTCTTTTTATAGGGACTTGTTGTCTCTCCGGTTGCGGAACAACAATCTACCATCCTTGGTATCTAAGATTCTGCTCCGAGAACAAGGTTGCAAGGCTCCGCACGGGACATGACACAGTTCCTCCATGCATTCGTCCTATTGCAAAAATAGATGGATTCATGGTTTACACGCCACTCGAAATATCGCTTGGTCTCATAAGCGAAACGGAATACGATATTTGTATTAAGCCCGGCAGGCATAAGGTGAGAGGAATTGCATCCGTTCACCTCAAGCCAAGTGTACCCACGGTGTGGAAAAAGACGTACCAAATGTACGACGAGGTACTGTTAAAGAAGACAAAGGTCAATAACCACCCTGGCTTCAGGAAAAAATTCAAGTGTAGTGATGGTTCAGTTGTAACTGTCAAATCCGTGGATAATAAACTTGTCTATGACTCACAGTTCCCACTAACCATCCTAAAGGAGGATCTTTCATTCTGGAGATACACCTCTCGGGGGTATGATTACGCTGTTATCGAAGTGGAAGCAGGAGAAAAGTACGACCTGTATACAGTCCCATTCGTTGCAATGGTCCCGACCCACAAAATCGCCATCGTGAAACAGGATGGGAAAATCATTCTCCACGAAGCACCACTGTATCCTCCCAAGAGCCGNNCGACCTTAACACAAAATCTTATTTTTTTTTACACAAACATAATTTCTGTTGGGCAGAACTGCTCGACTATTTCCTGAGTTTGTGGTATTATAAGGGCTTGAACAGGAAAATAGGATGCCTTGAAAACCAGTTATAATAAAATGTCAATATTATCAGGAGTATATTGAATGGCAGAAATAGAGTGGGATGATAGCCTTTCGATAGGCGTCAAATTAATCGACGAGCAGCATAAGATGCTGATACAGAGACTAAGTGACCTGTCCAGGGCTATTGAAATGAGTCAGGGCGAAGTTGAAACAGCGAAAACGCTTGACTTTATGGTTGATTATACTGATTTTCATTTCTCCACGGAAGAAAAGCATATGATGGAGCAAAACTACCCAGGACTGGAACATCAAAAGCAGCAGCACGCCGAATTTAAAAGCCATTTGAAGCAACTTGTCGAAGACTTTGAGGAAGAGGGACCGACAAAGGCACTCGGTACTTCCATTAACGTCTTTCTGCTCAACTGGCTCATTAAACATATTAAGGGAGTTGACCTTAAGTTCGGCGAATTCTTAAACGAAAAAGGATTAAAACTTACTGAGTGAAGCTGTTGCGAATCGTGCGCTGAGGATTGTTCGGGAGTAGGGATAGTTTTGACCATATATTGATATAGAGGAGACAAGTCGCCCTTTGTTACCTTAGACAGATATTTATCACGTTCGAAGGACATCAGGTAAAGAAATCTATAAGTTCGAGTAAGATATCTAAAAATCCAAGTATCCCGTGTCTCTTCTGCCTGGCTTTTTTGGATTTTTCCAATTTAACGAAAGCCGGAAGTTTTTCTGCTTCGTCCAATGTCGATTTTACTTTGTTCAAAAGTATTTCCGGCTTTCCCCCATTGATTTCATACAGCCGGGCGTTAAAAACATACTTTCCATCATCGGTTCTTCTTACTTTTGTCTTGCATTGTCTCTGGTTGACATAGTCAATATTAAGAACTTCGGAACCATTAAGACGGACAAACTCTGAAAAATCTATCTCTTTGGATTCTTTGTCAAGAAGTTCTAAAAAATCAGAAAGTGGTGGCTTGGCGGATTCGTATGATACTCTTGCCATAGTTTCCAGTATCTTATCAACAGGAGTTTCTTCAGGGATAATTTCAATCTCATGTTCGTTGATTTGTTTGTAGTCCATAATACATTCTTCGTGGATATGTAATATATTAATTGTACCATATTTTCAGGATTGCGAAAATGCCCTGTTTGGAATTCTCCCCCAAAATCTGTCGTGCAATTGCCCGTTACTAAAAATAATTAAAAAACTATTGATGACAAGACATGTGAGGCTGACTTTTCGGATTTTTTAATAGGATTTAATAAATTTGGAATGGAACAGGATAGTTTCACTTTTGTTATATTGATAGGTAGAAGAACACTATTTGTTTTCTGTAGTTTCATCTATACAACGACCGTCGAGTATTTCAGATAGCGCATCAAAAACAGGAACAATCCGTTGACGCCTCGTAGCTGTGACTAACCTCAAACATGAATCTGAATATTTACTGTTATACAGATAGATAATTGGTTTTGTGCACTTGGTTTTGTTTGACCATTGAAGCCTGGCCGAAAGATACTTTTTATTCAAGGAAACGCTTTTCAAAAATGGATAGAAACCAAAAATAAAATCGATCTTATCATTGTTTCTTTTCCACAACAATTTTCTTGTGTATCCAAATCTCAGCCCAAAAAATAGCCAAATAGCAGGAACAACAAAGTACCAAGAGTCTTTACCGGATAGTGGCCTCTTAGTAAACAGCGTTAACAGCAATAATACTAACAATAATGCTATAAGCACGGAAATAGAACATATTAGGTATTGCAAGAATTTTTCGTTAAATAACGAAATTCTTATATTTCCTCTTGCTGTGTTTATTACGCGCCATGTTGTACCGATGTGCCCCAAATATGATGTTTTTGTTGCTTTACTAATCAGGCAATTCCATTGACTAATATCATCATGTTGGTACATTATAATTCATTCCTCTTGAATGCATCAAAACATTCTATTCACTTTTTTTAGGTACTACCGCCCAATTAAAACCTTCATAATATATTCCCTTAATATACACCTCTCCATCTTCTATGGTATAAGGGTAGTTATCCCATCCAGAAGCCTTTCCGATGAGATACACCAAGGACCTTGCGGCAGTGTGGACAGAAATAAACGTAACGCTTGCCGAGAATGCCTCTGAGCAATTGCATCCAGATAGTGCCTAATTCAGTAGAACAATGCGGGCAGATTGGCTGCAATTTCTCTTTGGTTTCCAGATGTGTCATTGTGTTTCTCCTTGTCCAGCTACTACTTTATCATTTCTCATCAGTTTCAGTGAGTCTAATTCTTCTTCTGTAATAATATACGCTCAATGCCGGACTTTATTCAAAATCTTTTTGGCATGTCCACCTCTCACTTTATTTTTTGGGATTAAGAAGCTGTTGATGATGTCACAGATATAGAATTCTGAATTGACAAAGACGAATGCATCTTTAGAATGAAGCTGCGCTTTTTGGAAGAAGTTGTTACTGAATTGATCAAAGTGTATAAAAAGTAAAGGATTTGATGGTTTTATATATATGATCGGGTGATATGGGGAATAAACTAAACCTGAAGGGAACTATGACATGAAAATCACAATTGAAAGCCCAACAAGGATCAAAATGATTCCTGAAACAGAACATGAAAAAGATAGCCTCGAGGAACTTTGGAAGATTATCATACGTTGCGATGAGCCAAGTAAGGTGCTGTGCCCTATAGGAGCTTATATAGCTTCGGAAGATGATGGGGCCAGTTTTGTTATTCAAAACCAATGATTCTGTAATACCATTTGACAAAGCTCAGGCACGTATGATCGGCAATTTGAACAATGAATTTGGGCAGGATGTATTTCTTCTTGGAAGTTATCCCTGAATACCTCCCTTAGAATTGTCAAGGATTCAAATACAAACAAAAACTTTTAACAATGGGATTAGTTTCAATGGAGTAGGATTAATAATCTACTTGGTATTCGGCCTGTAAAATCTGAAAAAATCTCCCTTCAGATCCACCACCGGAGAGCCATCGAAGGCATCGATATCCTTTATTTCTATCACGTTCTCTTTGATTGAAATAATGTCGCACCTGCTGATAGCTATGAGATTAGGCCTAAAAGGGGAATGCGTGGCAAAGACCCCTGTAAGAGGATTCTTCCTGTCGCCCCTTGGATTGACTTGCAGAATAGCCCTCTTCTCAGGAGTATCGTTTCTGTCAAACCAGTAGACAACATGAACATAGGAATGTTTCTCAAGACCTTTCAGGCCTGCTTCGAATTTTTTGTCAAGCTCAATAAACGTCCTGCCGCCTTTCTTCACTACTTTTCCTATAGGATAGACTGTGAACGATTGTTGTTGTTCCGGAACGGATTCTTTAGAGTCCGGTTCATGACTATCCTTCTTATTCATATTTGACCCTTCAATGATTAAATTTCGAGGCAAATCCGATAACAAATTGACCGCTCCATCACGACCTGGTGAAGGTTGCGGAGCATTCTTGAACCTAAATGATTTCACTTTGCTTTGAACGTCTTCATTTGGATCGAGAGAAACAAGAAATCCATCCCACTCTTCCTTCTGTTTGTTGTTCAGGCCCTCATACCAGAAAGAGTACGGCGATAGTTGCTCATCCATCAATATCACTTCGCCAAAATGCCTTATCTGAAACGCATCATTTGGGCTCCCGATAGTTGCATAGCATACGAAAGGCAGTTGGTCTGTCTCGATCCTCTTTGACCAGCTAAGCTGTTTTGTATCTTCATCCCAATCCCCATTTGTTTCAAATGGCTTCCGGGGACATTCCAGTCCGATATTGATCTTAGCAGGATTGCCGCCGAAGAGTTCAAAATCAAGGAAGAACGTTTCCAGTTCGATACCATGCTTCTCAAACAGTAGGTCGATGACATTATTAGGATCGTCAATCCAGTTGGGATCAATGATTAGGTTGCGATCTCCGCTTCCGGCACGAACTTCCTCAAGCACTTTGTCATACATTTTGGGGGACTTAAGAAATCGAGAAACAGATTGTTGCACTGCATCCCTGTCTTTTAGAAACTCTAATTCCTCGACAATTTCCTCTGTTTTTGAATACCCGAGCTTTCTGCCTGTTAGTTTTTGAAGATATGATAGTATCAGGGCTTCCTGATTGGTGGAAGCAAAAAAACTGCTGATATCACTGAGCGTGAAGTAATCCCGCTCATATAGGTAGAGCAGCATTCTTACCATTGTATCTTCTTCCGGACTGTCGGAGACCCGATTGCCCATCCACATGTAAACGGTAAGGTTCTTGGCATCTTCTCTCAGGTCTTCATTGCAGAAAACCCTGAGTTTCTCGAAATTGGGATTATCACCCAGTTCGAATTCCAGCCAGTCTATGATTAAATCAACAAGATAGTCGGTGGCATCAAACGCCTTCTCAATATCAGGCGCTTGAGCATCATCTCCTCGAAAGCGTTCAACATAGATATAGACGTCTCCCATTGGATTGCCGAGATGCACGTATCTTCCAAATCCACCAACGTCATCGGGCAGATTCTCTCCGAAGGCTCCTTCATAGGTGTTCTTGTCAACCTTTTTGGAATAGAATTTCTTCAGCTTCGCGCGGATCTCTTCAGGCATATTTTCTGAGCAGACAATCCTGCGATTGACTACATCTCCGTTATATGTCATCTGAATCGTGTATTCGTGTTCCTCACATCCGCAAAAGAAAAGCGAACAGAGCACCGTTAATATTATTACATTTTCTCTCATACCTTTATACTCCTGAACTTATTCTTCTCCAAGATACTAACTATAACTCAACAATAGTATTTTCCTACTATAAAGAGATATTTGCAAGGGTTTAGATAAGGAAAATGTCTATTACCTGCCTTACAATTGCCCGGGATTAAATACAATCGAAAAAACCGTTGACGACCTGACCTGTACCAATTTTTTTGTTTATCTTTATTGGACCAAGTTTTTATTTTTTTAACAAAATTGAGAGGGAAAATGGCCGATATAGTAAAAAAGGGTACTTTCCAATGGAGGATAATCAGGTAACATGAATCGGAAGAAAACCAAAAATCAAATAAAAGAACTGAAAAAGGAATTGAAAGCAGCCAACCGGGCAAGTCATAAACGGCTTTTAAAGCTTGCCTTTGTCATCGTCATTCTTGCCATAGCCGCTGTTTTCATATACCCTAATCCAATAAGAGGTAAATTGAGGAATTGGGTAAAGCAGTCTTTTAACAGCATCATCTCACAATCACCGGATGCAAACTGAGAAGTAAAGAGGATTTGCTGTGTCCGGTTAAAGAGCGATTTTGAGGGGGGCGGTATTCTTCTGCGCGTATCGTGCCATCATTTCCCGATGGGAGCGGGGACAATTTTTTCCTTGACATCATCTCGATATCTGGTAGAGTGACGGATAGTATTGAAACAGCCCAAACGGGAAATGCCGGATTATGAAACGAAACTATGCCAGCTTAAAAAGGTATGTAACTCGCAGGGAAACGGCGGATGGGAAAATAAGCTTGGTCTTCATATCTACCACTTTGCTTCTGGTTCTCGCTGCCTGTGTTTACCCGGCCCCGGTCCGAGCCGGAGAAACGCATTCTGAATCATCCGACGTGTTTGGTTTCGACCTGGACCGAGGATGGCTTGATCCTCCCGTTCACAGCCACTTTAGCAAAGGCGGAACACCCCTCATTCATTCCTTTCGCACAGAACCTGCATTCACGCGACGTGACTTCCTTTTTGATTATAGTTTTCGTAACGAGAAAGAAGGAAACGTGCACGAAATTGAAGCTGAAATCGAGTGGCCTCTCTCTCACAGGATTGGCTTGATATTTGAAATCCCCTACGTCTTTGTCGATACCGACGATGATGGCTCCGTCGATGGTTTCGGCAATTTCGCCGTCTCACCTCGCTTGCTTCTCGCTGAATACGAGCGTTTTCTTTTGGCTTTTGGCTTGGAGGTTGAAACCACGACGGGTGAAACTGAGGGTGGTATTGCCGAAGACGAGGTTTCCTTGTCACCATCATTTTCAACCTGGGTCGATCTCGGAGATTGGTGGACGATCAGCGCTCAATCCGGCTTCGAATACCCGGTCCAAAGCAGCGATACCCGGTTCTTCTTGCGCTCCGCGTTGATTCACACCTTCGGTTCTGACGAGATTCAAAATAGCAGCCACATGGATCACGATCAAAATGACGGACTTTCTCCCGGCCTTTTCAGTCTAATCATGGAAGCGGACCTTGCCCTCGGTCTCTCAGGACCAGAGGACGGAGACTGGTTCGCGGAAGGTATTGTTGGGATTTCTTTCGACCTCTCGGAAAATGCAGACATGCGGGTTGGTTACCAGTTTCCTTTCTCTAAATCTGAGCAGCTATACAGCGGAGTCACCGTAGGCATGATTTATCACTTTTAGATCAAATAATCCCTGTTTCCCATACTAACATCTGCTACGATTAAGTGACAAAGGCATACCTGATGGAGAACGTTTGAATTATTTGCATGTACCTGATAGTATATTAAAAAGGAGACCGGGTCCAAATATGTGTAGGTGTCGTTGAACTGTGATATATTGTTGCATTGGAAAAACCGGATGAGTCGGCCCGTGTATTGGTTGCCGGTTCGCTTCTTATCGTTTGCCTGATAATGAAAGGATTAAGGCATGTCAAAATCCACATTTTTCTTTTATATAACTGTTTTCTTGACGGGTGTTGTCCCGGTCTTTGCTTCACCGCCCAAAGAGGCAAAGCTTTGGGAGCCTGTGGAATGGAAGTTCGAAAATCCCGATTACGGAGGCAATCCCTACGACCTCGTTACAAAAGCCGTCTTTACCAATAAGAACACCGGCCGTAAGATAAAAACGGAACTTTTCTATGACACTTCCGGCACATGGAAACTCCGTTTTACAGGCACGCACACGGGCCAATGGGATTTTATCACCCAAAGCCCCGATCCTGACCTCAACGGCCTCGAAGGCCGGGTCAATATCCTTCTGAATCCCGGCGTTCCGGGCTTTATAACAAACTATAAAAGCAAGTGGGGCAGGCTCGGTATCGATGAGGCCTTTGTGCCGCAGTACGTGATGTACTGCGACCCTGATAAGTTTTACAGAAAACCCGCTCGAATTGAAGCTGATATACGCCAATTTTTCGTCGGGCACGGATTCAACGGTTTTCATATCGCTGTTCTTTGTCGATGGTTCAACCTCAACAAGACTCGCTCTCACGAAATAACTGCAGCCGATCCGAATCCCGACCCGCGCACGTTCGAGGCGCTTGAGCTGTTATTAAACAAGGTCCACGCCGCAGGCGGCGTCGTGCATATATGGGCCTGGGGCGATGAGCAGCGCAGGATGACGCCGAAAAGGTGGGGCCTTAACGGCAAGGTTGACAGGCGGCTGCAGCGATACATCTGCGCCCGCCTCGGACCTTTGCCGGGCTGGTCCATGGGCTATGGCTTTGACCTGCAGGAATGGGTCGATGATAAAGACCTGAAACTCTGGCACGAGTACATGCACGAACACCTCGGCTGGCCGCATTACCTCGGCGGCAGGGCCCCCGACCTCACACAGATATATTCCGGCCTGGATTATTCCTCATACCAGCAGCATCGCCCCGACTACAATTTGTACGTCAGGGCCATCGAGCAGTACCCCGACAAACCCACCTTCCTCGAAGACCGATTCCGAGTTCGAAAAAACGTTTATCCCAAAAAGGATTACGATTTCGATATGACACGCCGTGGCCTCTGGCATTCGACTATGGCCGGCGGCGCAGCAAATATCTGGGGCAATCTTTTAAATCCCCGACCGGATGGCGTCTCGCACCCTTATCCCAACAGGCACCAGATTCATACATGGTCGAAATTCTGGAAAATCCGCTTTAAAAAACAGATGGTCCGTGACAACAGCATAACCGACGGCGTCTGCCTGAAAGTCCCCGGCAAACTGCTCGTTTTCTACAGGGAGGATACCGGCTCGATTAAGATGGACCTCGGCGAGTTGAAAGGAAAGTTTCACGCCGTAGCCGTCGATACCAGGTCCCGCTACAAAGAAATCGAGCTTGCCGGCTTAAAACCTGATAAAGCCCGACTCTTCAAGGCACCCCACCGCTCCGACTGGGCCATAGCAGTCAGGGCTCGATAGACAAATTAGGAATGATTTTGAAGTGGGAAGTGATAACAGGAGGGATTGATGGAACCGAAAAACTTGAATTAGTCAAAATTAAGGCGGTAAAGATCTATACAAGAACTGAGATTGGCAGAGCGACAAGCCTCAAAAATCCCCGTTTTTGTGTAACTGTTCACCAAATCCCTCTTTGAAAGAAGATGCCTGACAGTTTAGGTTGATTTCTGGATTATTGGTATCGAACGGAAAAATTATAGTTTTTAAGAGTGTAAATGGGAAATCCAAATTATAATTGACATTGTTCAAAAATTGTGTTTACAATGCCATTTGCTCATTGTAGCACATTTTTTCTACTATTACTGCTAACACAGAATTATTTTATGGGAGATTGACGTATGAAAAAGCATAGGACCTCGTGGAACCTTGTGCTGGTAATGGCGTCACTGGCATCGGGATTTCTAATCATACCTCCTGAAGCAAAAGCGGAGATGATTGCCTCTAGAATGCAATCTGGAAAGGTGTTATCTCTGGTACGACAGCAGCTATGTTCTGAGCTAATTCAACAAGAGTTACAGCGATTTGGCCTTTCCAAATCCGAAGCGCGACAGATTCAAGCGGTTCTTTCCGACCAACGAGTGATCCGGGAGATGGTTCAGCTTGAAAGAGAGGTTGCCAGGACTCCAAATGTTTCTATCGAGCAGAAGATGACGGGCAGGTTGTTGACTGCCCTGCAATCCTCGGCCAAGAATCATATGAAAGTCCGCCTTAGACAAGAGCTTTCTGAACGAGCAAGGAAAATCCCGGGAAATCAGAGATTGATTGCCTCGCGCTTGAGCATGATGAGTAAGAACGGTCGCACAGTGGACGGGCGGATAGCTCTTGCGCAGGCACAACGTGCACTGACGGCTGAGACGCTTGTTGCCCTGGGTATGGCAAAAGAAGATGCAGCCAAGACGATAGCCAAGCTCAAGGACAGTGATATTGACAGGATATTCACAGGAGATCTCCAGATAGGATATCCTGCGGGTATCGACTTCTCTTCTGCAGACGGTCAACTCCTGCTATTGGTTATTATTCTGGTCATCGTAGCCATAATCGTGGGCGGGACAGTAGGAGTTGTGATACTTATAGTTATTCTCATTGGGCTTGTATATTATTATCTGGGTGGCGGTCGCTGGTGATAAGTACGGAAAGAATGTTTCCGCTTGAACTTAATCTATGCAGGAAACAGCTTCTTGATATGAATTGGCTTGGACGGTCATGGTGTGTAACTCCTTTGTCTGTGAATACAACGATATTTGCGTTTTCAATGTAAAAAAGCCTTACCTAAGGTTGTCGGTAAGAGTCCGATTCAGACAGTTCGTACTTCTGGCCGTTGGATGGTCCATTTCATTTCTCGTCTCGGGTTGTGCGTTATCTCGGCCTCGCCTGGATTATTCCAAGTACACAGCCGAGCAGCTTAACGACTTCGGTGTTGTTTATGAAAGAGCGGGAAACCTACCTGAGGCGCAGCGAGCTTACAGCAAAGCCCTTGAGAAAGACCCTGCCAATCACGTGGCTGCCTCAAATCTGGGGAATATATGCTTCCAGAAAGGCAAATATGAAAGAGCTTTTGCTTACTATAGGAAAGCCCTGAACCTTTGCCCTGACTATGTTCCTGCCCTGAACAACTTGGCCAACGCCCAGATTGAGACGCAGGATTACGCCGGCGCAAAGGAAAATCTTCAGAAAGCACTGGAACTGGCAGAGACAAAAGAGGAAAGGCGAGCTATCTATCTTAGCCTCGCCTCGCTGCATGAGTGTGTCGGTGACAAAGCAGGATCCGAAGACTGGACTGAAACGGCAGATGAGATGAAGTCAGCGACAATCCTCTCTGATGTTCCCTTTTTCAAGCAAACGAAATACAACTGCGGACCGGCGGCCCTCGCAAGTGTATACAATTTCCTGGGCGTGCCACAGGCTGTTGAAGAAATCTCGAGGCGCATTTATAGCCGAGAGCAGAAGGGAAGCTTGAATCTTCAACTGCTCATAGACGCCCGTGAACAAGGGCTGACAGCAACAATGTACTCAGGATCATTTCAGAGAATAAAGGACGCCATTAATGAAGAGATACCTCTGATTCTGATGATTTCAGCAGGTGGAGATTCACTGCACTACGTCGTCGTAGTAGGTTATGAAGGACACGATCTTTCGACAATTCTTGTGCATGATGGATATGAGCCACACAAGAAATACAAGCGGGAAATGTTAGATAGAAAATGGCGGGCCACTGGCTATTGTACCATTGAGATCAGGTAAACAACATGTGATGAAGTGGATTCGTATCACAACATGATGCTCAATAATTTATTAATAACCTAAAACTGCAAAAACTTAAAAAATCTCCTTCTGACTCCACAAGATTGAAGCACTTGAGAAATTCCAATTAAGTGCTGTTTCCAAAAGCGCTTCACTTGCCCAGGGCATACAAGTAATCGGCCGTCCTTAAATATATTTTGTTTTCGGCAACCGCCGGAGTGGCAAAAATCTTTTCTCCGAATTTGTTCCTTGCAAGGACCTTCAGTGTGTCATCGACCTGGATGACCGTGACGGTACCGCGTACGGAGGCAGCGATAACCTTGTCGCCCGCGGCAATGGGTGAAGCGATATATTGACCCGTTGCTCCGATTCGTTCCCGGAAGAGTTCTTTACCGGTAGAAGCCTCCAGGCATGTTAACAGGCCGCCGTCTCGCATTAGGTAGAGTTTTCCCCGACAATACAGTAGTGAGGAAGTTTCAGGAATACCTCGTTGCATTTCCCAGGCTAAGTGCGATTCGCGGGCATCCTTTTTCGCTCCGGCACGGATTGCCACCAGGTTGGGCCGGCTGATAGAGGCAAAGCCCGACATGGTTTGCATCCATTCGGCTTCACTGATCACACGGTTCTTGTCGTGATCGAAGATTCTCAGCAAAGTGTCCATGTTTCTGACCGGTAAACCATAACCGGGATTGTCTTTAGGCAATTCCGGTCGCTGTATAAAGGCAAAGCCTTTGGTCATTTCGTCGCGCTGTATTTGATTGTCGTGGTTCCGGTCGAATTCCTCGATGGTGATTTTCCAGGTCCCTGCCGCGTCCAGTTTATCATCGCCGCGTCCGCCAAGGGCTGCGGCGCTGGCAAATAGGAGCCCATCACCGATTGCGGGGATTCCGACTGTTTCCTGCGGAAATCCGCCGGCCCACCAAATTTCGGCGCCGGTGGATGGATCGTAGGCCGTCAGACGTTTGGAACCCAGCACGACAAGTTCCTCCGTTTTGCCATGACGCCAGATCACCGGTGTTGACCAGCCCGCCCTGAACAGCGATCTCGGTTGCTCCCAGACCGTCTCGCTGGTATCTCGATTCACCGCCAGCAAACGGGAGGAACCGCCGTCACCGTCCAAAACCAGGATAACTTTGTTTTCATGCAGTATGGGCGAGGTCGCCATTCCATACTTGCTTTTCGGCGCCTCAATTTTACGCTGCCAGATCTTCTTGCCCGCGTGATCATAACAGAGCAGCCCGTAGGTCCCGAAATAGACGTAAACTTGTTTTTCATCCGCGGCCAGTGTGGAAGATGCGGGATTATTCAGCGGATGGAACCTAACCTGTGTTTCGGACTGAACAACCTGTCGCCAAAGGATTTTGCCGTTTTCACGATCGATGCCTAATGTAATAAGTTCCTTTTTATTGGCCGAATCATAGGCCGTAAGAAAGATGCGATTATTCCAGATGACAGGCGACGAGTGACCTGCGCCGATGGCGGTTTTCCATAGAACATTGGAGTCAGGACCGAAATGGATGGGAATGCGTGCACTTTCCACCACTCCCTGTCCATTGGGGCCGCGAAATTGATTCCAGTTGACTTTTTCCTGCTCGCCGTTCGATGTCAGATTGAACAGGATAATAGCCGCACAGAGAACGGTGTTTACCGTAAGTTTATTTCTCTGGAATTTCCCGGATAGACGATTAAAAGACATAATTCGTTCCTTCCTGCACCGGCAAATATTATCTAAACGGCACACAAGTGTCAATAAGTTATCCTTTTGTATATGTGATACGTTACGGTCATGATAAAGAAAAAACCCTCAAAATTATTTGAGGGTTTTATTTTGTATTCGCCGCCACGGTGACACTATCCGCCTGGACAAAACACCCTCTCCCCGCGTTGTTGCCTCATGATTGTGTTCTTAGCGGCAAGCAAATATTCTTATTTTAACGGCCAGTCCGCCGGGCAGTAGCAGAGCCACAAGTCAACAAAGACTCCCAAATCGAGATTGTCGATGTTGTTGTCCACGTACAGGTCGGCCGGCAGTCCTGCTCCTGTGTCCCTCCAGTATTCGGCGAACTTGGCAAAGCTCTCGAAGTTAACAAAGCACAATGGTCCGCCCGGCCAGAAACCACCGAGCAGCTCATAGTCACCACCTTTGCTCCAGGCTGCGTCAGGCTGACCAATCGTGCCGACAAGTGTGTATGGGCCGCCGGTGCTTCGTCCGCCGCCGCCGTCAATCGTGTACCAGCTCAGCTCGTACTCGCCCATCGCCGTTGCCCCGCAGAACATCACCAGCAGCAACATAGACAGGACTGAACGAAAAAGGCCTGATGTCGTTTTTCGGTTATTCATTATTGTCTCCTGACCCTAATATACTTACATAAAAATCTGAATTTGTCAATCATTTTTTTACTTATTCTTTTATTTTTTCATTTTCCATATCAGGCTGTTCCGGACCGTTTACGACCTCGTCCTGCCGCCTGAAAACGCTGTTTTTACTGCTTTTTTCGAGTATTTCCTGTCGCCGTCTCGGTTACAAAATTAATTATGGGAAATCCAGGTACGCAATATGGATCTGACGGGCCCCGGTTTTCCGGTCGATTGCATCGAAACAAATCGAGTCACCGGCCCGATTCCAGCGTGGATGGAAATCGCAGCGCAGGTCCCCGGAGATATTTCTTCTGAGTTTCATGTCCAGGGTGGTCAGCGTTTGACCCTGTTTGGTTTCGACGTTAAAGATAATCAGCGACTGATTAAGTCCGCGTTTTCTGTCGGTGACAAGCCACTTCTGGTTGGGCGCGAAACTACAGTGGCCGTCGAAATCCAGAAAGCCATCGCCCAGGGCTTTATAGTTACCTTTCCCGTCGGTGAACAGATAATGGCTGTAGCGGCTCCCGTGCCGGAACGTTGCGATGATTTCCCTGTTGTTGCGCCAATCGAAGTGCGAGACGCGACTGCCGTAGGGGATTACTTCCCGAAGCTGAGAGCCGTCGCGATTTGCGGTGAACATCCCTGTTTGCAGTCCGCCCCTTTCACTGGACCGGCCGAGAAAGAAGAACCGGGTGTCACTTTTATTGAACACCGTATGATTGCACCATAGATGTCGCTCTTTGAGTTCGGTGTGCTTATCCTTTATAAGTTTATAAAAATCCAGGATGGAAACCGCGAGTTTCCTTTTGCCTGTGAGCATATCCATAACGAATACGCCGTCATTATCGGGGTGCGGCGAATCGGCGGTGGGGTCTTCAAGTCCCTGGTAGCCTACTGTTTTTCGCAGGCGTCCAAGCCGGCCGTAGGAGAGGCTCAATGCGTACTTTCCGTTATGGCTTAATCCGTTAATCGCCGCCGGGAGGGCCCGTTTTTTGCCGCTTTGGATGTTCATTATTACAGAGATGATTTTGTTATCTTTTCGGTCGTTGTAGATTATCTCATTGTCATCCAACGGATTCCAGTGAAGCATCGCTCCCTGCTGGAGGTTCCACGCTCTTGTTTCTGTGACCTTTTCGAATTTGCCGCTTTCTGTTTCCACGATTCCGATGGCCGCCGGTTCGTCCCGGCCGGGGAAATGGTCCACAAAATCGCTTTCCAGCGAAAGCACATATTTTTCCGACTTGTTCCAGGGGCAAATGCCGTAATAGCCGAAGAAGTGGTGTTTCGGGCCGGCTGTAAGCGTGCGGATTTTGCACTTTACTGCTTTATCGCCGGTTTTTGCAAAAGCGTTTTTGCTGTTGAAAGCGAGCATTCCTGCTGTCCCGGCCAGGCTCTGCTTTAGAAAATTGCGTCTATTCATTTTCATCCTAATCATTTTTTCATTGCCTATTTTAACATGTCTTTGGAATTTTTACAGTATCCTGTCCCTGTACCGGCGTGAAATAGATTCGACAAGCTCACTACAAGTTGGGTTTGTTTGGGTTTGAATTGGGTTCGTATCGGCGTTTTATTGGCTAAAATAGATTCGACAGGCTCACTNNGTAGTTCATGGTTCGTTGTTCGTAGTTGGTTGTTATAAAAGAACTTAGATTCATTTGGTCATCCAGAAAATTGGGTTTGTTTGTTAAAATTGGTGCGATTTGTAGTGCGCTCATGACATGTGTAAATATTTCTCNNAGTTACGTTCAACTTGACTTTTCTGAATTTGGCTTTGTTTTGCAAAAAAAGTTCGATTTGTAGTGCGCTCATGACATCTGTAATTGTTTCTCTACATTTGTAGAGGTGCCTTATAGGCACGTAAGTATTTACGGGCAATGGTGTTAGGGGCTGGGCAGGGATCAG
>JABAHS010001970.1_pt2 | contig 59063 bp, 54 predicted proteins | sample 7062111 | NCBI WGS metagenome assembly JABAHS01 (sample SAMN14534600, study PRJNA622989) | marine sediment metagenome | biome: marine biome [ENVO:00000428]; feature: marine pelagic biome [ENVO:01000023]; material: deep marine sediment [ENVO:00002113]; isolation source: pool of 4 deep marine... | reverse complement strand
TCGAGAACCGCTTGCTGACCGCTCGTCTGAGCAACCATCAGCCGGTTGTATACCTTGAGACCATCGATCTCCTTATTAACGGCCCGATACTGATCTTCCAGCGACCGGGTGCCTTCAACCGTCTGGTTGATGCGTTCCTGCGATTGCTGCGCCAATTCCAGGCGACGATCTTCGGCCCTGAGAACCTGATCGACTGTCTGGGCCAGTACGCTGCCGGATATCGTCATAAGCGAAGCTGCAATGAATGCAACGCCTGCGCGCCGACTGCTGTTAATGCACCGTTTCATGAACGCTCCTTCACAAAGGTCGAGTTTTTTCGTTAACTGTTACGGAGAGGGATGCAACGTATCCGTTGAATACATGCACAAATGAAACACAGATTTCGCGGTTGCGAATCTGCATGCGCACGCGGCCCTCTCCACTCTCGCCGCGGCGATGAAATTTTCTGGACCCTTTACTCTCTCTTGTCTTTGGCCTTCAAGAGCTAAAAAGCTCTGGCTTCCCCGCCATTTATCCTTGAAATATTCGCAGGTCCCTGGGTACCTGAGCGCAAGAATAACATATGCCTCATATATCGCCAGCCCATGTGTGACATATGTTCGGTATGGAATAAGCACCCTTTCACGGCCGATCGGGTTCGCCGACCCGTAACACAAGTAACTGAATTTTCGAGAGTTGACATCGACTCGGGCTTGCAACATGATCCGGCATTATGAATGCCGCGCGTACATCCTTTATCGGGCTTCTTGACCTTCTTCTCGGGAGTCAGGGCGGGTAGCGCGCATCCGGACACAGGACAACGCAGCCCCGCATCCGCACCGGATAGTGGGGTTTTTTTTGACTTCGAGGATTGAAACCAATGCAGATGTATTCGGAAGCTGACGTCGACACCAGCTGTCTTGCCGGCAAACAGGTCACGATTCTGGGCTACGGCAGCCAGGGACGCGCTCACGCGCTGAATCTCAAGGACAGCGGCTTCGACGTCGTCGTAGGCCTGCGCCCGGATGGCTCCAGCTGGGACAAGGCAAAAGCGGATGGTCTGACGGTGATGAGCCCGAACGATGCCGTCAAGGGCGCCGCAATCGTCATGTTTCTTACGCCCGACATGGTGCAAAAGGCGTTATATAAAAGTGTCGTCGACGATATTGCCGAGGGCGCCACTCTGCTGTTCGCCCACGGCTTTGCCATTCACTACCGCCAGGTGGAGCCGCGCCCGGATCTCGATGTTGCGCTCATCGCCCCCAAAGGCCCGGGTGGACTGGTTCGCCGCCAATATGAAGAAGGCCATGGCGTCCCCTGCCTCGTTGCCGTCCACCAGGACGCTACCGGCGACGCTTTGAAAATTGCCCTCGCCTACGCCTCCGGTATCGGCGGCGCGCGCGCCGGCGTCATCGAGACCACCTTTGCCGAAGAAACCGAAACCGACCTGTTTGGCGAGCAGGCGGTCCTGTGCGGCGGTGCGACGGAACTGATCGTCGCAGGCTTCGAGACGCTGGTCGACGCGGGCTACCAACCTGAGGTGGCGTACTACGAGGTAATGCACGAGCTGAAACTGATCGTCGACCTGTTACACGAAGGCGGACTGAAGAAGATGCATAAATTCATCAGCGACACGGCAGCCTGGGGCGACATGGTTTCGGGCCCCAGGGTCGTGGACGACAAGTCCCGCGCGGCGATGAAAGCCATTCTGCAGGACATTCAGGACGGCACCTTCGCGCGCAACTGGATCGCCGAGAACGAAGCCGGGATGCCCGAATTCAGGAAGCGTATGCAGGCCGACCTGGATCATCCTATAGAAGAGGTCGGCGCCGATTTGCGGAGTCGCATGGACTGGCTGGAGGAGTGAGCGATGCCGGAGCCCGACAAGCGCATCAAAATTTTCGATACGACGCTGCGCGACGGGGAACAGGCCCCGGGCTGCAGCATGACGCTCAGGGAAAAGCTCCGTGTTGCGAGAGCGCTGTCCGAGCTCAAGGTCGACATCATCGAAGCCGGATTCCCGGCTGCGTCGCCAGGCGACTTCGAATCGGTCAAGGCGATCGCCGATGAAAATTCCGGACCCGTAATCTGCGGCCTCGCACGCTGCAACCCCGGGGATATCGAAAAGGTTCACGCGGCGGTCAGCAGCGCAGACCGGCATCGTATTCACGTATTCGTCGCAACGAGCCAGATTCATCGCGAATACAAGCTCAAGATGGCCAAAGAAGAGATCATCAAGAGCGCCGTCGGCGCGATCGAGATGGCGCGTGAACTTTGCGACGACGTCGAGTTTTCGCCGGAAGACGCGTCGCGCACCGAACTGTCATACCTGGCCGAGGTCGTCAGCGCAGCCATCGCGGCCGGCGCGCAGACGGTAAACATCCCGGATACGGTCGGCTACACGGTCCCGGCCGAATTCGATGAACTGTTTCGCTACCTGAAGCGCAACGTGCCGCGTATCGACGACGTTACGCTCAGCGTCCATTGCCATAACGATCTCGGCATGGCCGTCGCCAACAGCCTCGCGGCCGTGCGCGCCGGCGCTCGCCAGATCGAGTGCACGATCAACGGTATCGGCGAACGTGCAGGCAACTGCAGTCTCGAGGAGGTCGTGATGGCCCTGAAAACACGCGCCGAATTCTTCGGGCTCGAGACGGGCGTGGACACCGCACGCCTCTACCCTACGTCACGACTCGTTTCGAGCATCACCGGCATGCACCCGCCGCGCAACAAAGCCATCGTGGGTGAAAACGCCTTCGCCCACGAGGCAGGCATTCATCAACACGGCATGCTGCAGCACAGTTCGACCTACGAAATCATGCGTCCGGAAGACGTCGGCCTGAGCCGTTCGAATCTCGTGCTCGGCAAACACAGTGGCAGACATGCGTTCCGCGATCGCGTGCGGGAACTCGGTTTTGAACTCGATGAATTCGAAACCAACCGCGCCTTCCAGGATTTCAAGAAACTCGCCGACAAGAAAAAGGATATCTACGACGGCGACATCGAGGCGATCATCATGGACGCCGACAGTGCGTCACAGGGGCCCTGGGCGCTGAAGTCGCTCGAAGTCCGCACGAACACGGATGAGCCGGCGCACGCCACAGTGATACTTCTCGACGAAGACGGCAACGAAGCGACGGCTGCTGCCGAGGGCGACGGCCCCATTGCAGCCGCCGTCCAGGCACTGGAGCAGCTCACCGGAGTCATCATCACGCTGCGTCTGTTTGAATTGCACAGCGCCTCGATCGGAGAGGACGCACAGGGCGAGGTGACCGTAACGGTGGAATACGACGGCAACGATTATCGCGGCCGCGGCACCAGCGTCGACATCGTCGAAGCAGGCAGCCGTGCCTGCCTGGAAGTCATCAATCGAATCTTGCGTCGTCAGCAGCGCGGCGAACAGGACACGGATTCCACGGCCAAGATGGAGCAGGCTCTCATCTGATGTCGACGCCGAGAACCCTGTTCGAAAAAGTCTGGAACGAGCATGTCGTCGTTCCCGAAACGATGGACACGCCGGCGTTACTCTACATCGATCTGCACCTCATTCACGAAGTTACGACGCCGCAGGCTTTCAGCCTGCTGCGCGAGAAATCATTGCCCGTGCGCCGGCCGGACCTGACGCTGGCGACCATGGACCACTCGACGCCGACCACCAGGGTATCCACCTTCAGGGACCTGGCTATCGCCGTCGGCGAGAGTGCCGCCGGCCAGGTCGTGCAGATGCAGGAAAACTGCAGAGACTTTGGCCTGGAGTTACTGGATTTCGACAGTGACGCCCGCGGCATCGTGCACGTCATCGGCCCGGAACTCGGCGTCACTCAGCCGGGCAAAACGATTGTCTGCGGCGACAGCCATACGAGTACCCATGGCGCATTCGGCGCCCTCGCCTTCGGCATCGGCACAACCGAGGTCGGCCACGTGCTTGCGACGCAGTGTCTGTTGCAGCGCAAGCCGGGCACGTTTGCTATCAACATTGATGGACGACTCGCGCGCGGCGTAACCGCAAAAGACCTGATACTCGCCGTCATTGGAAAAATCGGTGTCGATGGCGGTACGGAATATGTCATCGAGTATCGCGGCGATGCGGTGGAGGCGCTCGACATGGATGAGCGCATGACCGTATGCAACATGTCGATCGAAGCCGGCGCTCGAGCCGGCATGATCGCGCCCGATGACACGACATTCGAATACTTGCAGGGAAGACCGCGTGCACCGCAGGGCGCCGACTGGGAGCGCGCCGTCGAAAGGTGGCGCAGCCTCGGGACCGATGAAGACGCGGCTTTCGACAAGACCGTTTCTCTCTCCGCGGACTCGATCCCGCCCATGGTCACGTTCGGCACGAATCCGGGCATGGTCGTCGGCGTGGGCGATCCCGTACCCCCTCACAACGGTGATGCAAGTTTTCGGAAAGCGCTCGACTACATGCGCATCGAGTCGGGTAAACCGCTGACCGAAACGGAGGTCGACGTGGTTTTCGTCGGCAGCTGCACCAACTCCCGCCTTTCGGACCTCCAATCTGCAGCCGAAGTGCTGCGGGGCCGCAAGATTGCCGATGGCGTAAGGATGCTGGTCGTGCCCGGCTCGCAACAGGTAAAGAAGCAGGCGGAGTCCATGGGCCTCGACCGCGTTTTTATCGATGCCGGCGCGGAGTGGCGCGAATCCGGATGCTCCATGTGTCTCGGCATGAACGGCGATACGGTCGGCAAGGGGCAGCTCTGCGTCAGCACCAGCAACCGCAATTTCGAGGGTCGCCAGGGCATTGGTGCACGAACCGTACTCGCGAGTCCGATGACCGCAGCGGCATCGGCGATCGCCGGGCGTATTGCAGACCCGAGGATTTACGCGTCATGAAGGTTATTTCACGCACGGTGGTTTTGCCGACGCGGGATATCGACACGGACCAGATCATTCCGGCCCGCTTCCTGACGACGACGTCGCGCGAAGGGCTTGGCGAAAACTTGTTCCGGGACCTTCGGTTTAATACAGACGGCGTTCCTGTCGAGGATTTCCCATTGAACCGGGCCGCCGGGAGCGGTTGCGAGATTCTCGTTGCCGGCAATAATTTCGGCTGTGGATCGTCGCGTGAACACGCACCGTGGGCACTGCTCGATTACGGTTTTCGCGCGGTGATCAGTTCGGAGATCGCTGACATTTTCAGGAACAACTCGCTCAAGAACGGACTCATCCCGGTCGTGGTCGACGCCGAAACGCACGAGTTTTTGCTCGCGAACCCCGGCATAGAGCTCGACATCGATGTACCGACGGCCACCGTAACGTTGCCCGATGGCCGATCGGTCGGGTTTCCAATCGATCGATTCGCGCGATATTGTCTCGTGGAAAGCATCGATCAGCTCGGGTTCCTGCAATATCATCTCGACGCAATCGAGTCATTCGAGGAGGCGCGCCCGTGGACGCCATGATCACGCTGCTGCCCGGGGACGGCATCGGCCCGGAAGTAACGGCCGCCGCGCACCGAATCCTCAAGGCGGTCGCTGCAGCCGGCCGCCACAATTTCGAGTTCGACGTGCGCCTCATTGGCGGCGCTGCAATCGACAAGACCCAGAACCCCCTGCCCGCCGATACAGTGGCGAGCTGCATGGACAGCTCTGCCGTCTTTCTTGGCGCTGTCGGAGGTCCGAAGTGGTCTGGCCCGCACGTCATGGTTCGCCCCGAAAAAGGGCTGCTGGAGTTGCGTTCGGTGCTGGGCGTCTATGCCAATTTACGCCCGGTAAAGGTCAACGAGCATTTGGTCGACGCCTCCCCGCTCAAGGCTGAATACGTAACCGGCGTCGACCTGATCGTTGTGCGAGAGCTGACCGGGGGCATTTACTTCGGCAAGAAGACACGGGATGAAACCGTTGCCGAGGATATCTGCACCTATCACACCCACGAGATCGAGCGGATTGTGCGCGTAGCTGCAAAACTCGCGACGAGCCGGCGCAACAAACTATGCTCGGTCGACAAGGCCAACGTTCTCGAAACCTCTCGGCTCTGGCGCGATGTCACCGACCGGACTCTGCAGCGGGAATTTCCCGAGATCGAGACGGAAACGCTGCTCGTTGACGCTGCGGCAATGCATCTCTTGAGCCGGCCTCGCGATTTCGACGTCATTGTCACCGAAAACATGTTCGGCGACATACTGACTGACGAGGCTTCGATGCTCGCCGGTTCGATGGGCATGCTGCCCTCGGCTTCACTCGGCGACTCGGTGCGCGGACTCTATGAACCAATACATGGCTCCGCGCCGGATATTGCGGGCAAGGACATCGCTAATCCCTGCGGAGCGATTGCCAGCGCAGCCCTGCTGCTGCGTCACAGCCTGGGTTTGGGGGAAGAAGCAGACGCCGTTGAGAAGGCGATCGACGATGCGATTGCGGAAGGTGCCAGGACCGCGGATATCGCGGCAGCCGACGGTCAGGCCATTTCAACGACGGGGATGACGGACGCCATCGTTTCGCGCCTGCGCTGACGCCTTCGAAAACGCCTGATCATTGCACCGATTTCGTGGGTTTCGATCAGGAAACCGTCGTGACCGTGCGGGCACTGCAACACCTCGTATTCGGCATTTGGCAGTAAATCCGCGAGCGCGCGCTGTTCCTGCGGCGGGTACAAAGCGTCTGAACTGACTGACACCACCAGGGCTGGATGTACCAGCCGCGCAAGCACGTTCGCATAGCTGTCGCGCCCTCGCCCGAGGTCGTGTGTGTGCATCGCATGAGTCAATGTCACGTAGGCGTTGGCGTCGAAACGCAAATTTATTTTGGCGCCCTGGTGCCGCAGGTAAGACTGCACCTCAAACGGACCGTCCCCGCGCCTTTCCCGTGCAAATCGTTCGTCAAAACTGTCCCAGCTTCGATACGTGCAAACGGCCATCATTCTGGCGGCCGCGAGGCCCCGGGCCGGAGGCTCCTCGTCGCTGTAAAAGCCGTTGTTCCAGTTCGGGTCTGACGCGATCGCCGCCCGCTGCGCCTCCGAGATGCCGATGCACCAGGCTGAATGCCTGCCGCCGACGCCAATCGGCACGATACTGTCTACCCGGTCCGGATACATGGCGGCCCATTCCAGCGCCTGCATTCCGCCCAGTGACGGCCCGGTCACGAGTGTCAGCCGCTCTATACCAAGCGCATCGAGCAGCAGGCGTTGCACCCGAACCATGTCACGCACGGATACCTCCGGGAAGCCGGCCCGATAGCGCTGGTTACTCCCCGGCCTGAGGCTGACCGGCCCCGTCGTGCCATAACAGCTGCCGAGGATATTGGCGCAAATAACGAAATCCTGCGCCGGATCGAAAGCCTTGCCGGGGCCGATGATGCCCGGCCACCAGGCCTCTACGTCTGCAGAACCTGTCAGCGCGTGACAAATCAGGATCGCGCTGTCGGCCGACCTGACGATGTCTCCCCAGGTTCGATACGCGATGACGACATCCTCGAGGCGCTCACCGTTTTCGAGTTCGAATGTTTCGTCGAGCCCAAGGTAGCGGGTTTCGTCCGAAATACAGGCTTTGAGATAGTCTGGCAGGCTCATTGGCTCACACTCTCAGCGCGCTGCGGCCAGTGACGGCAGTTCAGCCGCCCTGCCCGCGGCCTCCAGCGCCTTCAGGACATCGCTCACGAGGTCTTCCGCGGCTTCGAGCCCGACCGACAGCCGCAGCAGGTTTCGCCCGATTCCGGCCGCAGCAAGCGCCTCCTCGCCGACCGAGGTATGCGTCATGGACGGTGGATGACAGACCAGGCTCTCCACGCCACCGAGCGACTCCGCCAGCGAGAAATACGACAGATGATCGACAAACGCTCGCACCGCGGCCTCGCCGCCACGGATCTCGAAACTGACCATGCCGCCGAAGCCGCTCTGTTGCCGCTTCGCGATTTCGTGTCCCGCGTGCGATTCGAGCCCCGGGTAGTAAACCCTGTCGACGCCGCGATGATCATTGAGAACGTTTGCGAGTATGCCGGCACTCTCCTCGTGCTGGCGCATGCGCACCTGCAGGGTTCGTATTCCCCGCAGCGTCAGGAAACTGTCGAACGGGGCGCCGGCAATGCCCAGACAGTTCGCCCACCAGGCCAGGGTTTCGGCGAGTTCGTCCGAGGCGGCAACGATCGTTCCGCCGACAACGTCGCTATGACCGTTCAGGTACTTGGTCGTCGAGTGAATCACCAGGTCGGCGCCCAGCAACAGCGGCCGCTGCAACGCGGGGGATAAAAAAGTGTTATCCACTGCGTACAGGGCGCCTGCTTGTTTCGCCCGCGCGGACATCTTTGCGATGTCCACGATTCGCAACAGCGGGTTGGACGGCGTCTCCGACAGGACCAGTTTCGGACGCCGCGCGAACGCCGCGTCCAGGGCCTCGTCGTCGGACTGATTGACAAACAGCACCTCGAAGTGCCCTTTTGCCGCAAGATTCTTGAACAGCCGGAATGAACCCCCGTAGCAGTCATGCGGTGCGATCAGGACATCCCCGGGCTCGAGCAGATGGCAAAGCAGCGTCAACGCCGCCATGCCGGAGGACGTCACTACGGCGCCGGCACCCCCTTCCAGCAATGCCAGCGTCTCTGCGAGCGCATCCCGGGTGGGATTACCCGAGCGCGTGTAGTCGTACTCCCGCTTCCGGCCGAGACCGGCAAAGGCGAAATTGGATGACAGGTGCAGCGGCGGCACGACGGCGCCATATTGCGTGTCCGACTCGATTGCCGCACGAACGGCGCGTGTGGCCGTATTTGCTTTGGATGTCATGTTGGTCTCCGTAGCTCATTCCAATGTCTTCTCATCGGAACCCTACGGAGCCCGCAAGGGAGGAATCGCGCCCTTCAACTGCCTGAGACAGCGTGTTGCGTCGATTCTCATCTCTCGGTGCGCGCATCCGCGGTCACCGTAGGAGTTGGCACCTTTTCGGGATGGTTAGTCCCGAAGGTTGCCCCGGCGTCATTGGGCCTGTCCCTCAGCCGGTCTCGATGAGTTGACCGCAGTCTATGTGGGTCGCCCTCCGGGCGTCAAGACACAACCGGTACTTTTATAGTCACATCGGAAACCAATAACCATGCGGGTTTCAGACAGTTTCCGGTAGTTTCTGCGCCCTCTTGTGGTTCCGGTCTAACTGCATTAGCGTATTAACGTATTAATACATAGGTATGACCATGAAACCCAACCGAAACGACTCTGCAAGCCAGCAGACCGCCGCGCAAGACGCCCTGTGCCGGGCCCTGATCAGCCTGGAAACGGCCGAGGAATGCCGCAATTTTCTGCGCGACCTGTGTACGCCAGCCGAGCTACAGGCATTCGTAGACCGCTGGCAGGTCGTGGAAATGCTCGAGCAAGGCCTCACCTATCGCAAAATCAACGAGTTGACGGGTGTGAGCGTTACGACCATCGGTCGCGTAGCACGTTTCCTGACTGACGGTTTCGGCGGCTACCGGCTCGCCATCGACCGCAACACCCGGCAGAACGCACCCACGGCGCACTAAAGACTTTTCAACGGACACATCCGGGTCGAGAGGCAGCGCCAGGAACTGCGCGAACAAGCCCGCCCGGCCGCCTTCGAGCAGGTATTTGCGCTGGATTACGGGCATTGCCGATTGCCGTGCCGGAGGGCACGCCGTGCGGAAAGCTTTTATCTATTATTATTCATTATTTTTTAGATAGTTATAAATTGTTCTTAAATATTTATTTAAGTGTAAAAAGACTATGGCCATTGCCTGAGCACTTGTCACAGGTGATAGCATCGAAGGCTGTGGACTTTTTCAAGCCCTCATTTGACGCTGTCGAAGCGCTACTGGTAGGCGCAGACTTGCCTGTGGAAGACCTCCCGCCCGACCTCGAACATTTCCTGGCATATGGCGAACAGGAGGCCCCCGACGGAGTCGTCGGATTGGAGGTTTTTGGCGAGTTCGCCCTGCTGCGTTCGCTTGTGGTGGCAAAATCATTTCGTGGGCGTGGGTTAGGAACAAGACTCGTGGCTGCGGCCGAAGACCATGCCCGCAACCAGGAAGTGCACGAGATGTTCCTGTTAACCGACACCGCGGAGCAGTTTTTCCGATCGCTGGGCTATGAGTCGGCAGACAGGGCGGCCGCTCCCGCTTCGATTCGATCGACCGCACAGTTTACCGAGCTCTGTCCGGCGACCGCCGCATTCATGTCCAAACGCCTCATGATTGACCGCGGGGCGCCACCTACTCCATAGCTGCCCTGTACATACTGTTCTTGGGATCGGCAAACACCTTCCTCACCAGGGGCGCGAAGACTTCGAGCGACAACTCCGGTTTGCCTGCGTCGAATGCGGGGTTGTCGTATTTCTCTACGAAAGCCTCTGTTCGCTCATAATGAGGTGAACTGCGCAACTGGTCGCGCATATTCCGATCGAGCCCGATGTAGTGAAAAAAATTGTATCCCTGGAATATCGCGTGATGCTTCACCATCCAGTGATTTTCCTCGGAGACGAAAGGCTGCAGGATCGCAGCCGCCACATCCGCGTGGTTGGTACTTCCCAGCGTGTCTCCAAGGTCATGTAGAAGCGCGCACACGACATACTCGTCGTCTTCGCCCGCCTCCGCGGCCAGCTCGGCTGTCTGCAGACAGTGCTGCAGCCGATCGACCGGAAAGCCACCGTAGTCTCCGGCCAGCAACCGCATGTGATCGAGAATACGATCCGGCAAGCCGGCAATGAATTTCATCTGCTCACCGATGATCACCTGCCAGTCCTCGGCGGTGCTTGCAGCCATGGACTTGAAATCAGCTCGTGGCATCGCGCTGTTCTCCTTTTATTAGATGACGATTTCGGGTGCGACGTCGCGCCGGTTATAGGCGGAGCTCATCACATAGCCATAGGCGCCGGCGTTTGCGATGAGAATTACATCATTTTCACTCGACGGCGGCAGCAGCCGATCACTGCCGAGCCTGTCGCCTGTCTCGCAGATCGGCCCGACCACCGTGACCATTTCTGTCGCGGCGTCGCCGGCCCGGGTGAGGTTGACGATTTCATGATACGCACCGTAGAGAGCCGGCCGAATCAGGGAATTCATGCCGGTACCGATACCGACATAGCGCATTTCGCCTTTACCCTTTACCTGCGTGACGTGACTCAGGAGTACACCGGCCTGTGCGACGAGATATCGGCCCGGCTCCAGCCAGAGTTCATAGTCCGGGTACGATGCGCGAATGTCATTGAGTGTCGTATCGAGTTTCTCGAGGTCAAAAGCCCGATCGCCGGGTTTATCCGGCACGCCGATGCCGCCGCCGAGATCGATAGCACGAACGTTCGGAAACCGCTTGGCGACTTCGACCAGCTCGACGGCGACAGCGCGCCAGTTATCAGGATCGAGGATTCCGCTTCCGCTGTGTGCATGAATGCCCACGACGTTTGCGCCGGATTTGCTCACGAGCTCTTCAAGTTCGTCCACTTCGAAACGCGGAATACCGAATTTCGAGTGAACGCCGGCCGTTTTTACGTTCTCGTGATGCCCACGGCCCTGCCCCGGATCAATACGAATGAACACATCGACCCCCTTGAACAGGTCGGACCAGGCCTGCAGCGGATACAGATTGTCGAGCGTTATCTGCAATCCCTGGTCAATCGCCCAGCCGTATTCCTTCCGTGGAGCAAAATTGGGAGTGAACAGGACGCGCCCTGTATCGATATCGGGAATCGCCTTTTTCAGCCACTTCACTTCACCAGGAGAAACGCACTCGAAACCGACACCCTCTTCGTCGAGCGTACGCAGCAATTCCTCGTTGAAGTTGGCCTTGACCGCATACAGCACCCGGCTCACGCTTTCGAGCCCAAGTAAACTGCGCGCAGCATCACGCACGCTGTCGCGGTCATAGACGTAAGCGTTCGGCAGTTCCTGGGCAAGTTCGAGCAGCTGATCGCGCTTGCGGATCCACCAGGCGTCATGACTGAGGGCGACGGGCTCATCAGCCTGAAACAGCCGCTCCCAGCTGGGGCCGAACGCCGGACTACCGCCGGCTTTGCCGATGATCGAAGCGTGCAGCTTGCGTACCAGACGCGGCCCCTGCCCCTGGTCGACGACAAAGCTCAGGTTGAGGTCGTTAGCCGCCTGCGACATGAGATGAATCTTCTCTTCCTCGAAGACCTGCAATGCCGGCGCGAGCCGCGGCATGATCGTCCGGATCTTGCGCCCGACGAGGCTGATAGAAGAGCAGTCGGAAATCGTTCGAACGCGGCAGAGCTGCTCGAGATCGGCCAGCAGGGCCCGTTCAATGTCGTCTTCGAGCATGCCGTCCGCTGTGTCGATCGACACCGTGACATTGGTTTCGGACGTTGATACGAGGTCGACCGAGACGCCATGCTCACTGAACACCGTGAATGCGCGAGCCAGGAAACCGACTTCGTGCCACATTCCAACGCCGTCCATCGATACCAGCGTCAGGCCGTTGCGCAAACAGATTCCCTTAACCTGCGGCTCGATCTCCTCGGTAACCGCCGAAACGACGGTTCCCGATATCTCCGGCGATACGGTGCTGCGTATAAAGAGTGGAATGTTGAAATCGCGAGCGGGCGACAGACACCGGGGATGCAGCACTGAGCTGCCGGCGGACGCAAGTTCCTGCGCTTCGTCATAGTGCAGGGCCATCAGGAGACGGGCCGATGGGACGACTCGCGGATCTGCTGTAAACATCCCGGGCACATCGGTCCAGATTTCGAGCCGCCTTGCCTGCAGCCGCGCCGCGAGGTAAGCAGCTGAGGTATCGGACCCGCCCCGACCCAGCAGGACCGTCTCACCCCAGGTGTTCCTGGCGATGAATCCCTGCGTCAGAATTATTTTATCGCCGCGGCTTAGTTGCTCCTGCAGATCCGGATCCTCAACCGCATCACATTTCGCAGACAGATAATCCTGGGGCCGCTGGCCGCCGCTCTTGCTGACGCTGGTCAGAAGTTCCCGCGCGTCGCACCACTCGACGGGCAAGTCCCGGGAGCGAAGGTACTCTGCACCGAGCCTGGTGGCCATGAGTTCGCCGAGTGCCATGATGCGAACACGCACGCGGACACTGACCTCGCGAACGAGCCGCACGCCGGCTACCAGCTGCCCAAGCTCGTGGAGGGTCTCGTCGACCAGCGCGGGGCCGTCAATTTCCAGAGACTCCGCCAACTCGTAGTGCCTGGCGCGAATCTCCTCCAGCCTGTCCGGGCCCTTTCCTTCGGTCGCTTGCCGCAGCACGTCTTCAAGTGCGTCGGACACACCCCCGAGCGCAGAATGCACGACTACGGGCCGCAAACCGGAATCGAGCCGGTTCCTCAGCAAGCCGGCAATGATCTTCCAGTTTTCGGCCGACGAGACGCTCGAACCGCCGAACTTCATTACCACCCAGCGAGACCCCGCAACCCGATCGCCGGCGCCCAGTGCGTCGCTGGCAGTGAACTCGGCTTCCGCAATCTTGCTGCTGCTCATCCCATCAATCTATCGTCACATGACAAAAAAAACCCGCCAGGAGTTTCCTCGCGGGTTCGTTGACAAAGTCCGGACTTTATTACTAGCCGGTACTATTGCCATTCGCACCCACGCACCTCTGGCGCGCCATATGTTTTATGTGTTTTTTCACATCGATCGGCTCGACGTGCTGGCACATTACGTGGGTGACAGAAAATTGCATTCGCAAAGTAGAGCGAATACGCCCCGAAAGGTCAAGCATTCTTGGCCATAACTAGGTGTCCCAGCGAGGCGGGATTGTCACGGCGCCTTCGGATGCCGAGGCCACGCTGGCCCTGTATTTGGCCAGAGCGCCGCACATCACCGAGGATGGAGGCCGCCGCCAGTTTTCGCGCCGGCGCGTCATCTCGTCCTCCCCGATTTCGAGGCTGATGCGCCGATTTTCCGCATCAATGACAATGGAATCGCCATCTTCGATGAGCGCAATCGGCCCTCCCACGGCCGCCTCGGGCGTCACGTGGCCCACCACGAAACCGTGGCTGCCACCCGAGAATCGCCCGTCGGTGATCAAGGCAACCTCGGCCCCGAGGCCTTTACCCATGATCGCCGATGTCGGGCTCAGCATTTCCCTCATACCGGGCCCGCCTTTCGGACCCTCGTACCGGATAACCACGACATCGCCTTTCTCGATCTTGCCATCGAGGATTGCCTGCAGTGCCTCCTCTTCCGAGTGAAAGACCTTTGCGCTTCCCTCGAATCGCAGGCCTTCCTTCCCCGTGATTTTTGCGACCGCGCCTTCGGGCGCAAGGTTGCCGTAGAGTATGGCCAGGTGGCTGTCCGGCTTTATCGGATTGTCGAAGCTGCGAATGATGTCCTGCCCCTCGGGGTAATCCTCGACGTCGGCAAGATTTTCCCCGAGCGTCCGGCCCGTGACCGTCATGCAACCGCCATGCAGGAGTCCCCGTTCCAGCATGCGTTTCATCAGCGGCTGGATGCCGCCGATCTCGATGAGTTCCGACATCAGGTATTTACCGCTCGGCTTCAGGTCCGCAAGCATCGGCACGTTGGCACCAATGCGTGTGAAATCGTCGATATTCAGGTCGACGTCCGCCTCTCTCGCCATTGCGATGAGATGCAGGACAGCGTTCGTCGAACCACCGAGCGCGATCACGACGGAGACCGCGTTTTCGAACGCCTGCCGCGTCATGATGTCCAGCGGTTTGATGTCGCGCCGGATCAGTTCGAAAACGGCCTCGCCCGCGCGGCGGCAGTCATCCGCTTTATCCTGCGACACGGCCTCCTGCGCGGAGCTGTTCGGCAGGCTCATGCCCAGCGCTTCGATGGCCGAGGCCATGGTATTGGCCGTATACATGCCGCCACAGGCGCCTGGCCCCGGAATGGCGGTTCGCTCGACTTCCAGCAGCTCCTGTTCATCGATGCGCCCGCCCGACTTGGCGCCGACAGCCTCGAACACCGAAACGATGTCACGCCGCTTGTCACCTGGCCGAATTGTGCCGCCGTAAACAAAAACGGCCGGCCGGTTCATTCTCGCGATCGCCATGATGCACGCAGGCATGTTCTTGTCGCACCCGCCGATTGCGACGAGACCATCGAAACCCTCGCCACTGGTAACCGCCTCGATGGAATCCGCGATGATCTCGCGGGATACCAGGGAATAGCGCATACCCGGCGTACCCATGGAAATGCCGTCGGATATCGTTATGGTGTTGAAAACGACCGCCTTGCCGCCCGCCGCATCGGCGCCCTTCGCCGCCTCGACAGCCAGGTCGTTGATATGCATATTGCACGGCGTCGTCATCGCCCATGTCGACGCGATGCCGATCTGCGGGCGCTGAAAATCCTCGTCAGTAAATCCGACCCCGCGCAACATTGCCCGACTGGGCGCCTGTTCGTCTCCATCGACGACGACGCTGGAATAGCGCCGCATGTTCTTCTCGTCCATCGGACGAGTATAGCTTTACTGATCGTCGTCGCGAATCATGACTGCAACGCGCTGATAGACGTCGCTGTCTGCCGCCGAATCCGAAACGGATAATTCGACGCTGAAAGCCTCATTGTCTTCGTACGCCGAATCCTGCACCAGCGGGATCAGCAGCCTTGTCGAGCGCTGGCCCGGGCCGAACTCGATGGTGTACCCGCCGGGGGCGAAATAGTCTTCGCCCATGGTGGCCGTGATGTCACGCAACGCATAGCCGACAACCATGGGAGTGTTACCCGGATTGAACCGGATAATGTCGAGCTGTACCGCGGGATCCTGCTCCCTGACGGTCACCTGGCTCGTGGTGAAGCCCACCGTATTCGGAGGGAGTCTCGACTCGAAAACGCGCTGATCGTCGTCCTCGAGCACAACGTTGATCGTCGCCGACTCGACGTCCGGCGAATCCGCTTCGCGCACGCGAAGCGTCGACTGCTGGTCGGCTTCCCGGACCGCATCCGGGGTCATCGCAAGAGTAATACGAGCCCTGTCCTGCCCGACAGGAAACTCCAGGAAGCCATTATCGGAAAAAGTGTATTGCCCCGATGCCCACGGCGACCGGGTGCCGCTGAAACCCACTTCCTCCAACCGCAAGGTCAACGGAAAATCGACGTTGTCGCGAATCAGGTCGACGGTCGCCTCGCCGCGGCCTTCCCGCAGCGTCACGGTGACCGATTCAACGACGGTGGGTCCCATGGTAAATCGCAGTATTGCTGTCGGCGGCGGAAGTTGCGAGAAATCGACCAGCGGTTCCGTCGGCACTTCGGGTTCGGCAATGGCCACTTCGTCGACAATCGCTTCCTCGGCAAGGGCAGACGCTTCGTCGACGGCGTCCTCAGAAACAGCCTGGACCGGCTCCCCGACAATTGGCTCTTCAACAACCGGCTCCCCGATAAGCTCGTCGCCGTCCGCCGCAGATACTTCAGCCGCATCCTCGAAGTCAGTCGCTTCGGCGGTTTCTCCAGCTCCGACCTCGGCGGGCATAGCGGGCGCCTCGACGATGACCTCCTCGGGCACGGGGGCGGACTCCTCGACGGCGGGGACATTCACCAACCCGGGCTGGCTTCCCAGGTACTGCATCTTCAGCTCGTCGAGATAACCAAGCTGGTTGGCACCGACCAGTCCCAGCGCAGCTGTAACGATGAGGCCAATGACGAGCGCGCCCGAACTGCGCGCCTGTTTCGGTTCCGAGAAGCGCTGTGGGGCCGGAATATCGACCGTTATCGAGCCGGCCTCTTCCACATCCAGGGCTTCGATGAAGTCGGCCATTGACTCGAAACGCGCGACCCGTGAATAGGAAAGCGCCTTCTTCAGAATACGCCATTGCGCTTCGTTTAATGCATCGAGTTTCTGCGGATTCATTCCTTCTTCAGCCGCCTCCGCGGCATTGCGAGGTCCGAAGACGCGATAGCCTGCGATGAGACGGTAGAGCAAACATGCGAGCGAGAAGACGTCATCGGATGGCACAGGCGGCTCGCCCGTAAGTACCTGCATGCTCGAGTAAGCCGGCGTCATCAACCCGAGTACGCCGGGATCGAAGTCATTTTCCCGGCCCATCTGCTTCTGCCGCACGCGCGCCACGCCGAAGTCGAACAGCTTGGCGTCGCCGTTCGGCATGATCATGATGTTGCCCGGCTTCACGTCGGCATGAACGATGCCGCACTTGTGAGCGTACTCGAGAGCATTACCGATCTGTTGCACGATCTGGAATGCGCGTGCCTTGTCTATGCTGCGCGCGTCAGGTGAATCCAGAATATCGGCAAGGGTGCGGCCTTCGAGCCACTCCATGACGATGAAATAAAGATCGTCGTCGCGATCGAGATCAATGAAGCGAACGATGTTCGGATGCACAAGGCAGCGGCCTTTGGCGGCTTCCTGCTGCAACGCACGCAGCGCGTTGCCGTTCCGCGACAGCTGCGGAGAAAGTATCTTGACGGCCACCCACGGCTCACCGGTCGCCGCCTCGGCAAGCCTGCGATCCATCGCCTTGTAAACCACGCCCATGCTGCCGCCGCTGAGTCGCTCCTGGAGCATGAACCGGTCTCGCAACAGCGACCCGACCTGTACGCGGGCATCGACATCGTCATATTCGGTCGGGTCATCCCCGGCAAGAACCATCGTCGAACCCATCACATCATCGCTCGGCGGCGGCGATGCCGGTGCCTTTGGCACAGGGTCGGGAGTCGGCTCGCGCGTCATCACGACCGTGGCGTCTTTCCCGCCGTCGAGCATGTCAGCCGCTTCCGCGATCGATGGGCTCGTCTCGACAATTTCGGTCACGTAGCGATCGAGCATGGACTTTACGAGCTGGAACGTCTCCTTGCGCAGTTCACCTGCCTCATAGCGTTCCTGCAGAACCCGCCGAATCTCGGCCTCCGAGCCCTGTTCACTACCAAGCAGCCGGGCAATGCCTTCCTGAATATCGGCCAGCATGTCCACATCGTCGATTTTTTCGTCCAGCCGATCATCCAGGCTGGACAACTTGTCGACGAGGGCATCGTGAATATTGCTCGATTCTGCGTTCATCAGGCCTATTCTAGCTGTGCGGTCAAGCGGCTACGCGGAACTGGTCGTCAAATTACCTTGCCCGGATTGAGAATATTGTCGGGATCCAGGGCCTTTTTGAGCGTTCGCATGAGCTCGAGCTCGACGCCACCGCGGAAGCGTTCCAGGTCCCCTTTCTTGGTCACGCCGATGCCGTGCTCGGCACTGAAACTGCCGCCCAGCTCCGCGACGAGGTCATAGATCGCCGTAGTCAAAGCCCTTCCTGCACTCATGAACGCCGCCGGATCAGCACCCAGGGGCTGCATGACGTTGTAGTGCAGATTACCGTCACCAACATGACCGAAAGCCACGAGGCGCCCTTCCGGCTGCATCTCCGCGATCAGTTCCCGGGATCGATCGAGGAACTCTCCCAGCCTGCCGATGGGCAGGGAAATATCGTGTTTCAGGCAGGCGCCTTCCGGGCGCTGCGCGTCGGAGATCGAATGACGCAAGCGCCACAACTGACCCGCTTCGCCTTCGTTCTTGGCGACAATCGCATCGCGCAACAAATCGGTTTCCATGGCGTCAGCCAGCGCAGTCTCCATCGAGATGCCGCCGTCGCTTACGGCGACCTCGGTCAGAACATACCAGTCGTGGCTTTCTTCGAACGGGTAACGCAAACCGGAAACGTGCCGGGCAACGAGGCGCAGACAGCGATCGGACATCAACTCGAACGCGAGAATGTTATCTCCCAGGCATGTTTGCATGTGTCCGAACAGCGCGACGGCCTTATCTGCCGACGAGATTGCCAGGAGAGCCGTTGCGGTTTCTCCAGGCGACGCATACAGGCGCAGTGTGGCCGCCGTGATGATGCCGAGCGTTCCCTCGCTGCCGATGAATACCTGCTTCATGTCGTAACCGGCGTTGTCTTTGCGCAGAGATCGCAATCCATTCCAGACGGTGCCGTCGGCCAAGACCACTTCGAGCCCGAGTACCTGGTCCCGTGCATTGCCGTAGCGAATTACATTGATGCCGCCAGCGTTCGTCGACAGGTTACCGCCGATCTGGCAACTGCCCTCGGCGCTGAGACTCAGTGGAAATAGCCGGCCCGCTTTTTCGGCCGCCGCCTGCACGTCGGCGAGGATACAGCCGGCCTCGACAGTAATGGACGCATCGTCGGGATCGACGCTTCGAATACCGTTCATGCGCGACGTTGAAAGCAGCACCTGCGCGCCGCTCTGGTCGGGAATCGCACCGCCACAGAGGCCGGTATTGCCGCCCTGGGGCACGAGACCGATCTTGTGCCGGCCGCATACGCGAACGATGTCGCTGACCTGCTGCGTGGAAGATGGCGACAGCATTACGGCCGTGCGGCCCGTTACCGCCCCTCGCCTCTCGTTAAGATGCGGCTCTAGATCGCTCGCGTCGTTCGTCCAGCCTTGCGGACCTACGATGGCTTTGAGTTCTTCAATCGGTGTCATCGGTGCCAAATATCGCCTGCTGCGCGAAAGTATCCCAGTCAATATTGCTGCCGCACCAGACAAGAACCACGGTCTTGCCAGCAAGTTCATCACGTTGCGGCCCGAATAACGCCGCCGTCGATGCCGCGCAGGCCGGCTCCACGGCAATCTTCATGCGCTCGAAAAGCATTCCCATTGCACGACGCAGCTGAATGTCATCGACCATCGCCAGACTGTCGACGTACTTCCTGCAAAGCGCAAACGAATACGGCAGCGCCAACGGCGCGCCGAGACTGTCGGCAATGGTGCGCACACTGTCGATAGATCGGGGTTCCCCTGCCTCGAAGCTTCGATGCATGGACGCGGCACCCTCGGGCTCGACACCGATCACACGGCTTTCCGGCCTGAGCTGTTTGACTGCCGTGGCGATACCCGCCATCAGTCCGCCGCCGCCTATCGGCACAATCACCGCATCGAACGCTTCGCATTGTTCGACGATTTCCAGGCCGACGGTCCCGGTGCCCATGGCTGTCCACGGTCCCTCATAGGGATGTACGAAGTGGCGGCCCTCCGCCTGCTGGATGTCTTCCGCAACCGTAAAGGCATCATGAACACTGTCGACAAAAACGATTTCCGCGCCCAGCCGACGGCAGGCATCCACGCGCGCGGCGTTTGCGGAACTGACCATGACCACCTTGGCGCTGGTACCCATGGCCCGGGCAGCGAACGCCGTCGCAATTGCGTGATTGCCGGCGCTGACAGCGGTCACACCGGGGGCGAGTTGCTCCCGGCCGAGACTTTTTAAAACCGCGAGGGCGCCCCGCGCCTTGAAAGTTCCGGTGCGCTGCAGGAACTCCATCTTCGCGTATACCTGCGTGCCGTTATCGAGTTGCTCTTCCAGAGCCGCGCAGCGCAACAACGGCGTGCGCAGGATATCGTCCGCCAATTCGTCTCTCAGGACGCGAATCGCGTCAATTGTCAGGTCTTCGGCCATCGCAATTATGTAATATCGGTTTATCGGACTTCACTTGCGCTGCTACCCCGAGTTGATTACTTTCGGTATCAGCACTTCAGTGCGAACTGTGGCAGAGAAAACGGTCGTACGGAAGTCGCTTTGGGCACTCACATGGAACTTGACGAACTATCTCAATCCAGCATTCGGCGGATAGCTGACTTTTCGCCTCACCTGGACCAACTGGCCGGACTCGCCCAGGAAATGGGGCTGCGCCAGCGCAGCAACCTCGTCGATCTCGAGCGCAGCTTGCATCGGCTATGGTCGCTCGGGCAGAACAACATTCTGAGCTGGGCTCCAACGGAGTCGGGGCTGACGGTGCTTGTCGTTCCGCACTACGCGATTGCCGAATATACGTCGCGGCGTAATAACAGCGAGGGTCCCGCAAGAGTGTCGGCACGGTTCATTACCGAACTGATTTCCGGGGACCGGAAATTGTCTTTCGAACAGATGCAGAAAGTCGCCCGTTTGCTCGACGTCGATCCGACGCATATTCCATTACGGGAGCGACTGTCCAACCACCCGGTGGAGACCGAAATCATCGAAAAGATGATTCGCCGCTACGGCATCAATTACGTGGCCAGCCGGGCCGTAACCTTGTTCGATATCGTCGGCTTCAGCCTGCTGACGCCGTTCGAGCAGATGACACAGCTCAACAGCCTGTCCTATTCGCTGAATTCCGCGCACGCCAAGATGCTCGAGCAGGATGTTGGCATCAACTTCGCGAGATCGACGAGCGGCGATGGATTCTATGTCTGGAATCGCGACGACGGTCTCGAGGCGAACGTCAATCTATACCACTTCATGCACATCGTTCTCGCGGACAATGCCATCGCCCGCAGCAAATCGATTTCGCAGGCAGTTCCGCGACTGCGTGCATGTTTTCACGTCGGCGCCTGCTACGAATTCCATCAGGCGGAAGGCCTTAATCCGACGATGCACGACTTCATAGTCGGCGACGTCACGATCGAACTCGCTCGTATGATCGAGGCGGCCATGCCCGGTCAAATCCTCGTCGGCGATTTTCTTGCGGACATCAATGAGGATGGCGGCGATCATGAACAATCGCAGGCGAACCTCGATGCAGTTACATTCCTGCAGCGCGCGCAGGGCAATTTGTCCAAACTCAGCGGACTCGAGTTTTCCGGAGAGCGCGTGACCGCCATAAAGTGCTACCTGACGGGTGAAAACCTGGGCGACGGGCAATACAACATTCGCCGGCTGCACATAAAGGACAAGCACGGACTCTCACGCGTTGCCTACAACGCAAAAGTGAACATCTACCGGGAGACCGCCAAGCCGATCCTTCTGGGAATCGAGGACCGCAAGCTGGCCCACCTCACCTCGGGCAGCTGAGGAACTGGTCGGGGCGGGGAGATTCGAACTCCCGACCCCCACAACCCCATTGTGGTGCGCTACCAGGCTGCGCTACGCCCCGACCGAGGGTGGCAATCATACTCGCCCGGACGGGCGTAAGAAAGACGCGATTTCAGCGGCGCAGAATCTTAAGAAGCTGTTCAAGTTCCAGCCGCAACTGCTTGATAATCTGCTGACTTTGGCTCACATCCGACTTGGCGCTGTCGCCCTGCAGTCGCTGGCGTGCGCCACCGATCGTGAACCCTTCTTCATATAGGAGGCTGCGAATCTGCCGAATGATCAGTACGTCCTGGCGTTGATAATAGCGGCGGTTGCCCCGGCGCTTGACAGGCTTGAGTTGCGGGAACTCCTGCTCCCAGTACCTGAGCACGTGCGGCTTGACCGCACACAGGTCGCTCACCTCACCAATCGTGAAGTATCGCTTGCCAGGAATTGGAGGTAGTTCGTCGTTATTCCCCGGTTCCAGCATATGCTTCTACTCGGGCTTTTAGTTTTTGTCCCGGACGAAACGTCACCACGCGGCGCGCGGAGATCGGGATTTCTTCACCCGTTTTCGGGTTACGTCCCGGCCGTTCTTTTTTATCCCGAAGATCAAAATTTCCGAAGCCGGAAAGTTTGACCTGCTCCCCTACCGCGAGCGACGCTCGCAGTTCTTCAAAATACATGTCGACGAGTTCGCGGGCTTCTCTCTTGTTCAGCCCGAGCTCGTTGAACAGTGATTCCGCCATGTCTGCTTTTGTCAGTGCCATCGCTTTATTAGTCTCTCAACTCGGCGGCAAATTCTTTCTGCAATTTGCTTACGGCGGCGGCCATTGCGGCGTCCGCATCATCGTCAGTAAGGGTGCGTGATGTTTCCTGCAAAATCAAGCCTAAAGCTACGCTTTTTAGCCCAGCTTCTATCCCGGCACCCCTGTAGATGTCAAAAATCCTGACGCTCGCAATCAGGTCGGGAGCGCTCGACTCGACCGTTCGAATCAGTTCGTCGGCAGAAATTTTGTCGTCGACGACGACGGCAATGTCGCGACGAATCGACGGAAATTTCGACACAGATGCCGCATCCGGTACCGATGTTTGCAATGCGTTAGCAACGTCAATTTCAAAAAGAAACGCATCGTGTTTTAAATCGAACAGCTTTGCATGCTTCGGATGCAACTTGCCGAGCGTGCCGACGACGCGTTCGCCGCGGACGATACTGGCCGCCTGTCCCGGCTGCAACGCGGGATGCTCGATCGCCACGAAAGTCAATTTCGATGCCTCACACGCATGACTCAGTACCGCGAGAACGTCTGATTTTATATCAAAGAAATCAATAGCTTGTGTTTCGCTTGCCCATTGTTCAGGCAGCACCGATCCGATGGCCACGCCGGCGATACGTACGACTTCTTCATGCTGGTCCAGCGTGCCGTGGAAAGACTTGCCAATTTCAAACAGGCGAATTCGCTCTTGCTGACGCGATGCGTTTGCTGCTGCTGCCATCAACAGGCCCGGCCAAAGCGATTCGCGCATAACCGACATCTCGGATGAAATCGGATTGCTCAGGACGAGTTCGGAATCGATTCCGGACAATGCGCGATTCGACTCCGCATCGATAAAACTGTAGGTCACCACTTCCTGATAATCATTCGCGATCAGGGTTGCTGCGGCGACTTCCAGGCCGACCACGGTCTCCGGTACGACCTCCAGCGGCGTCTCGGCAATCGCGGTCGTCTCCGGGATTTCGTCATAACCGTAGACGCGCGCAATTTCTTCAATGAGGTCCACTTCGACGTCTATATCGAAGCGAAAACCGGGGGCCACGACGTGCCATCCGCCGCCTGTTTCCGTAACACCGAGCCCGAGACGGTGAAGAATTTCGACGATCGTCGCGTCGTCGATCTCTACCCCGAGTAACATCGCCACGCGTTCGCGACGAAGTCGAATCGAACGACGTTTGGGCAGATGTTCGTCGGCCGTCGTTAACACCAGCGGCCCCGCTTCGCCGCCGGCGATGTCGAGCAGAAGTGCCGTCGCCCGTTCTACTGCGCGCGCCTGGCCGTGGGGATCGACACCACGCTCGAAACGCAGCGACGCGTCCGTGTGCATTCCGTAGGAACGCGCACGTCCGGCCATGAATTCCTGTGGCCAGAATGCTGCCTCGAAAAACACGTCGACAGTTTTGCCGGAAACGGCGGTACTCAGGCCACCCATGATGCCGGCGAGGCCGATCGCGCCGCTGTCATCCGCAATCACCAGCGTGTCTTCGTTGATCGAGACTTCTTTATCGTCGAGCAGAGTGACTTTTTCACCTTTCTTACCCAGGCGCGGGCGTATCGGGCCGGTCACCAGGGCCAGATCATAGGCATGCAGAGGCTGGCCGAGTTCCAGCATGACGTAGTTCGTGACGTCTACAACCGGGTGGATGGCCCTGAGACCCGAACGGCGGAGTTTCTCGGCCATCCAGATGGGCGATTTCGCGCTTGCATCGATATTTCGGATCACGCGGCCGGCGAAACTCGGACAGCCTTCCGGCAGCTCGACCTCGACGGGATGCACATCCTCTATGGTCGCGGCGATCGACGGAAACGCGGCGTTCTTCAGCTCCGCTCCCGTTAAAGCGGCTACTTCCCGGGCAATTCCGAGAATGCTGAAGCAGTCACCCCGGTTTGGAGTCAGATCGAAGTCGACCATAGTATCGGGGAGTCGCAAATACTCGCTGAGCGTCATCCCGACAGGCGCATCTTCCGGCAGCCCGATAATACCGTCGTGGTCGTCGCCGAGACCAAGCTCATCGGCGGCACAGAGCATGCCGTTCGAGACGACACCACGAATCTTCGATTTCTTGAGCTTAACGCCGTTCGGTAACTTCACGCCGGGCGTTGCCAGCGGGCTTTTCATACCTTTGACGACATTCGGTGCCCCGCAGACAACCTCGACGGGTTCTCCGCCCGCCGATACCTGGCAGACGCTGAGCCTGTCGGCGTCGGGGTGCTTCGCCACATCGACGACCTGTGCGATCACCACGCCATCGAGCCCCTCGCCTTCCCTGTCGATACTGTCGACTTCGTGGCCCGCCATCGTGAGGCGATGCGCAAGCGCCTCGATATCGATTTCGGGATCGACCCATTCACGTAACCAGGATTCTGCAATCTTCATCGCCGTTACCTGAACTGCCGCAGGAAGCGCAGATCGTTCTCGAAGAACGTGCGCAGGTCAGTGACGCCGTAACGCAACATCGCCAGGCGCTCGACGCCCATGCCGAATGCGTAGCCGGTGAATTCTTCGGGGTCGACGCCCGCGGCCTCGAGCACATTCGGGTGCACCATGCCGCAGCCGAGAATCTCCAGCCACTTGCCTTTCTCCCACAACAAATCGACCTCTGCCGAAGGTTCGGTGAACGGAAAATAAGACGCACGAAAACGCAATTCCGCCTTGCGCTCGAAAAAGCTCTCCACGAACTGGTGCAGTACGGCCTTCAGATTCGCCAGGCTGATGCCGCGGTCGACGACGAGGCCTTCTACCTGGTGAAACATGGGCGTGTGCGTCTGATCCGAATCGCAGCGATACACGCGGCCCGGCGCGATGATGCGAATGGGCGCACCCTCCTCGACCATCGACCGAATTTGCACCGGAGAAGTGTGCGTGCGCAGCAGATTGCCGCCCGGGAAAAAGAAGGTATCGTGCAGCGCACGCGCCGGATGATTCTCGGGAAAATTCAGCGCCGTGAAATTGTGGAAATCGTCCTCGATCTCGGGGCCGGAACGAACCCCGAATCCCGCATTCTGAAAGATGCGCTCTACACGCGCCATCGCCCGGGAAACCGGATGCCGTCCTCCGATAGACCGACCACGTCCAGGCAAGGTCACGTCGACTTTGTCCGCCGCCAGCTTCTCCTCAAGGACGGCCGCGTTCAGTGCGTCGCGTTTCGCGTTCAGGCGCGACTGGACGTCCTGCTTGGCGCGATTGATCTCCTGACCGGCAGCCGGGCGCTCTTCAGGCGGCAACTCGCTGAGAGCCTTGAGCCTGGACGTGAGTTCGCCTTTCTTGCCGAGATATGCGACCCGGACTGCGTCGAGCGCAACGAGGTCTGTTGCCGCGTCGATTTCCGACGCGGCGGCTTGGATCAAGTCGCTCAGGGAGCGCAATACGTTAACCGCTTTGTGCGAGACCGGCCTTGGCCTGCTCGGCGATGGCGCCGAAGGCTTCGGGATCGTGGACGGCGATGTCCGCGAGTACCTTGCGGTCGATCTCGATCTCGGCCTTGTTGAGGCCGTTGATCAGGCGGCTGTACGACAGGCCGTGCAGACGCGCCGCCGCATTGATGCGCGTAATCCACAGGGCGCGAAACTGGCGCTTGCGCTGGCGCCGATCGCGATAGGCATACTGGCCGGCCTTGATGACGGCCTGCTTGGCGGTCTTGTACAGCTTGCTGCGGGCACCGTAATAACCCTTGGCCTTCTTGAGAACTTTCTTGTGGCGCGCCTTGGCGACGACGCCGCGTTTTACTCTTGCCATTTCTCAATCTCCTCCTAGCTGTACGGTAACAAGCGGCGCACGCTTTTCTTGTCGGCGTCGGCAATCTGCTCGGTCATGCCAAGCTGACGCTTACGCTTCGACTTTTTCTTGGTGAGGATGTGATTGAGGTGGGACTGGCGTCGCTTGAAGCCGCCCTTACCCGTGCGCCGGAAGCGCTTGGCCGCGCCCCGGTTGGTTTTCATTTTCGACATTGTCTTCTCCACTTTTCAGGCCATGCTACGTACCGGGCGACCGGCCGACACAGGCGGGATCCAGGTCTCCTGCAGCTGTCGATTTCTGCAGGCGACGATTTGCTAATGTTTTTTCGGTGCCAATACCATGATCATTTGCCGCCCTTCCATTTGCGGCATCTGCTCAACCGTACCGTACTCGTCCAGGTCCTCCCGGACCCTGGCCAGCAGCTGGGCACCCAGTTCCTGGTGCGCCATCTCCCGACCTCTGAATCTCAAGGTGACTTTTGTCTTGTCACCGTTCTCCAGGAACTGCACAAGCTTTCGCAGCTTGATCTGGTAGTCGCCTTCGTCCGTTCCCGGACGAAACTTGATTTCCTTGACGTGGACCTGCTTTTGCTTGCGCCTGGCAGACTGGGCTTTCTTGTTCTGCTCGAACAAGTACTTGCCGAAGTCCATGATGCGACAAACCGGCGGTTCTGCCGTCGGTGCCACCTCGACGAGGTCCAGACCAACGTCTCTGGCCAGGTCGATCGCATCGACCAGCGGCATAACTCCAGCTTGCTCGCCTTCTGCGTCGATAACCCGAACTTCGGCGGCCTCTATTTCGTCGTTACGCCGTACGCGCTTTGTGACTGCGATTCCAGCATCCTCCAGTATTCAACAAGCCCGCGCCACGCCAGAACGCACATGAGCGCAAGCGCTGATGCGGGAACGCGATTCTATATAGCTGCATGGCAAGAAACAACCGTGGAAACGGCTGTTTTTCTACAAAAATCAGGCATTTTGTTGCCCACCGGCAACGTCGGGCCCGAATCGGGGCTGGTGGGCGATGCGGGTTTCGAACCTGCGACCTCCACGATGTCAACGTGGCGCTCTACCCCTGAGCTAATCGCCCTGTGATGCCCCAATGCCTTCGTTCGGCTGCCCCTGAGCTAATCGCCCTGTGATGCCGCAATGCCTTCGTTCGGCTGCCCCCGGGCTAATCGCCCCCTGTCCGGCCTCCCGAAGGGCGGCTTACGATACTCAAGCCTCAGTCCGCACGCAAGAGCATCAACCTGCTTTTTTGTCAGGGAATCCCAGCCCTTCTTCGCGGATCCTCTGAATTTCGTCTCGCAGCCTCGCTGCTTCCTCGAATTCGAGATCCCGGGCATGTTTGAGCATTTGTTTTTCGAGCTTTGCGGCCCGCTTCACGAGCTGCTCCGGCGTCATCGTATCGTAGCGAGCGGCGTCTTCCGCCACCTTCCGGCGGCGCTTGCCGGGCGCGGGATAGGCCGCCTCCATGATGTCCGCCACCTGCTTGACGATCGTCGCCGGCGTGATGCCGTGTTCCTCGTTGAAAGCGAGCTGTTTTAGCCGGCGCCTCTCTGTCTCGCCGATGGCGCGTTTCATGGATCCGGTAACCGCGTCCGCATACAGGATCGCGGTACCGTGGACGTTCCGCGCTGCCCGGCCGATGGTCTGTATGAGCGACCGTTCGGACCGTAAAAAGCCTTCCTTGTCCGCGTCCAGGATCGCGACGAGCGAGACTTCGGGCATATCGAGGCCCTCTCGCAGGAGATTGATGCCCACGAGCACATCGAACGCGCCGAGCCGCAGATCTCGAATGATCTCGGTGCGTTCCACCGTGCCGATATCGGAATGCAGGTAGCGGACCCGTATCTTGTGTTCGCCGAGGTAATCGGTCAGGTCTTCGGCCATGCGTTTGGTCAGCGTGGTCACGAGTACGCGCTCATCAACGGCCACCCGGCGCGTTATCTCGGACAGCAGATCATCCACCTGGGTTTTCGCAGGACGGATCTCGACCATGGGATCAATGAGTCCGGTTGGCCGCACCAGTTGTTCGACCGTGTTGTCGGTATGCTCGACCTCATAAGCGCCCGGCGTCGCCGACACATAGATCGTCTGCGGAGCAAGCGCCTCGAACTCGTCGAAACGCAGCGGCCGGTTATCCAGCGCCGACGGAAGACGAAACCCGTATTCGACCAGGGTTTCCTTTCGTGACCGGTCACCGCGATACATCGCCCCGAGCTGCGGAACCGTGACGTGGCTTTCATCGATGATCAGCAATGCGTTGTCCGGCAGGTAATCGAACAGGCAGGGCGGCGGCTCGCCCGCGGCGCGTCCCGACAGGTAGCGCGAGTAATTCTCGATCCCGGCACAGTAACCGAGCTCCTTTATCATCTCTAAATCAAATAAAGTTCGTTGTTCAAGTCTTTGAGCTTCAAGGAGTTTATCGTTGTTTCTAAGCGCCTCCAGTCGGTTCCCCAACTCCACCTTGATCTCGTCGCAGGCCGCCAGCAAGGTTTCTCGCGGGGTCACGTAGTGGGTCTTGGGGAATATTGTCAGTCGCGGCACCCTGCCCGTTACCTCACCGGTCAGCGGATCGAAGTACGAGAGGGTTTCGATCTCGTCGTCAAACAGCTCGATTCGGACGGCGTCGCGATCCGACTCGGCGGGGAAGATATCGATGACGTCGCCACGTACCCGGTATGTGCCCTGGGACAGGTCGAGTTCGTTCCGCGTGTATTGCAGCTCGGCGAGGCGCCGCAAAATAGTTCGTTGGTCGATCCGGTCGCCTCTGACGAGGTGCAGCACCATACTGAAGTAAGCTTCCGGGTCACCGAGACCGTAGATTGACGACACGGTCGCAACGATGATGGCATCGGGTCGTTCGAGCAGCGCCTTCGTCGCGGACAGGCGCATCTGCTCGATGTGCTGATTGATCGAGGCGTCTTTTTCTATGTATGTGTCCGAACTCGGTACATAGGCTTCGGGCTGGTAGTAGTCGTAATAAGAGACGAAGTACTCGACCGCGTTTCGTGGGAAGAACTCGCGCATTTCGCCGTAAAGTTGAGCTGCAAGGGTCTTGTTTGGCGCCAGGATGATCGCGGGCCGCTGCACTTTGTCGATGACGCTGGCCATCGTGAAGGTCTTCCCCGAGCCGGTGACTCCCAGAAGGGTCTGACGCGCAAGGCCGTCGTTGAGCCCCTCCACAAGGCCCGTGATGGCCGGCCCCTGATCGCCCGCAGGTGCGAAACTCGAGACGAGCGTAAGGCGGTCTTTTTCCCTCGCAGCGGCTCTGTTGGGCAGCTTTGTAGTTTCACGTACCATGTCGGGAATTGCTCGGAGGCAAACGCTTGAGTGTATCAGTTTCGAAACGCATGGCGCGTATCCGGCCCTCCCCGACAGGGATCATCGTCGCACTGGCTGCCGAGCTCAGAGCCGCAGGCCATGACGTCATCAGCATGGGCGCCGGCGAACCCGATTTCGACACGCCACAATTCATTAAAGATGCCGCGATCGCGGCAATCGGTGCTGGCGAGACCAAATACACGCCGGTCGACGGCACGACGGCGCTCAAGGACGCTATTCGTGACAAATTCTCCCGCGATAACGGCCTCGAGTATTCGCGGGAGCAGGTTCTCGTGTCATGCGGCGGCAAGCAATCGCTGTTCAACCTGTGCATCGCCCTGCTTGGACCCGGCGACGAAGCCATTATTCCGGCGCCTTACTGGGTCTCCTACCCGGACATGGTGCTGCTGGCCGGAGCTGAACCCGTCATCGTCGATACGGGCATCGAGCAGGACTTCAAGATCATGCCGTCGCAGTTGCAGGAAGCCATAACGGAGCGTACGCGCCTGCTGTTCCTGAACAGTCCATCGAACCCGACGGGGGCGAGTTACTCTCGCACCGAGCTGGCAGCTCTCGGCGAGGTTCTTTCCGACCATTCGCAGGTGGTCATCGCCTCCGATGACATCTACGAGCCCGTGCACTGGGCAAAGGAGCCGTTCACGAGTTTCGCAACGGCTTGCCCGAGCCTCTTCGACCGCACGGTAACGGTCAATGGCGTTTCGAAGTCCTATGCCATGACCGGCTGGCGCATCGGCTACGCCGCTGGCCCCGCAGAGCTCATCAGGGCCATGAAGACGGTCCAGAGCCAGAGCACGACCAACCCCTGCAGTGTCTCCCAGGCGGCTGCACAGGCCGCTCTGGAGGGTGACCAGACCTGTGTCGCGGAGATGGCCGCGGCCTACAGGCAGCGTCATGATTTCCTGGTCCCGGCGCTCAATGACATCGACGGGTTCGAGTGCCGTCCGGGCGAAGGCGCCTTTTACGCCTTTCCCAGAATTACGGGCGCTATCGAGAAGCTCGGCCTGGAAGATGACACGGCGTTCTGTCAGTACCTGATCAAAGAAGCCAACATCGCCCTCGTGCCAGGCTCGGCGTTTGGCGCCCCGGGATATGTTCGATTCTCTTTCGCCTGTGCCATGGATGATCTGCAGGAGGCCGTCAGGCGCATTAAACGCGCGCTGTCTGCTTGACTTCAGAGGGGTGCTGGACCAGAATCGCGGCCCGCAACATTCCCCGGTAGCTCAGTTGGTAGAGCGGTTGACTGTTAATCAATTGGTCGCTGGTTCGAGTCCGGCCCGGGGAGCCAGACACTGTAAAAGCCCTCCTGGCGAGGGCTTTTTTTTGCGTTGCAGACGGTGGCGCCGGAAACCTCGCCTACCGGGTTGCGGAAATGTCGATAATCGTCAGCCACAAAAACCGGACAAACTCGACAAACGCTTTTTCTGACGCGCGCTCGTTGTCACTGTGTGGGCCATTGCCGCTGTTGAGTTCCTCCCGGCTCCGGATCGGACCGATGCCGTAGGCCGGAACGCCCTTGGCACGCACCTGCGACATGTCCGTCGCACCAGTCGACATTGTCGGCAAGACCGTCGCTTCGGGATAAACGATGGCCGCTATGCGTTCCAGCGTTTCAAACATTTCATTGTCGATACCGGACGGCGGCGCCGCAGGCCGATAAATTTTCTCCGGCACGATTTCTACACGCGGATCGTCGATAACGGCAGCGAGCTGCTCATAAAAGCCTTCGACGTCTTCATCGGGCAACATACGAATATCCAGGATCGCTCTTCCTTCCGACGGAATCACATTGCGGCGAAAGCCGGCGTCCAGCACCGTCGGCACGATTGACGTGCGCAGGATCGAGTAGTGGTACGGGAAGTTTTCGAGAAAGTCCTGCTGTATCGCCTCGCTCTCTTCGGGGTTGTTCACGTTTCGGTATTGGCGCGCATCCTCGGGTTCGGATATCTCCGCGAGCCTCTGGAAGTAGGCTTTCGTCGTGTCATTCAGCCGCATCTCTGTCTTCCAGGCGTCTGCCCTTGCAACGGCGCGCGCAAGGATCGCCACGGCATTGTCGATGCGGGGCACAGATCCGTGACCGGCGGTACCGCGTGCAACCAGCGTCGCACGCCTCGGCATCTTCTCGGTTGTCTGCACGCCGACCACGTGAGCGTGCCCGTCCTCCTCGATACCGCCGCCGCCTTCGGCCAGCGCAAATTCGGCCGCGATAGTGTCCCAATGGTGCTCGACCATATAGTTGATACCGACTTCCGGCGTACCCTCTTCCCCGGCTTCGGCCAGAAAGATAATGTCGCGGTCGAGTGCAATGTCATGGCGCTTCAGTAACGTCAAAACCATCATGCCGGCGGCTACCGAGTCCTTGTCGTCCAGGGAGCCGCGGCCGTACAACCATCCGTCTTCGCGCTCGCCGCCGAAAGGATCCTTTTCCCATTTGTCCGCCTGGACACCCACGACATCCGTGTGGCCCATGATCAGTATCGGCCGCTTGGATCCATTGCCCTTGATCCGCGCGACGAGATTGGCGCGCGCAGGATCACTCCAGTACATCTCGGAATCGATACCCTCATACGCGAGGGCCTCTTTGATGTACTCGGCAACCGCCGTTTCATTGCCGGGTGGATTGGTCGAGTCGATTCGAACCAGTGCGCTGAGGTGCCGCAGCGACTCTTCGCCCACGGATTCCCAATCGATAAGAAATCGTTCCTGCGCGAAGGTCGGCGCTGCCAGCAGCAACAGCCAGGATAACTGGAGTCGGCACATCGTAAAGATCATCCAATTGAAATCAGATTATTCCCCTTATACCTGATCCTGAGATCGAGTGACTCGTACTGCGTGGAATCGCAGGATCCGGGGCGCTATTCGTCGAGCAGTTCACGCAGGTGCTGCCGAAACGCAGCGCCTGTATCAGGATGATTCAATCCATAGGCAACCGTGGCCTCCAGGTAGCCAAGCTTGCTGCCGCAATCGAATCGCCGACCTTCGAACGAGTATGCATAGACAGCGGACTCATCGAGTAAATCCGCAATACCGTCGGTCAGCTGAATCTCTCCGCCGGCGCCTCGACCGGTCTTTTCGAGTTTATCGAAGATCCCGGGTGCCAGAAGATAGCGCCCCACCACCGCCAGGTTCGACGGCGCATCCTCCGGCGCCGGCTTTTCCACGATCTGTGTGATCCTCTGGGATTCGTCGACAGCGACGATGCCGTAACTCGACGTGTTTTCGGCCGGTATCGTCTCCACGGCTACGACACTGCCGCCATGCTTCGCCTGTTCCGCGGCCATTTGTGTCAGGCACGGCGTCTCGCTCGCAATCAAGTCATCGGCTAGATGTACAAAGAATGGCTCGTCACCGACCGCGGGGCGCGCGCACAAAACAGCGTGGCCCAGCCCCAGGGGCTCGCCCTGCCGAATGTAAATGCAGGTAACTCCATCAGGAACGATGCTGCGAATCGACTGCAGTAATTCATCCTTACCCGATTCCGTCAGAGCTTGTTCGAGTTCCGGGTCACTGTCGAAGTGGTCCTCAATGGCCCGCTTCGAACTGCCGGTGATAAACACCAGCTTCGTCGCCCCGGCATCGAGCGCTTCTTCCACCGCGTACTGGATCAGCGGCTTGTCGACGATCGGCAGCATTTCCTTGGGGCTCGCCTTGGTCGCAGGCAGGAAACGCGTTCCTCGCCCGGCAACCGGGAAGACGGCGGCTCGAATCGGCTTTGGCAAGATATCACTCCGATGCTCAACTCGGAATGCATGATAGCCAATTCGAGCGGACAGCGTTGTGACGGCTGTCGCCCGAACTGACGTGACGGCCTACTTTTTGGCGGCGTCCCTGACGAGGATGTAGGTTCGGTTGATCTCGACCGTGCGCTCGCCGATGCCCTTGACCAGCGACAGGTCGTCCGGGTTCTTGAACGGGCCGTGTTTCTTACGGTACTCGACGATCGCCCTGGCTTTGGCCAGGCCAATACCCTTCAATTCGGCCGAGATGGTCTCCGCACTGGCCGTATTGATATTCACGGGACCCGCCCATGCGATCAGCGGCAGGCATGCAACCAGGGCTATTGTTCCGCGCAGCAATCCATTCATGACAAGCTCCTTTCATCATTGGCAAGACAAGGAGCATAGTTTGAGAGACCGCCGGGTACGGCCTGGAAAACAGGGCAAATTATCGAGTAATGCTGTGCTGAAGCACGGTGTCGAACTGCACTCTCGAAGCAGGACGCTGCGTCTCCCAGTTACGACAACTCGGGCACTGCCACAGCAAGCGCTGGCTCGAAAAACCACATTCCTGGCATTGATAACGCGGCGTGGCGCTCGCCAGTTTGGACAGTGCCCCACGGACCTTCGCCAGCGCTTCCTCGCGATCATGGTCCTTGCCATTGGTGAACGCCTGGACGTCGACGAACTCCGACAAGGTCGGTTCCTCGAGCATGTACTGTTCCACACACCGATCGATAACCGGACTACCGCCGAGATTGTTGACGATGGCCGTATAAGCCACCAGAGGAGACATATCGGGATGTTTGTCCAGCATGCTTTGCAGCACGCTATCCAGTCCTTCCATCGAGCCCTCGCTCGTGTACGTGGCAACGATTTCCGGCAGCGCCTCTGCGATCAGGTAAGTGTGTTCGTCGATAATGCGGTTATAGAGCCGTAATGCCGTCTTGTGGTCATCCGTTGCGCGCGCTATATGCGCCCGGGTCAAAGCCCCGCGCATCGTCCTGGGTCGTCCCGCCTGCGCCTTTTTCACATACTGCCGTGCTGCGGAGTAATCGCCATTCGCAGCCGCGGCCTCGCTGAGTTCGCAGTAATAATGAGCAATTTGCAGAGCCAGCGAGCGCCCCCCCAGGGTCTCCAGCCGCTGGCCGGCATCAATGGCTCTCTGCCACTCCTTTTCCTGTTCATAAATACCGCAGAGATGCTCGAGTGCCTGCACCTGGTAACGCGACCCCTGCGCAAGTCGAACGAACAACTTCTCCGCGCGATCGAGCAGGCCCGCGCCCAGGTAATCCTTCGCCAGAGAGAAAAGCGCCTGGTCACGCTGTTCCGCCGCGATGTCCGGCCGTGCAATGATGTTCTGGTGGATACGAATGGCGCGGTCCACCTCGCCGCGCCGTCGAAACAGGTTGCCCAGCGCGAAGTGAGTCTCGATTGTCTTGTCATCGACGCGCACCATCTCGAGGAAATGCTCGAGAGCCTGGTCGGTCTGTTCGTTCAACAGGAAATTCAGGCCCTTGAGATAGTCGACATTCAGTGGCGGCGCGGCGTCTTCCTCGTCGCGCTCTCCAAAGCGGCCCAGCGCCCAGCCGGCTGCCGCCAGCAACAGGAATAATCCGGCTAGCAGAAAAGTTGATTCAGTCGGCATCGGACAACGGCAGATTGCGCAGGCTGCTGACTTCCGACTCGGACATGCGCAGCGAGCGTTTCAGGGTTCGTCGTTCGTTGATCATGCGGAACACGAACGCAGTCATACACAGCATGCCGACTATCATGCCGAGAACGAATGTGGCCACCAGTGTCATCGATATCGGGTAACTACGTTTGACAAAACCAAGATCAAGCTCTATCTGCCCCGTGTTCAGCGCCGTGAACGTGAACATCGCGGCAAACAGAATCACAATGAGAACAATCAGGCCAGCACGCTTGAGCATGTGCTTACTCCGGCACAAGGGAAACCCGCGGCCGAAGCCGCTTCCAGATAAGGAATTATATTAGTTTTTGATCGGAAAATGCCGCGAGGCGTTAACGCGCTCGCGCAGATCCTTGCCGGGTTTGAAATGAGGTACATATTTACCGGACAGCGCGACCGCCTCGCCCGTCTTGGGATTGCGCCCGATCCGCGGCGGGCGGAAGTGCAGCGAGAAGCTGCCAAAGCCGCGAATTTCGATTCGCTGGCCCTTGGCCAAAGAATCGCTCATGAGATCCAGAAGATGCTTCACTGCGAGTTCCACATCCTTTGCGGGAAGGTGCTTCTGCTTGCGGGCGATAACTTCAATGAGTTCTGATTTGGTCATCTTTCGCTTCTTCTGATTTTATGTGGCGCGTAACCCACGGATAATACTAACAATATAGCCCAGACCATGCGGTCTGGGCTACTGTTTTTACGTATTATTTGTCCTTACCGGACATTTTCTCCTTGAGCAGCTCGCCCAGGGTAGTGCCGACGGGGGCCGCACCGGCATCGGATTTGTAGCTGCTGATGGCCTCTTGCTCGTCGTGGACCTCCTTCGCCTTGATAGACAGGGCCACCGAACGATTCTTACGATCGACGTTGGTGAACTTGGCTTCGATCTCCTCACCGACCTTGATCATCGTGCGTGCGTCCTCGATACGACCGCGCGCCATCTCGGATGAACGCAGGGAGCCGATGACGCCGTCACCGAGATCGACAAGCGCACCGCGCGCGTCAACTTCCGTGACCGTGCCCTTCACGATCGAGTTCTTCGGATGCTCAGCAAGCCACGCCGAGAACGGATCCTTCTCCATCTGCTTGATGCCCAGCGAGATACGCTCACGCTCGGCGTCGATGGCCAGCACGGCCGCCTCGATCTCCTGGCCCTTCTTGTAATTGCGCACCGCCTCCTCGCCCGGCAGATCCCAGGAAATATCGGAGAGATGGACCAGTCCGTCGATGCCGCCGTCGAGACCGATAAAGATGCCGAAATCGGTTATGGACTTGATCTGGCCGGAAACCTTGTCGTTGCGATTAAAGGTTGCGGCAAATTCTGCCCACGGGTTCGCCTTGCACTGTTTGATACCCAGCGAGATACGACGACGTTCCTCGTCGATCTCGATGACCATGACTTCGACTTCCTCGCCGACCGACACGACGCGCGACGGATTGACGTTCTTGTTCGTCCAATCCATCTCCGAGACGTGCACCAGGCCCTCGACACCGTCCTCGATCTCGACGAAGCAGCCGTAGTCGGCGATGTTCGTGACCTTGCCGAACAGGCGCGTCTGCGGCGGATAGCGGCGCGCGAGATCCTTCCACGGATCGTCACCCAGCTGCTTCATGCCCAGCGAGACACGCTGGCGCTCGCGATCGAACTTGAGAATCTTGACGTCGATTTCCTGGCCCACGTCGACGACCTCGGAAGGATGCTTGACGCGCTTCCAGGCCATGTCCGTGATATGCAGCAGCCCGTCGATGCCGCCGAGATCCACGAACGCACCGTAGTCGGTCAGGTTCTTGACGATACCCTTGACCGTATTGCCTTCCTGCAGATCCTCGAGCAGCGCCTCGCGCTCGGCCGAGTACTCCTGCTCGACGACCGCGCGGCGAGAAACAACGACATTATTTCGCCGCTGATCCAGTTTGATTACCTTGAATTCGAGGCTCTTGCCTTCGAGATAACCTGGGTCGCGGACCGGGCGAACGTCGACCAGCGAACCCGGCAGGAATGCCCGGACGTTGTCGATTTCGACCGTGAATCCACCCTTGACGCGGCCATTGATAATACCTTCGACAACCTGGCCTTCCTCGAAAGCCTTCTCGAGTTCGGTCCAGGTGCGTGCGCGGATCGCTTTTTCCCGCGACAGGCGCGTTTCGCCGAAGCCGTCTTCAACGGCATCCAGCGCGACCTCGACCTCATCGCCGACGGAGATTCCGCCGTCCGACTGGTCGGCCCTGAATTGTTCGATGGGGATAACGGCCTCGGACTTGAGGCCTGCGCTGACGATGACGACATCGTCGTTTACCGCAACAACGGTACCCTTGATGATGGAACCGGGCTTTATTTGTTGACTGGCAAAACTTTCTTCAAATAACTCAGCAAAACTTTCAGACATTGTGATTAAACCAAGAGAGACCAGGCTCTCACCCAATCGTCAGGCCACTTCCTGTGGCAGACGGCTATGACAAAAAATGAACCGGAAATCCTGTCCGGTCCCTACCTTATAAACCTTCAGGGGAAACTAGAGTTCTGAGGCCCAATCCAGAACCGTAGTCGTGATGTCCTCGATCGATATGCCGGTCGAGTCCAGAATCCTGGCATCCTCGGCCGGCTTCAGCGGGGCTACCGATCGCTCGGAATCCCGCCTGTCGCGCTCCTCTATGTCCCGCGAAAGGGCCGCGAGACTAACATCAATACCCTTGTCCTTCAACTGCTTATGGCGCCTTTTGGCGCGCTCTTCGGCGCTGGCGGTCAGGAACACCTTCAGGGCTGCGTCATCGAAGACCTGGGTGCCCATGTCGCGGCCATCGGCGACCAGTCCGGGAGCCTTCAGGAAGCTCCTCTGGAGGCCAAATAATGCATCCCTCACAGGCTGGTGGGCCGCCACGCGCGAGGCCCCGGCCCCGCACTCCTCGTTCCGGATTGCAGCCGTGACATCCTGCCCGTCGAGCCAGATGCGCTCCTCGCCATCCTCGTCACTGCCAAAACGCGCATCGAGGCGATTGGCCAGCGCCACGAGATTGTCTGTATCGTCCAGGTCGACGCCTCTTCGCAGGGCCGCCAGTGCCACGAGTCGATAGAGCGCACCGCTGTCCAGCAAGTGCCAGCCAAGTGCGCGCGCCACTCCGCGAGCGATCGTGCCTTTGCCGGACCCTACCGGGCCGTCAATGGTAATGACGGGTACACCTGCTGCCTCGATATTCACCCCCAGTGACCGCATGCCAGTAACGAATCCCGGGAACGAAGTATCGACGGCATCGACGTCCTGCACGGTGACCGGACCTTCGGCTGCTGCCGCCGCAACTGCAAACGCCATCGCAATGCGATGATCACCGTGGCTCCCGACCGACCCGCCGGTCAGTCTGCCGCCATGCACCACCGCGCCGTCCTCGGATTCCTCGACAAAGATTCCGAGTGCCCGCAAGCCCTCCGCCATTGCCGCAATCCGATCACTTTCCTTCACCCGAAGCTCGCCGATGCCGGTAAACGTCGTTTTGCCGCGCGCGAACGCCGCAGCCACGAACAACACCGGGAATTCGTCGATCGCAAGCGAAACAAGGCCTGGATCAACGGGCCTGCCCTGCAGTTGGGACGACCGGACGCGAATATCCGCGACCGGTTCCTGACCCAGCAGGCGCGGGTTTTCGAAGCTGATATCGGCACCCATGTCCTGCAGGATGTCGATGACGCCGGTCCGCGTCGGATTTACACCCACATTCTCGATCAGTACGTCGGCATCGTCGGCGATCAGTGCCGCGAGTATCACGAATGCCGCAGACGACAGGTCGGCAGGAACCTGGATTGCGCAGCCCTTGGGCTGCTGGCCACTTTGCAGGCTGATACGCCCGTTCCGCGTTTCAATTTCCACGCCCATCGCCGCGAGCATGCGTTCGGTATGGTCGCGCGTAACCGCCGGTTCACTGACACTGGTTGAACCGTCCGCATACAGGCCCGCCAGCAATATGGCGGATTTCACCTGCGCACTCGCCACCGGCATGTCGTAGTCGATGGCTTTCAAATCCGCCGATCCATGGACGTCCAGCGGCGGCCGGCCATCGTCACTGCCTATCCGGGCGCCCATCTGCTCGAGCGGCGCTATGACTCTCGCCATGGGCCTGGCTGACAGCGATTCATCCCCTGTCAGAACGCAATTAAACGACTGTCCGCAGAGCAGTCCGGCCATCAGGCGCATTGCCGTGCCGGAATTGCCGAGATCCAGCGCCTGTCGCGGCGCCCGCAATCCGCGCAGACCGACACCGTGCACAATCACTTCGGTGGAAGACCGTTGCTCGATGTGCACGCCCATCGCGGCCATTGCCGCCAGCGTGGCCAGGCAGTCCTCGCCGGCGAGGAATCCGCTGATCTCGGTAACCCCCTCCGCGATACTGCCGAGCATCAGGGCGCGGTGCGAGACCGACTTGTCTCCGGGAACGGTAATGGTTGCAGCAGTGACGCTGGAGGGTGTGACGAAAAAGTCCATGGCGGCGCCCGTCGTCCCAGGCGTCAGCCGATAGCCTTGGGATAGGCGCCGAGAACCCGGAACAGCGAGCTCTCCTTTTCCATCTCGGCAAGCGCATCCGACACCGGTGAATCTTCTGCGTGTCCCTCTACGTCGATGAAGAAAACGTAATCCCAGTTTTTGCGGCGAGACGGCCGGGATTCGATAAACGTCATGACGACGCCGTGATCTGCCAACGGCTGCAGCAAGTGATGCAATACGCCTGCACCTGCTGCCGTTCCGCTTGTGGAGACCAGGATCGTCGTCTTGTCCTCGCCGGTCGGCGCAAGCAATTCCCGTCCGACTACGAGAAACCGCGTCGAGTTGTCCGAGCGGTCCTCGATACTGTTGACCAGGATCTTCAGGTCATACACATCAGCCGCCACATCGGGGCCTATCGCGGCGGTGCCGTTTTCGTCCCGCGCACGACGAGCTCCCGCTGCATTGCTCGACATGCCTATGAGTTCGACATGTGGCAGATATTCCCGCAACCAGCCGCGGCACTGGGCGAGAGACTGCTCATGCGCACAGATGCGTTCAATATTCTCCAGCCCGGCCATCGAGCCGAGCAGGTGTTGTTCGATACGCAGCTCGATCTCGCCTGCGATCTTGAGCGGCGACGTCAGGAACATATCCAGCGTATTGTTGACCGAGCCTTCGGTTGAGTTTTCGATAGGAACAACGCCGAAATCGGCGGCCCCGCTTTCGACCTCCTGAAATACTTCGTCGATCGTGTGGAACGGAAGAGCCCGGACCGAATGACCGAATTGCTTGAAGACCGCGGTCTGGGTGAAGGTCCCCTCCGGGCCGAGGAAACCGATCTTCAGGGGTTCCTGCTGGGCCAGGCAGGCCGACATGATTTCGCGAAACAGCCGAAGCATTTCCTCGTCGCGCAATGGGCCCTCATTGCGTTCGAGAACACCGCGCAATACTTCCGCCTCGCGTTCGGGTCGGTAGTAGTCGACCGCCGCCGCCAGCTCGCCTTTGGCAACACCTACCTGTTGCGCAAAGCGCGCACGTTCGTTGATCAGTGCCTGGATCTGCTCGTCGACCTCGTTGATCCGCCGACGAATTTCTCCAAGATCAACGGTACCGGATTTGTCTTTCTTGCCCGCTGCCATAGGGCGATCAGGTTACAGGCTTGCCGAGATTTCGCAATGCCAGCACACCTTCGATCGAGCGCAATTCCGCCATCGTCGCATCCGTCACTTCATGATTTACGTCAACAATCGAGTACGCGAGGTCGCCAATCGATTTGTTCAGCAGGTCTTCGATATTGAGCCCGGCATTCGCGAGGCAGGTTGAAATCTGGCCCACCATGTTGGGCACGTTGGCGTTAGCGATCGTCACACGCCATGCGTCGAGGCGCGGCAGCCGGGCTTCGGGAAAATTCACCGAATAACGGATGTTGCCGTTCTCCAGGTAATCCTTGACGTTTTCGGCGACCATGATCGCGCAATTTTCCTCTGCCTCGGCCGTCGATGCGCCAAGATGCGGCAATGCGATTACCCCGGGATGGGCGATCAGCTCGGGTGTCGGGAAATCCGTTACGAAGGCATGCAATTTGCCGCCGTCCAGCGCGGTCATTACAGCGGCATCATCGACGACACCCGCACGGGAAAAATTAATCACGACTCCGCCCTGTTTCATCAACGCAATGCGGTCGCGATTAACAAGTTCCTTCGTTTCTTCCATTAGCGGCACGTGCACCGTGACGGCATCCGATTTCTGGAAGAGTTCGTCGAGAGTTTCGACATGCTCGACACCCGACGACAGTTGCCATGCGGACCTGACCGTAATCTTGGGATCGAAACCAACGACGTTCATGCCGAGTGCCAACGCAACGTTTGCCACCTCAACCCCGATAGCACCGAGCCCGACGACACCGAGCGTTTTGCCCGGCAGTTCGAAGCCGACGAATTGCTTCTTGCCCGCCTCCACGGACTCACTGAGTTCTTCTCCGGTCCCGGTCATCGCTCTGACGTGCTCGCGCGCGTCGCAAAGATTACGTGCCGCCATCAACAATCCCGCGATCACGAGTTCCTTGACGGCATTCGCGTTTGCTCCCGGTGCGTTGAATACCGGGATACCGCGCGCGCTCATCTTATCGATGGGAATGTTATTGACGCCGGCGCCGGCGCGGCCGACCGCCACCAGCGTTTCCGGAATCTCCATCGTGTGCATGTCGTGTGAACGCAAAATGATCGCGTCCGGATGACCGATCTCCGAGGCAACTTCGTAACGATCCCGCGGGAAGTGGCGCAGTCCCTCGACCGCGATATTGTTCAGCGTAAGTACCTTATACATCCGGTTACCCGTTCTTTCTTTCGAATTCGGCCATGAAATCGATCAGGGCATCCACTGCCTGTTCCGACACAGCGTTGTATATCGATGCACGCATGCCGCCGACGGACCGATGCCCTTTCAGATTCGCGAGCCCCGCCGCGCGCGATTCCTCCAGGAACTTCGCATCGAGGGATGGGTCCGCCAGGCTAAAGGGCACGTTCATCCTCGAGCGGCAATCCCGCTTTACCGGATTGCTGTATAAGCCGGACGCGTCTATCGCCGCATACAGCTTGTCCGACTTGCGCTGATTGACCTCTGCCATCGCTCCGAGGCCGCCGCTCTCGAGCAGATGCGCGAACACGAGATCAGCGACGTACCATGCAAACGTCGGCGGCGTATTCGTCATCGAGCCCGACTCCGCGTACGACCTCCACATCATAAGGTGCGGCAGATTGTCCCGCGACGGCTCGAGGAGGTCCTTGCGAACAATCACGAGCGTTATACCCGCCGGGCCAATGTTCTTTTGCGCACCCGCGTAGATAACCCCGTAACGGCTGACGTCGACGGGACGCGACAGAATCGTGCTCGACATGTCCGCAACGAGCGGCACGTCGGTCTCAGGCTCCTCGTGAAACTCGACACCCGCAATCGTTTCGTTGGAGGTGATGTGCAGGTATGCGGCATTGTCGCTGCGCCGCCAAGCGGCGGGGTCCGGGATAAAGGTGAAATTCCCGTCTGAAGCATCCGCCGCGACGTTGAGATTGCATTGCTTTGCCGCCTCAGCCGCTGCCTTCCTGCCCCAGCTGCCGGTGATGACGTAATCAGCGATGTCCCCTGGCGAGGCCAGATTCAGCGGCGCCATCGCCATTTGCATGGTCGCCCCGCCCTGTATCCACAGGACGCTGTAATCGTCCGAGATCGACAACAACTCCCGCAGGTTTGCCTCGCAGCGAGCCGCCAGCTCGAGGAATTCCTTGCCGCGATGACTGACTTCCATCACAGACATGCCGGTGCCCTGCCAGTCGGGGATATCGTTTCGGATGGTCTCGAGCACTTCGAGCGGCAGCGCTGCCGGACCGGCACTGAAATTATGGACGCGAGACATGTCGCTTCGATCCTTGCTTCGGTGGGGAACTACAGGCGCCGTATTGTTACGGACTGAGAACGCAAATGCGATAGTTACTTTTGCATATATTTTTCGGCATCAGCGACGGGGCGCCGGCGCTGCTGTCTGCTTCAGTCTTCTTCGATCGATTCGATACGCGCCAGGCCGACGAGACGCTGTTCTTCCTCTACCCGAATCAGCCTGACACCCTGCGTATTGCGGCCCTGCACGGAAATGTCGTCCACGGCGGTCCTGACCAGTGTCCCGCTGGAACTAATGAGCATGATTTCATCCTCATCTCGGACCTGCACGGCACCGACAGTCCGGCCATTGCGCTCGCTGGTCTGAATGGCGATCACGCCCTGGCCGCCACGGCCCTGGACCGGGAAGTCTTCGACCGCCGTCCGTTTGCCGTAGCCGTTTTCCGTCGCCGTCAGGATCAGTCCGTCGCTGACGATAGTGAGCGCGATGACCTCATGATCAGGCGGCAACTTGATGCCGCGGACGCCGGCAGCGCCCCGCCCCATGGGCCGGACATCGGACTCATTGAACCGAATGGCTTTCCCCGAACTCGCGACCAGCAGGATTTCCGCCGAACCGTCGGTAATGGCGACGTCGACGAGCTTGTCGCCTCGAAGGTCTATCGCAATGATGCCGTTCGAGCGTGGACGCGAGAACTGACTGAGCGGGGTTTTCTTGACCGTACCGCCGGATGTCGCCATGAAGACAAAGTGGTCCTCCGCGTAATCCTTGATGGGCAGCACTGCATTGATGCGCTCACCGTTCTCGAGTGGCAGCAGGTTGACGATCGGCTTGCCCCGGGAGCCCCGGCTGGCCTGCGGTACCTGGTAGACCTTGAGCCAGTAAAGTTTGCCTCGACTCGAAAAACACAAAATCGTGTCGTGGGTATTGGCGACGAACAGGTTGTCGATGAAATCTTCGTCCTTGACCTTGGCCGCCGACTTGCCCCGCCCGCCCCGTTTCTGTGCACTGTACACATCGATCGGTTGCGCCTTGGCGTAACCGCCGTGCGAGAGCGTTACCACCACGTCCTCACTCGGAATCAGGTCCTCGACACTAAGATCTGACTGGTCCTGCACGATCTCGGTACGGCGCTCGTCGCCGAACGCGTCGCGAACCTCTGCAAGCTCGTCACGGATCACCTGAAGCAGCTTGTCGGGGTCTGCGAGAATACTAGAAAACTGTTTAATTTTTCCTAATATCTCTTTGTATTCTTTGATAATTTTTTCTTGTTCAAGGCCCGTCAAACGGTGCAGTCTCAAATCGAGAATCGCCTGTGCCTGAACCGCTGAAAGCCGGTACTCGCCGTCAACGAGCCCAAAACCCTCTTCGAGGTCGTCAGGCCGCGTATCGGTCTTGCCCGCCTTCTTCAGCATCCCCGTGACCGAGCCTGGCGCCCAGGTACGGGCCATGAGGCCCTCCCTGGCTTCTGCCGGCGACGGCGATGCCTTGATCAACGCAATAACCTCGTCGATGTTTGCCAGGGCGACGGCCTGCCCTTCCAGGACGTGCGCACGATCACGGGCCTTTCTGAGATCGAAAATCGTCCGCCGCGTAACCACCTCGCGCCGGTGCGCGAGAAAGGCCTCGAGCACCTGCTTGAGGTTCATCAGCTTCGGCTGGCCTTCGTGCAGCGCCACCATGTTGATGCCGAATACGCTCTGCATCGGCGTCTGCTTGTACAGGTTGTTCAGCACGACGTCGCTGTTTTCGCCCTTGCGCAGCTCGATCACGATGCGCATGCCGTCCTTATCCGATTCGTCGCGCAGCTCGCTGATGCCCTCGATACGCTTGTCACGGACGAGTTCCGCGATTTTCTCGATCAGGCGTGCCTTGTTGACCTGGTAAGGCAACTCCGTGACGACGATGGCTTCGCGCCCCTGCTTGCCCATCGGCTCGATAGAGGCGCGCGCGCGGATATAGACTCGGCCCCGTCCGGAGCGATACGCGGCGTAGATACCGGCAGCGCCGTTGATGATGCCCGCTGTCGGGAAATCGGGCCCGGGAAGATACTCCATGAGCGCGGGAACATCGATCGATGAATCGTCGATAAGTGCAAGACATGCCGCAACGACCTCATTGAGGTTGTGCGGCGGAATATTGGTTGCCATACCCACGGCAATGCCGGAAGAGCCGTTGACCAGCAGGTTCGGAAGCCGGGTCGGCATGACCGAGGGCTCGCTTTCGGAACCGTCGTAATTTTCGACGAAATCGACCGTCTCCTTGTCGATATCCGCAAGCAATTCGTGCGCGATACGCGACATGCGAACTTCGGTGTAGCGCATTGCCGCGGGCGCATCGCCGTCAACGGACCCGAAGTTGCCCTGTCCGTCGACGAGCAGCGCTCGCATCGAGAACGGCTGCGCCATGCGAACGATCGTGTCATAAACGGCTGTATCGCCATGCGGATGGTACTTACCGATGACGTCACCGACCACGCGGGCCGATTTCTTGTAGGGCTTGTTGTAGTCGTTACCGAGCTCACGCATCGCGAAAAGTACGCGGCGATGGACCGGCTTGAGGCCGTCCCGGACATCGGGCAGGGCGCGGCCGACGATGACGCTCATCGCGTAATCCAGATAGGACTGCTGCATCTCCTCTTCGAGACTGACGGACAGCAGTTCCTGGGCGACTTCAGCCATAAATGCTCACAAACTCAGCATGATTCCGGTCGTAGAACGGAATCTGCAATCAACGAAAAACCGTGGGTACCGCGCAGAAAAACTTGTTGATCTTGCCTGACCCGATCAGGGTGATTTTGCCCCCCAAACAAGGCCTGAATTGTAGCATACGAGGCCTCATCACAGCAGTGTTTCAGGCGTTATACTGCCAGCCATGCAGCACTGGGATACGCTGATTTTCCCGGGCTGGTGTATCCCCGTGGAACCCACTGCAACGGCCCATGTACGACCCGGTGTCCCAACTCGTATACACTGCGCCAGCGTATCGGGGCACAGGAGCACGGAGCAACACTTTGAACACAGCTCGTCAAAATGTCGACGCGGCGGAGGTCGCAAAATTCGAAGCGCTGGCCTCGCGCTGGTGGGACCCTGAAGGTGAATTCCGGCCGCTGCACGAGATCAACCCTCTGCGTCTCGACTGGATACGGCGCTATGTCGATCTCGACGGCGCCAGCGTTCTGGATATTGGCTGCGGCGGCGGCATCCTGACCGAGGCGATGGCCGGCTGCGGCGCCAGCGTGACCGGGATCGATATGGCCGAAGCGCCACTCGAGGTGGCGAAGCTGCACCTTCATGAGTCCGGTGCCGAAGTGGAGTACCGGCGAGCGACCGCGGAAGAACTGGCCGCGGAGCAACCCGGCCAGTACGACATCGTGACCTGCCTGGAGATGCTCGAACACGTGCCCTCGCCTTCGCAGGTACTCGCATCGATCGCCACACTGGTTCGGCCCGGCGGACACGTCTTTGTCTCCACGATCAATCGCAACCCCAAGTCGTTTGTGTTCGCAATTGTCGGTGCCGAGTACATCTTGCGGCTGCTGCCCGCCGGTACCCACGAGTATCAGAAGTTCATTCGCCCCTCCGAACTCGAGGAATGGGCGCGCAAATCCGGCCTCGAACTGCGGGCGAGCATCGGCATGACATACAATCCGTTTACTACAACCTATTCGCTCGGACCCGACCTTAGCGTCAACTACCTGATGCACTTTCGCCGATGATGTCTTTGACAATACCCCCGGCCGTTCTCGAGATCGGCGCTCCAGCGGCCGCTGGTGGCCTGCTGCTGGGCATTCTGTTGACCTGGCTGGTCATGCGGCGCGGCCGCAGATCGCTCACGGAACGAATTCAAAGCCAGGAAGCCCTGCAGCGAGAGCGCGATATCGCCTTCGAAGCAGCAAACGCGCAGCTGACGAGGGCATTTTCAGAGCTGGCGAACCAGTCCCTGAAAGCCAATAGCGAGAGCTTCCTGCGCCTTGCAGAGCAAAACCTCGGCGCCCACCAGGAAAAGGCCAAGCGGGACCTCTCGGAGCGCGAAAAAGCGGTCGAGGCACTGGTAAAGCCGATTCGCGACGCGCTGGAGGCCTCGCACAAGCAGATTACGGAACTCGAGAAGGCGCGTTCGGAGGCGTACGGGGGCATCCGGATTCAGCTCGAAGCGATGCAGGAGAGCCAGAAGTCGCTTGCTCAGGAAACGCAGAATCTGGTCAAAGCGTTGCGCAGGCCCGAGGTTCGCGGTCGCTGGGGCGAGATGACCCTGCGCCGGCTCGTCGAACTTGCCGGCATGGTGGAGCATTGCGACTTCCAGGAGCAGGTGCACACAACGGGCGAAGGCCAGGTCATCCGCCCCGACATGATCGTGCGCATGCCCGACCAGCGTGAGCTCGTGGTCGACGTCAAGACGCCGCTGGACGCCTATCTCGAAGCCGTTGAGGCCGAAGACGATGCACAGCGAAAGCTCGGTCTCGAACGGCACGCAAAAAACGTGCGGGCCCACGTTCGCATGCTTGCGTCAAAAGCATACTGGGACCAGTTCGCCGAGAGCCCGGAGTTCGTCATTTTGTTTATTCCCGGCGACCAGTTTTTGAGTGCGGCACTGACTCAAGATCCGGACCTGATCGAATATGCCCTCTCACGGCAGATCATCCTGGCTACGCCAACGAGCTTCGTCGCCTTGTTGAAAGCCGTGGCCTACGGCTGGCGGCAACTGGCCCTCGCCGAGAATGCCCAGGAGATCCGTCAGCTGGCGGAAGAATTATATGGCCGCCTCGCAACCTTCGTCGGCCACATGAACAAGGTCGGCCGGCAACTGGCCAGTAGCGTCGAGAACTACAACAAGGCTGTTGGCTCATTGGAGCGCAGTGTGTTGCCTGGCGCGCGCAAGTTCGTCGATCTTGGCGTTCACGAGCGAAAAGCCATTGAGAAACTCGAAGCGCTCGAGCCGGTTCCGCGCACCATGATCGAGGGCAGCAGCGACGATGAGCGCGCTTCGTGACCGCATCATTCTGATCACGGGAGCGAGCGATGGCATAGGCCGGGCGCTCGCCCTCAAGGCCGCTGAGCTTGGGGCTCAGGTCATCCTGCACGGCCGCAACGTCCAGAAACTCGAGCGTGTCTACGATGAGATCGAGGCCATCGAGGGCGCGCCGCGCCCGTCGATTGCCGTTCTCGACCTCGCGACAGCGGACAGCGAAGCGTATCGCTCGCTCGCCGCCAGCCTGGAAGAGGAGTTCGGCCGGCTTGACGGCCTTGTGCACAACGCGAGCATGCTGGGCAACCGTTTTTCGATAGAACAGTACGATGCAGCTCAGTGGCAACTGGTTATGCACGTCAATGTCACGGCGGCATTCGCTCTGACGCAGGTTTGCCTTCCCCTGCTGCGCGAGTCGGATGACGCTTCGATTATCTTCACGAGTAGCGGTGTCGGCCGGGTGGGCCGTGCACACTGGGGCGCCTATGCAGTCTCGAAGTTCGCGACGGAGGGTCTGTCCCAGGTTCTGGCCGACGAAAACCGGCACAGCAATATCCGCGTGAACTGCATCAACCCGGGCGCGACGCGGACCGGCATGCGCCTCGAGGCCTATCCGGCGGAGGATCGCGGCAAGCTGAAGCGGCCCGAGGAAATCCTTGACGCCTACATCCATCTCCTCGGGCCCGATAGCCGGGGCGTCACGGGGCAGAGCCTCGACGCACAGAAATAATTTACTTTAATAAGTTATTATAATTATTTATTTTTATTATATTTTTTCTTTCTTCTTGGGCGCTTGAATTCCGCCGGCAATTGCAGTCCGGCCACCCCGTAAAGCAGGCGAACCTGTGCCGGTGACAGGGCTTCATACTCGCCGCGCCGCAGCTGCCGCGGCAAATCCACAGGTCCGTATGCCGTCCGAATCAGGCGGCTGACCTCGAAGCCAGCAGCGCTCCACAGGCGCCGAACCTCACGATTTCGACCTTCACGCAGCGTGACCTTGAACCAGCGATTGCTGCCATCTCCCCCGCTCGGCTCGATGGTGTCGAAGCGGGCAGGCCCATCGTCGAGTTCCACGCCGGACTTCAGCCGCGCCAGATCGCTGTTGCTCGGGTCACCGTGCACTCGAACCGCGTATCGGCGAACGATCTCCGACGATGGATGCATCAGCGCATTGGCAAGCGCCCCATCGGTCGTGAACAGCAAAAGCCCCGTGGTCGTCATATCGAGGCGCCCGACAGCAACCCAGCGGGCGCCTTTCAGGCGTGGCAACGCGTCGAAAACGCATTTGCGGCCCTCCGGGTCGGCGCGCGTCGTCACCTCGTCCCCCGGCTTGTTGTAGACAATGTACCGGTGCGGCTGCGGCGATTCGCGGATATGCAGTCGCTTGCCGTCGAGTGCCACGCGCTCACCGCCCTCCAGGGCATCGCCCAGCCGCGCCGTACGGCCATTGATCGTCAGCCGCCCTTCACGAATCCACTGTTCGACTTTGCGCCTCGAACCGATACCGGCTGCGGCAAGCACCTTTTGAACGCGATCACCCAATGAGGGCGGCCTCAGCCCCCGCTTTCGGCCGGGTCAGGCCACTCCGACACGACAAGCTCGTCTTCCCCGACATCGATTTCATGGGCTTCAGCGGCCGGTTCGGTTACGGGCGCCAGTTCCCCCGGTTCGTCTTCGATGCTCTCGTCGTCGTCATCGTCGGCGATCTCGGGATACAGGACCGGCAGATCGGTCGGCGCAGAGGGCGCCAGAGACATATCTTCCTCGACTTCAGGAAGATTCAGCTGGATGCGCAGGCTTTCCCAGTCGGACAGGTCCGCCAACGGCGGCAGGTCGTCAAGCTTCTTGAGTCCGAAATAGTCGAGAAAGGATTTTGTCGTACCGAACATCTCCGGCCGGCCGGGAACATCGCGATGGCCAACCACACGAATCCAGTCACGTTCAGCCAGCGTGCGAACGATGTTCGAGCTGACGGATACGCCGCGCACCTCTTCGATCTCGCCACGCGTGATCGGCTGCCGATAGGCAATAAGAGCGAGCGTTTCAAACAGCGCTCGCGAGTATCGCGGTGGGCGCTCTTCCCAGAGCTTTTGCAGCCGCTCAGCCATGCCGGACTTCACCTGAACGCGAAAACCCGAGGCCACCTCGGCGATCACGATGCCACGCGGCTCATATTCTTCATTCAATGTTGCGATTGCTTGCCGGATCTCTGCCTTTTCGGGCGCCATGCGGCCGTCAAACAGATTCTGCAGCTGATCGACACTCAGCGGTCGTCCGGCGGCGAGCAACGCAGCCTCGATGAAATGTTTGATCTCAACGGCGTCCATGTACGTTTATTTCCACTATTCCAATACTTGTTCTTCATCGGCAACGAGCCGGACCGATGATGCAGCCCGAACGTGCAACGGCGTGAACTCTTCAGCTTGCACGACCTCGACCAGGGTTTCACGCAGCAGTTCGAGGAGTGCGATGAACGTGACCGCAACGCCCATACGCCCCTCCTCAGGGTCGAACAGATCAGCGAATTGCGTAAACGAGTTCGCATTGATCCGCGTCAGAATCTCGGACATGCGCTGGCGAACCGACAACGGCTCACGCTGCAAGTGCAGGTTCGAGAACATCTCCGCGCGCTTCAGCACGTCATGAAATGCCAGGAGCAGCTCCTTGAGAGTCACATCCGGAAGTTGGGTCACGACCTTGCGTTCTGGCGCGTCGGCGGAAACAACGTGTGTATCCCTTTCGAGACGCGGCAGATCGGAGATATCCTGCGCAGCTTGCTTGAACCGCTCGTACTCCTGCAATCGCCGTACGAGCTCGGCGCGTGGATCCTCTTCCTCCTCATCCTCGGTTTGCGCCCGGGGCAGCAGCATGCGTGACTTGATCTCCGCGAGCATCGCCGCCATCAGCAGATACTCGCCGGCCAGTTCGAGCTGCAATTCCTTCATGAGCTCGATGTACTCAACGTACTGCTTCGTGATTTCGGCAATAGGAATATCGAGAATGTCGATGTTCTGCCGCCGTATCAGATACAACAACAGGTCGAGCGGCCCCTCGAAAGCCTCGAGAAAGACCTGCAAGGCGTATGGCGGGATGTAGAGGTCTTGGGGCAATGTGGTGACCGGCTCGCCGTCGACCACGGCAAACGGCATTTCCGACTGTGCCGGTGTCTGTTTTTCGTCCTGGGCGGGTTTTGGCGCGTCTTCCGGTGTCAGGACTTTGAGGTCAGGTTTCATTCGGGTTTCCAAGCGGTTCTGCGACATTCTAGCGCAATTCCCACAGGCTGACGTCGCCGCGCCCGCGCCGCAATATTTCCACCGAACCGCCCGTCAGGTCGAGGACGCTCGTCGGCTCGATGCCCGTTGGGCCGGCATCCACGATCGCGTCGATCTGGGGCCCGATCCGTTCCTCGATCTCCATCGCTTCGGTCAGGGGCAAGGTCTCGCCGGGCAACGTCAGTGTGGAGCTCATGATCGGCTCGCCCAGCAATCCGAGCAAAGCCTGCACCACCGGGTGATCCGGGACGCGGATGCCTATCGTGTGGCGTTTAGGATTCTGGAGTCGTTTGGGCAGCCCCCGGGTAGCCGGCAGAATAAACGTGTACGGGCCTGGCGTCAGGCTCTTGATCAGCCGGTAGGCCCAGTTGTCGACCCGTGCATAGACGCTGATTTCGGACAGGTCGCGACACACCAGCGTGAAGTTATGCTTCTTGTCCGTGCGGCGAATGCGCCGGATTCTGTCCGTCGCCTGCCTGTCGCCGATGTGACAGCCGAATGCGTAGCTGGAATCGGTGGGATAGGCGATCAGTCCCCCGCTCCGGATAACCTGGACGACGGTCTCTATCCGCCGCGGTTGCGGGTCGGTCGGATGAAGTTCTACTAGCTTGGCCACGCGCGGATTGTAGGGAAGATGGCCCACAACGCAAGGATTGTGCATAGCGCGCGCCCGGGCGATTGGCTATCATGCCGCGCCATGCAGCTCTTCATTGACTACCTGCCGATCATCGCCTTTTTCGGCGCGTACTTTTACAAGCTCGATTTCTATTTCGCGACCAAAGTGCTGATGGTCGTCATGCCAGTCGTCTTGCTTGCGCAATGGATGCTCACAAAGAAGATCAACAAGATCTATCTTGCATCGACGGCCCTCGTGCTCGTGCTCGGCGCCGCGACCATACTGCTGCAGAATAAGCAATTCCTGTTCTGGAAGCCCACCGTTCTGAATTGGGCTATCGCGGTGGTGTTCCTGGGTAGCCAATTCATCGGCGAAAAACCGATCGTGCAGCGCATGATGGCGAGCGCGGCCGAGCTTACGGAATCGCAGTGGCGCAGGCTGAATGCGATCTGGGTGGCCTTTTTCATTCTTATCGGTGCGATGAACATTTTTGTGGCCTATTCCTTCAGCGAAGCGACATGGGTCAAATTCAAGCTTTTCGGTATGCTGGGCCTCACATTAGTGTTTGTCGTCATACAGACGATCTGGCTGACATTTGCGATTAAAGCGAATGAGCGCGCCGAAACCGAGACGGAGTCGGGCCAGTGACAGAGACTCGAACCGACATGATTGAACGGATGCTGCGTGATGCGCTGTCGCCGGTCGAAATCCAGGTGAAAGATCAGAGTCATCTTCATGCAGGCCACGCCGGAGCTAAAGAAGGCAAAGGGCACTTTGAGGTCACAATCGTGTCAGAGCAGTTTGACGACTTGAGCAGGATCGCCCGCCATCGCCTGGTTTATGAAGCGCTTGGAAGCTTCCTGGACACAGATATACATGCACTCAGCATCAACGCATTCTCACCGACAGAGCTTTAGTCACATATCTGATCAATCGAATTCACGCATAAGAGGAAACACCATGAAGTATCGTTCAGTGCTCGCCATTGGCGCACTTTCCCTGACCAGCTGGACGAGCGTCAGCGCCGAGACCGCTGCTACGGTCAACGGCATCGACATCGACAGCTCACTGGTCGATTTCTACAACGAAAGCCGCTGGCAGACGCCTGCTGCCCAGTTGTCGGAAGAACAGCGGTCGATGGGGCTACAGGAACTCATCGACATTTACTTGTTGACCACGCAGCCCATCGCGACCGAGCTCGCCAATGACAGCAGGATCGTCGCGCAGATCGAAATGCAAGCGAGAGGCGTATTGGCGCAAGCAGTCGTGCAAGACTTCTTTGCAAAGACCCCCGGTACCGAAGAGGAAATCGTTGCGGAATACGAGCGGCAGATGGCGATTGCACCGAAGGAACAGTTCAAAGCGCGGCACATTCTCGTCGAAACACAATCGGCCGCAAATGATCTGATCGCGCAATTGAATGACGGTGCGGATTTCGAGACTCTGGCCAAAGAGCACTCAACAGGGCCGACCGGGCCCAACGGCGGTGATCTTGGTTGGTTTACACCAGACACCATGGTCAAACCATTCGCTGACGCGGTTGCAACGCTTGGTGATGGAGAGTTTACGCAGCAGGCCGTGCAGACCCAATTTGGCTGGCACGTGATTATGCGCGAGTCGACCCGCCCGAATCAGCCGGCACCACTGGATAGCATGCGCGAAACGATTCAGCAGCAGGTGGTGCAACAGAAATTCCAGGCTTATCTCGAAAAATTGCGCACCGAATACTCGGCGGCCGAATGACTTAACTTAATCCGGCAAATTGCATTTCAGGGCGCCTTCGGGCGCCCTTTTTGTGAATCGAATCACGCCGCAGTTCAAAGCATAGACCTAATATCAGTCCCGAAGTCGCCCCTAATCGCTCGGGGGTGGCTTCTCCAACCCTCGCATCTCCTTATGGTTGATACGAGAACTAAGTCGGCAGGGACGCCGACTTTTTTAATTCCAAAAGAAAAGGCCGCAAAAGCGGCCTTTTCTTTTTCTGCACCAAATCGAGACTGACGTCCCTGTCTGGAAAGTACTTCAATGAGCGTTAATTAAAGTACTCAGCGTCTCAAGAACAGTTTTGTCATATCAACGACCTGATCTGACAGCATCTTGCCGCCAAAAGCAGGTTGCGTACCAATGACTGTAATCGCAGCGCCGATTCCTTCAAATCCGGAGCCGCCCAACGACAGCGTATAGTCAACGGTCAACTCGCCAATCTGCGCCGTACCGAGCGAAAAGTCGACGGATGACGGAATACCGGTGACAAATACTTCCGTTGCGCCAGGAACATACTGGTAGCCCGTGATTGCAACGAAGTCAGCTGTAATCAAGCCGGCGCCAGTGATCGAGCCGGCGACCAAAACAAAGTCCCCGACACGGAGAGCATCCATAGCGACTGCAGAGAAGTCCACTGTCTGGCCCAGTGCTACGAATGTTCCCGAGTTCTGGTCGATTGACGCGACTGGGCCGCCCAGCAAGAGAGCAGTAGAACTCGAATCGATGCCGGCAGTAGAGCTGGAGTCAATGCCCAGCGCCGAACTTGAATCGATGCCGGCAGTAGAGCTCGAGTCAATGCCCAGCGCCGAACTCGAATCGATGCCGGCAGTAGAGCTCGAGTCAATTCCATATGTCGAGCTAGAATCGATGCCTGCAGTTGAACTGGAATCAATACCCTGAGCGGAACTTGAATCGATTCCACCCATGGCGAAGCCAGGTACGATCATTGCAGCAAGCGACGCTCCCAGAACGGCAAACGTTCTGGCGCTTTTTGCAGTTCGCATTTTTTCGCTCCTAAGTTTTTTCCTTTATGGTTGATCTACTTCCATCGCTATCTATCGCGGGTAATCCTTTCCCGCATCTGATGGCCGCCAGTAGTATTCAATTGCCTATTCGGCAATATTTATGAGTCCAACCCTCGCTCTACTAACAGCTCTCTCAAATCCTTCATGTCCTCTTCGTCTACTACGTAATGCACCATGCAAAGACCGGTGCTTTTTAGATCTGATTTGCCTTTGTCTACTTTTTCCATTGCGACAAACCAGTTGTCGATTTCTTCTAGAAACTGCTGGCCCCTTTTCTTTATATACGCGTCAAACTTCTCCAATGATTCTTCGGAAAGTCCTTCTTCTGTATACACGCGTCTATCAAAATTTCCGGACCCTTGTTCCTTCTTTTCAATATTTGCCGCAGCGGTTGAAAAAAAGTAATGGCCAACTTTTCCCAACCTTGCGACCAATTCTGGCGATAGTGCCTCCGCCTCAAAGTCTCTTCGAACCGCCTTGTATGTCTTGTTCTCAAGTTCAACGACCGCACCGACTCTGATTAGCTCCTTAAGCATCGGGCTCGGAGCCATATCTCCGCTGTGCTGTATGTGCGAACCAACGCAGTGAACGATGGACCTTCTCCGCCAGGAGACTCATACGGAATTTCCAGCGGGACACCATACGGGCCTATATACATTGGATCGCTGTGCCAGCCTGCCAGGACTCGGCTCGGTCTCGAGTAATTCCTGGAATGTGGTTCTGACCCAATAGCGCGGTCTATTACGTTTCTAACCTCCTTTCTCGTCAAACCAGTCAAAATAGCGACTTTTGACTGATTTACTTTCGAAGACGCATCGAAATGGCGAATAGCCACTTCGACGTAGACGTCCTTTGCCGCCTCCGAGAAATCCCCATGAGTGACCCCCTGGCTAACCAAAAGCCTAACTAAAGGCTTTAGCATCATCCTCAAGGCGAGTCTTAGGTGTTCTTTTACGGTTTGTCCCATATCGGGAATTGACTCCGAGGCAATATGTAAAGTAATCGTACCTTATGTAAGAATCAACTAATAACTGTATCTTGTTGTTTAGACAGGACAAGATAAGGGCCGATTGCACGGGATTTATGTCAAAAAGCTTCGTCTCGAACAGGCTCTTAGTCCGATGTGACTTACTGCAACTCTCTGATTTTTAGTACTTTTCTTTATTAGTGAAAATTTGCCCAAATCAGGCGTTATTCCGATCGCAGGGTTTGCCGAACAGCAAGCCACTCAGCCCAGAACGGGTCAATCCTCTAGGAAATGCAATATTTTCCGCTGGATTGCGCTGAAATCGGCCGCCAGGGATCGTTCGGATCAATTTTGTCTATTTAGTCGGACAGTTGGCACGAATCCAATTACCACTTGTCCCTCATAGGCTCGTCGCGCTCTTCGAAGTAGTAAACGCCGACGGCGACAGTATTCTTGTCGTTGGTCGATTTGTCCTTTTCGTGTAGCGTCTCGTATGCCATAAACAGGTCGTCGAGCGATTCCGCAACTTCAGTTAACCGATCAAAGCTAATTCTTCTAAGTCGCGGAATATCGCTCTTCCTAATCGACTGACTGTAAGTCGTTAGTTGCGCCCATCGTTCATCTCTATCGGGGTCGACATTATGAGCAATAGTCGAAGCCAGCGGATAGGCAGCATGTACGAGCGCCGTTACTAACTTCTCATGGAGACCTTCCGGCTGGATTGTCCGATTAATGACATGTAGGGAACCATTCTCGTCCTCCTCTATCGCACCGACTCTTTTGAGCTCAGTCCTCATCGCACCTGCTGGAATATCTCCACCAAATCTCTTCACAAGTGAGGTGAATGATCCTTTCTCGCCTGAAAACGGCAAGATTTTAGGGCGGCCAGTCGAATCGAGATACTCTGACTCGGCATGCCATCTGTGCAAAATCTCAGCCAAAGGAGTAGATTTCACAACAACTGAATGCTCTCCCCTGCCGATTTTTTCGCGAATACGCTTGACCTCTTTTCTCGTCAGCCCCGTCATGACTGCCACTCGAGAAATATTGGTTGGCCGACCTCGCAATCCGTAGTCCGCAGTAGCAACATCTACGAATGCAGTCTTCGAGATTTCTGTAAATTCGCGAACTCCAATACCGAATCGAAGAAGAATCCTTGCAATTGGCCTTAATACGATCAGAAAGGCGTTAAGAACTTGTCGCTGGACTTCATCTTGCATGGGCGCAAAATATATTTGGAGAAACAGGAATTTGCCAACAAATTGATGAAATTGGGAAAAATGGCCCAAGTTTTACCGCTGTGATTCTTTGGGCGCAATATGTGTTAATTAGCGAAACATAAAGATTCACCAATTGACTGCGCTGCGGGGGGGGAGGCCTCAGCCTTCCTCTATCAACTCCCGGAATTGCGCCTCATCGAGCGTTTCCACCCCGAGATTGTTCGCTTTCGTGATCTTTGACCCCGGTTTGTCACCGTATACGACAAAGTCGGTTTTTTTGGAAACGCTGCCTGTGACTTTACCGCCGCGCTGTTGAATTGCTGCCTTAGCCTGGTCACGCGTCATATTGCCGAGCGTGCCGGTCAGGACAAAAATCTTACCAGCCAGAGGTCCGTCCGCAGCAATTTTCTGGGGCTGTGCGTCGGCCCAATGCACGCCGGACTTGCGAAGCCGATCTATGACATCAAGATTATGTGGCTCATTAAAAAATGCACGAATTCTTGAAGCAACAACCGGCCCGATATCGGGTACCTCGAGCAGTTGCTCTTCCGATGCCTTCATAATCCTTTCCAGGCTTCCGAAATACGTGGCCAGCGCCAGCGCCGTTGCCTCCCCCACTTCACGTATACCCAACGCAAACAGGAATCGAGACAACGTCGTTGACTTGCTCGTCTCGATCGAGTCGATCAGATTCTCTGCGGATTTTTCTCCCATGCGTTCCATCGCAGCGAGTTCAGCCTTTGTCAGCTGGTAGATATCGGCTGAGGTTTGAATACGATCGGCCGAGACCAGCTGCTCAATTAGTTTTGCGCCCAGTCCCTCGATATCCATCGCTTTTCGGGAAACGAAGTGCTTCAGCGATTCAGCACGCTGCGCCGAGCAATACAGCCCGCCCGTACAACGCGCGACCGCTTCACCATCCTCTCTGGCTACGGAGGAACCACACACCGGACATTTCTTCGGCAATTGGACGCGCCTGGTCCCTTTTGGCCGCCGGCTTGCGATCACGCTGACGACCTCCGGAATTACGTCACCCGCCCGACGAATAATTACGGTGTCTCCGATCCGGACATCCTTTCGATGCAACTCATCGATGTTATGCAGCGTCGCATTACTTACGGTCACGCCGCCGACGAAAATGGGTTTCAGACGCGCTACCGGCGTCACCGCGCCGGTTCGGCCAACCTGAAACTCGACGCCCTGCACTTCGGTGAGTTCTTCTTGCGCGGGAAACTTGTGTGCTATCGCCCAGCGTGGTGCGCGGGATACAAACCCCAGTTCGCGTTGTTGGCGTAGGCTGTCTACCTTGTAAACGACACCATCGATCTCATAGGGCAAAGAGTCCCTTTTCTGGCCAATTGCCTCGTAATACGCCAGGCATCCCTCGACACCCTCGACAACCCTGTACTCCGGACAGGTCTTGAACCCCCAATCGTGCAGCCGCTCGAGAATTTCACTGTGATGACCGGGCAGCTCCCCGTTCTCGACCAAACCGACGGAATATATATAGATATCGAGCGGGCGTTCGGCGGTCAGCTTGGGATCCAGTTGTCTCAGGCTGCCGGCAGCCGCATTTCGTGGATTGACGAAAGTCTTCTCGCCCGCGGCACGGGCTTTTGCGTTATAGGCGTCGAAACCCGACTTGGGCATGAATACCTCACCGCGAACCTCCAGCGTATCGGGGTAGTCATTACCCAGTAACCGCAAGGGCACGGCCTCGATCGTCCGAACGTTGTGAGTGATGTCCTCACCCGTCGTTCCGTCCCCGCGGGTCGCGCCGCGAACAAGTTGCCCTTTATCGTAAAGGAGGCTCACCGCCGCGCCATCGAGCTTGGGTTCCGCTGCATAACGCAACATGTCTGCACCGGATTCGAGTTCCAGGCGTTCAGTGACACGTCGATGAAAGTCGCGTAACTCATCCTCGGAAAACGCGTTTTCCAACGACAGCATCGGCACTGTGTGCTCGACGGTTCCAAATGCGGATATCGGCGCATCACCAACACGCTGTGTCGGCGAGTCCGGCGTAACGAGCTCCGGATGTTCGCTCTCCAGTGCCTGCAATTCACGCACGAGACGATCGTACTCGGCGTCCGGAATCTCCGGATCATCAAGCACGTGATATCGGTAGTTGTGATGACGGATCTGGTCGCGCAGGTCGTCCAGCGTCTTCTGCACGGCAGCCTTTTCAGTCATCAGGCAACGAGATTGCTGTGCTGATACTGGATGATTTCTTCGCGCATGTAGCGCTCCCGCTGAATACTCAGCGTGCTGCCGGATTCATCAAGCAATTCCGCATTCAGTGACTGCGCGAGCGCCCTGGCCGCCTCCATCATCATGTCGAAGGCCTCGACGCCATCTACCGGCCCGGGCAATACCATGAACAGGCTGATACCAGGAATTTCCTGTTCGGCAATATTGGCGAGATCGAACGATCCCGGCT
>JABAHS010023991.1_pt1 | contig 59070 bp, 54 predicted proteins | sample 7062111 | NCBI WGS metagenome assembly JABAHS01 (sample SAMN14534600, study PRJNA622989) | marine sediment metagenome | biome: marine biome [ENVO:00000428]; feature: marine pelagic biome [ENVO:01000023]; material: deep marine sediment [ENVO:00002113]; isolation source: pool of 4 deep marine... | reverse complement strand
AACGCGCTGAGAGTGATGCCGGCCCGATCGGCTTTGTGGGCCCTCAATCATGCCCGAATCGAGGGGCAGGACGCTTACTGGAAAGCCAGCGCCGGCATCTTCGCCATCTCTACGGCCCTGTACACATTCGACGAGCACAAATCGGCTCGGAACGACGATGGCGGAATCACCCTTCGCACGGTGCAGATCCACGCTGACGCCCGCAGCCGCAGCAATGTCCAGCGCGCCGTCCGGCACGGCAACGCGCTGAAATCCGGCCTCGATCTGGCGCGCAACCTGGGGAACCAACCGCCGAACGTCTGCAATCCGCCCTATCTGCTGCGCGAGGCGCGCAAGCTGGCCCGGCGCGACAAGGTGAGCGTCACCTCCCTGGACGAAAAGCGTATGCGCGAGCTGAACATGGGGGCCTTTCTCGCCGTATCTCAAGGCAGCGAAACGCCAGGCCGCATGATCATCGTGCGCTACAACGGCGGCCGCCGGCAGGACGCGCCGGTGGTGCTGGTGGGCAAGGGCATCACCTTCGACACCGGCGGGATCAGCCTGAAGCCGCCCGCAGCCATGGACGAGATGAAGTACGACATGTGCGGCGCGGCCACGGTTCTCGGCGCCACACTGGCCGCCGTGGAGGCATCGCTGCCCATCAACCTGATCACCATCGTTGCCGCCGCGGAGAACATGCCCAGCGGCCGCGCCACCCGGCCGGGTGACATCGTCAAAACACATTCGGGCAAAACCGTGGAGATCCTGAACACCGACGCCGAGGGCCGCCTGGTGCTGTGCGACGCCCTCTCCTACGCACGCCGTTACGAGCCGAAGGCCATGGTGGACGTGGCTACCCTCACCGGCGCCTGCATCGTCGCCCTGGGCTCCCACGCCTCCGCCGTTTACTCGAATGACGACGATCTAGCCGAGGAGCTGGTGGACGCCGGTGAGTGGACGGGCGATCGGGCGTGGCGCATGCCCCTGTGGGACGAGTACCAGGCCCAGCTGAAGAGCCGCTTCGCCGACGTCGCCAACATCGGCGGCCCTCAGGCAGGCTCTGTCACCGCCGCCTGCTTCCTCGCGCGTTTTACGGAGTCCCTGCGCTGGGCGCACATGGACGTGGCCGGGAGCGCTTTCCAGGGCGGCGCGAACAAGGGAGCCACTGGCCGGCCCGTGGGCCTTCTGTTCCGCTTCCTGATCGGGCAGTCTTGACTTCATGACGCGTATCGATTTCTACGTTCTCCAGGACGTCGACCTGGACGCCATGCGTCGCTTTGCCTGCCGCCTCGCCGGAAAGGCCATCACCGGGGGCCACGGGGTCCACATACACACCGATGGCGCCGAGGATGCCGGCATCGTGGACGAGCTGCTCTGGTCATACCCCGACAACCGCTTCATCCCCCACGAGACCCTCGACGACGCCGGCCGCCCGCCGGCCGCCGTCCCGGTGACACTCGGATGGACCGAGCCTGAGGGCCTGGACGGCGTGCTGATCAACTTGAGCGGCGAGATTCCGCACTTCTTCGGCCGCTTCGACCGGGTTGCCGAGGTGATTCCGCGGTCACGCCGGGATGCGGGACGCGAGCGCTACAAATTCTATCGCGACCGAGGATATCCGCTGTTTCATCACGAGCTGGACGACTGGGAAGGCTGATGAGCACCAAGGACTCTGCTGACTCTGAGGAAGAGCTACTGGGCGATCTGGAATCCCTGCGCTCGATTCTCGACGAGGAAGACGAGCCGGAGCCCCAGGACGAAGCTGCCGTGCCGCTTCTGGACGACGTGGTCTCAGACGCGGCCGAGGCGGACGCGGCTCCCCCGGCGAGTCGCGGCGGGATGGACGAAGATCTTTTCCAGGCGCTTCTCAGCGACGACTGGCGCGAAACTGCCGCCGCCATCATCGAGCAGGCTCCGGTGGCCGTCGGCGACGAGGCGGGCTGGAAAGGCGAGGAAATCGCCGCACTGCAGCACGCGCTGCGTCTGGAGCAGGACAAAGCGCTGACCGGATGGGTGCGCGATGCCCTCGCCCGCCATGCAGACGAGCTGAGATCCGAGCTGCTCGCCGCGCTGTCCGGCGAGCTGAAGCCCGCGGTAGATCGGATCCTGAATCGCGATTCGGAGGCGGGCGATGGAGAGTAGCTTTGATCCCCACGCCATAGAGCAGGCCCTGTATGCCGAGTGGGAGGACTCGGACTACTTCGCTCCCCAGGGCAACGGTGAAGGTTACTGCATCGCCATTCCCCCGCCCAACGTCACCGGCAGCCTCCACATGGGGCACTCGTTCCAGCACACGCTCATGGACGCGCTCATCCGCTACGAGCGGATGAAGGGGCGGCGCGCGCTCTGGCAGATGGGAACGGATCATGCGGGGATTGCTACGCAGATGCTCGTGGAGCGGCAGCTGCTGGCCGAGGGGATCACCCGTGAGGAGATCGGCCGGGAAGCGTTCATCGAGCGCGTCTGGGACTGGCGCAATCACTCGGGCGACAACATCTCGAAGCAGCTGCGGCGCATGGGATCTTCCCTCGACTGGTCGCGCGACCGCTTCACGATGGACGACGGTTTCTGCCGCGCCGTGCTCGAGGTCTTCGTCCGCCTGTACGAGGAAGGGCTCATCTATCGGGGCCAGCGGCTCGTGAACTGGGACCCGGAGCTGAGGTCGGTGATCTCGGATCTGGAAGTGGAGAACACCGAGGAGCGCGGACACCTCTGGCACTTCCGCTACCCACTGGCCGACGGACTTCGGACCCGCGATGGCAAGACCTACCTGGTGGTCGCGACCACCCGGCCCGAGACCATGCTGGGCGATTCGGCCGTTGCCGTGCATCCAGAGGACGAACGCTACGAGGCCCTTATCGGCGGCTCGGTGATCCTGCCGCTGGCAGACCGGGAGATCCCCATCATTGCCGACGACTACGTGGATCGCGAGTTCGGCACCGGCTGCGTGAAGATCACCCCCGCCCACGACTTCAACGACAACGAGGTGGGCGCGCGGCACGGCCTTGCGCTGATCAACGTCTTTAACGAGGACGTCACCATCAACGCTGCGGCGCCGGAACCCTACCGCGGGCTGGACCGCTTCGAAGCGCGCGAGAAAGTCGTGGCAGACCTCCAGAGCCATGGGCTGCTGGACGGTATCGAGGACCACACCCTCATGGTGCCCCGGGGCGACCGCTCCAATGCGATCATCGAACCGCTGTTGACCCATCAGTGGTTCGTGAAGATCCAGCCGCTGGCCGATCCGGCCATCAAGGCCGTGGAGAACGGCGACATCGAGTTCGTGCCGAAGCAGTACGAGAACGTCTACTTCTCCTGGATGCGCAACATCCAGGACTGGGCCATCTCGCGCCAGCAGTGGTGGGGCCACCGCATCCCTGCCTGGTACGACGCCGAGGGGAACGTCTACGTCGGGCGGGACGAAGCCGAAGCGCGAAGCAATGGCGTACTCGCCGACGACGTCCCGCTCCACCAGGACCCGGACGTCCTGGACACTTGGTTCTCCTCCGCGCTGTGGACCTTCGTGACCCTGGGCTGGCCCGAGGAGACCGAGGAGCTCTCCCAGTTCCATCCCACCGACGTGCTGGTCACCGGCCACGACATCATCTTCTTCTGGGTCGCGCGGATGATCATGATGACGCTGAAGTTCACCGGCGAGGTGCCGTTCCGGCAGGTCTACGTGCACGGGCTGGTGCGCGACGCCGAAGGTCAGAAGATGTCCAAGACCAAGGGCAACGGCCTGGACCCCCTGGACCTGATCGACGGGATCACGCTGGCAGAGCTGATCGACAAGCGCACACAGAACCTGACCCAACCTCAGATGGCGCCGCGCATCGAGAAGAACACCCGGGCCGATTTCCCCGAGGGCATTCCGTCCTACGGTACAGATGCGCTGCGTTTCACCTACTGCGCGCTGGCGAGCACGGGCCGCGACATTCGCTTCGACCTCAGCCGCATCGAGGGGTACCGCAACTTCTGTAACAAGCTCTGGAACGCGGCCCGCTTCGTGCTGATGAACTGCCGCGACGAGCAGGAACCGGGCGAGCGCGAGCTGAGCCTGGCCGACCGCTGGATCGTCTCCCAGCTGCGCTCCTTCGTTGAGACCTCTCAACGGGCCGTCGACACCTATCGCTTCGATCTCTACGCAAACGCCGTGTACGAGTTCATCTGGCACGAGTACTGCGACTGGTACCTGGAGCTGACCAAGCCGCTTCTGTGGGACGAGCAGGCGGATCCAAGCCTCTTGCGCGGCACGCGCCACACGCTGCTGACCGTGCTGGAGACGCTGCTGAGGGCAGCCCACCCGATCATGCCGTTCATCACCGAGACGATTTGGCGCGAGGTCGCGCCTCTGCTCGGCAACGCCAACCCGACCATCATGCTACAACCGTTTCCGGAGCCCTCGGACCTGGCCTCGGATCCGGAGGCGGAGGCCGCCGTCGAGTGGCTGAAGGGCGTCATCGTCGGCATCCGCAACATCCGCGGAGAGGCCGGAATCAAGCCCGCACAGGAGATTGACCTTCTGCTGCAGGGCGGCAACGATGCGGACCGGGAACTCGCTCAGAAGGCGGCAGCGCTGCTCAAGCGTCTGGCCAAGGTGGACCGCGTGGACTGGCTGGCCGACGGCGCGGAGCCGCCCCCCAACGCCCTGGCGCTGGTGGGTGAGCTGAAAGTGATGGTGCCCTTGGCCGGTCTCATCGACGTGGCCGCAGAACGGGAGCGGCTCGCCAAAGAGGTGGAGAAGAAATCCCAGGAGCTCTCCCGCATCGAGGCTAAGCTCGCCAACGAAAACTTCGTGGCCAAAGCCCCCCAGGCGGTGGTGGAGAAGGAGCGGGCCAAAGCCGAAGAGGCGCGTGGCTCGCTGGCCACCCTCAAGCAGCAGCTCGGCTCACTCGACGATCTGTAGCACCAGCTTTCCGAAAGTCTGATCGCCCGCCATCAGCTCGTGAGCCCGTTCCGCCGCCTCGATGGGCAGCACCTCGTCGATGATCGGCACGATGGAGCCGCCCTCCAGATGCGGCCACACATCCCGCTGCAGCGCGTCCATGACCAGCGACTTGGCGGCTACCGAGCGTGCTCTGAGCGTCGAGCCGATGATTCGGAGGCGTTTCATCACCACGGTGGCAAGACTGATCTCCGACTGAACGCCACCCATCAGGCCAATGAGCGAAAGCCGGCCGTCGACGTGGAGACACGAGAGGTTGTCGGCAAGGTAGCCTGCGCCAACCGGATCGAGCACGACGTCCACACCGCCCCACTCCTGGACGGCGTCCAGGAAGCTGCCCTGATGGCGATCCCAGCCGCCGTCGGCTCCCAGCGCCACGCATCGCTCGATCTTCTGTGGGTTGCCCACGGTGACGAAGCAGGGATTGCCGGTCGTGCCGCAGAGTTGAATGGCCGCGGTACCGACGCCACTCGCCCCGGCGTGGATGAGCACCCGCTCGCCGCGCTCGAGGTTGGCCTCCATGTAAAGGTTGAGATAGGCGGTGGCGAACACCTCCGGCAGTGCCGCCGCCTGCACCATGTCCAGCCCCGACGGCACCGGCAGGACCTGCCCGGCCGGCACCGCGACGCGCTCGGCGTAGCCTCCCCCGGCCAGAAGCGCGCACACTTCATCGCCAGGACGGACGCTGGTCACGCCCTCCCCGGTGGCCACAACCTCGCCCGCGCACTCCAGACCCAGGATGTCGCTCGCGCCCGGCGGGGGCGGGTAGCCTCCCGCCCGCTGCAGCAGGTCCGCACGGTTGACGGCGGTCGCATGCACGGCGATCAGCGCCTCGCCCACGCCGGCCTTGGGGTCGTCGACCTCCTGCCAGCTTAGGCGCTCACCCTGAATTGTCATGGCCTTCATCGCTCTCTCCCCGTGCTTACCAGGACATCCGCATCTTGACGCCACGTCCGTGAAGGTAGCGCTTCAGCTCGCTCACCGTGAAGTCGCCGTAGTGCACCATCGAGGCCACCAGAGCAGCATCCGCTTTGCCAGTGGTCAGCGCGTCGTAAAGGTGCTCGGGCCTGCCAGCTCCTCCCGATGCGATCACGGGTATCCGCACGGCCTCGGCGAGCATGGCGGTGAGCGTGAGCTCGTAGCCGTCCCGGGTGCCGTCGGCATCGATGGAGTTGATCACCAGCTCGCCCGCGCCGAGCTGCTCTCCCTCCAGGGCCCAGGCCAGGGCATCGATGCCCATGGGCCGACGGCCGCCCTCGATCACGATCTCGTATCCTGACGGCAGCTCAGCAGAAGGCTCGACACGCCGAACGTCCATGGACAAGACCACGTTTTGTCGGCCGATGGCTTCCGCGCATTCGGCGATCAGCGGCGGACGACGCACCGCGGCCGAGTTGACGTTGATCTTCTCTGCCCCGGCCAGGCGGAGGTCCGTTGCGTCGCCCACGGAGCTCACGCCACCGCCCACGGACAGGGGAATGAAGACCTGCTCGGCCACCGCCTCGACGACGTCGAGCATGATGCGCCGCTTGTCGCTCGACGCGGTGATGTCGTAGAACACCAGTTCGTCGAGCCCGTCCAGATAGTACTCGCGGGCTTTCTCGACCGGATCGCCGATGTCCTTCGTGTCGACGAACTTGACGCTCTTGGCGAGCTTGCCGTCGCGCACGTCGAGACAGGCGATCAGACGCTTGCTCAGCATCGGCCGTCCCAGCCGGCAAATCGTGCGAGCAACCGGAGCCCGACCCGGCCGCTCTTCTCCGGGTGAAACTGGGTGGCAAAGTAGTTGTCCCTGCCCACGGCGCAGGCAAAGTCGTCCTCGTAGTCGGTCACCGCGTAGACGAGATCGGAATCCGCGGGCACAGGATAGTAGGAGTGCACGAAGTAGAACTCGTCTCCCGGCTCGATGTCATCGAGCAGCGGATGCGGGCGCACCACCCGAACCTCGTTCCAACCCATGTGCGGAATCTTCAGGTCGCGCCGCTCGAAGGCGAACCGCTTCACCAGCCCGGGCAGGAGGCCAAGGGTGTCCTGGTCGTCTTCCTCGGAGTGATCGAACGATATCTGCAGCCCGAGGCAGATGCCGAGGACGGGCGTGCCACGCGAAAGCGCGGAGCGCAGGGCCCGGTCCAGCCCATTCCGCCGCAGGCTGCGCATTGCGCTCCCCGCCGCGCCAACGCCGGGAAAAATCAACCGGTCGGCGGCCGCCACCTGCCGGGAATCGGCGCTGATCTCCGCGTCGATGCCAACTTCCAGGCATGCCCGCTGAACGCTGCGCAGGTTGCCGGCGTCATAGTCGATGATGATGGCGTGGGACATCCGGTGGGAAAAGTGACATCCAAAACGAGCGCGGATACTATCCCATCGCGCTTACGCAAACTACATTCGCTACCGGAGAACCCCCTTTGACCCGAGGTTTGTTGCTAGTCAACCTCGGCACCCCGCTATCCTGCGAGGTGCGCGACGTGCGCGGCTTTCTGGGCGAGTTTCTCATGGACCGATACGTCCTGGACGTGCCCTGGCCTCTGCGCCGGCTGATCGTCACCGGGTTCATTCTTCCGTTCCGCCCCAACCAGACCTCCCATGCCTACGCCAAGATCTGGAACGCGGCGGGGCCGGAAACCGGCTCGCCCCTTCTTCACTACTCGGAGCGGTGCCGCCACCAGGTTGAAGAGCGCACGGGACTTCCCACCGCGCTCGCCATGCGCTACGGCACGCCCAGCGTAAAGGACGCGATCGCTGCGCTGCTCGGCCACGGCGTTCGCCAGATCACCATGATTCCCCTGTACCCGCAGCATGCCGACTCAACCAGAACCACCAGCATCGAAGCCGTCCGGCGAAACCTGCCCACCAACGTGAGCCTGACCGTGGTGCCTCCCTTCTACTCGCAGGCCGACTACCTGGACGCGCAGACCGCCACGATCCGGGACAACCTGCCCGAATCCTGGGATCACCTGCTCTTCAGCTACCACGGACTGCCCGAGCGGCACATCACCAAGGCGGATCCCACCGGCTCCCACTGCCTGGCCCTCGAGAACTGCTGCGAGGTCCCGTCCGGAGCCCACGCGACCTGTTACCGGCATCAGGTCTATCGCACCTCCGAGCTCGTAGCCCAGCGGCTCGGCCTCTCCGATGACCAGTACAGCGTCAGCTTCCAGTCGCGGCTCGGCCGGCTGCCGTGGCTCACGCCCTACACCGACCAGGTGCTGGAAGCCCTGCCTGGTCAGGGCGTGAAGCGCCTCGCCGTGGCCTGCCCGGCTTTCGTGGCGGACAATCTGGAGACGTTGGAGGAGATCGGNNATACCCTGCCTGAACGATCGCCCCGACTGGATCGACGCGATCGTCCGCCTGACTAATTCCGAGACAGCAACCGAGACCGAGGCCTAGATCACCACGCCAACGACCCCCTCCCGACAGCGCGACGGACCGCCTTGCCACCCTCAGACATCGGCCGCAAACCTGGAGACCGCCTGGTAGAAGCTCTGCACGAGCTGCTGCGAGAACATGGACTTCCGGGCAACGAAGCGCACCGGGCGGTTCAAGCCTGCACTGTCCAGCGGTATCCGCTGACTGGACGTCACGCCAAGCGTCTGCGCGACCCCCTCGGGCACCAACCCATGACCGAAGCCCGCCAGCGCCATCTGCGCCACGCCGAAAAAGGATTCCAGCGGCACTACCCGTCTGAGGTTCTGCCTTCGCATGTCGTCCTCGATGGAACGCCAGGCCCCGGAGCGTGACTCGATGGTGATCACGTCCAGCTCGTCGCCCACCTGGTAGTCGAGGGGCTCGAGTCCCGCCGGAATGATGACCATGGGCTCGAGCCGGATGACCTCGCTCTGCAGGTCCGTGTCCGCGTCCGGCGAGCCAGTGCAGATGCCAACCATGTATTCACCAGACCGGATCCGGTCCAGCACCACGGGCGATCGCTGGGCGTGAAACTCGAGCTCGACCTCGGGCAGCTCGGAACGCACGCCCGCAAACAATCGTGGGCCCCAGCTGGAGAGAATGGCCTCGGAAACGCCGATGATGATCTTGCCCTTGCGAAGCGCGTTGTCCTCCAGGAACACGCTGCGCAGCTCGGAGATCACCGGGGTGACCTTCTCGACGAGGCGGGTTCCGTGGTGGGTGAGCACCACACGGCGGCCATGCCGCTCGATCAGATCTCGGTCGTAGTAACGCTCGAGCGCGGCGATGCGCTTGCTCACGGCGGATTGGGAAATCTTCAGCACGGTGCTCGTCTCCATCATGGTGCCCGTGCGCGCCAGGGTGACGAGGGTTTCGAGGTTCTCGATCACGGCCCGTTCCAATAAATTCTTTTCTGGCGATGATCATATTCCACTCATTCTTATTATTCATGGTTATGATTGGGTCCCTGTCCACCCTCCAAGCGAGATCATGTGGTTTGCCGTTCTGATCGCGAGCGTGTTTGCGACCAGCGTGCTCTCTGGCGTGCTGGGGATGGCCGGCGGCATGATCCTGATGGCCATTCTCGTTTCCATGATGTCCGTGCCCGCCGCCATGATCGTCCACGGCGCAGTGCAGGCCACCTCCAACGGCTCCCGGGCATGGATCCTGCGAGCGCATATCCGTTGGCGGGTGCTGCCGCCCTACCTCCTGGGGTCGGCGGCGGCCCTCGCTGTCTTCACGGCCCTGACGCTGGTCCCCGACGCGGGCCTGGTGCTCGTCCTGGTCGGCGTCTTTGCTTGGCTGGCACGCCTCGTTCCGCGGCTGAAGGGGTTGGACGTGGAGCGCCCCGCAACGGCGGTAGCCTGCGGCGCGACCGTGACGGCCGCGCAGTTGTTCGCCGGGGCGTCGGGACCGCTGCTCGACGTCTTCTACCTGAACGCGTCCCTGGACCGCTACCAGGTGATCGCCAGCAAGGCCTTCACCCAGACCATCGGCCACCTGTTGAAACTCGCCTACTACGCGACGCTCATCGGCGTCGCCGAGAGTCTGCCCTGGTGGCTCTTCGTCGTCGCCATGGCGACCGCCGTGACCGGTACGCGCGTGGGCACCCGATTGCTGGACCGCTGGCGGGACGAGATGTTCCGAAGCGTGAGCGGATGGGTAATCCTCGCCATCGCCACGGTCTGCGTCGTCAAGGGCGTCATCGAACTCGCCGCCGGCTGAGCGCCAGCTTCGGATTTACACCGGCCGCACCACGAACAGCAGATCCCCCGCGTTTACCTGCTGTCCGGTGCCCATGTTGATGCGGGTCACCTCGTACTCCCGACCCGCTTCGTAGAGCTCGAAGTCGGAATTGAAATCGGCCAGGGACAGCGGGGTAAATATCTTCATCGCTTCGAGCTGACAGATCGTGTCGGTCAAGCTGATCCGGTCCCCGACCGCCACGTAGGGCGGTTCGGTGGGCGTAGGCGTTCCGTAGAAGATGGCGGTGGCGGGTGAGAGCACCTTGAGCTCGTCGCTGTCGTCGATGCGTATCGCGTTCTTGTCGATGGCGCCCGAAATCTCGCCGGCACCGCCCTCGATCTCGGCGATGAGCTCGTCCGCATCCAGGCGAGCGAGAAGCGCGGGCAGGTAGCCGGTGTCGTAAACACCTTGCTGAAAGACCTCGTCTTCGAGGATCCGCTTGAGCAGCGGAATGTTCGTGCAGATCCCCGTGACCCTGACACGGCGCAGGTAGGCGGCCAGCTTCGCGATCGCCTGGGGACGGTCGTCCGCGTACACGACGACCTGGGCAATCATGCTGTCGTAGTACGGCGAGACGAACTTGCCGGGGGCCGCGGCTGCGATGATCTCTACCCCTTCGTCCTCGGGGAAGCTGCACTCCGCCACCTGTCCGGGGTGCGGCCGGAACACCAGCTCGCCGCCGGGCGCGACCTGCACGCGCTCGGCGGTCACCCGCGCCTCGATGGAATACCCTCGGGGGGACGGATCGAGATCCGCGATGGATTCCCCGCCGGCAATGCGGAACTGCTGAGATACGATGTCGACGCCGGACACCCATTCGGTGACCGGGTGCTCCACCTGCAGCCGCGTGTTCATCTCCATGAAGTAGACGGCGTCGGACTTCAGGTCGTAGATGAACTCGACGGTACCTGCGCCGACGTACCCCACCTCGTCGGCGAGCGCGGCCGTGTGCCGCAGGACTTCCTCGCGCAGGCGGTCCGGCAGCATCGTCGAGTCGGACTCCTCAATCACCTTCTGCTTGTCGCGCTGCACGCTGCAGTCGCGAATGCCGAGCACGCGGGTATTGCCGTGCACGTCCCGAAGCAGCTGGGCCTCGATGTGCCGCAGGGAGGTGACGTACTTCTCCAGGTAGACGTCCCCGTTTCCGAAGGCCGCGCGCGCTTCGACGGTGACCCGGTGAAAAAGCTCGTGGAACGCATCAGCCGACTCCACAACCTGAATCCCCTTGCCACCTCCGCCATGCACGGCCTTAATGAGAACCGGGTAGACGATCTCCTCCGCCACCTCGGCGGCACGCTCGACGTTGGTGAGGATGCCGTGGCTTCCCGGCACCACCGGAACGTTGAGGCGCAGCGCGGTGTTGATGGCGTTGGACTTGTTGCCCATGGTCTCCATGCTGGACACCGGCGGCCCGATGAAGTTGATCCCGTGAGAGCGGACCAGCTCGGCAAACTGAGAATTCTCCGAGAGAAAGCCGATGCCGGGATGCAGCGCGTCGGTGCCTTCGTGCTCGGCTACGCTCAACACGCTCATGGCGTTCAGGTAGCTCTCGTCCGGGGTGTTGCCGCCGATGCAGACCACCGAGTCCTGCTCGCCGAGCATGTCCACGGCGGCCGACTCCATGTCCGGGTCGGACTGCACCAGCACCACCCCGATGCCGTTGCGCTGGGCGATGCGGATCAGCTTGGCCGCCGTGCACCCCCGGGCATGAACGAGCACGCGACGCACGGGCTTGACGAGATCGGCGTCCGTGTACTTCGGCCGGTGCGCTACCACGACCGGGCGCTGCTGGCTGAACACCCCCGACAGCACGCGGGCAACCACGTCGGTGACCGATTCCTGGGGAACCGGAATCTCCGGATCTATGTTCCGCAGATCCTCGTCGAGCTCCGGCAGGAACGGATGCTGCACCAGGCCCTGCATCGCACCGCCGACAATGGAGAGATAGTTAGAGAGGATCGAGTTGAGGGGCAGGTTCGACGGCACGACGATCTGCCCGGCGAACGGCATGCTCGTCCCGGACAGGTAGTACGTCTGCACCAGCGGATGGGTGACGAAGCTCGCCTGGGCACCCCCCGTGCAGTCACCAAATCCGAACACGATGACAGGCAGGTCGTGATCGCGCACGAATCTGGTGATGCGGTCGTTGACCGCTGCCATGGAGAACAGGGAACCCGCGCCCTCCTTCGTCTGCATGCCGCCGGAGGAGATGAAGCAGACCACCGGCAGGTGCTGCTCGGCGCACTCCACCAGCAGCCGGCAGAATTTCTCGGCGCTGGCCATGTCGAAGGAGCCGGCCTGAAAGTCCACGTTGGAGATCACCGCGCCCACCCTGACGTCGCCCTCGCCGGTCTTGAAGTTGCCGATGCCGGTCACCACGCCGCACGGCGGAACGCCGCGGTTCAGCGCTTCCTCGATGGACAACCGGAAACCAGGGAACTCGCACGGATCCGAGCTCAACAGATCGGCGTCCCTCTCGTCGAACGCGGAGAAAAACGAGTCGATGAAGGCCTTGTACCCCGTCGTGCGGCGGTTCTTGGCATCCCGCAGCACGTTCTGGATCAGCAGGTCGCGGTAGGCAATGTTGAGCCGGTTCCAGAAATCCTTGCGCCGACCGATGTTCTTCGGCGCGATCCGCCCGTTGTAGGCCTTGCCCTCGCGTTCCGACTGCACGAACGACAGCAGCAGGCTGTCGAAGAGGTGGGTGACCACCACGAACAGCGTGTCGGACAGGTGCGGAAAGACGGCCTTCTTCCATTCCTCGACGGCTCTGAAGAAGTCGGCGCCTTTGGGCATCCGCGCTATGCGCAGGTACCAGTCGATGAACTGCCGGCGAAGCTGCACGGTCTCCGCTGAGTCGGCCTGATCGCGACTCCCACCCAGGGTGACTCCGGTGGCCGCCAGGCCAAGGGTGGTATCGATGAGCTGGGCGAGCGAGGTCTTGGCCAGCGCCTGCCGCGACTCGGCCTCCTCGGCAATGGAGTCCAGGTTCGCGATGATCTGATCGTAAACGGAGTCGAACAGCAGAAGGTTTTCACACTCAGTGACGAAGTCGCGGCGAAGATCGTCGGAGACGAGCACGTCCAGCACGGTCATGTCGCTGAAGGGCACCGGCGCGCCCTCCTTCGCCGTCGCAATCACTAGGCCCGGGTAGCGCTCAACCAGGTAGGCTCGATTGCGGGCCATGTCTGACGATCCCGGGGATCCTGCGTGGGCAGCCAGCAAGGGGCCGGTGATGACCAGATTCAGCTCGGCGGTGAGCTGAGAACTCAGATAAACGTCGGATTTTTCCTCGACGCGCTCCTCGCCGACGAGCTTCTTGCCTTCGTGGGTGAATCCTTCGCGCAGGCGCGGTAGCAGCTCGTGGTCGGATCGTAGCGCCTTGATCAGAGCACGGGGGTCCGGCAGGTCGCTGACGGTGAGGATGTGCCGAATGTCCTCGTGGCGGGTAAGTATCTCCTTGAGAGCGCGCAGGTTGCCCAGGGACTCGGACTTCCAGCGGTTGTAGAGGAAGACGCCAACCGAGGAGATCAAGAGCGCCCGGGCGTCCTCGTAGTTCTTCTTCGGCTCCCCGAACAGCAGCTGGGCAAGACGTCCGCGCTCGTCGTGAACCGCCTGCTTCTTGTCACTGTAGTTCTTCCAGGCCCGTGACAGCACATCGTCGTAAACGACCCGGTCCGGGTCCTGCAACCACTTCAGGAACAGCATCCGCCGTTCGAGCTCCGCACGCTGGCTCAGCTCGCCGCGAGGCAGTTCCCGGACCGCGAGACGTCCGTACTGCTGGGTGCTGGTGGCCTTGATACGCTGACGCACCTTCAGGTAGCGAAGATAGCGGTAAGCGACCCCGAAGACGTTGAGATACTCCGTGGGGTTCTTCGTGAGCCTCATCGACGCGCGGGTCTGCATCAACTTTAGCTGTTCGGAAGGGTTCAGGTAGCGCTGCAGGCTCTGCCGATAGTGGTCGAGGATGTACGGGTTCTCGGCCACGAATTCCTTGACCTTCTCTTCCACCTGCTGCAGCCCGGCCACGATGGCCAGCCGCAGGTTGGTCACTTCGCTCCCTTCGTCGGGCGCGTAGTCGATGACCCCATCGATGTTGCCCTGGGCGTAGAGCTCGTAGGGAGACAGCCCGACGTACTTGGCGCATTCCAGCCAGGAGAGGTTCAACCGGCGAGCAATGTTGGCCAGGCCCTTGGGCTGAATGGTGCTGAACACCCCGTCGCGTACGGACAGGATCATGTTGCTGGCGGCCAGCGGAATCGCCCCGCCCGAGTAGCCGAGGCCGTAGATGATGCCGACGTTGGGCACGTCGACGTTGCTCATCTCGGCGATGAGCCGGGAGATGCTGTGCGCCTGGTTCTCCCGGTTGGCCTGCTCCTCGGCGTCCGCGCCGGGCGTATCCATCATGGTTACGATGGGCTGGGAGCGCTTCGCGTAGTTCTGGATGCGGTCTGCGGCGGCAAGGTGGTGCGCCGGCATCCATACCCCGTTGCGCGAGGATCGGTCCTGGGCAATGAACCCGACGGCCCGCGGCTCCCCATCGAAATCCATCTCCACCGTGGCCGCGTAAAACGGACCGTCGGACACCTCCTCTAGAACGCTTCCGAGTTCCCGGATCACCGCGGGCGCCGCGGTGCGGCCTGGATCCTCGGCCCTCGCGACCACCGCCTCGATGTAGGCGTCCACGTCGAGGTTGGCGAGCCGGTCCTTCTGCCGCAGGATGTCGCTGCGAGACAGCAGCCCGGGAAGGCGCTCCTGGCTCTCCGCAGAGGGAAACAGAGAGAAATCCTGCGCCAGGCTTTCCGCAATCAGGTAGAGCCGATCACCTTCGACGAGCTGTTTGTCCACGGCCTGATCGTTATGGGTGTAGAATTCGCCGGTACTCTAGCCACTTGCCATTTGAGAAGCAATCCACGCTCGCTAAGTGGCCGATTTTTCAGGAAAAATTGATCTGCACCGGACCAGCAAAGGAGGACGCGGCCCGTGCCCGACCTGACTTCTCTGAATTGTGCCGTGCTCACGGTATCGGACACCCGAACGCTGGAGGACGACCGATCGGGCGACCTCCTGATCGAGCTGCTCACCGGCGACGGTCACCGCCTTGCCGAGCGTGAGATCGTTCGCGACGACGTCTACGCCATTCGCGCCACCGCCTCGCGCTGGATTGCCGATGATCGTATCTCGGTGATCCTCACCACCGGAGGCACCGGATTCACGGGACGCGACAGCACGCCGGAGGCCCTGACGCCCCTGTTCGACAAGACCATCGATGGCTTCGGCGAGCTGTTCCGCCAGGTATCCTTCGACGAGATCGGACCGTCGACGATACAGTCGCGGACCGTCGGCGGCATCGCCAACGCCACCCTGGTCTTCGCGCTGCCCGGGTCGAGCAACGCGGTGCGGACCGGCTGGGAAAAGATCCTTCACCACCAGCTCGACGTGAACTTCAAACCCTGCAACTTCGTAGAACTCATACCAAGATTTCTGGAGAGATAACCACATGACCGAACAGGCCTACATCGTCAAAGCCGCCAGAACGCCCGTCGGCAGCTTTCAGGGGGCCCTAGCCCATCTGACCGCGCCCGAGCTCGGCGCCCACGCGATCAGCGCGCTGGCGCCCGAGAACGTGGACGAGGTGATCATGGGCAACGTCATCGCTGCCGGTCTGAAACAAGGTCCCGCACGCCAGGCCATGCGCATGGCCGGCCTGCCGGACGACTGCGGCGCCACGACCATCAACAAGCTGTGCGGCTCCGGCATGAAAGCGGCCATGCTCGCCACCGACCTGATCCGAGCCGGCAGCGCCGCGCGCGTGATTGCCGGGGGCATGGAAAGCATGACCAACGCGCCCTACCTGATACCCAAAGCACGCGCGGGCATGCGCATGGGCCACGCGGAGCTAAAGGACGCCATGTTCCTCGACGGCCTGGAGGACGCAGATACCGGGGCGGCCATGGGCACCTTCGCCCAGAGGACGGCGGACGAGCATCAGCTGAGCCGCGAGGCCATGGACGAGTTCGCCATCGAGTCGGTTACCCGGGCGCGGCGCGCCATAGCGAACCAGGAGCTCGCCAGCGAGATCAGCCCGATCACTGTGGGCGGCGAGGAAGTGCGCGACGACGAGCAGCCCGGCAGGGCAAAGGTCGATCGCATCCCAGGCCTGCGGCCCGCCTTCAAGCCCGACGGGACCATTACCGCCGCGAACTCCAGCTCCATTTCCGACGGCGCGTCCGCGCTCCTGATCGCCGCCGAGTCCGCCCTGGACGTGGCTGAACCCATGGCGCGGATCATCGCCCACGCCACCCACTCCCGGCATCCCAGCGAGTTCACCGTCGCCCCGGCCGACGCCATACGGCAGGTGCTCGACCGCGCGGGTTGGACGGCCGACGACGTCGACGTCTTCGAGATCAACGAGGCGTTTGCCATGGTCACCATGCTCGCGATCCAGACGCTCAACCTCGACCCGTCAACGGTGAACGTCTGCGGCGGCGCTTGTGCCCAGGGACACCCCATAGGATCCAGCGGCAGCCGCCTGATCGTCACGCTGGCGCACGCGCTGGAGCGGCTGAACAAAAAGCGCGGTGTCGCCGCGCTCTGCATCGGCGGCGGCGAGGCGACGGCCGTTGCCATCGAGCGACCCTGACGCCACACTGATGGAAATGCCCCAGGCGTCTCCCTACAATTCCTGGGTGCGTTGCGAAACGCTGGTGGGGAGCAGGCGGGCCCTACCGGACGCAACGAGCACCCAGCGGCCCGAACCTCGTCGCCAGCAACGGAGAGTGTGAGTGAACCGGCTTCCGGTCATCGTGGGTTTCGGAGGCATCAACCCGGCAGGGCGGGCATCTTTCGACCACGCCTATCGGCGCCTGGTGATCGACGTTCTCGACGAGCCCTCCCGGGCCCGCACGTACCGTAGCCTCGCAAGCCTGATGAACCTTCAGGACGATCCCGGCGATGCGTCCACTCGGGAATACATCGACGCTCACACGCTCATCCGCAAGATCGAGCTGTTCGATCCCAACGAGGTCCCCGTCCAGCGCACGGCCACGCTCGCCCATCCGGAAGACGAGCCGATCCGGTTCGTTCTCGCGACGCGGCAGCTGCCCGAGCGCATCCCGGCCGGATGGCAGGTCTCTTCCCTCACCGAGCAGCAGGTACTGGTGACGGTGGACAACAAGCTCGACGTGCTGCTTCCCGACACCCGGATATCCCGGGTCAGCAGCGCGGGTCAGGCCCCCACGGGCTTCGACCCCGGCGCGCTCTACCAGTCTAGAAACCATCCCCGCGGGCTGCAGCTCACCGTCTTCGGCGCATCGGACGCCCTGCGCTCCACGGGCATCCCCATAGAGGTGCTCAAGCAGCGCGTCGCGCCCGATCAGTTCGCCGTCTACTCCGGCAGCGCCATGGGGCAGCTGGACGCTGACGGCTACGGCGGCATGATGCAGAACCCGCTCATGGGCAAACGGCCGACGTCGAAGAACGTCGCGCTCGGTCTGTCAGAAATGCCCGGCGACTTCGTCAACGCCTACGTGCTCGGATCCGTGGGCGATACGGCAGGCATCATCGGCGCGTGCGCGACCTTTCTCTACAACATGCAGCACGGCATCGAGGAGATTCAGTCCGGGCGCAAACGCGTCGTGATGGTCGGCAATTCCGAAGCGCCCGTGGTGCCCGACGTCATCGAGGCGTACCGCGTCATGGGCGCGCTCGCCGAGGACGAGGCATTGATGGCGCTCGACAGCCGGGAGTCCGAGCCCGATCACCGGCGAGCCTGTCGACCGTTCTCGGACAACTGCGGATTCACCGTGGCCGAGGCGAGCATCTTCGCCGTCCTGATGGACGACGAGCTCGCCATGGAGCTGGGCGCCCGCATTCTCGGCTCAGTGGGCGGAGTATTCGTCAACGCCGACGGGTACAAGAAATCCATACCCGGCCCCGGCATCGGCAACTACCTGACCGTGGCCAAGGCCATGAGCCTTTCCCGCAAGCTGCTAGGCGACGACTCGCTGAAACACCGCACTTACATGCTGGCTCACGGCACCGGGACGCCGCAGAACCGGGTGACGGAGTCCCACATTTTAAACGAGCTGGCCAAGGTCTACGGCATCGAGCGCTGGCCCGTGGCCGCCATCAAGGCCTACGTCGGCCACTCCATGGCGCCCGCCGGGGGCGATCAGCTGGCGGCCGCCCTGGGCCTTTGGGAGCACGGCTGGCTACCGGGCATCACCACCATCGATCACATCGCCGACGACGTTCACGACAGCCATCTGAACCTGCCCCTGCAGCACCTGGAGCTCGGCGCCGACAACGTGGATGCCGCTTTCGTCAATTCCAAGGGTTTCGGCGGCAACAACGCCACGGGTGTGTTCCTGTCACCGGCGAAGACCCGCGAGATGCTTCGCAAGCGCTGGGGCAAGAAAGCGCTGGCCGAGCACCGTCGCGGCAACGAGGCCGTCGAGCAGGCCGCCCTGGACTACGACGAAGCCATGGTTCGCGGCGAGGCGAAGCCCATCTACCAGTTCGGCGAAGGTGTCGTACACGGCGAAGACCTGTCGATCAGCCGCGAAAGCATCGATATTCCCGGCTTTGGACTGCCCGTCGATCTCGACCTGGACAACCCGTTTCCCGACATGACCTGACGCGCCGGGCCTCCGGCTCAGTGCAACGGCTCCTCATCCGACCCCAACCCGTCGAGCAGGCGTTGCGCCGTGGCGGCCAACTTCTGATCGCCTGCTGCGGCGAGCGCAAAGGCGCGTTGCAGATCCCGCCGAGCCAGCGCATTGGCGCCGAGGCGCGACCAAAGCTCGCCCCGTTCGAGCAGCAAATGGGCATCCTCGCCAGCGGCGGCGAGCTGCAGGTCGACCATGTCGAGGCTGCGATGCCACTCTCCGGATTGGGCGAAGCGGTACTTGACGTTGTTGAGCATGCGGAGCAGCACGGCCACCGCCGTGGCCCGGGCGAACAGTTTCCCTGCGGGGCCGGCGCTGCCTTGCGCCTGGCCGAGACCCGCCAGGCACTCGGCTTCGGAGGTTTCCATCATCCGAAACGGATCCACCAGGCATTCTTCCACGCGAACCAGGAAATGCCCGGGAAAATTGATGCCGACCGCAGAGCGACCGCTTCCTCGGGCAACCTGAATCAGCAGCACGCCCAGGCTGATGGGTATGCCCCGCCGGGCATCGAGCAGCCGGTCGATCCGGCTGTTGTCGAGCGCATCGTACTCACCGGCATTGCCGACGAACCCCAGCTCCCGAAGGTATTCCCAGGGTGTTTGCGCCCCGGGGCGGCCCGATGCGAGCTCGGCAACCCGAGCGCGCAGGGCCCGCCCATCCACTGACGGCTCTAGAGCGCGGGTGACGAGCAGGGCTGCTTCGAGCTCGTCGGCTTGCGGGTTTGCCGCAAACTCTCGAACGCCCTCGATCAGTTCCTGCTGAGGCGTGCTGGGCAATCAATGCTCCCGGGTTTTGAGGAAGCGAATCTCGGGCCACCGCTCCTCCACCAGCTGAAGGTTCGCCCGCGTCGGGGCGAGGTAGGCAAGCTGCCCGCCGCCATCGACGGCCAGGTGATCGCGATGCTTGCGCGTGAACTCGTCGAGCTTTTTCTTGTCGTCCGAGACCACCCAGCGCGCGGTGAAGATGTTCGCCGAATCGTAGACGCAATCGGCCCCGTACTCCTCGAGCAGCCGGAACGCCACCACGTCGAACTGCAGCGTGCCCACGGCGCCGACGATGAGCTCGTTGCGGGTCATAGGCTTGAAGACCTGGCTGGCCCCCTCCTCCGACAGCTGGTCTAGCCCCCGCTCGAGCTGCTTGCTCTTCAGCGGATCCTTCACCCGCACACGCCGGAACAGCTCGGGCGCAAAGTTGGGGATCCCCGTGAACTTGATCTTCTCGCCCTGGGTAAACGAGTCACCGATCTGAATCGTGCCATGATTGTGAAGCCCGATGATGTCCCCCGGATACGCCTCCAACGTCTGCGCTCGATCGCCGGCAAGAAACGTCACCGCATCGGCAACCTTGACGTCTTTTCCGAGCCGAACGTGCCGCATCCGCATGCCCTGGGTGTACCGGCCCGAGCAGACCCTCAGGAAGGCGATGCGATCGCGGTGTTTGGGGTCCATGTTTGCCTGGATCTTGAAGACGAACCCGCTGAACGGCTCCTCTTCGGGGGTCACGTCGCGGGCATCGGCATGCCGGGCCTGGGGCGGCGGCGCGTGGGCGACGAAACCGTCCAGCATCTCCTTCACACCGAAATTGCCCAGCGCCGTGCCAAAGTAAACGGGCGTCAGAGTCGCGGCGAGATAGTCATCGAGATCAAACGGGTGGCTGGCGCCCCGCACCAGCTCGATCTCCTCGACCACGTCATCATGGTCGGCCCCGAGCAATGCCCGTGCCTCGTCGCTGTCCAGCCCCTTGATGCGCGGAAAGTCGAAGATGTGATAGCCGTGTCCCGGCTCGAAGCACACGATCTCATCAGCCGACAGATCGTAGATCCCCTTGAACTGCCGACCCATCCCGATGGGCCAGGTCATGGGCGCGCATTGAATCTGCAGAATGTCCTCGATCTCGTCCATCACTTCCACCGGATCGCGTATCTCCCGGTCCAGCTTGTTGATGAAGGTGAGAATCGGCGTGTCGCGCAGCCGGCAGACCTCCATCAGCTTGATCGTGCGCGGCTCCACGCCCTTGGAGCCGTCGATGACCATGAGGGCTGAATCCACCGCGGTGAGGGTGCGATAGGTGTCTTCCGAGAAGTCCTCGTGACCGGGAGTGTCGAGCAGGTTCACTACCCGGTCCGCATAGGGAAACTGCATGACCGAGGTGGTGACGGAGATGCCCCGCTGCTGCTCCATGGCCATCCAGTCGGAGGTTGCGTGGCGGTCCGACTTCCTCGCTTTGACCGTGCCGGCAAGCTGAATGGCGTTGCCGAACAGCAGCAGCTTCTCGGTAATCGTGGTCTTGCCCGCGTCCGGATGAGAGATGATCGCAAAGGTGCGGCGATCGCTTCCCCCCGCGAGCGCGGACGTCCGGGCCGTTGCCACCATGATTATGACTCCTCAGCGACCGTCTTGCCCATGTCCGGATCGGCCTGCCGAAAAAAGCCGCGGATTATAGCGGCTCGTCGCGGAAATGAGCATCAAGATCCGATGCGAGCACCCGGGCATCTTCATGGCCCACCTGGGCCGGGTAGTAGTTCTTGCGGATCCCGATCTCGCGGAAACCAAGCGACTCGTAGAGACCCGCGGCCACCACGTTGGAGGGCCGGACCTCGAGAAACATGGCCGACGCGCCCCGCTCCCAGGCCCTGCGCATCATGTGCAGGGCGAGGACACGACCGCAGCCCTGTCCCTGTAAGTCCCTGCGAACGCAGAGATTGAGCAGGTGCGACTCTCCAGCACCCACGGACAAGACAGCGTGCGCCACCAGATCGTCGCCGCGGCAACCCACCCAGCACTCGTGCCGCGCCTTGAGACAATCGAGAAACACCCCGCGGGTCCACGGAAACGCGTAGCTGAGAAACTCTGTTTCCAGAACCGCGTCCAGATCAGACGTCTCCATGGGCCGAAGGTCTATCAGCGCTCGAGGTTCCGGATCCTGTTCCATAAGGCTCGTTTGGCGTCCGTGTCGAGTTCCGCCACGTCCGGCAGGATGACGAGGGTCCGCGAGCGAGCTCGCTCGGGTAAATGTTCGACCAGGGCCTCGTTGACGAATATAACCGAGGCGTCGCTGTCCGCCACCTGCTTGTCCGCAAACGCCTTGAAGGCCCGCCAGCCGACCGAGGGGTCTCCGGGCTCGCGCCAGTCGAACGAGATTCGCGTTGGGTCTGAGCCCCAGGCTCCAGTAGCCGCAGCAAGCAGGTCCCGGCCAAGGCGACCAGCTCGCGCCCAGCCACCACCGAGCACCAGCAACAGCGCGCCCGGGCGCGTCAGGCAGGCCACCTCGATCCCGCCCGCAACATCCGGGATCCGCGGGCTTTCGGCCAGTGGACTCGGAGATGGGCTCTCCCCACGACGCGTCACCGCGACTGCGGGTTCCGGGGAACGGACAGCTTCCGGAACGGTCTCCGCTGGCTTCGCTGCAGACGACGTCGCGGGTTCGGGGACGACGATCGGCGTGGCCTCGGGCTCGTCGACGACGCCGGCCGCATGGGCCCGCAGGATCCAGACGTCTACTCCCATGTCAGCAAGCATGCTGAGACGGCGGGCGTCGAGACGAACGGCCTCAGTCATCACCCCACCACTTCAGAAAACTCGTCAGCACGTCGCGATTGCCGGTAACCCTGCCTCAGCCGTCATTGTACACTTTACTTTTCACGCCCACGCACCGTGACGGATCCCAATGAAGTATCTGACAGACGACGTACGCATCATCGGCATGGAGGAAGTCACAGAGCCGGAAACCCTCCTTGCCGAGCTGCCGATCACCGACTCCGTATCCCGCCTGGTCTTCTCGAATCGCAAGCAGATCAGCGAGATCCTTCACGGGACGGACCCCCGTTTGCTGGTGATCGTGGGTCCCTGCTCGATCCATGATCCGGAGGCAGCGCTGGATTACGCGAAACGCCTCGCCCCATTGGCGGAAGATCTCTCCGATCGGCTCCACGTCATCATGCGCGTCTACTTCGAAAAGCCGCGCACCACCGTGGGCTGGAAGGGCCTCATCAACGACCCCCATCTGGACAACTCCTTCGACATCAACAACGGCCTGCGGATCGCAAGGGGGGTACTCAGAGATATAGCCGAGTGCGGTCTCGGCGCCGGCACAGAGTACCTGGATCCCATCACGCCGCAGTACGTCGCCGACCTGGTGGCCTGGGGGGCCATCGGCGCGCGCACGACCGAGAGCCAGATCCACCGCGAGCTCGCCTCCGGGCTGTCCTGCCCGGTGGGTTTCAAGAACAGCACCGACGGCTCCATTCAGGTTGCCGTGGACGCCATCAAGTCGGCGGCCAATTCGCACATATTTCTTTCAGTCACCAAATCCGGTCACTCGGCCATCTTCTCCACGGCGGGCAACGACGATTGCCACCTCATTCTTCGTGGTGGCGGCGGCAAGCCCAACTACGACAACCCGTCGGTACACTATGCCAGCCGTCTGCTCGAGCAGGCGGCGCTAACGAGCCGTCTGATGATCGACATGAGCCATGCCAACAGCGGCAAGGACCACAACCAGCAGATCAGAGTTTGTCAGGACATATGCAAGCAGGTGCGCGAAGGCGAATCGCGCATATTCGGCGTGNNGGCAATCAGAAGATCGGTCCACCCGAGTCCATGACCTATGGGCAGAGCGTCACGGATGCCTGCATCGGATGGGAAGACACCGTCACCTGCCTGACCGCTCTGGCCGACGCTACAGGCACCCGGATGGAAGTTGCGCCCGCCGGCGCAGGATCCGGCTAGACGGGCGCGGTCCCCGCGGCCAGCTCGTCGCATCGAGCCGCGAGCACAAAGTCGTTCATGTGCAGCCCGCCGATGGCGTGGGTCCACCAACTGACCTGCAACCGGCCCCACTCGACCACCAGTTGCGGATGGTGGTCCTCCAAGTCAGCCATCTCGCCGATCCGATCGGCAAGGCTCAGCGCCGCGGCAAAGTTGGCGGTCTGGTACGTCCGGTTGAGCCTGGGAACGTCGTCGACAACCTCGACCTGCCATCCTTCCAGCTCGGTCAGCAGCGCCTCCTGGGCCTGCCCGGCCACGGCCGGAGAGTCTGTCCGGCACGGCTCGCAGCGCATTTCAGCCAGCCGTTTTGCTTTCCCACCATGAGCCATGTCTCATCCTCTCAGCCATCATCAGGATGAATAGTACGCTGTAGACGGCAACTTCGCCGTACCCGTCTTTCGTTAGCCAGGTCAGATGGAGCAGCCCGAGAAAGACCGCGGGGTAGACCAGCCGGTGCAGCCTGCGCCAGCGCCGACCGAGGCGACGTTGCCAGCCACGGGTCGACGTGACGGCCAGCGGGACCAGCAGCATGAAGCCGCCAATCCCCGCGGTGATGTACGCCCGATCCGAGAAGTCCTCGACCACCAACCGCCAGTCGAACTCGGCGAGCAACGCAACGTACGCAATCAGGTGCAGCGCCAGGTAGGCGAAGCTGAAAAGACCCACCATCCGGCGATAGCCGAGCAGCTCTCGCCACCCGGTCAAACGCCGCAACGTCGTCACCGCCAGGGTGAGGAGAAGTCCGCGCAGGCCCCACTCGCCGAGGAAGAGCACCACGGCTTCTCCGGGGTCCGCCCCGAGCCTGCTCCCCGGCTGGCTGAGCTCACCCAAAATCGCGTACCCCAACCAGGCGAGCGGCAAACACAGGACCACAAAGAGCAGCGATTTGCGCATCCGCTTAGTAGTAGCGGGTCAGGTCCATCCCCGCGTATAGACTCGCCACGTCCTCGGCGTAGCCGTTGAACGGCAACGTCGGCATTCGGTTCTGCGAGAACAGGGTGCTGGGCAGGCGCCGCTCGGATGCCTGGCTCCATCGCGGGTGGTCGACCGCCGGGTTGACGTTGGCGTAAAACCCGTATTCCTTGGGCTGAAGCAGCTTCCAGGTGTTGACCGGCTGACGCTCCGTGAACCGTATGGAGACGATCGACTTGATGCTCTTGAAGCCGTACTTCCAGGGCACCACAAGGCGCCAAGGTGCCCCGTTCTGGTTCGGCAGGGGTTTGCCGTAGAGGCCGACGGCCATGATCGTGAGCGGGTGATTGGCCTCGTCCAGGCGCAGCCCTTCCACATAAGGCCAGTCGATGCTGCTGAACAGTGACCGTTGGCCTCGCATCTCGCTTGGGCGGTAGAGCGTCTTGAACTCGACGTACTTTGCGCTGCCCAGCGGCTCCATGCGGTCGAGTATCGACTTCAACGGTATACCGAGCCAGGGCACGACCATGGACCAGGCCTCCACGCAGCGGAAGCGGTAGACGCGTTCCTCAGGAGCCAGCCCCTTGAGCAGACCCTCCAGGTCGTAGGTGCCCGGTTTGCCGACCGCGCCAGAGACCTCGACCGACCAGGGAGAGGTGGTCAGGGCGTGGGCATACTCCTTCGGGTCCTCCTTACCGGTGCCGAACTCGTAGAAGTTGTTGTAGCTGGTGACGATGTCTTCGGGAGTGAGCTCGAGATCGTTTCCGCCCGAAGCCAGAGCGTTTGCGCTCCAGGGTGCTCCCAGCATCGCCGCACCAGCTCCCAGCGTCTTGGTGAACTGGCGCCGGTTCAGATAGATCTGCTCCGGTGTGATCTCAGAGGGTCGGATGTCGTCGGGTTTACGGATCAGCACATTTACTCCGGCACGGCCAGCTTCCCGACATTAGACCCCGTCCGGCGCGCCGGTTCCTCGCAATCGTTCTCAGCTCTTCGATCCGCGGCGTACCAGCCTGCCCCACAGCCACTGCGCCGGACCCGAGAGGGCGTAGAGCGAAAAGAGAAACAGCAGCACCAGCGGCGGGTCCGCCAGGGTGACGGCGAACACGAGCGCGACCAGCACCATGGTAACGAACGGTACCCGGCCTTTGACGTTCAGCGCCTTTGGTGAGTAGTAGGTGAAGTTAGAAACCATCAGCAACCCCACGACGACCGTGATGATTCCCATCCCGGCCGCGGCGGCGCGACCGGGATCGCCACCAATGTTGTCGCTCCAGGCCCAGACGGAGCAGGCGATGATGGCCGCGGCCGATGGGCTCGCAAGCCCCGTGAAGGAGCTGACATCACTGCGGACGTTGAAGCGCGCCAGGCGCAGCGCGGCGCACGCCATGTAGACGAACGTAACCACCCAGCCGACGCGACCCAGGGCGCCGCCCAGCCCCCAGGAGAACGCCACCAGCGCCGGCGCCACACCGAATGCCACCATGTCCGAGAGGCTGTCGTACTCCGCTCCGAACTGGCTTTCCGTGCGCGTTCGTCGGGCTACACGGCCATCTGCAGTATCCAGCGCCATGGCTGCGAAGATGGCAAGCGCCGCGGCGGTGAGGTGCCCGTTCATGCCCGCCACGATGGCGTAGAACCCGGCAAACAGCGCGCCGGTGGTAATGAGGTTCGGCAGCAGGTAGATGCCGCGCATCCTGTTGGCAGAGGCGGCGGAAGCACCCGAGCCGGCTTCCTCCTCCACCGAGTGAAGCGTAGGCCGCTCCTGATCTCCTTCGCTGTTGCTCACATCACCCCGCTTCCGGGCGGGCAGCGCTTACCTGTGGTCATCCGGCGATCGCTGCACCCTGGCGCTGCGTCACGGCAGCACAGGCTAGTTCTTGTCCTTATCGACCAGGCGATTCTCCTGGATCCAGGGCATCATTGCACGCAGCCGCTCGCCGACCTGCTCGATCTCGTGGGCCTGGCTGATGCGACGCATAGCCTTGATGCGGGGCGCGCCCGCCTGGTTTTCGGCCACGAACTCCTGGGCGAACCTGCCCGTCTGGATCTCCTCCAGAATCCTGCGCATCTCCTGCTTCGTTTCCTCGTTGACCACCCGCGGGCCACGGGTGAGGCCGCCGTACTCGGCCGTGTTGGAAACCGTGTACCACATGTTGGTGATGCCGCCTTCGTAGAAGAAATCGACGATGAGCTTCAGTTCGTGGAGGCATTCGAAATACGCCATCTCGGGTGCGTAGCCCGCCTCCACCAGGGTTTCGAACCCGGCCTGCACCAGAGCCGCGGCACCACCGCACAGCACGGCCTGCTCTCCGAAGAGGTCGGTTTCCGTTTCTTCCTGGAACGTGGTCTCGATGATTCCCGCGCGCCCGCCGCCGTTGGCCGACGCGTAGGACAGCGCCGTGTTCTTGGCCTGGCCGCTGGCATCCTGGTAGATCGCAATGAGGCTCGGCACGCCGCCGCCCTCCACGTAGGTGGAGCGCACGGTGTGGCCGGGGCCCTTCGGCGCGATCATGATCACGTCGAGGTCTGCGCGCGGCTCGATGAGCCCGAAGTGGATGTTGAAACCGTGCGCGAACGCAAGCGTCGCACCTTCCTTCACGTTGGGAGCGATCTGATCCCGGTAGATCTGCGGCTGATGCTCGTCCGGCGTGAGGATCATGATGAGGTCCGCGTCCTTCGCGGCATCGGCCACGTCCGCGACCTGAAATCCCGCGTTGGTCGCCTTGCGCGCAGAGCCCGATCCGCTGCGCAGACCGATGGTCACGTTGGCAACCCCAGAGTCGCGCAGGTTGTTGGCATGCGCATGGCCCTGCGAGCCGTAACCGACCACCAGCACGTTCATCTTCTGGATGATCGACAGATCTGCGTCCTTGTCGTAGTAAACCTGCATGTCTCTTCCCTCTGTTGCGGATCCGGAATTCAATTTTCTGTCCGCGACGAACATCAGCGAGCCGCAAACATTCATGGCTCGATCTACGCGCTCAGCACCTGCTCGCCACGGCTGACGCCGGAAACCCCGGTGCGAGCCACCTCCATGACGAGCGAGCGGTCAATGGCACGAATGAAGGCGTCGAGCCGTTCGCTGGGTCCCGAGAGCTGAATCGTGTATGCATCCGGCGCGACGTCGATAATCTGTCCGCGGAAGACGTCGCAGGTGCGCTTCACCTCCGCGCGATCACTGCCCGTAGCACGCACCTTGACGAGCATCAACTCGCGCTCCACGTGGTCGGACTCCGTTAGATCCACCACCTTCACCACCTCGATCACCTTATACAGGTGCTTGATGATCTGCTCGATCTTGCTGTCATCACCCACGGTCGTGAGCGTCAGGCGCGAAAGCGTCGGATCTTCCGTCGGCGCGACGGACAGGCTGTCGATGTTGTAGTTGCGCTGGGCAAACAGCCCGACCACCCGCGACAGCGCGCCAGCCTCGTTTTCGAGCAGCACCGCAATGATGCGCCGCATCAGATGTAGTCTCCCTGCTGGCTGGTGGTGATCTTGTCCAGATACATGTCGCACATGGCCCCGCCCTTTATGGCCATCGGGTAGACGTGCTCGTGGGGATCCACCCAGACATCCACGAAAACGAGCCGATCGCTCAACTTCTTCGAGAAGGCCTCTACCATCACCGGCTCGAGGTCCTCGGCCCGGTCCACCTTGAAGCCCACGTGCCCGAAAGCTTCCACCAGCGTCTTGAAGTCCGGCAGCGAGTCGCTGTACGTGCTCTGGGAGTGGCGACCGCCGTACTGCATGTCCTGCCACTGCTTGACCATGCCCAGGGCCTGGTTGTTGAGATTGACGATCTTGATGGGCAAGCCGTACTGCAGGCAGGTGGAAAGCTCCTGCATGTTCATCATGAAGCTTCCCTCCCCGGTGACACAGACCACCCGCGCTTCCGGAAAAGCGAACTGCACACCCATGGCAGCCGGCAGCCCGAAGCCCATGGTGCCCAGGCCGCCCGAGTTGATCCAGCGCCTGGGCTGGGAGAACTTGTAATACTGCGCCGCGAACATCTGGTGCTGACCCACGTCGCTGGTGACGTAAGCGTCACCGTCGGTGACCCGGTAAAGGGTCTGCACCGCCAGCTGGGGCAATATCGGCTTGCCCGGCTCGGCCTGCAGAGCATGGTCGAGGCCGTGGGCTTCGCGCCAGGCTCCGATCTGGCCCCACCAGTCCTTGATTGCCTCTGGGTCCGGCAGGTGCGGATGTCGCTCGAGCTCGCTGTCCAGGATCGCGGCCATCTCTTCGAGCACGCTGGTCACCTGCCCGACGATGGGGATGTCCGCGGCAATGATCTTGGAGATGGAAGCCGGGTCTACGTCGACGTGCACAACGGTGGCCGACGGGGAAAACTTGCTCGGGTTGTTGGTGACGCGGTCGTCGAAGCGCGCGCCGATGGCGAGGATCACGTCGCGTCGTGCATCGCCATGTTGGCTTCGTAGGTGCCGTGCATGCCGAGCATGCCGAGAAACTGCTCGTCGTCGCCCGGAAAACCACCCAGGCCCATGAGGGTATTGGTCACTGGAAAGCCCAGACGCCGGGCAATGCTGATCAGCAGCTCCGAGCCGTCGCCCTGGATCACGCCTCCACCCGAATAGATGACGGGGCGTTTCGCTTTGAGCAGAACGTCCACGGCCTTGCGGATCTGCCGCCCGTTGCCGCGCACGGCAGGACTGTATGAGCGCATGCTCACCGATTGAGGAAACGCATAGGGAGCGGTGATGTCCGGGTCTGTGGTGTCCTTGGGCACGTCGATCACCACGGGCCCCGGACGTCCGGTGCTCGCGATGTGGAACGCCTTCTTGACCACGGAGGCAATCTCGCTGCAGTCCTTGACCAGGAACGAGTGCTTAACCACGGGTCGCGAGATACCGACCATGTCGGTCTCCTGGAACGCATCCGTGCCGATCAGCGGGTTGGGCACCTGGCCCGAGATCACGATCATGGGAATCGAGTCCATGTGCGCTGTAGCGATGCCGGTGATCGCGTTAGTGGCGCCGGGGCCGGAGGTCACCAGCACGACGCCAGGCTTGCCTGTCGCTCGGGCGTACGCGTCCGCCATGTGGGTCGCCGCCTGCTCGTGACGCACCAGGATGTGCTCCACCTTCTGCTGACGGAATATGGCGTCGTAGATGTGCAGCGCCGAGCCGCCCGGGTACCCGAAGATATAGTCCACGCCAGCATCCTGAAGCGCCCGTATCAGGATGTCGCCACCGGAGAGCTCTTCGCCAATGCTCTGACTCTTGTCTGTACCCACTGTAATCCGTACCCGCTAGTCAACCAGATGCCTCACCCGACCTTGACCCGAGCCCATAAACGTTTGATTTTGCACGGGGTTTGAAAGCCGGGCCCGCCGGAGCCGCGTATTCTTGGGGTTCGCCCACGGCATGTCAACGAAGGGCCCAAAACGTCAAATTGCGAATCGGCTCACATATCCGGGGTAACTGCCGCAAGGGACGGACGACCGCGGCGCTCTAAAATCTCGGGTTGGAATGCTACGCCCGACCGCCGCTTCCGGGAACGACTCGGCGGCCGAGGCAGATATCAGGAGTATCTGGATGATGCGCAAGTTCACTAGTCTCGCCTTGTTCGCTCTGTGCGTACCCGTGCTGGCGACCGCCGACGTGTACCGCTGGGTGGGCCAGGACGGGGTCGTCAACTACACTCAGGTGAAACCCCAGGGCGTCCAAGCCGAGCGGGTCCGAACCCAGGGCGGCAGGCCGACGGCAGCAGCTGCGCGCCCCAGCCAGCCCGCTGAGCAGGCGGCCAGCCAGGCTGCCGACGCCTCACAGCTTTCCGCGAAACAGCAGGAAATGCTGGACGATCTGCAGTCCGCCGAGGCTGCGCGGAAGCAGGAAGTCGCCCGCATCCGGGAAGCCAACTGCGAGCGCTCGAGACGGGTGCTCGATCGCCTGTCTGCCAACGCCCGCATACGCGTGCGTGACGACTCCGGCGTCGAGCGCATCATGGGCGAGGACGAGCGCCAGGATCGCATCGCCGAAGCACAGCGGGGCGTGGCCGAGAACTGCGTGTCCTGACCCTTCCGGGGCCCGCAAGCGCGGGCCCATCGCCACCTCACCGAATCCAGACCAGCGTCGCCTGGCGACCCGTGGCGCCATCGCGCCGATACGAGTAGAACCGGTCGTCCGACCAGGTGCACGCCGTCGATCGCTGCACGTCTTCGATCCCCGCGTGCGCAAGCTGCCGGGTTGCCAGCCCGGCAAGGTCCAGAAGATGTTTGCCGGCCCGGTTGCCGGGGCTCAGACAAACTTCCGCCTTAGGCCCTAACTGCCGCACCGCCTCGGCGACGTCTTCGCCGACCTCGTAGGCAGCCGCGCCGATCGCCGGCCCGATCCAGCCCAGGTAGCCGCCCGCCCGTGACGGCAGCTCGCCCAGCGCGCTGGGGATGATTCCGGCTACCAGGCCCCGCCACCCCGCGTGCACCACGGCAACGATGCTTGCATCTCGTGCGGCAACGACGACGGGCAGGCAATCGGCGGTGAGTACCGCCAGCACAAGTCCCGGGACACCCGTCCATGCGGCATCCGCTTCCGGGACCGTGTGACAACCGGCAAGCGTGGCCTCTACACACCCCGTTCCATGGACCTGATCGAGCCACTGTACGCGGGAAGCCCCGAGCGTTTCGAGCAGATCGCGCCGGTTGCGGGCAACGTCCGAAGGATCGTCCGATACATGGGCCGCGAGGTTGAAGGACGCAAATTCACCCTTGCTGAAGCCGCCCCGACGGGACGTGGTCACCGCGGCGACCCGCGCGTCGAGGCCCTCATCCGCCCAGGTTGCCCACTCCCAGCTGTCGGCATCAGCCATGGTGTCGAACGTCCTCCCGCAGGGCGTCGAGGAGCTCGGTCAGGTCGTCAGGATCGGGGGCTTCGAATTGCAGCCTTACTCCATCAACCGGATGATCGAATGCAAGCGTCGAGGCATGCAGAGCCTGGCGGTCGAAGCCGCGGAGCGCCGTCACCAGACCCTCCTGCGCGCCCGGCGGCAACCGCCCCCGCGCCCCGTAGGCGCGATCACCGACCAGCGGATGGCCGATGCTGCTGAGATGCACCCTGATCTGATGAGTACGCCCGGTTTCGAGCTGCGCGGCCACCAGGGTGTGGGCCCGGAACCGCTCGACCACCCGGACTCGCGTGCGCGCCGGCCGACCATCGGGCCGCACGCGCTGGAGCTTCCTGCGCGCCGGATCGCGACCCATCGGGGCATCGATGTCCAATCCGCTGATAAGGACGCCTTCGCAGAGGGCGCGGTAGCCCCGCTCGACCGCCCTGGCCTGCAGGGCCCTGACAAGGCAGGCGTGAGACTCGAGATTGGCCGCAACCAGAAGCAGACCCGAGGTGTCCTTGTCCAGCCGGTGCACGATGCCGGCCCGCGGAACCAGGGCCAGAGAGGCCCGGTGATGGAGCAGCCCGTTGACGAGCGTGCCAGCGGGATTGCCCGCTCCAGGATGGACGACGACGCCTGCGGGCTTGTTTATCACGAGCAGGTCGGCATCTTCGTAGATGACCTCGAAGGGCACGGGCTCCGCCGTTTGCCAGTCTTCCCGGGGGGAGATGACGGCATCGATCACGAGGGCTTCGCCGCCCACGAGCTTCCGTTTGGGCTTGACCCGGTCACCGTCCACGGTCAGCGCCCCGTCCTGGATCCAAGACGTCAAGGCCGCGCGGGAGAACTCCTGGAAGAGCTGGGCAGCGACCTTATCCACCCGCTCTCCCGCCAGGTCCGCAGGCACCGTTGCTCGTTTCTGGATTTCCAGCTGCTCGGCCATCGCCCTCTGCTCCGGTTGCAACCGTACGCTAAATCGTTAAATTAGCGAAACTTTCTGGCTCACGCCCGACCCGACGCAGCAGGATCCATGCGCAATCTAAGCCCCAAGCTCTTTCTCGTACCCCTTCTGTTGCTGGGACTGGGGTCCGCCGGCTGCTCCTGGATGCCCTGGGTCGGAAAGGACAAGGACAGGGCGGAGGAGGATCTCAACGCGACGGAGCAGCAGCTCTACCGCGACACACAACGCGCGCTGAGGGCCGGCAACTACGACCGCGCGATCCAGGGTCTGCAGCAGCTGGAGGCTCGCTTTCCGTTCGGCCGCTACGCGGAGCAGGCACAGCTGGAGATCATCTACGCGCAGTACATGTCCTACGATCACGACACAGCCCGCGCCTCCGCAGACCGTTTCATCCGCCTCCATCCCCAGCATGCCAACATCGACTACGCCTACTACATCAAAGCGCTGGCCGCCTTCAACAAGAACCGCGGGCTGCTCGACCGTATTTTCGCCACCGATCTCTCCAAACGGGACATGACAGCCGCCCGCGACGCTTACGCGGACTTCGCCCAGCTGCTGGCCCTGTACCCCGAAAGCCAGTACGCGCCGGACGCGAATTTGCGAATGGTCTACTTGCGGAACCTGCTGGCCGAGGCGGAGATCCACGTTGCCGACTACTACATGCGTCGGGGGGCTTACCTCGCGGCCAGCAACCGGGCGCGACACGTCATAGAAACTTATTCCAAGTCGCAATCGGTGGCCGATGCGCTGGGGATCCTGGTGGAAGCCAACTGGCGCCTCGGGCTCGAGGAAGCTGCCAACGACGCCCTCCGCGTGCTGGCGCTCAACTATCCCAACTACCCAGCGTTCGATGAGGACGGCAATCTGGTCCTGGCGAGCACGGTGCGTAATCGGGACCGATCCTGGACCAACATGGTTACCTTTGGGCTCCTCGATCGTCCCGAGGTCCCGCCGCCTATCACGATCAAGCACCCCGAAGGCTTCGAGCCGCCGCCCGTCAATCCGGACGCTGCACCACCGCCAAAGAAGAAGAAGGGCGGTATTTTCAGCTGGCTTCCGTTCGTCGGTTGAGCAGAAAGCTGTTTCCGGTCTCAGCAAACGCCCGACCGTCATCTAAACTCACACAAACGAGCCGCGAATCAGCGGGCAGCAGGCAGGCCGACGGATGACGGGTCAGCACGAGGAAATACAGCGGGAGGTCGAGCAGCGCCGGTTCGAAGTCAACACCAACCTGCTCCGCATCTACAACTACTACCGCGTCTTCGCGGGGCTTGCCCTGTTGGCAGTGTTCATGACCAGCCTGATGGGCAGCCGCCTGGGCGGGCTCGCCCCGACCGTCTTTATGTGGTCGATCCTCACATACATCGCCATAAACCTGGCTACGGCCGTGGCCGTGCAGTTTCTTCCGCGCCGCTACATCCTGGGCCAGACCACGGGCGCCGTCCTTGTGGTCTTCGACATATTAGCGCTCACCTGGCTGACCTACTTAAGCGGCGGGGTTGCCAGCGGCCTGGGGCTGCTGATACTCGTATCGGTCTCCACGGGTTCCATCATCGTCACGAGCCGCGCCACCGCGGTCTTGGCGGCCACCGCAACCATCGCCGTGCTGTACGAGGAGTTCTACCTGTCGCTGACCGCGCCGGCCCTCCACGACGACTATTTCCAGGCCGGGGTCCTGGGCGTTTTCTACTTCGCCTTTTCCCTCTCCATTCACCACCTTGCCAGGCGCATTCGGGAAGACGATCTTCGGGCCATGACTCAGGCAGCGGAGCTGGCGGACCTTGAGCGGTTGAACCGTCAGATCGTTCAGAGCATGCGCACGGGAATCATCGTCGTCGATGGAGAGAACCGCGTTCGGATGATGAACCAGTCTGCCAGAGCGCTGCTGGGCCTGGCGGGGGACGAGGAGTTGAGGTATCTCCCAGCACAGCTGGAAGAGCGGCTCGAGGATTGGCGAGAGGACTCACGTCTGAGGGCGCCTCCCTTCCAGGTGCAGAACGAAACCCCGGAGGTGCGCGCGAACTTCTCTGCGGTGCGGGCCGGCGGGGACGTCACGATCTTTCTGGAGGACACCAGCGAGCTTCAGCAGCAGGCGCAGCAGCTCAAGCTGGCGGGGCTGGGTCGGCTGTCTGCGAACATCGCCCATGAGATCCGCAACCCTCTTGGCGCCATCAGCCACGCGGCCCAGCTGCTTCGGGAGTCCCAGAATCTGGACGAGGGCGAAACCCGCCTCACGCAGATCATTCATAACCATTGTCAGCGGATGAACGGCGTCATAGAAAACGTGCTAGAGATGTCACGCCGCAGCCCATCGGCTCCCGTTAGACTGAGCCTCAAAGAGCTGCTGGACGAGTTCGCGGATTCGTTCAGGGAAGCGGTCAACGATGCCATCATTGACATAGACGTCATGCCGGAAGATACGGAGATTCGGGTGGACAGGAGCCAGATGAGCCAGGTGCTCACCAATCTGGCCGGCAACGGCATCCGGTACAGCTACGAGGCGACCGGGGAACCGTTCGTTCGCCTGGAAGGCGGCATCGATCCGCGCACCGATCGACCGTACCTCAACGTCATCGACCATGGGCCCGGCGTGCCGGAGGATGAGGTCGCCAATCTGTTCGAGGCGTTTCACACCACCGAGCGGGACGGCACCGGGCTGGGCCTGTACATATCGAAGGAGCTCTGCGAGACCAATCAGGCGCGGCTATCGTACTCGCGACATCCCGACGGAGGCAGCTGCTTCCGGATCGCCTTCGCACATCCCGATCGAATCACGGCATAAGGAGAGGCCAAAGTGACGGGCGACAAACGAGCACTCATCGTCGACGACGAACCAGACATTCGCGAGCTTCTCGAGATCACCCTGGGGAGAATGAGCATCGAGACGTCCGCCGCCCAGGATCTGGCGACCGCGCGACGTTACCTGGCAGAGGAGGAGTTCGACCTCTGCCTGACCGACATGAATCTCCCCGACGGCAACGGCATCGAGCTAGTCGATCTCATCGCCCACGAGAAGCCCGGTCTGCCCGTGGCGGTGATCACCGCCTTCGGCAGCATGGACACGGCGATCAGCGCGCTGAAGGCCGGCGCGTTCGACTTCGTCCAGAAGCCTGTAGATCTGGACCAGCTGCGTGCGCTGGTGGATACGGCGCTGAAAATCCCTGACATGACCGGCGCCCAAGCGGTGGATCCGGCAAGGCTGACGGGACAGTCACGGACCATGGAGCGGCTGCGTGAGCAGATCGCCAAGCTCGCCCGCAGCCAGGCGCCCATCTACATCAGCGGCGAGTCCGGTTCGGGTAAAGAACTCGCCGCCAGGCTCATTCACGAGCAGGGTCCCAGGCGGGATGCGCCTTTCGTTCCGGTCAACTGCGGCGCCATTCCGAGCGAGCTCATGGAGAGCGAGTTCTTCGGGCACGTCAAGGGCAGCTTCACCGGCGCCGTTGCCGACAAGGAGGGTCTGTTTCAGGCCGCCGAGGGCGGCACCCTGTTTCTCGACGAGGTAGCCGATCTGCCGTTGTCCATGCAGGTAAAGCTGCTGCGGGCGATTCAAGAGAAGGCCGTGCGAGCCGTCGGGTCGGCCCAGGAACAGACCATCGACGTACGCATTCTCTCGGCGACTCACAAGGATCTGGCCGAGGAAGTGGCCGAGGATCGTTTCCGTCAGGATCTGTACTACCGGCTCGACGTCATCGAGCTGCCCATGCCGAGCCTGCGGGATCGCGCCGACGACATTCCCGAGCTGGCGGACCAGATTCTGACCAGGCTCGCAGCAGAGTACGGCGAGTCTAAGCCCGCGATCGGCGAGCCCGCATTGAGATCGCTCATGTCATACGAGTTCCCAGGCAACGTCCGCGAGCTCGAGAACATTCTCGAACGTGCGTTTACGCTCTGCGAGAACGATTGCATCGAGCAGGCCGACCTGCAACTGAGCGACGTCGAGCCGGTTTCGCCGAGCGAGAACGCCGCTGCGCCCCAGGCGCCATCGAGCCAGCCGGTCAGCGCGGAGCTAAGTTCGGGCGAATCGCTGGAGGACCACCTCGAGGCCATCGAGCGCAAGCTCATCACCGATGCGCTGGAATCGACGCGCTGGAACAAAACGGCGGCGGCCAAGCGGTTGGGCATCACTTTCCGCGCGTTGAGATATCGACTGAAAAAGCTGGGGCTCGACTGAGCTGAAATCCCCCGGGGAGCAGCGGCGATCGCCGCTTCCCGCGCCACCGCGCGTCAGGTGAACTGACGCGGTCATGATGCGCGGCTACTCTATCTTCGAGGCCCTCATCTCCCTGTGCGTGGCGTCGATCCTGATCGGGCTGGCGCTACCCAAGCTGGGCGAGCTGGTCTCCCGACAGCGGGCGGTAGCGGCCGTCAACCAGATCATTGGAGCCGTCGCCGCCACCAGACATGCGGCGGTCAAGCACCGCACTACGGCTACGCTGTGCCCGGCTGAAGCGGGCGTGTGCGCCGGGGCACACAGCTGGCACCTCGGCGCAATGATCTTCAAGGATGCCAACGCGAACGGCACCCGTGAGGCGGACGAGCTCATCCTAGCTCAGCTGCCTCGCATGCGGCGCGGGGAACGGGTTTACTGGCGCTCGTTCCGCAACAAGACCTACCTTCAGTTCTCCCCAAACGGGTGGACCGACTGGCAGAACGGAAGCTTTCAGTACTGTCCAGCCGACGCCGACGCCCGAATCTCCAAGGCCGTGATCATCAATGCCCAGGGGCGTGCGGCCGTTTCCCGCGATACCGATGGCGACGGCATCGACGAGAGCGCGGCCGGCACGCCATTGAGTTGCGGCTAGCCTCGCCCTCGTGTCCTCCCCCACTCTCCGCCTTTGCCGAGGTCCCCCGGATGGCAGACGTGCTTGGGCTGACTTTCTCCAGTATCGGTGTCGAACACGTGCCGGCTGCGACAGACCAGGCCGGGCGGGCCTTCGGATTGGCTCGGCTCGACGACGGAGCAGTCCAACGTCGACGAGCACTCATCGGACGTCGTCACCGATTCGATGAATCCAGTGCACACCATGAACGGTTCACCATCGACGCACGCACACGCGCACTCGGCGCGGACGGTCGTCGGGTAGACCCATAGCATAACGATGAGCATGGCGGGGAAAAGCGCTGATGTTGCTTTCATTCTCTGACTCCTCAAGCTGTGTTCGACTCCCCATGGAATACAAACACGCTGAGCGGTCGCGAATGGTTGCAGCCAAAGTGTGAACGGGTGCTTATTCGGGCAAATGAGCGCACCGTCGGGCGGGCGCGATTAGCAAGACTTGCTAGGAGGGAGCGACGCTCCCGGCCGGACGTTCCGTCAGGCCGGGAGTCGGCGAAGGCGGGTCAGGCTTCTTCCAGCGTGACGTTGTCCGGTATCTGCACGACCTCTACCAGGTCGCGTCGACTGACGGAAACGATGAGGTAAGACATGCGTATCTTCATGCCCACTTCGAGCATCGTGAACGCCCCGTGGCTACCGGCGATCTCCACACGCAGCTCCGGCGTGGTGTGATAACGGTAACCATCGACGATCATCGCACCGGCCGCGAAGTCCAGTTGCTGGATCGTTCCCGTCTTTATCTTCTCCGGATAGACTTCCTGGGCCGACGCCGCAACGGAGGCCATCATTGCGCACAACATGAACAGGCCCATCGCCAGGCTCGTTAGTCTCACGCTAGCCATATCGGTTTCCTCCTAGTTAACGTCATCGATCTCGCGCCAGGACAGACGTCCCGTGCTGCTGTCGTTGATATCGGATATGCGGAAGGACGAAGTGTCGCTACCGCCGCTGACGAACAGGAAGTCCTGGTCTCCTTCACCACCCAGGGTGGACAGATCCACCAGGGTACCATCGAGGTCTCCGGCGTTGAACAGCAGGCCAGCCGCGTAATCGCTGCCGCCAACCGCGACCATGTCACCGTCGTTGATGACGCCGTCATTGTTGAAGTCCACCAGCTGGTCAGCCGGGTCACCGCCAGTGGCCACGTCGAACAGCAGGATGGAACCGGGCCGGGCGCCGAAGCACGACGTCTCGCCGGTGGCCGGGAGGATGGTGGTTGTGATCACCGTTCCATCTCGGAAGATCATCCGCCGGACCGCTTTCTCTCCGGGATACTGCACGTCTGGGGGCGCGTAGCCGCCGATGTCGGGATTCTGCCCGCCCGATAGCGTCTCCGCGGCACGGACCATGTCGAAGTCGATGTACCAGCCGTACGTGCCGGGCTCGGCACCCTCAGCGACGTAGTCCACCAGGTTGCGCGACATGACGCGTCGGGTTACTGCCGGCGTCACGGTATCGTCGACAACGTTGGTGATCGTCTGCTCGACGAACCGCAGGGATTTACTGTCGGGCTGCGCGGTCGGCGGGTTCACCTCGCCGCGGTCCCAGATGGCGTAGATGGACTGAATCTCTTCGTTACGAGCATCGTCCCGCGTTACGTAGCTGCCGGTGCCGAAAATCACCAGGAAGCCAGGTTGGGTGGGGTGCTTGACCACCAATGGCCGCGCCGTTATCGGCTGAACGCGGTCGACGACTCCGTCGAAATAGGTCGCCGAGAACAGCCGGGTGGAGGTCCAGTTATCGGGGTTGGGATCGGTCAGATCGAATCGGAATAGGTTTCCGAGCCGATCGCCCGCGTACACCCAATCCACTGTACCGTTCAGATCGATGTCAACGGATGTGGGATCACCCAGCCCATTGGGGAAGCCTGCCTTCTGAGCTGGCGCGATGGGGACACCAAATCCAGTATTGATCTTGACGAAGTCACCATCTTCACCCCACCCGTCCAGGCCTCTGTCCATGAACAGCACGAAGAGCTTGGCAATACCTGCCGTGGAGTTGGGCCCGTTGCCGAATATGGCCACCCACTCCTTTTCAGCCGGAGTTCCACCATCGCTAACGTTGCTCATCACCACGTTCGGGAGGGACAGCGCTACGCCGAGGTCTTTGACCGGCTGGCCGTACGGATCGGTGATGGCCCCTACAGCCCCGCCGAGCGGCACGCCCGCATCATCCACAGGATAGGTGTCGTCCTCGTCGGTAAACTCCCACAGAACGGAGTTCGCCGCCGCCGCCTCGCTCGCAAACATGGTGTCGGGATCGGTCACGTTGAGAGCAAAGTAGCCTTTACCGCCGCCGCCAAGGCCGCCAAGCAGTATGGTGTTCCACGACTTGCCGAGCGCCCCGCGGGAGGCCTTGACGTAGGCATCGTTGAACCGCGGCGTGAGGTCGACGTAGTACTTGTGGAGGTAGAACGGCGAGGTCAGGTCATCCAATGCGTTGCGGTAACGCTGCGAGCTGTCGATCAGTTTGTTCGGTATGAAACCGAACCTCTCGATGCCCGTCTGGGCCTCGAAGCCGTGCAGCATCCCGTCGTTGGCGCCCACGTAGACGATGGGCGTCCTGGTGGCCCGGGCTTCCGCGAAACTCGAGTAGAGACTGCCCGTGGGGTAAGGCTCCTGGTCCCGATTGATGGCGCGCGGCTCGCCGATGAACACCGGGCTGGCGTTGACGATGTCCCCAAGCAGACCATCGGCAGGAGGCCGCTCACGCAGGTACCCCAAAGGCAACTCCGCGGAACGCTCGCCTCGCAGGTAGTTCGTCTGGTCCAGCGACATCATGATCTGCTGCTCCGGAGCCAACGAGCCGTGGCGGAAGGGAATGCCGTTGCCCGTCGCGGAATCCGACGTCACCAGGACACGGTTAGTCGGCAGCTTGTTGCCGGGGTTCAGCATCTCCGATGCCCGCCAGGTAGGCGTATCGGCAAGGGTACCATCGGCGTTGACCACAGTTGCGGTGAGCTCACCCGTGTTGTCGCGAAGATCGTAGAAGCCGCGGAACAGGAACGTACCATCGCGCAGGGACGTGGAGTTGAACGCCGCAGCAGAAGCGGACGAGGCCGCTTGGGTGAAGGCGAGGAACGCCTTCTCGAACGCTGCCTGGAGCTCCTGAGGGTCGCCGGCGCTCAGGAACTCGCCACGGCCGTTCTTCGCGGCGTGCAGCATGTCGTCGATCTTCTCCAGCGGCCCGGCAAACGGATCCGGCCAGCCGAAGGGGGTGGCCGGGTTCGCGGGTATGCTTGAAGGATCGACGGTGCCCTTCACGCCGAACGCGATAGCGTACGTCTTCATGTGTTGATGCATGGTCTCGCCGGCAAACGTTCCCTCCGGCGCGCCCAGGACGTCGAGCGGCGAGATGGGGACCTCATCGTTTACTTCCGGGAACATGTCATTCTCGTAGTAATGCATGGCGGTATCGGCCAGCGTCGCACGCTGGCCATCCGCGTAAACGCCACCGTCGAACGGTCCGCTGCCGTCCTCGTCATCATTGCTCGACACGCCGGCGCCGCCGTTCCAGTATCCGTCCGAGAACAGCAGCGCGAAGTTCTGCTGGCAGGTGCCGTCCGGCGGCGGCAGAGCGGGACAGTAGTTGCCGGTCTCGCAGGCGAAGATCTTGCCTGCCCGGCCGAGCGCCTGACGCAGCGGCGTGCCGCCGAAGGAGTCCACCTTGTACACGTTGTCGATGAGTGCTTTTTTGTTGCCCTCGGTGTACAGATCGTTCATGTCGGCCACCGGGATGGATGTCGTCGCGCTGATGGTCTCGTATCCCACGCGGATGTCCTGCACGTCGGCGAAAACCCGGCCGAGCACGCTCTTGATCACGTACTCTCGAGACCGGAAATACTGGAACCAGTTCGCGAAGTTCTGGATTTCCTGCTCGTAGGTGCAGTCGAGGGGGTTGTCGTCGTCCGCCGCACAGTCCTCACGCCCCGGGCCGCCTGGAAACACACCGTCCCCTGACGGGCCGCCATCGGGGCGGATTTCGACCAGTGTTGCCGCGGCGCTTTCGGCCAGCGGCGGGGTCGCCGCTGTGGTGTAGTATCTGGGAACGTAGAGGTTGACCACCGCAACGTCCGTGGTACCGCCCTGAGGATTCCACATGGGCACACCCTGTGCCAGGTAGGAGTGCGGCGCCAGGATGTCGAAGGTGCGCGTCGGGTCTACGGGATCGAGCCGGATGGCGGACGGCACCGCGTTTTCAAACTCCGCGTTGGTGATGTCCTGGCCCGTCCACGGCACGTAATTGACTGTGGGGTTGTAATACATCTTGTTGTGCAGGTACGTGCGGGCTCTCCATGCACCGTAATCGTTGCCTCGAGTGTCGCCATTGTCTTCCAAAGCCTGCTGGGTCGGCAGGACGCGGCCAAACTGACTACCCGGCGGGTAGGTATTGGTCCGCAGATCCCAGAGGTAGACGAAGCTTTCTGCGCTCGCTCGACGGGCACGGCTCGCGTTGTCGAGCACGAAGCCGCCGTTTTCGTCCGCGCCGGCCACGCTCATGTTCCAGTCCATGCTGCCCGAATCATCCATGACCACCAGAACGTTGGGGGGTACGCTCGCGGTCTGATCGAGCGGAACGCTGGCAAGGTTGTAGTTGATCGCCACTTCACCCGGGTTCGGCGGCTCCGCCGGCGGCGGCGCTGCATTTACCACGATACGCACGACGTAGTCTGGCGGCGCGCTGACACCCTCATCATCGAACAACCGATAACCAAAGGTGTCGATTCCGGTGAAGTTGATGGGCGGCGTATAGATGAACGAGCCCGTCGCGCCATCGAAAGATAGCGCTCCAAATGAAGGCAAGACGGTCAGAACGGCGCTCAGCGGCGAACCGATCTCGTTGCCGGTGTCATCGAGGAGCTTGCCGTCCACGTCATAGGCGCCGATGAGCACGCCATCGGTGGCCGGGACGGTCAGCGTGCCGTTCTCGAACATCGAGTACGTCAGCTCCTGCACGCCGATAGGCAGGTCGTTGACCGGCAGCACCGTGACGGTAACGGTGGCGGGCGGCGAGACGTCGCCCTCCGAGTCCTGTAGCACGTAGGTGAAGTAGTCCGTGCCGTAGAAGTCGGGCTTCGGCTGGTACTCGATGGCGGTGCCCGTCGCATCAATGAGCACCGTTCCGTTAGGCGCCGCGACGCCGTCACCGAAGGCGTCGACTATGGTGGTCGGTGGGCTTTCGCTGAAGCCGCCCGCTCCGGCAGACAAGATGAAGGTGGGCTCCTCGGCCAGGTAATCGTTGTCCATGACCGCGATGGTGATGAACGCCTGATCCTCGCTCATGGTCGCTGCATCGTCCTCCGGCAGCGGCACGTCGTTGATGGAGGCCACGTTCACCCTGAAGGTGTCCGTAACCAAGACGCCGGCAGCGTCGACGGCCTCGACGGTGATGTTCGCGAACCCGTTCTGATCCGGGGCAAGCGTAAGCGTAAGCACGCCCTCGGCGATGGACGCGGTGCTGAATAGCGACGGGTTGCTGTTGCTCGCGATCGTGAATTTCAGCGCCTCGCCGTTGGTATCGAAGTCGACGTCGCTGATGTAGTCGTAGAGGTTAATGGGCGCGATCACCGCGTCCTCGAAGGTATTGATGTCGGGGATGGACGCAACCAGCACCGGATCGTCGTTCACCGGGTTTACGGTGACGGCGAGCTCGTAGTCGACCCAGGCTCCCGCCGAATCGGTAGCGCGGACGGTTATCGTGCCCGTGCCATTCTGATCCGGCAGGTAGGCGATGTTCAGGGTGTCACCGGACATGGATGCGCTGGCGATGGCACTGTGGGAAACGGCCCAGACGCTCAGGGTGAGCGAGTCCGCGTTTGTATCGATGTCAACATCGTCGAACACGCCGCCAAAGCCCACCGCGGAGCCGGCGGAATCTTCATCCACCACCTCGTCAGCTACAGCACCCACGATAACGGGCGCGTCGTTCACCGGGTTGACAATGATGCCCACGGTGATCTGCGCCCAGTTTCCGGCAGCGTCGGTTGCGCGCACGTCCACCGTTTCTGTTCCGTTTAGCTCGGGAACGTAGCTGATGACCAGGTTCGAGCCGACGATGCTGGCGGCGTCGACTGGATCGCCGGGGGAACTTTCGACGGAAAGCGTGAGCGAATCTCCGTTGGTCGCGATGTCCGGGTCATCGAAAACGCTCAGCAGGCTCGTGGATGAACTCGGCGTGTCCTCGCTCACCGTTACGATTAGCTCCGGCACAAGAACGACCGGCGTATCGTCGACGGCAGAGACGTTTACCACGAAGGTGTCCAGCACCGACGAGCCGGCGGAGTCGACGGCCTCTACGATGATCGTCGCGGTTCCATTCTGATTGGGCGCGAGGGACATGGAAAGCGTGCTCCCGGCAATGGCAACCGAGTCGAAGAGCGCCGGGTTACTGTTGCTGAAAACGCTGTAGGTCAGGGCATCGCCGTTGGTGGCGATGTCCACGTCCAGAAAGACCACGTCGAGGTTGAATGACGGCAGCGTTCCGTCTTCCAGCGCGTTTAGATCCGGGATGGGCGCACTCACCACCGGGGCATCGTTGACCGGTGTCACCGTCGCGGTGAAGGCAAACTCCCCGACGTTGCCGGTGCTATCAGTAGCCGTGAACACCCAGCTTTGCGTGCCGTTCTGATTGAGAATCGAGGTGAACGTCACGACACCCGTCAACGGGTCGACCGCAGCGTTGAGTACCGTATCACCGCTCGTGGAGCCGAAACCGTAGGTCAGCGTGTCGGCAGGCAGATCGGCGTCGGTGAAAACGCCGGACAGGTTGCCCGTGAACGGGGCCGTGTCTTCCACGGTGGTGAAGGTGGAGGAAGCCGGCGATGCCACCGGAGACGCAGCAAACGACCCTGCGGACAACAGGATCAGGACAACCGACCCGATCCAACCAACAGCACTACGAGACATTGTGGAACCTCCTGTTCGCCGACTACGAGATGACGCGAACGGCAAAATTCGAATGGGGGAGAATGGCTTCAATCGAGGATCCGCCCGTAAGTGGATTGAAGCAGCACGACGGCGTTCGGACTGCCCCCGACGCCACGCGCGGTGACGCGGAAGATCTCGATCCGATCGGAGTTTGACGCGCCATACGGATCTTCCAGCTGATAGGCGTTCTCCTCGCGGATCACCGAGGCCACGTACTCGACGATGTAGCGCGGCTGAGCAGACACGCCGTCGATGTTCGTGACGCTCTCAGCGCTCTGCCCCCCATTCCAGACACCGCCCAGTGTCCAGCGATCGGGGTCGCCAAGGTCGGCCACCGTCCACAGCCCGTTGGCGCCGGCGTCGGTGAAACCCACGGTGGACGTGAGCAGGTCGAGAGCGGCTTCCGCATCGCGAAGCGCGGACTCGGCGGCCTGGAAAGCGAGCAGCGAGTCATGCTCGTTGCGGGCCATGCGCACCTCGAGCGTCGTGGTCTGCACCGCAGAAACCCCGATGATGGTCAAAAGCAGCAGCAGCACCAGGCTGATGAACAGGGCAACACCGCTGTTCTGCCGGCGGCTGGAAAGCGAGGGTTGTCTGATCGCTCCCATGGCTAGACCTCCGGGTTCGCGTTTCTGATCTGAATGGTTTTGCTGAACGTGCGCCGCAGTCGATTACCGTCCTCGGTAACCGAGTCCACGCTGTTAACGGTGATGGTGGCGCGCACGGCGACGATCTGGCCGACATCAAGGGGCACCGAATCGAACGGCACGTAACGGTTCGGGTTCGCGACCCCGTCGTTGAGCGTGGTGTCAATGCCGTAAAGAACCTGCAGGTCCTCGATGCCCTGAATGAGCTCCACCGGGCCGGCCGCTCCCACTTTCTGCCACAGCGCGAGCGGCGTGTTGCCGCGATTGTCCTGACGGACGCTTGGAGCGATGAAGAAATAGGTGGACTCCACCGCGCCGATGGTCGCCTCGGGCCCGTATGAGCGGCCCAGGAAAGACAGCGTGGCGGGGATGGTTCCGTTGGGCGAGTTGACGAACGCAGCGTTCTCGAAGAAGCTGCCACCGGTCGCTCTGAGCACCGTCGCCTCGTTTCCTGCCACCGCGATTCCCGTTACACGGAACATGGCCGCTTGCTCACAGTTGGCGACAAGCACCACGTCACCAACGCCGAACCCGGGGTCTCCGCCCGGCGCGGTGATCACCGGGTTGCCGAGCGGTTGAAGGGTCTGCACGAGCTTCTGCCCGGGCTGCTGGACGTTTCGGAACACGACGACGTCCGTCCCGGACGCGATCACGTCGGTGTCGATGGCGCCGGCGGGGAGGTTCACGTTACCGACAAGGCCGCCGGGGACCGTATCAATGCTCGGCGTCCAGGTGCCGTCGCCGTTGGCCTCATATCCATCGACGATGCGGGTGAGGTTGTACTCCGGAACCGAGTTCCACGGCCCGTTGAGGTTCTTGACGATGTTGGTCGGCACGTGCGCACAGCCGAGGTAACCGGCCTGGCGGGCGGCCCGGGAGATGAACTCAAAAGCGAAACGCGCATTTTCCTGAAGCCGCGCCTGACCGTTGACGATGGCCGATGTCTGCGAGTTGCCGACGAACAGCTGAACGATACCGGCGACCACGACCAGACCCAGGGCAAGCGCCAGCAGCAGCTCCACCAGCGAGAACCCGGCGCTTCGCGTCTGCGTTCCCGACACGGCGTAATTCTTGAGAGTCGTTTTCATAAATCAGCCCTGACTGTCGATGGCGAAGCTCTGGACCTGAGCGTTGGGCTCCTGCCACTGCACCGAGACCGTGATGATTCCGCCGCCGTCGACGGCGATGGCCCCGTCGCCATTTGGCAACCCGGGCTGATCGGCCACGGCTGGAAGCACGCCCCCGTCACGCAGGTTCGTGCAGACTCCGGCGTCGGCAAACCCTCCCAGCGAGCACTTCCAGACCGCCTGATCGAATGCCACCATCTGAGCCTCGCTGCAGTTGTTGGCCATGCAATCCGTGGCGGCCGGCGGCGCATCTCCGAATGCCAGGCCGTTGTATGCCTGTCCCGGGACGGCGCCCGACGGGTTCGCCCTGATCCGGTCCATCATGTCGTAGGCGAGCTGGACGGCCTCTGCTCGAACCAGCGCGCTACGGTTGTTCTGCATGCTGACCAGCTGCAATGCGGTCACGCCAAGTACTCCAACTCCCATGACGAGAACCGCAACAAGCAGCTCAATCATGGAAAAACCTCGAACATGATTTTTCATGCGTTGCATATCAATTCCGCTATAGACGCTCTTCCAATGACGTTGACGAAGACCGATCTTCCCGGATCTTCCTCAGCGTCCGTGCTGCAAAGCTGAATTTCTCCGGCCACGCCGCCGATCAGCATGCCCCGCGCGTTGAAGCTCAAGGTCCCGACCGAGTCGAACGCGCCGCTGCCGTCGAGCGTGGCGTCGTCCGCCGCGTCGAAAACCTGCAGAACCGGCGCGTTGCAGTTGCCGGGATTGCCGACCACAACGCAGTAGCCGCCTCCCCACTCGTTGCCGTTGTCGCTGTCGTCAACGCTCTGAACGCTGACGACGCCACCGAGTTTGGCCGCCTCGCTGCGCGCATAGTTGACTGCCAGAACGAACTCGTTGACACGGGCCGTCATCGCCCGCTGGCTCATGAGCTCGTTGAATGCCGGCAGAGCAAAGCCAAACAGAATCGCGGCTACCGCCAGCGTGACCATCAATTCCACGACGGTGAATCCGCCGTTGTTCAACTTGTTTGTCATTGCGTCCTCAATCGCGCCAAAATTCAGCTTCTAGTTTCGGCGCTGACAGTCTACGAAGGCCTTCGGTCAATTGAACGCGAGGCCCGATGAGCGGGATGGTTTGACAGGATGAGCGGTCTGCGTGCCGGCGGCGCGGCGTTCAGGACGTCCGGGAGGCTACTCTTCTTCCCAGTTCTGCTCGTCCGCGTCGAGCGTGTCACCGTCGCCGTTCTGATCCCAACCGCGAGCGCCGGTGGAGTCGAGCGTGAGGACACCGTCACCGGTCATCATTCCGGTGGGCGTCGCGGTGAGGTCGAACGTGGCTACGGCCGAGTTGACCGTGAAGGTGTAGCGACCCTGCTCTACCGACAGCGGGTCGCAGAGGTTCGTCGCGATCGGGCCCGCATTGGCGTCGCCGACACCGTCTGCATCGGTATCCGCAGCGTTTTCGTACGAGAACGATACCGCCGCCATCCGTTCTATGGCCTGCGCGCACGCAAGCAGGTCCGCCTGGGCTTCGGTGCGATAAGTGCGCTGGGAATACTGATTATAGAAAGGCAGGGCGATCGCCGAGATGACGGCCAGGATCACGACGGCGACCATCAGTTCCACCAGGGTGAACCCGGTCATTCTTGGTTTCATCGGACAAGATGAGCGCATTCTCGGATCCTGATCAATCGGGCCCGTCAATCATAGGCTCCCGCGACGCCGACAACCTAGTCAACGACGCTGAGCGGTAGGATTGGAGCGATGATCTGTAGGATACGCACCGCGTTCGGGGACGGCGGCGCATCAGGTCACATCTTCGACCCCCAGCACGGACACGTCGAAGACGATCCTGCGGCCGGCGAGGGGGTGATTGAAGTCGATCTCGACCGTGCTGCCGTCAATGCGTTTGACGAGCCCGGGAAGTTCTCCCTCAGGTGCGGCGAACGAGACCAGCAATCCAGGCTCGAGCTCGATGCCGGCGAACTGGTCCACGGGCAGTCGGCGAAGGTTCACCTCCTGATGCTCTCCAAACGCGTCGTTCGGTTCCAGCAGGATCTGTGCGTCGTCCCCCGCCTTCATGCCCATGAGCGCTCGCTCGAAACCGGGCAGCAGGCTACCGTCTCCCATTTCGAAGGTCGCCGGCCGGGCACGACGCGTCGTGTCGACTTCCTCGCCGGTCTCCAGCAGCACCGCAAAGTGCAGGGTTACCCGACACTTTTCGTCGATGCGCCGATCAGAAGAAGTGACAATCAAACTCACGCGCTCGGCCCCTCGTTGGCGTCGTGAGCGTCGCGCCGATCCGCCAGGTAGTCGAGAAGAATGGATCCAATCCAGATGGCGGCACCCACCGTCAGCGCCGAGTCCGCGACGTTGAAGGCGGGAAAGTGCCAGGAGCCGTAGTGAACCAGCACGAAGTCCACGACGTAACCGGAGAAAAGCCGGTCCGCCCCGTTGCCGAGCGCACCGCCGAGAATCAGAGCATAAGCCCAGCCCATCAACCGCCCGTCAACGGGCAGCCGCCTGAGCTCCCAGATGATGAAAGCGGCGAAGACCACCGCCAGGGCAACGAAAAACCAGCGTCCACCGGCGCCGCTGAGCAACGAGAAAGCCGCGCCGTCGTTGTGCCACCGCACCCAGCTCAGAAACGGCAGCCAGTCCACACGCTCGCCGAGCCGCAGCTCCTGAACGACCCACCACTTGGTCGCCTGATCCAGCACCACAACGACCAGGCTGAGGCCCAGCCATTTCATCATGCCGGCACGTCCCACCGTCTCATCCATTGGCAAACCACGCCCTCGCCGTTCGCTGGTCTTCCTGGATCTGCGCCTTGAGCGCATCGAGGCCATCAAAGGCAATCTCGTCCCTGATCTTGTGCCGGAACTCCACGGTCAGCAAGCTCCCATAGATGTCCCGGTCAAAGTCGAAGATGTGCACTTCCAGCAGAGGCTCACGCCCGTCCACCGTGGGACGAACGCCCACGTTGGCCACCCCCCGATACTCCTTTTCCAGGCCCCGGACGTTCACCGCGAAAACCCCTTCCAGGGCCGCCCGATATCGCTGCAACTGAATGTTAGCCGTCGGAATCCCGAGCTTCCGCCCGAGCTGGCGCCCGTAGACCACCCGACCCATGATGAAATAAGGGTGGCCGAGCAGTTTTTCCGCAAGCGTGAAATCCCCTTCGGCAAGACACTCCCTGATCCGAGTGCTGCTGACCCGCTCATGATCGAAAGTTAGCGTGCCGATGTGACTGACCTCGAACCCGGACCTTTCCCCCGCTGCCTGCAGCATCCGGTAGTCGCCGGCGGCGCCCTTACCAAACCTGAAGTCGTCGCCCACCACGATGTAGCGGATCCCCAGCTGCTTGTGCAGCAACTCCTCGACGATCCATTCCGCCGGGATGCTGGCGATGCGTTCGTTGAATGGAAGACACAGAATCCTGTCGAGCCCCGTCGGCTCTAAAAGCGTGACCTTCTCGCGAAATCGGGTCAGCCGCGCGGGAACCGTCTCGCCCGCGAAAAATTCCCGGGGTGCCGGCTCGAGCGTCATCAGCATGCTCGGTACCCCGAGCTCCTCGCTCTTCGCGATGAGGTGCGCGAGCAGCACCTGGTGACCATGGTGCACGCCGTCGAAGTTGCCGATTGTGAGCACGCAGCCACGATGGCGCGGTTTGACGTTGTGGAGACCTCGGATGATTTCCATGGCGCGCTATTATAGGCGCCTCAGGCCCGGTGGAGCAGGGTCCGGGGCCGCTCGCCAAATCCGATCAGGCACAACAGGTATAGGCTCCCGCCGCCCGCCACCACGCCGGCCAGCCAGAGCACGCGCTCGCCATCGGGCGCGGCCATCCAAGCCGACGGCTCGGGGACCCAGTAGGCGAACGCGCCGACCATCACGCCCGCGGCCGCAGTCGCTCGGGACGCGCTCAGCAGGAACGGCCGGCCAGGGCGGTAGGCGTCGGCGGAGACGAGCCCCCGCAACAGAAGCAGCGCGTTGACCCAGGCCGACGCCGAGGTCGCCAGCGCCAATCCCACATGTCCCATCCAGAAGAAGAGCGCCAGATTCAGCGCCACGTTGACGCCCACAGCGACCGCGCCAATCCGGAACGGCGTCGTGGTGTCCTGCTGCGCGAAGTAAGCGGGGGCCAGCACCTTGACGAGCACCAAGGCCGGCAAGCCGACCGCGAAAGCCTGCAGGCTGAGCGACGCCATGCGTGCATCGACGGGGGTCAAAGCGCCGCGCAGGAAGATGCTCGATATCAGCGGGACCGCAAGCACGTAAAGCGCGACCGCCGCCGGCACCCCGAGGACGGCGCCCATTCGCATGCCCCAGTCCACAGTAGCGGCAAACCCGGCCCGGTCACCCGAGGAGTCCAGGCGCGACAACGTGGTCAGGAGCACGGTGCCCAGCGCCACGGCGACCAGGCCGATGGGGAGCTCCAGCAGCCGATCCGAGTAATACAGCCAAGAGATGCTGCCCGTTACCAGGGTCGAGGCGAGCATAGTGTCGATCAGCGCGTTCACCTGATTGACCGACGCCGCAAGAACGGCCGGTATCAGCAGCTTGCCCACCTGCCGGGCCCCAGGATCGGTCCAGCTGACCCGCGGCGCCACGAGCAGACCGAGCCTGAGCAGCGATGGCCCCTGAAAGGCGAGCTGAGCGAAGCCGGCCACCAGAACCCCCCAGGCCAGCGCGAATACCGGCGTGGCGAAGACGTCGGCTGCAAAGAGAACGGCTGAAATGAGGCTGAGATTGAGCAGCACGGGGGTGAACGCCGGCACGGCGTAGCGGTGGTGGCTGTTGAGCAACGCGCCGGCGAACGCGGTGAGCGAGATCAGGCCAAGGTAGGGAAACGTGATTCGGACCATGCCGCTGGTGAGCGCAAAGCGTTCGTCGTCGCCGTAGAACCCGGGCGCGAATATGGTGACCAGAACCGGCGAGAAGAACACGCCCAGGAGCACGAACGCTGACAGAACGGCGATGAGGTTACCCTGCATCACCGCAACGAAGCGGCGCAGCTCGCGAACACCGCCTTCCCGGTACCTGGCCAGCACCGGTACGAAAGCTTGGCTGAACGCGCCTTCGGCGAAAAGCCGGCGGAAGAAGTTGGGGATGCGGAAAGCGACAAAGAACGCATCGGCCACATCCTGCGCACCGAAGAAGTAGGACAGGGCCATGTCGCGAACGAGCCCGGTGATTCGGGACAGCATGGTCATGCCCGAGACGATGCCGCCCTGCGCGGTGACGTTCTGGGGCCCATCCGCCGTAGCGGGCCGCTGCTCGGGTTTCTCAGTGCCGGTTGACATCACCATACCTCGGCGGCATATTACCGCGCCTTCGCATTCCGGACCCCCAGGAGCCACGCTTGGCCAACAGTCCACAAGCACGTAAGCGCGCCCGCCAGGCCGAGAAACGGCGGCGCAACAATGCCAGCCAGCGCTCCATGGTGCGCACCTACATCAAGCGCGTAAACGCGGCCATCGAGAGCCGCGAGTACGATGCCGCCAATGCAGCCTTAAACGACGCCATTCCCGTGATCGATCGGATGGCCGCCAAGGGCATCATGCACAGGAACAAGGCGGCCCGGCACAAATCCCGCCTCAACGCCAAAGTCGCCGCACTGAAAAGCTGATCAGGGCTTAGCCCCCCCGGCGAGCAGCACCAAGTTGTCCCGGTGCACGAGCTCCGGCTCCGCCGAGTATCCCAGCCTCTCAGCAATCTCATCGGACCCCGCGCCGACCAATCGGGCCGCTTCCTCGCTGTTGTAATTGACCAGCCCCTGGGCGATCGCCAGACCGGCAGCATCCACGCACCGAACCACATCTCCGCGGGCAAAACGCCCGCGCACGGCGGCGACCCCCACGGGTAGCAGACTGACCCCGCGGCTGCGCAGCGCGTCAACCGCGCCTGGGTCGAGCTCCAGTTCCCCCTTTACCTTCAGCTGGCCGGCAATCCAGCGCTTGCGCGCATCCAGAGGGTTCATGGAGGCATTCAGCAGCGTGCCCACGTCGGCCCCGGCGAGCACGCGGCCCAACACGTCCTCGGTCCGGCCACTGGCGATCACCGTGTGGGCACCGGAGCGCGCAGCGATTCGGGCAGCCTTGATCTTGGTCACCATGCCGCCCCGACCCAATGATCCCACGGTGCTGCCCGCCATGGCATCCAGTCCCAGATCGTCGGCGTCGGCGCTGGATACCAGCGGCGCTTGCGCGTCCTTGCGGGGATCGCTCTCGTGCAGGCCGTCCGTATCCGTGAGGATCACCAGCAGGTCGGCTTCCAGCAGGTTGGTGACCAGCGCGGCCAGCGTATCGTTGTCCCCGAAGCGGATCTCGTCCGTAGCGACGGTGTCGTTCTCGTTGACGATGGGGATCACACCGAGGTCGAGCAGACGGGTCAGGGTAGCCCGGGCGTTGAGGTAGCGCTCCCGGTCCGCCAGATCGTCGTGGGTCAGCAGGACCATGGCGGTGTGACGCCCGTGCTCGGCGAACGCGCGTTCGTATGCCTGCACGAGCCCCATCTGTCCCACGGCCGCGGCGGCCTGCTGCTCATGAACGCGCGCGGGCCGTTCGACCCAGCCGAGCCGGCTGACGCCCTCGGCCACGGCGCCGGAAGAGACGATGAGCACCTGCAATCCGGCATCCATCAGCCGGTTGACCTGCTCGCACCAGGCGCCCATGGCGGCCGTCGCCAGCCCGGCGCCGTCGTCGGTCAGCAGCGCGCTGCCAATCTTGACCACCACCCGCCGGGCACCGGCCACCTGCGCGCGCGCGCCATCACTCTGTTTGTCCCTGCTCATTCCCGCACGTACGTTACCCGAACCGCATCCTCGCCGTCATCGGGCCCGTCCTCCTTCTCCTGGGAGCTTTCCCGCAGGGCACCGGGCTTTGCGAGCACCGCGCTTCTCAATACATCCTCGCCGATCCGGGCCTGCAGCTCGGCTTCGCGCTCGGCGTACTCGTCATCCTCGACGAGGCGCTCGCGAATCTCGGCCACGGCCGCCAGCAGCGCATCGGTCAGCCGGCCGACGCCGGCAGTAGTGATGGCCGACACGGCGAACAGCGGGCGCTCGGGAAAAGCCTCGGCGAAGCGCCGCTGCAGCGCTTGGCACTCGGAATCGGCGATCAGGTCCGTCTTGCTGAGCACGAGCCAAACGGGCCGCTCGCACAGGGCCGCGCTGTAATCGACTAGCTCTTCCTCGATGAGCCTCGCGTTTTCGACGGGATCTGAGCCATCCAGCGGCGCGACCTCTACCAGGTGCAGCAGAATCCTGGTGCGCGCGAGGTGACGCAGGAACTGCACCCCCAGGCCCGATCCTCCAGCCGCGCCCTCGATAAGTCCTGGAATGTCCGCCATGACGAAGCTGTTGTCGGTGCCGGCACCCACGACACCCAGGCTGGGGACCAGCGTGGTGAAGGGGTAGTCGGCCACCTTGGGCCGCGCGGCGGAGACCTGGGCGATCAGCGTGGACTTGCCGGCGTTGGGCAGACCCAGCAGCCCCACGTCGGCAAGAAGCTTGAGCTGCAGGCGGAGCCGGCGAACCTCGCCTGGCTCTCCGGTGGTGGTACGCCGCGGGGCCCGATTGACGCTGGATTTGAAGTGGGCGTTGCCAAGCCCCCGCCTGCCACCCCGGGCGACGAGCAGCTCCTGGCCGGCTTCCGTGAGATCGCCGAGGGTTTCCAGGGTCTCGTCGTCGACGACCGAGGTGCCTACGGGAACCCGCACCAGCCGAGCTTCACCATGGGCTCCGGTCTTGTTGCGTCCGCTGCCCGGTTGGCCGTTTGCAGCGCGGTAGAGCGGCTGGTAGCGAAAGTCCACCAGGGTATTGAGCGAATCGTCGGCAACCAAAATCACGTCACCGCCCTCACCGCCGTCACCGCCATCGGGCCCGCCGCGGGCGACGTACTTCTCCCGGCGGAAGCTCAGGCAGCCCCCACCGCCCTTCCCGGCTTCCACCCTGATCGTGGCTTCGTCGATAAACTGCATGGCGTGATGTACGCAAAAAAAACCCCGCTATCGCGGGGTCTGGCTTGTTCAGGCTTCAGCCGTCGCCGGCTCCACGGAGACGAACTTGCGCTTGTGTGGCCCCCGTGTAAGAAAGCGAACGTAGCCATCCGCGGTGGCAAAGAGCGTGTGGTCTCGCCCACAGCCGACGTTGGGCCCTGGATGGAACTTGGTGCCACGCTGCCGGATGATGATGTTTCCTGCGGCTACGAACTGGCCGCCATATTTCTTGACGCCAAGCCGTTTCGACTCTGAATCGCGACCGTTTCGGGTGCTGCCGCCAGCTTTCTTGTGTGCCATCTCCTGCCTCCCGTCGTTAGCCGTTGATGCCCGTGATCTTGAGCTCCGTGTACCATTGCCGGTGGCCCTGGCGACGCATGTAGTCCTTGCGCCGCTTGAACTTGATTACTCTGATCTTCTTGCCCCGGCCGCTGGCGACCACCTCGGCCGTGACTTTGCCGCCGTCCACGAACGGTTGGCCCACGGAAACCTCGTCTCCGTCTGCCACGATGAGAACTTTGTCGAACACCACCTCGTCACCGGGTTCGGCTGCCAGGCGCTCGACTCGTATGACCTCGCCTTCCGTGACGCGGTGCTGCTTGCCACCGCTGGAGAAAACCGCAAACATACTGAACTCCTCTAATCCGGCGGCTGGACGATGCCGCGACGAATACCCACCCGAGGGCTATAATTCGAGCCTTGCTGGAGCGATTGTCCCGGGCTTAAGCTGGCGAGCCGTTCCGAACAATGCCCCGGGGCGGCGCCGAAAGGCGCGTAATTCTACGGGCAAGGATATTGAATTACAACGAGTTAGCTGATGCCAGGTGACCCGGCCATAGCACCCACATCGATGCGCATGAGCGCGGATCCCAACGATGCGCTGTCGTCGGTTTACGCCCTGGCCCGCGACGACTTCGCCGCGGTCAATCGCCTCATTCCCCGACAGCTGACTTCCGACGTGGCGCTCGTCGAGGAGATCGGCCGCTACATCGTGGACAGCGGCGGCAAACGCCTCCGGCCCCTGATGGTTCTGCTGGGCACCCGCTGCTGCGGCTACAAAGGAGACGACCACGTGCGTCTGGCCGCCATCATCGAGTTCCTGCACACCGCCACCCTACTGCACGACGACGTGGTGGACCGCTCCGAGCTCCGTCGGGGTCGGGCAACGGCCAACGCGCTGTGGGGCAATGCCCCCAGCGTGCTCGTTGGCGACTTCCTCTACTCACGGGCCTTCCAGCTGATGGTCGAGCTGGAGGACATGGACGTCATGGCGATCCTGGCGGATGCGACAAATACCATCGCAGCGGGAGAGGTGCAGCAGTTCGCCAGCATCGGCAACTTCGAAATCGACGAAGCGCAGTATATGGACATCATCCGCTGCAAGACCGCCCTGCTCTTTCAGGCCGCGACCCACACGGCCGCCGTGCTGAGCAGCGAGCACCCGGACGAGGTGACCGCGCTGAAGAATTTTGGCCTGCATTTCGGCCTCGCCTACCAGCTGGTCGACGACTGGCTGGACTACGAAGGCGACTCTTCGACGCTGGGCAAGAACGTCGGCGACGATCTGGCCGAGGGCAAGCTGACCCTGCCGCTGATCCACGCCCTGGCACACGCTCCGGACGCCGATGCCGAGATCGTTCGCAAGGCGGTGAGCGCCCGGTCTGCCGACCGCCTGGCCGACGTGCTGCAGGTCGTGCGCGCGTCCGGCGCGCTGAGCTACACCCGCAGCGCCGCAACCCAGCAGTGCGCCCGAGCCGTCGATTGCCTCGCCGGACTTCCCGACAACGAGTATCGCGACGCCCTTCAGACGCTGGCGAACTTCTGCGTGGATCGACTCCGCTAGCAGTGCCTGCTGCGCGCGCGTTTCTGCTGGTCTGCCTGGGCGCCCTGGCCTGGTCGGGAGCACCGGCCATCACGCTGGCGGCCGCGCCCCAGCTCGAGCATTGCGAACTCAGCGGCAGCCAGGGGGTCGGACGCGTGGAAGCCTTGTGCGGTCGGCTGCCGCGACCCGAAAACCCCTATGAGCCCGGGGGCAAGCAGCTCGAGCTGTTTATCGCGAAGATCGCGTCGCTGAGCCCCGAGCCGGCCCCGGATGCCTTCACCATCATCAACGGCGGTCCGGGGGGATCCTCGGTGTCGCTGTTCGTCGACCTCTCCCACGCCTTTTCCGGCATCCTGCGCGAGCGCGACATCATCCTGGTCGATCAGCGAGGCACGGGGCGATCCAATGCGCTCGACTGCCCCGAGCTGGAAAAGGCCACCGAGGACTACTCCCTGGAAGCGGTCGCGGCGGCAACACAGGCCTGCCTGGCGTCGCTGGCCGGAGACCCGCGCTTCTACACGACTTCGGAGGCGGTGCGTGATCTGGAAGCCGTGCGCGAAGCGCTGGGCTACGAAAGCCTCAACATCTACGGCGTGTCATACGGCACGAGGGTATCGATGCACTATCTGCGGCGGCATCCGGAGCGCGTGCGTACGATGATCCTCGACGGAGTAGTACCTCCCCAGCTGTCATTGGGTGTGAACGTGGCGGAGAACGCGCAGCAACGCCTGGACGAGCTCTTCGCCCAATGCGAGCAAGCGCCCGCGTGCCGCGAGGCGTTCCCAGATTTGGAAAACCGGTTCAGGCAGCTGCAGGTCGATCTGGACGGGGAGCCGATCAGCCTGCGCTTCCCGAACCCGGTGACAGGCCTGGAGGAAAGCCTCGCGTTTGGCTACGACCACCTGGCACTCGTGCTTCGCCTGTTAAGCTACGCTCCGGAAACCGCGTCGCTGTTGCCGCTGATCATCGACCAGGCCGCGAAAGGCAACTACCTTCCCGCTGCGTCCCAGGCGCTCCGGATCACCGACGCGTTGAGCGGCACCATGAGCTTCGGGATGCACAACTCGGTCACCTGCACCGAGGACCTCCCGTTCATCGACTTTACCCAGGTGGACTGGGACAAGCTCGACGCCACCTATATCGGGGCCGACCAGGTGCGGGCCCTGAACGCAATTTGCGAGATCTGGCCGAGGGGCACCATGGATGCGGACCTGAAAGCGTCCCTGGAGGCCGGTACGCCCACCCTCATACTGTCCGGCGAGCTGGACCCGATCACCCCGGCCGCGTACGGCGAGGAGATACGACCCGGCTTGAGCAACTCCATGCACATCATCGGCGCCGGACAAGGTCACGGCATCGTCTCCAGAGGCTGCGTGCCGCGGCTGGTCACCGAGGTGGTGGAGGCGGGAGACCTTCGAGAACTGGACGCCAGCTGCGCAGAGCGCCTGTCGGCAGCGCCCTTCTTCGTCGACCTGATGGGACCGGCCCCGTGATCCGCGCAGAGGGGCTCGTCAAATCCTTCGGAGACGTCACCGCCATCCGAGAGGTCGCTTTCGACGCCGCCGACGGCAAGGTGACCGCACTGCTGGGCCCCAACGGCGCCGGCAAATCGACCTCGCTGAGAATTCTGGCCACGGTGCTGCAACCCGATGCCGGGAAAGCCGAGGTCGATGGCGTCGACGTCGTCGCGGACCCCATGGCGGTGCGCCGTCAGATCGGTGTGCTGCCTCATGCCGCCGGGCTGTACGCTCGCCTCACCGCGCGGGAGAACGTCGCATATTTCGGCTCCCTGCACGGGATTGCCAAGCCCCGCCTGGACGAGCGCATCGACGAGTTGGTCGAGCTCCTGGAGATGAACGAGTTTGCTGAGCGCCGGGTGGCGGGATTTTCCCAGGGCCAGCGCATCAAGGTCGCGCTCGCCCGCGCATTGGTCCACGACCCCCGCAACGTGCTGCTGGACGAGCCCACCAACGGGCTCGACGTCATGGCAACGCGTGCGCTCAGGGACATCATCGTCAAGCTGCGCGACGAGGGGCGCTGCGTCCTCTTCTCGAGCCACGTCATGCAGGAGGTGGCCAACCTCTGCGACGACGTGATCGTCATCGGGCACGGACGCGTGCTCTTCCAGGGAACGCTGGAAGGGCTTCGCGCCCACGCCGGCGAAACCGATCTGGAGGAGGCATTCATTCGCGTCATCGGCGAGGAGGACGGGTGAACGGTTTCTCCATCGTCCTTGCCAAGGAATGCCGCGACAACATTCGCGACCGGCGAACCATCATCTCGTCGCTGTCTCTCGCCGTGTTGGGGCCGGCGCTCTTCGTCGGGCTGATGGCCTTCGTCCTGGACTCCGCAGTGGGAGAATCCAGCGACCCGGTGGAAATCACGGTGATCGGCGCCGAGCACGCGCCCGGGCTGGTGGCGTTCCTGGAGACTCAGAACACGCGAATCGATCGCGTCGAGCTCGACGATCCCCGCGGTGCGGTGGCCGACGGCTCACGTGGTCTCATTCTGTCGATCCCCGCGGACTACCCCGAGCGGTTTGCCGTCGGTCAGGTCACGACCGTCTCGCTCATCTACGACAGCTCGGACATGGGCAAGTCCCGCCGCAACTTCCGCATGGCGCGACAGTTCATCCTGGCGCACGCCAGGATGATCGGGCTTCTGCGGCTGCAGCTGCGTGGGGTCGACCCGGCCATCGCCACGCCGGTGCAGGTTCAGGAAGTCGATACGGCCTCTCCGGCCGCCCGCGCGCTCGCCATCCTGGCCACCTTGCCCTACCTGCTGGTGCTCGTCATTTTCATGGGCGGCTTTTATCTGGCCATCGACGCAACTGCCGGCGAGCGCGAGCACGGCTCCCTGGAGCCGCTGCTGACCCAGCCCATATCGCGCGGCGCTCTGGTGCTGGGCAAAGTCGCCGCCACCGCGGTGTTCAGCGCGGCCTCGCTGGCGTTGTTCCTGGCCAGCCTGGCCATCTCCCTGCCCTACGCACCGCTTCACAAGGTCGGCATGTCGCTGCACATCGACGCGGCGACGGCTTCGACAGTCTTCGTGATGGCGCTACCCCTGATCCTGTTCGCCGCCGCGCTGCTGAACGTGGTTGCTTCCTTCGCCAAGAGCTATAAGGAGGCGCAGACCTACCTGACGTTCGTCATCCTCATCCCCACCCTGCCCTTGATCATCACGCGCATGATGAACGTGGAGCCTTCGGCGGCGCTGATGATGATCCCCAGCCTGAGCCAGGGGACGCTGATCAACGACGCCGTGGCAGGCGAACCCGTGCAGTGGGTTTATCTGCTCATCTCGGTGGCGTCCACGGCGGTGACCGCCGGTCTGCTCACGCTGCTGGCCGTGTACCTCTACAAGCGCGAACGCATCCTGATCTGATGTTGTTCCCACGCCGGGGCGCTTTTACAATACGCGGCCCTCGCTTAGCGCCGTCGGAGTGTAGCTCAGCTTGGTAGAGCACCACGTTCGGGACGTGGGGGCCGGAGGTTCAAATCCTCTCACTCCGACCA
>JABAHS010124640.1_pt2 | contig 59423 bp, 49 predicted proteins | sample 7062111 | NCBI WGS metagenome assembly JABAHS01 (sample SAMN14534600, study PRJNA622989) | marine sediment metagenome | biome: marine biome [ENVO:00000428]; feature: marine pelagic biome [ENVO:01000023]; material: deep marine sediment [ENVO:00002113]; isolation source: pool of 4 deep marine... | reverse complement strand
AAAACCGTCCTCTCCCCCCCATCTATTACCCTTTAGTAAATATAAGCACAGTTAATCATGTAAGCACAGTTAATCATGTTGGTTTACACGTTACACTGATTTTACCATATCTTACCTGAGATTTCGGATGAATTGACGGTAAAAGCATGTAGGATATTCCTATTTTTACGATGCGTTTTCCCTACTATCCGATCAAAAGAACTCGTTTTATTGCTATCAGGCTTGTCATTCTCGGGCCATAACAAGGCAGACACAGCACCGACCAAAGTGCACATCTCGGTAGATTCCTCAAGCATTAAGCAAAGGTAAATGGACATTTCGCCCGGAATTATACTGGCGATGATCGATATGAATACAACGAAGCTTTATTTACAGTCTCTACAAAGTGGCGTCGGGCCCGCTCTTACCGTTCAAGAGAGATTACTCCATTCTCGATAGCTATTATGACAAGCTCAGGTATACTGTTGGCACCCAGCTTTTCTATTAACTTTCGCCGGTTTGCCTCGATTGTTTTGATACTAACGTGAAGTTCTAAAGCAATCTGCTTCGTGTTTTTACCTTCACATATAAGTTGAAACACCTCTCGTTCCCTTGGAGTCAGAACATCTAACGGCGAGTCGGGCAGGGGATTTGCCAGGACTTCAGTTACCGTTTTGGCCGCTTTTGGGCTAAAATAGGCGCCGCCCTCCGATACGGTTCTGATGCCCTCAATGAGTTCTTCTGATGAATCACCCTTCAATATATAGCCTAAAGCACCGGCTTTGAGCATATTGAGGACAAAAATCCTGCTAAAATGCATCGATAATGCAACTACCTTGGTTTGTGGAAACTCACTAACAATCTGCCGTGTAGCATCTACGCCGTTCAGATTCGGCATAGTTATGTCCATAACGATCATATCCGGCTGCAGTTGCCTTACAAGTTCGACGGCCTTTCGACCTTCTTCAGCCTCGCCAACTACCTCAATATCATGTTCTTTTTCAAGCAGCGAACGTATACCTTCGCGTACCATTTGATGGTCGTCAGCTAACAAAATTCTTATGCTCATCTCTGTTTGTCCTTGCTAATTTTCTCTCGTTTCAAAGGAGATGTAATCGTAATCCGGCACCCGCATCCCGGAGAAGAATCAATCTCGAGATTACCCCCGAGATGTTCCAATCGTTCCCGAATACTGAAAAGCCCAAATGCCTCTTTGCCGGTTATCAATGACTCGGCCCCGGCAGAATCGAATCCCACTCCATCGTCCTCAACACTAACGTGTATTCGGCTGCCAATCTTTCGAATAGAGACTTTTATATTTTTTGCCCGTGCGTGCTTAACAACATTGATTAGCAGTTCCCGTACATTACGGAACAAGATAACCCGAATATCGTCATCCAGCGGCTTGGGTAAGCCATCATCTTCAAACTCAGTTGCAATGTCATACTTTCGCTCGACCTGTTCCGTAAGCCACTCAGCCACAGCCTCCTCAAATCCTAACTCATACAATACAGGAGAACTAAGGTCAAATATCAGCGATCGCATGGAGGTAATTATCCGACCGAGAGAATCATTAATTTCGTTCAACGTTTCATCAAATGTTTTGTCAGGTCCGGATTTCTGCAGCTCTTCCAGTTTTATCTTAGAAATAAACAGTGACTGGCTGATTTCGTCGTGCAGTTCTATTGCAATACGGCGTCTTTCCCGCTCTTCTGCCAAAGTCAATTGCGAAGCTAAAGACTTAAGCTGCCCCTGATATTTGCACACTCTTTCTTCCGCCTGCTTACGCTCTGTGATGTCTCCTGAAAAAACAGCCAGTGCGCTAATCCTACCTTCATCATCAAACACAGGATAAATATTATTGTCATAATAGCGACCTGCGCGCTCATCCTGGAAACGAAGAGGCTTGTTGGAGCGGATCACCTCGTTACCCTTCGCCATTCTGTATTCGGCAACATCACTGGGAAGATAATCATAAATACCCATGCCAATGATTTCATCCGTACTTTTACCAAGTCTTTTTGCGCCTATTGTGTTTATATCCAGTATCGTACCTTCCGTATCCACAAGTATGGCAGACTCGGTGGGTGCATTCAGGAAGGCACGCAATGTTTGCTCCCTCTGTCTTAGTTGTTCCACCGCCTGCTTTCGTTCAGTGATGTCAAGTCCATAGGCATTAGCATAACCTGATTCCACAACGGGCGCCAACTTTACTTCAAAAATCTGTCCATTATTGCACTGAAACTCAAATGTTGACGCCGTGCCTGAGTTAAAAACTTCTTCTATACGTTCTCGGCAGCCCTCCGGCAATCGCTCACCGACTTTTCTATCCCACGTGTCCAGAACGATGGAACTGGTACTGTTAGCGTACAGTATAGTGCCGTCTTTGGATATCCTCAAGACCGGGTTCGGGTCCTCGGCCGGGAATTTGGCCAGTTTTGTTATTTCTTCCTGCGTTTTTTTGCGCTCCGTTATGTCTGTTATTATTCCAAGGATCGAATTTTCTCCGCCATATTTGATCAATTTCGTTGTTATGATTGTGTCTAATCTTTTGTCATCTTTAGTAATAAGCCCATATTCGTAAGGCTTAATTTCCTCGCCTTTTATATGCCTGCCGAGGTTTGTTCTGATTAGCTGCCTGAATTCGGGTGCAATTAAAGTCATAAAGTCAAAGTCCGGATGGCAGAATTCCTCTCTTTTGTACCCCATAAGTTCTTCACATTTTTCGTTTGCATATACTACCCTGCCCTTTTGATTGATGAAAATCATATTGGGCGATTGTTCCGCAAGATTTCTGAACTTCTCTTCAGACTCTGTTAACGCTTCCTCGGCTTTTTTGCGATCGGTTATGTCGTACCATATACTCTGAACGAAGTCTTTATCGCGAATGGAAATCGCTCTGCTACTTACCTGAATGTCCCGGATCTCGCCTTCTTTTGTTCTGTGTTTCGTCTCAAACGAATCGAGGCCGTTCCTTACAATACTGTCCAAGTGTCTCTTTGTTTCCTCGGCGGACTCGATGACTTCAAAGTCAGATATCTTGAGTTTTCGGAATTCCTCACGGGAGTAGCCGAGGTTTTTGTGCGCTCTGTCGTTGAACTCTACAAACTCTCCGGACTCTACATCAATGAGCACAATCGAATTGGCCGCCTGTTCAAAGATCGCGCGGTATCGCTGCTCGGATTCGCGCAGGGCTTCCTCCGCTTTCTTACGCTCAGTAATATTTTCGGCAGTCCCTTCATAGTACATTATATCGCCTTCTTCATCCTTCACGATCCGCGCATTTTCAATCACATGGAGTTTCTTCCCTTCCCGTGTTATCCAAACCGACTCCCAACTATCAATCCTCCCCTTACGCTCAATTTTTTCTTTGAACCTTGAGCGCAAGTACTGAGGCTCAAATCCTTCTTCTTCAAGATCCCTCCGACTTAGCTCCTCAAACGATGAATATCCCAACATATTAACAAGAGCGGGATTGGCCATTAGAACCCGTCCATCGGGCGTAGTACGGTATATACCTACAGCAGTATTCTCGAAGATATCTCTGAACCTTTTCTCCGACCGGCGCAGCGCCTCTTCCATCCGCTTTTGGTCGGTGATGTCAACAAAGGTCACCTGAACTGCAAATTTGCCCTGGTATTCAATATTACTAAAAAACAGATTCAGCCAGAATTCCTCTCCATTGCTGAGTACAATCCGTAATACGTAATTTTCCGGTTCCTTCTTTCCGTCGAGACGGTTCATAAATCGCTGGAGAGTAGCTTCTCGGTCCTCTGGCGGGATAAACGCCATCATTTCTTCCAACGAAAGAGATTTGACCTCATCTACCGTGAGACCGGCGATTTCAGCTGCTTTTTTGTTGGCGAATACAATTCTGTAGTCCTGAAGGATGACAATGCCGTGTATTGACTGTTCGACTAATGCCCGATGTTTTTGTTCCGACTCACGCAGCGTTTTCTCCATTTGCTTCTGGGCAGTGATGTCTCTGACAGTGCCCACAATGAATCTTTTTCCGGTTAAGGAATCTTTGAAAAGCGATTTTTTAGTTGAAATCGTATGTAATTTCCCCTGCCATGTAATTTCTTCTTCATTTACGCTTGTTTCGCCGGTTTCCAATACGTGATTGTCTTTCTCCCAGAATACATCTGCCTGTTCCTTCGGAAAAAAATCATAATCACTTTTCCCGATAAGTTCTTCTCTGGGGCGTCCTATTGCCTTACAGGCGGCATTGTTGAATACCGTCCATCTGTGCTCTTCATCCTTTACGAAAAAACTGTCATCGAGAGCATTGATTGCATTGGCAAGGAATTCCCTGGATTGTTTTAATTCCTCTTCCGCTTTTCTGCGCTTTGTGATGTCGGTACTAACCACCATGACAGCCGATATGGATCCGTTCTGCTTAATAGGGGCCAAACGATTTTCGAACCAGCCCAATCTGCCGTCGTGGTAAATGCCCTCGGCTACCAGACTACAGCTTTGCCCGGTCGTAAACGTTTGTGAAATTGCTTTTCTAACATCCGTGTGATACTGTGTTTCTACGAATTCGTATACAGATTTTCCGATTACTTGTTCCAAACTCATTCCAGGGACAACACGATTTATAAATTGTATTGTATGGTCGGGATTCACGATGACAATGAAATCGGGTGAGAGTTCCAGCAATGAACGCATTTTTTCCTGATTCTCCCGTAAGGCCTTTTCCGCTCGCTTTCGCTCTGTGATATCTCGAAATGTGCCCCACACCCGAATGAGTTTGTCTTCTTCTACAATACCGTGGCCATTATTGAGATAATATCGTTCTGTGCCGTCTTCGAGCTTCTCTACGCCTTCCCCATCAACTATACGGTAGTCCTGATCGACCATAGCCGTAAACAGTTTGTCTAAGCTTGTCGGTGTGGTTCCGAATAGTTCCGTTAATCTTTTGCCTATAACCTCATCCGCCCGCTGGGCACCGTATGATTTGGCACAAACATCGTTACACTCGGCGAGTACGCCATTGTAGAGCAACTTTACCTGTTCAGCTATCGGCAGATCGGTTGGAATCGGAGGGTCATACTCGAAACAGAACACCGCATCGGTCGTCTGCTCAATCAATGAACGAAAACGAATTTCCGACGTTTTCAGCGCCTCCTTCATATTCCTGGGCTCGGTAATGTTTCTAACAACATGAACCGTACCGCTTATACTGCCGTTGTCATCGAGTATCGGGTCTGTCGAAATTTCTACCCAAATATCCTTGTCCGGAATATGGAGTTCCGCTTCCTCGTGTTTCTTCGTCTCTTTCGCCTTTTTGTGCGGGCACACATCAGGAGGCGTATGTGTCCCGTGAAATAACTCGTAACATTTGCTGCCAAGTATTTCGTCAAGCGGTTTGCTCAATAACTTTGACGTTGCCTGATTAGCCTTTAGTATCGTGAAATCAGGATCAATGAGGATAATCGAATCCTGAGTGGTATTAAAGGTGGTCTTCCACTGTTGTACGGCATTCTGCAGGGCCCTGTTCGTGTTCCTTAGCTGAGAATTTTCGACAATTTCCCAATTGCCCTGCCGCTTGATAATGGTGAATTTATGACTGCTCACCACATCAACGACCTGAGTTGCACTACAAGTATCAAGACAGTATGTGCAAATAGCGAGCATGTGATGCTTGCGGGTGATCTCATCTATAGTTCTTTCATAGTCGGCGAACTGTCCCCATTCTTTTTCCTGAAGCCATAAGTTATTGCCGGCAACGCGCAGCCCTTCAAACTGTCTTTTCCCGGTCTGTTCATATTTTTCCATCCAGTCCTGTATCACCTGATCGGGTTCGAATTTGCCGGACTTCGTATACCACTGATTGTAGTCCAGTATTTCTATCCGGCCCTTCTCAATATAATCATCGAGGTTATTGACTGCCTGTTTTAACGATTCCTCGGCCTCTCCGGCATTTAACGGTTCTGAGGTAATCCACATGCAAAATTCATTATTTTCCAGCCCTGCTTTGAAGTAAGGCACAAGAATATCAATTAAATCCTGCTTGTTCTGATAAAAGACGCATAGGTGTGTCCCCCAGGGAACATTACCCAGAATGTCAATACCCGTTCTCCTTGTTGCTTGTGGTTTATTTACTTCAATTGTTGTCTTAATCTTCTTTTGCCACGTATCCCTGCGTCTGAGGCGCTCAGTTTTCAGCTTGTGCCGGCGTCTTTTCTCTTCTTCATGAACAGACTTTTTTCCGTTCGACCCGGAATCGTACATCGTTCTACCTCCTGTAAGACTAACTAATTACATAGTCTTTTTTTGCGAGCCGTATGAAAGTTGCCCCCAGTGTAGTGATTTCTCTCTGAAAGTCAATCAAATTTATCCGTTTGAATCCTCCTCAGCAGAGAACCTACACGGCTGATGCAGGAATCAGGCAAAGCATTCGTAAAATAGAATCACCCGTATTTTTGAATTGGTGTTCCTCGCCGCCGGGTACGAATATAACATGTTCGGGTCCAAATTGATGTTCCCGGCCCTCATAAACAAAAGCGCCCCGGCCCTCAATCACAAACACTTCATGTTCATGGTGGTGTGTATGCAGAGGTGTGTGACCGCCGGGCTGCAATTCAAACATCCTCATCGCAAAATTTTCCGCCCCGTCATCCTTTGAAATGAGCCATCTTACATCGACATCTTTTGCACCCTCAATCTCCACTGAACACTTGCTGACATTGCTGCTTTTTTCTATTTTCATTTTTAACCTTCTCTTTCAAGATCCTCACCCGAGTTTTTTAGTGAGTATTTGTGAAACGACTTTCGGATTGGCCTGTCCTTTCGTTTTTTGCATAACCTGGCCCAGCAGAAAACCCATGGCCTTTTTACTTTTTTTGCCGCCACTTTTTACATCATCAACCGCTTTTGAATTTTCGGCAAGTATCTTGTCAACTATTGCCTCCAGTTCGCCCGCATCGCTTTTTTGAATCAGGTTATTTTCTTCGTAAATTACTTTGAAGGATTTATCCGGGTTTTGAGTCTTTAGTTCTATCGCTTTATTAGCTCCAGTGGCACTGATCAGGCCATTTTCGACATCTTTTGCTATCTGTGCGAATTCGGTGGGTGTAATACCCAGATCGGAGACGCTACATTGTCTTTCATTTGCCAATTTCAAACCGACCTGCGTGAGCAGATTACAGACTCGCTTAGGCTCGCCGCCGGCGTCTATGGACCCTTCGAAGAAATCGGCCGTCGAGCGTTCGGCCGTCAACACCCCCGCATCGTAATCACTTAACTTGTATTCATTAACATAACGGATTTGTCTTTTAATCGGCATCTCACACAAACAAGACTTGATATCATCCAGCCATTGCCCCGTCAATTCGACCGGTACAAGGTCGGGATCGGGAAAGTATCTGTAATCGTGGGCCTCTTCTTTTTCTCTCTGGAGGACGGTCACCTCTCTTTCATCATCCCAACCGCGTGTGGATTTACCGCCGGTTTCCATCGTTATGCCTGTTTGAAGAAATTCGTCAAGCTGCCTTTGGGCCTCATATTCGACGCTTTTTTCCAGCGCTCGGAAGCTGTTGAGGTTCTTGACTTCAACTATAGGCGTTTTATATTCCTGTCCGTCTCTGGTGATGATGAGATTGACATTCGGCTCAAAACGCATATGGCCTTTCTGCATATCAGCTTCAGAAACACCAAGATATCTGACCATTCGCTGCAATTCAATCGCCAAAGCCCGCACTTCAGCGGCACTGTTCATATCCGGCTCGGTAACAATCTCCAATAACGGTGTTCCCGTTCTGTTCAAATCGACTTGAGAAAAATTACCCGCCGGGTGTAGATTTTTACCTGCGTCTTCTTCCAGATGCGCCCTGATTATTCCGATTCTTTTGGTTTGGCCCTTTTCGAGAGGTATTTCGATAAAGCCGTTAGAACTGAGAGGCAAATCGTACTGGCTTATCTGGTAGTTCTTCGGCAAATCGGGATAATAATAGCTCTTTCTGTCCCACTTGGTAAACTCGGCTATTTCGCAATTAAGAGCTAACGCCGCCAGAACCGCATATTCCAATGCCTGCTTGTTCATCACCGGCAAAACGCCGGGCATGCCGAGGCAGACCGGGCATACCCTGCTGTTAGGCTTCTGGCCGAACTCCACCGCGCAACCGCAAAACATTTTGCTCTTTGTACAAAGGTGTACGTGTATCTCCAATCCTACTACAACCTTATATTCTAATTCACCCATCTGTTTTTTCTTAACAAATATTTTTAGCTATAAGTTGGCGCTTTAATCCACTAAACAACTTCAAAAGAAGCTGCTCTTTCTTTCATTGCCTGCGAAATACTACACTCCTGCAAATACTTTTCTACAAGTGAAATAAGTTCTTTGTGTTCAATCCTTAACTGCTTATAGTATTCAACCTCATGCTCGAGACCAGGACTCTTTTTGTCTATAGGAAGAAACTCAAGAGCTTTACGGGCAAACGATAAGATCGCCTTAGCATACTCAATATTAGATAGACATACACTTTTATCATAAAAACTCATCGAATCGCCACCTTTTTGGCTCCCACTAACATAAAAATGATCCAAAACAACCTTATCATCCGATATATGGTTCACTTTAAAATCAATGATACAATTTGGGCACGTACCCAAAATACTACATCCATGAAAGAACAAAGGTGAAGTCTTATCAAGATCATGATCAATAAAAACCGTTTGTAAAAGTTTAACTGCTGACTGGTTTATCCCGTAGTCGGTATCTTGGTTATCACAACCAGAAATATCTTGTCCATTGATGCACAGTTCTATTTTCCCATGACTTGTTGTGTCTTCAGGGCATCCATTTGGATCTCTCGAAGAAGATTCGGAAACTGGCAACCAATACTGGTCGATAAGTTTCAATTCAAATGGTATGTTCATTATTTCTCATTCCTAACGACTATATTCCCTCTGTGCTTCTATGGCTTAAATCTAAAAGTCAGGCCGCTTTCTATGATAATCCGTTTCTTTTTCGAACATTCTTGCTATTCGTAAGAGCTTATCTTCCGTAAAGGCCGGCGAAAGAATTTGCAGGCCGATTGGCAGGTCATTATCATCGAATCCACATGGAATGCTGATGCCCGGTATCCCCGCCAGATTTGCTGCTATTGTATAAATATCCGAAAGGTACATTTTCAGCGGATCGTCAACTTTTTCGCCGATTTTGAAAGCGGCCGTAGGTGAAACCGGCATTAAGATGGCCTCGCACTTTTCAAAAGCTTTGGTAAAATCGGCCCGTATCAAATTTCTGACCTTGAGCGCTTTCAAATAATAAGCATCATAATAACCGCTCGATAACGCATAGGTTCCCAGCATTATTCGCCTTTTGACTTCCTGACCAAATGCCTCAGCCCGGGATTTCGAGTATATTTCTATATAATCATCAGCTTTTTCACTTCGATGGCCGTAATGCACACCGTCATACCGTGCCAAATTGCTCGATGCCTCGGCGGTAGCTATGACGTAGTAGGCGGCAATTGCGTAATCCAGATGAGGCATGTTTATTTCTATGACTTCGGCCCCAAGTGTTTTATAAATATCTATGGCATCAGTCAGGGCCTTTTGGACCTGCTCCTCAGCTCCCACGTTGAATTCCGGCACAACTGCTATTTTAAGTTTCTCTAACGGCTCATCGAGTTTTTCAAGATAATCACACACAGGGGCAATTGTTTCGTCGACACTGGTGCTGTCTCTGGAATCATGGCCTGCTATAACATTCAACATCAAGGCCGAGTCGGTTACCGTGCTGGTAATCGGCCCGATTTGGTCTAAGCTCGAACCGTACGCTACAAGTCCAAATCGCGAGACCCTGCCATACGTTGGCTTTAACCCCACCACTCCGCAGAAACTGGCGGGCTGGCGAATAGAGCCGCCCGTATCTGAACCAAGCGCAGCAAAACACAGCCCCCCCGCCACCGCGGCAGCCGAACCGCCGCTGCTTCCGCCTGTTACACGGGTATTGTCCCATGGATTTACTGTTTTCTTTAAGCCGGAATTCTCCGTGCTCGAACCCATAGCAAACTCATCCATGTTCGTTTTGCCCACTATTACCGCATCAGCAGAGATGAGCTTTTCGACGGCCGTGGCGTTGTAAGGTGCGTGGAAGTTCTCTAATATCTTCGAAGCGCAGGTTGTAGCCCCAAAAGTTGTACACATATTATCTTTGACCGCAACCGGAACGCCCGCCAATTCCCCTGTCGGCTCACCGGCAGTTAGCCGTTTATCAATTTCTGCCGCTTTTTCCAGCGCGTTGTCTCGGTAAGTGCTGATGTAAGCACCGACGACCGGCTCCCGTTCCTCTATATTCTTAAAAATAGCCTCGTTTGCTTCAACGCTGCTAACCTCGCCGGCGGCTATCTTGTCACGCAATTGTATGGCACTCAGATTTTCCATCTGCGAACATCACCTGTCATTTCGTGTTATCTGCTATGCTGTGCTTAAGAAACCATTCATAGAGTTCTTCATTATTGTAGGTCTCTGTCCAGGAATCATGGCCGGCATCGGGATAAACAGTCAATTTAGCGTTTCCGCCACGGGCCTTAATCGCATTGACCATTTCCTCGGATTGTTTCAATGGGACAACCTTATCTTTCGCCCCGTGAAAGGCCCAAACAGGCAAGTCCTTGAGCCTGAACGCCATGATGCGATTACCCCCTCCACAGATTGGTGCTACAGCGGCAAAACGTTTGGGGTATTCAGCCGCCAAAGCCCACGAGCCGTAACCACCCATACTAAGGCCCGTCAGATAAATTCGCTCCTTGTCTACATTATACCCGGCTACGATATCATCCAGCAGATTTATAAGCACCTCAATTTTATCTGTCCACCAGTCATCCTCGGGGCACTGGGGCGAGATTACGATAAAGGGAAAATCTTTTTGTTTTTCCACTATCTTAGGCGGACCGTGTACCTTTACCTTCTCCAAGTTGCTGCCGCGTTCACCGGCACCGTGAAGAAACAGGATCAAAGGCCAGTCCTGTTTTTTGCTATATTCATCGGGCAAAAATAACAAGTATTCACAGCTTAAACTCTTCGTAATGGTCTTTTCAAATGACTGAGAGTGCTGACCCGGCGCCAGAACAGGATTAGATGCCATCTTGTTTTTCTCCATCTGACCACAACCAACCAAAAACAATGCTAAAAAAATTAAACATACTAATCGAATTGCTTTCATTGTTAAATACCTCCGAATTTGTTTTATAACAACTTCTAAGCACCGGATGTATCATCCAGTATTTTCGGCACTTTGAAAAATTCCTCGTCCCGCTGCGGCGCGTTGGCTAATGCCTTTTCGGTTCCGAGCGATTCTTTGACCGAATCTTCGCGAAGAACATTGCTGATTGGCAGGCAATGTGCAAGAGGTTCAACACCGGTAGTGTCCAGCTCATTCATTTTTTCCACGTAGCCGAGGATGGCGCTCAACTGGCCGGTGAATTCAGCGACTTCGGCCTCGGTCAATTCAAGACGGGACAACTTCGCAACCTTCCTCACCTGCTTTTCGTCAATTTTTTCCGCCATTTTATCCTGCCAAAACAAAAAGCGAGGCGTAACCCGCCTCGCTTTTGATGGTTTCCAACTATAATAAGATTATGTTAATCGCTTACATTCTCGGCGGGTTTGTAATTTCGCTTGGGCGGTTTTTCAATGAGCCCCATACGAATAGCCTTGGCAGAAACCTTGATTCTGCATACTTTACCGTCAATAACCGCCCGGACTCTTTGTATATTGGGCTTAAACTTCCTCTTGGTAATTCCGGTAACCTTCCTGCCGACCCCACCGAGTCGCTTTGCCTTACCACGCCGGGCGATACTTCTGCCGGCCACCGTTCGTTTACCCGTAAAATGACATACTCTTGACATCCAACATACTCCTAATTTTTCATCTCGTTGTTCATCTTCCGTACGATAAACAACGATATAAGGCTAAAAATTGACAATTCGACACATATTACGTTTTTTCAGGAGAAATGCAAGCCTAAAGCCAAAATTTGCCGTGAAAAAATCCCTCACATGTTCTTTTGTAAGGCCAAATCAGCTTTTTTGGGTGTTATTCCTGATATTTCACTGCTCTTTGAGTTTTGGCCGATATAGTTTATAATTGTACCGCAGTTGTTGATATAAACGGAAAAAGAGCATGAATATTTTAGGAATATCGGCTTTTTACCATGACAGCGCTGCGGCACTTGTCCGTGACGGCGAAATCATCGCCGCCGCTCAGGAGGAACGATTCACCCGAAAGAAGCACGATAACCGATTCCCGTCGGATGCGGTCCGGTACTGCCTCGAAGCAGGCGGGCTCACCGCTGAGCAGCTCGATCATGTTGTGTTCTATGAGAAGCCGCTTCTAAAGTTCGAAAGGCTGCTCGAAACCTATATTGGTTATGCCCCGCGGGGCTTTAGGCAATTCCTGATGGGTATGCCTTTGTGGCTGCGACACAAGCTGCATCTGCCTCGTGAAATGGATAAAGCCCTCAACAATAGCTATAAGGGCCGTTATGTTTTTACCGAGCACCACGAATCCCACGCCGCCAGCGCCTTTTTCCCTTCCCCTTTTGATGAAGCTGCCATTCTCACTATGGACGGAGTCGGTGAATGGGCTACGGGCAGTTTCGGGATCGGCCGCGGTAACAAAATCGAACTGACGCACGTGATGCAGTTTCCTCATTCGCTTGGGCTTCTTTATTCGGCTTTCACATACTTTACCGGCTTCCGCGTCAACTCGGGCGAATACAAAATGATGGGCCTGGCCCCATATGGCGAGCCGAAGTATTATGACCTTATAATGGACAAGCTGATCGACCTTAAAGATGATGGATCATTTCGTTTGGATATGTCATACCTGCCTTACTGTCACAAAACCGTGATGACAGGCTCCAAATTCAACAAGCTTTTTGGCGGACCTCCGCGGAAGTCCGAATCGCCGCTGACTCAGCGAGAGATGGACATCGCAGCCTCGATACAGGCAGTTACCGAGGAGGTTACGCTTCGTGCAGCCAAACACGTCCATGACCAGACCGGAATGAAAAACCTGACACTCGGAGGCGGCGTAGCCTTAAACTGCGTCGGCAACGGCCGGATCCTGCGGGAAGGACCATTCGAGAACATCTGGATTCAGCCCGCAGCCGGAGATGCCGGCGGCGCGCTGGGGGCGGCATTGTTTGTATGGTATCAATTGCTGGACAACGAGCGTAAAACCAACGGCCTGGATAAACAACGGGCCTCCCTGCTCGGACCCGCTTATAGTGACGAGCAAATCCGCCGGTTCCTTGACTCTGTTAATGCCAGGTATCACTGCTATACCGACCAGCAGCAATGGATTGACAAGGTTGTAGATTCGATCAACCAGGAGAAAGTAATCGGCTGGTTCCAGGGACGCATGGAATTTGGTCCACGCGCCCTGGGTAACCGAAGCATAATCGGCGATGCACGAAGCAAGAAAATGCAATCGGTAATGAACCGCAAGATCAAGTTCCGCGAGTCTTTTCGCCCTTTCGCCCCGTGCGTTCTGCGGGAAGATGTGAAAGATTATTTTGAGATGCGCGACGAAGAAGACAGCCCGTACATGCTGTTAGTTGCCGATGTTCGAAAGGAAAAACGCCTTCCGCCGGACGTGCCGCTTACATCGCTGGAAGGACTTGATAAAATGAAGGTCACACTAAGTATTGTACCGGCCGTCACGCACGTGGATTACTCGGCGCGCATCCAGACTGTCGACTTGCAGCGTCATCCGAAACTGCATCGTCTGATGAGTTTGTTTAAGGCCAAGACCGGTTGCCCGGTGATTATTAACACAAGTTTTAATATTCGCGGCGAGCCAATTGTCTGCTCTCCGGAGGACGCCTACCGTTGTTTTATGGCAACCAATATGGATGTTTTAGTCATGGAAAACCATCTTCTTTACAAGGAAGAACAGCCGCAAGCCAAACAGCACGAGATAGACGAATACAAAGCCCGATTTGAGCCGGATTAAACATGGAGACAAGCTTAGATGTCACTAATGAAAATAAACTGGAATCCCGATCACAAAGAACTGCGTAAGTTTGGCATAATTTCCCTGATTGCATCGGCCCTTATCGCCTCGTTTCTTTACGTACTGAAGGGACTTGGGATTCAATGGGCGGCAGCAATCTTTTTCGTCGGTCTTATTATCTTTATAAGCAGTTTGATTTCCTTAAAAGTAACAAGGGGGATTTATCTTGGTTTAATACTGTTGACTATGCCGATTGGTTGTGTGGTCAGTTTCACATTGATGGCGATGTTTTACTTTATGCTGCTGACACCGCTCGGGCTTCTCTTTCGCTTGATGGGCCGTGATTCGCTTGGCCGCAAGTTTGATTTCAATACGAACAGTTATTGGATTGCCCGACGACCACCCGAAAACCTTGACCGTTATTTCCACCAGTTCTGAAAGAATTGGAGATTATAGATGTCTAAACATTCCCGAAAGAACAAAAGCAGTGAATTCAGCAAACTTGCCAAAGAACAACGACCCTCCTTTCTCGCAGAGTTTTGGTACTTCCTCAAACACAATAAAAAGTGGTGGCTCCTGCCTATACTGATTATATTGCTTCTGTTAGGTTTGCTCGTGCTGCTGTGTGGTTCAGCTATCGCACCTTTTATTTATCCGCTCTTCTAATACCGTTGAAAAGTCAATTAAGCTTCGGCGCTTTTATGCCTTTACGGTCGCTTTTCAACGTAGCTTCCAGTGCTCTACGCGTTTTGGCCGAATTCGGATCTATCCTTAAAGCTGCGCGAAATTCCTTGATCGCCTCATCCCTGAGCCCCTGCTTATTCAGAAGAACAGCCAGATTATGGTGCAAATCAAGGGAATTCGGTGTGAGAAGCAGTCCCTGACGATATGTTTTGATCGCCTCGTCGAGTTTGCCTTGTTGGTACAGCGCTAATGCCAGGTTGTTACAGGCCTTTGCATAGTCCTGCTTTAGCCGAAGGGCCTGACGATAATATTCAACAGCCTCATCTAACCTTTCCTGGCCTTGATATATCAGCCCCAGGCTAAAATATACATTAGGATTAGTCGGTACTATCCGTATTGACTGAGAGTAATGTTCTATGGCTTTATCCACCTTGCCCTTCTGCTTGTATGCCCATCCTAAATAGCGATATGCCTCGGCACAAACGGGATTGATTTTTATTGTCTTTAGATACTGATCGATAGCTCCATCAAGGTCACCCATTCCGCGTAATACATTTCCCAGTGCATTGTACCCTGTATAGGAATGTGGGAAATATTCCTGTACCAAACGATACTGTTCAGCAGCCGCCCGGTAGTCTTTGAAGTCTTCCGTTAATAACTTGCCATATTTATAATGCAGGTGCCAATCCCGGCCGTCGTCTTGAATCGCACGCCGATATTGGGCGGCTGCTTCCTGAAGAACATCTACTGTTAAATCAGCTTTTAGGGCAGTGACCGTCTGCTCCACTTGTTTGACATGCTCCTCGTGGTAAAGCTGGTTGGTAAACGGAGCATTCCTGATAAATCCGTTGAGAACCTTTTCTGTAATTATGTACCGGTCCCAGTCGGTGTAGGCAAGGTGCTGGACGTACTGCGCCTCTGTCAACAATGGACGCTCACTTTCCTTACGCCGTTTTATATAACCAGGTAAAATCTGTTCCACCTGCTCGAAAATTGTTTTAGACAGCAGATATGTGCCTTTGATATTTAAATGTACATGCTCATAAAACAACTCTTGCCCGGTGGTATCATGGGGACTGTTCTTCTCGAATATCTTAACCGTATCTGTAAGGTAAACACCTTCCTCGGTTTTGTCGCCTGCAACAGCGCAAATAGTCTCATTGATTCGATTATCAGCGCGGAATCGAAGAGTGTCTAACTCACGTGCACGAATGTATCTATCCCGGGCCTTGCCATATTCACCCATTACCCAATAACAACGGCCAAGACGAAACTGCAGGTCAGCATAATAATCATCAATTGCAGCAGCAGCCAGGTAGCTTTTCACCGCCTCACTATATTTATTTTCCTCTTCGTTTGTCACCCCCTGTTGGTAAATCCTGTCCCACTTCTTCTCATTCATCTCCGTAAGAGACGGCTCATGTAATGAAGCAAACGGCGGACAGTCTTTTAAGTTACTTGCAACCGTGCAAAAAATTACCTTTGCACCACTCCCGCGAGCAACACGGCTAATATCTTTCAGATTTCTTTCAAAGTGCCGGTAAACGGTCTCCAAACGCTCATCCTCAGGCCGCACCTGCTTTTCGAGAAACATTTCCAGACCACTCCATACTTGGGGGATGTTCTTTTTGGGGCCTACTGATTCCAAAAGATTTGTCAGAAGCTGCCCCAACCTCGTAGTTTTAAGTGCGATGCCCATGCGGATAAGAGACAGGCTTCCCGAAAACGGGCTAAAGACGGTTCCCGCACCGTACGGCCCAACAACTTCGTTGTTACCGAGGTATACAATAAACAAATCCGGCTGGTGACGTGCGCAATCACCGGCAATTTCCAGGACCGCATGAGAATTTATCGCCGCCGTTGCCGCCGTAATAACTTCGAAATTTATCCCGGGATACGCTTGGCGCAGCATTACCTCAAGAAATCGTCCAAAACAAAATGCCGAATCCGGTTCGCCCTTGGCCGCAGAGGCACCGAGTATAAAAACCCGGTAAGTATCTTCCGTCTTTTTCGCAGGGAATATGAATGGGTCAAATTCCCGGGCGATGTTTCGAGGAAAGAAACGCCATCCAAATTTGACGTTGTCACAATGAAACGTTTGGCCATCAACTTCGCATTTTAGTATAGCGGCGGAAGGAAAACCGTAACCAACTATTCGCAGCCCCAATTCCAGTAATAAAAAAAGCAAAGCCGGTATAACAGTAAGAGCAAGAACACGAAAAAGCCAGAGACGCCGGGCGGATATCGGTCTCCGAGTCGGTTCTCGTTTGTCCTTTTGTTTCTCCTTACCCCTGGAAGCGGAAATGATTTTTTTCCTGGTCTGCGAGTGGCTCCTCGATTTGCGCCTTTTGAAGCTTTTTCCCCGGTGCGATGGGGACTTTTTATTTTTTTTTCCACCTTTGGCACACATTTATTGATTCTCTTGAACAGCTTTGATCTTTGCGAACACGCCGCTATTTTATCAGAACGTTCAATACTTCATCATCTTTTTGGTAACATCTTATCAGCCGATAGTAGCTTTTTTCAAGTATGCCACTTCAGCTTTTGTAAGCGTTCTAAACTTTCCAACACCCAGACCTCGCGTGTTAAGCCTGCCGATACGTGTTCTATTCAATGATTTTACGGGCAGCCCCACCCTTGCCAACATCCTGCGAATCTGCCGGTTAAGGCCTTGCCGAATAGTAATCTCAATCAATGATTCCTTATAGTTGCGCTTTAATATTTTAACCGACGCTCTGCCCGTTTTGCCTTCCGCCAGCCAAATTCCTTTTTTCAACTTTCCCGCCGCCTCGCCGGCAATTTGGCCCTTTACCCTGACAACATAAGTTTTAGACAAACCGAATTTAGGATGTGTTAATCTATTTGCCAGGTCGCTGTCGTTAGTGAGGATAATTATTCCAGTTGTATCGATATCGAGCCTGCCAACACAAAAGATACGTTCGGCTGATGGGATTATGTCTATCGCTTTTTTCCTGCCCTGTGGATCGCGGTTTGTGCAAACAACCCCCCTGGGCTTATTCAAAAGGTAATATACTTTCTGAGCAGCCTGAATTTTCCTGCCGTCTACCGTTATGACATCCTTTGCAGGATCGACAAAGGCCGGCAGCTTATCCACCACTTTTCGGTTTACGCGGACAACCCCGTTAAGTATCAGCTCTTCGCATTTCCTGCGCGAATCAACACCCGCCGCTGCTAATACCTTCTGTAACCGTTGTTCACCCATATTAGTTTGTAGTTTTTTGTCTATGAGTTGTGAGCTCATAACTACGCAGTCAATCTATAAGTTAAAAGCTGCCAAAACTGATACCGAGCTTGTCAGCGTAAATAATTCCAATACAAGCCAAAATCCACAGCACAAAGCCGATTTGGAACGGCCGGTCCGACATTATAAGTTGTACGGGGCCGGAGTATTTGCCCTTTTGTATCAGCGCACTAAACCTGAAAACACAGTACAAAACTATCGGCGTCGTATAGACAAGGTTGTTAGTGCCGAAAATATCAAGAGTCCTTCGATCCATCGCGTAAAGCAAAAAACATACAATTGCCAGACCGCTGGTTACATCGAGCATATGGGCCAGGAGTTCCGGTGTATAGCCGGCCAATGTTTTGCGAAATGCCTCGCTGTTTTCACGAAGCTGTGCTATCTCGCTGCGGCGCTTGCTGAAAGCGAGGAAAAGACACACGGCAAAGGTACAAATAATCAACCATGGCGAGATAAATACATCAACAACAACAGCCCCGGCAATAGCACGAAGACAAAAACCAATCGATATGGTTACACAGTCCAGAATCATCATTTTTTTCAGCAGGAGTGAATAAAGAACCATCAGCCCAATATATATCAGAATGATAATCGTAAGTTCTCTAACAAGAAAGTAACTTCCCAAGATCGCCGCTAAGGCACATAAGACAGAGACAGCCTGGGCGGAACCAACGGTTACGGCTCCTGCTGCTATCGGTCTTTGTGATTTTTCGGGATGGAGGCCATCCGTCTCGCGGTCAATTATATCGTTGAAGATATAGATGGCGGAGGCAGCCAGAGAAAAACAGAAAAAAGCACCAAAGGCACTGACAACAGCCGAAAACACTTCATCAAACGGGCCAATGAGTTGTTTTCCGAATATCAGGGCTGCAAATACAAAGACATTCTTGGTCCAGTGCAGGGGACGCATGATTTGCAAATATTTCATATCCTGGCCTTTCATTGAATATTGATTATTGACAATTGAATATTGAAAATGGTAAATAGTCAATAATAAATAGTAAATGACTATGATAACGACCGTTGTTTTTGATTTAGACGACACGCTTTATGATGAAGTCGAGTATTGTAAGAGCGGCTTCACATCTGTGTCTGAGTTTCTTTCCAATTTGCCTGATTTTCCACAAGCCGAGCATATTTTCGATGCATTATGGAGGCAATTTAATGCAGGCAATCACACAAAAACTTTCAATGCGGCCCTCAACGAACTCGGTATAGACTATGATGACAAGCTTATCCGACAGCTAATACAAGTCTATCGCGGCCACGAACCAAATATAACGCTACCCCGCCAATCACAGCAAGTTCTCTCCAAACTTAGTGAAAAATTCACTTTAGCTATACTGACAGACGGTTTTTTACCCTCACAACAACTAAAAGTACAGGCCCTGAGAATCGAACAATATTTTAAGTGCATAATCTATACCGAGCAGCTTGGCAGAGAATTCTGGAAGCCGTCACCTGCCGGCTTTGAAAAGCTTATTGAGACCCTAAATGTAAAATCCCAATCTATGGCCTACGTGGCCGACAACCAGATGAAGGATTTTATCGCGCCAAACAGGCTTGGATTTACAACAATACAGATAATCCGACCGGCCCGATTGCACTTAGAATCTTCCCAGGAACCGGATTCTGAGGCCAAATACAAAATAAGCCAAATCAGCCAATTACCCCCTCTTTTGGACAAATTATGACAAAAGTAAGCTGCCTGACGTCCGATATACACAACGCCGTGGCGCAATAGGCTGTTTTTACTTGACTTATATGGATTTTCGGGCTATAATAGCTCTAAGACACGAAAAATTATTCGCTAAACACTAAACAAATTTCTTAGGAGGTTGGTTATGTCGCCAGCAAAAAGACAGCAAAGCGACGCTATGTTGTATACCCTAATACTCTTTGTTGGGCTTTTCATCGCAGCAACTACTGTTGCAGTTATCTACTACGTCAAATTCGAAGACCAGAGGACAATAGCAGAAGAAGCACAAAGCAACCTTAGAGAGATAGCAACCTCAGCGGAACTGCAAAGAATAGGAACGATAGTTGGGGCAAAACAGGCCGGCAAGAGCAGACTTGCTACGATGGTCGACTATCTTGACCAGGCTGTATATCTGATCATTGGGGGCTTACCCGAGGATACCTCTGCAGAAGTCAAAGTGGACACCGCCAACAGAAATTTCGAAGATACTAGAACCCTGGTCCAGACACATATTGAGCCTGAAAGTATCGATCCCAATACGACCGGATTCGTCCAGATAGTACAGAAGTTGAAAACAAAACTGGACGGTACAATCGATACGCTGCAAGCTACAGAGCAAGAGCTTACCGTCAAAACAAACGATTATAAAAACTTAGAGGATGCAACCTACAACAAGGAACGAACATGGTTAGCTGAGAAGGAAGGCTACCGCCAGGAAATTGACAGTATTAAGAAAGACTATAATGACCTTGAAGTCGATCTGAGAAAAACCACTGATGAGAGGGTTCTGGATCTCACTGCAGAACTGAATGAAGAAAAAGCCAATCGTGAGAAGGAACACCAGGAGAAGCTCCAGATTCAGGCACAATTGCAAATGACCCAGGATAAAATGAAAAGCCTCCAGGATGAGCTTAACAAGATTGTGCCGCTGCCGGATAGTGAGGTCGTGGCCCATAAGAGTGATGGCAAGATCATATTGGTTGATAATTCGGCCAAAGTCGTGCATCTGAATATCGGAAAGGATGACCGTGTTTATCCGGGCTTAACCTTTACGGTTTACGACAAGAACATGCCCATACCAAAAGACGGCAAAGGAAAGGCCGAAATCAAAGTATTCAGCGTTGATAAAAACATCTCGACGGCACTTATAACCAAGTCGGAAATTAAAAGGCCGATTATACTGGATGATATTATTGCAAACCTAATTTGGGACAGCGACAAAACAAACGTATTCTCGATAGAAGGTGAATTTGACCTTAATGGCGATGGAAATATTGAAAATGATGCGGCCGATAAACTAAAAACACTTATTGAGAAGTGGGGCGGCAAAGTGGCCAACGAAATTTCCATCGAGACTGACTTTCTGATTCTCGGAAAACAACCGAGCGTCCTTATCAGACCGTCTGCTACCGAATTGGAAATGGATCCGATGGCAACGGAGAGATACGAGGCTTCACGGCAAAAACGCGAACATTATCAGGAAATTCAAAAACAGGCACAGGCCTTGTTGATACCTGTTTTCAACTACGAAAGATTCCTGTTTTTCATCGGCTATGAAACACAGGCAGGCACTGCCGGTGCGTTTTAATGTGATACATCATCACCCGGTTCAACACCAATCGAGGCGATAAAAATATCACCTGTATATTGGCTTACTGCATCTGTGTTTGTAAAACCCTTTTTCACTGCAACAAAGGTTACAGTATATTTTGCCCTGATAGCTGCACCGAGCGGCTCACCCGTATCACAATCCAGCCCCGATGGGATATCAACCGCCAAAACAGGGCGATTCTCGCTATTTATGCTCTCAACCAATTGTTTGTACGCATCACTGAGTTGTCCGTTCAATCCGGTGCCGAAGAGACCGTCAACCAGCATATCAGCACTGGCTGCAAAAGTTATAACCTGGCCGGGAATATCGTCACCCTTTAGGTCTAACAGATTGATCGTCTGACCCATCCGCTCTAAAATATCGAGGTTTATTTTTGCATCCCCTTTGACTTTACTGCGGTCACCACATATCACCACGGTGACTCTAAAGCCATAGTTTAACAAGTGCCTGGCAATCACATACCCATCACCGCCGTTGTTTCCCGTCCCGCAGAATATGCAAACCTTCGGCTCGGAAGCTTCCGCCAGTTTCTCTTTAATCAATTCGGCACAGCTCCGTCCGGCGTTTTCCATCAAAACCACACCGGGCACACCAAGTGTATTTATCGCCCACTGGTCAACCGCACGAACCTCATCCCTGCTCATCACTACACACTTTTTATCCGGCGAATATTTTTCCATGGCCAAGTATTATACACCTTGCCCCAAAGCTGTCAATTGACAGAGGTTCTACATGCCATTACAATGCCCACTTAGTATTTAGCCGGCGGCTTTACCGCCTTTAAACACAAAACAATATAAGCGATACGACAGATGCAAATACTATTGACAAATGACGATGGCATTTTCGCACCGGGCCTGGCGGCAATGTATAAGGAGCTGGTCAAAATGGGTGATGTGACCGTCGTTGCACCGGCGGGAAGCCGGTCCGGCGCCAGTCACAGCATTACGTACCACCACCCTTTAGTGTATAATAAGGTAGATATAAATGGCCAGTTTGTCGGTTTTAGCATCGAGGGCTCCCCCGCCGACTGCGTCAAGCTGGCGGTCATGCAGCTACACGATGGGCCGATAGACCTGCTCGTTGCCGGCATAAACAACGGGGCAAACGCGGGAATAAACGTTTACTACTCCGGTACTGTCGCCGCCGCGATGGAGGGCGCCTTCTTAAAAATCCCAGCCGTGGCAATGAGTCTATGCGTTGAGGCACCCGGCGTACCGGGAGATTTCGAAAAGGCCGCTGTACACTGCGCGAGAATCCTAAAGAAACTCATGCCGCTCAAAAGCGGCGACGTCATCAACGTCAATATACCGCAATTATCAAAAGGTGAGCCGAAAGGTGTAAGAGTTGTGCCGCAATCGCACCAGGGTTTTGACGAGTATTACGTACCGCAGAAAAATGAACAGGGCCAGACTGTTTTTCAATTGACCGGAATTCAACACCTGCTTGACGACGAGCCCACGGATACAACGTCTCTGGAACTTGGCTTTATAACAATAACATCTCTGGCACATGATATGACAGACCATAAGAAAACACGCAAGCTCCAACAGAAAAAATGGTAAGATGCTCGCTGCCGGGATTGAAAATGACAGGTTCCGGGTAAAAGAAGATAACATCGGCATTATGTAAAATTGCGAAGAGAATAAAGTTATGAAAGCACTGATTAAGAAGAATTTTGAGCCTGGATTATGGCTGGAAGATGTACCCACTCCGCAGATTGGTATCAATGACGTTCTCATCAAAATTAACAAAACCTCAATTTGCGGCACAGATATTCATATTTACAATTGGGACGCATGGGCCCAAAAGACGATAAAGCCGCCTCTCACTATTGGCCACGAGTTTGTAGGCACAGTTGAAAAGATCGGTAGCAATGTACATGACTTTGAACCGGGAGACATTGTCAGCGGTGAAGGTCATGTCGTGTGCGGACGGTGCAGAAACTGTTTGGCCGGGAGAAGGCATCTCTGTAGAGATCCAAAAGGTATCGGTGTAAACCGGGACGGCGCTTTCGCTGAATATTTAGCTATTCCCGTGACCAACGTATGGTATTGTGATCCTGAGATTCCAACGGATGTACTTTCCTGCTTTGATCCCTTCGGCAATGCCGTGCACACAACTCTCTCTTACGACCTGGTTGGAGAAGATGTGCTGATAACCGGTGCAGGGCCTATCGGTTGCATGGCAATCGCCGTAGCCAAACACGCAGGTGCCCGCTATGTTGTGATTACCGACATAAATCCATATCGACTCGAACTTGCCAAAAAAATGGGGCCTACGCTGACATTGGATGTCGGAAATAACAAAATCGAAGACGCCGCCAGGAAACTCGGTATGAAAGAGGGTTTTGATGTCGGCCTTGAAATGTCGGGAAGTCCTGATGCATTCAAGAGCATGCTTGCCAATATGTGCCATGGCGGTAAAATCGCCCTGTTAGGAATAATGCCGGAAACCTCTATCGACTGGGACTATATCGTTTTCAACGGTCTTACTATCAAAGGGATTTACGGCAGGCAAATGTACGAAACCTGGTATAAGGCGACTATGCTTATTCGTAGCGGTATAGATATCACACCGCTTATAACTCATCAGTTTCACTATACTGAGTATGCTAAGGCCTTTGAAGTTATGGCCTCGGGAAAATCGGGGAAAGTCATTTTGGATTGGGCGGAAAAATAAATAATCACCAGTAACAATTGCAGGGGACAGAATATGTTTGGAGCGATGAAAACTCACATATCCGGAGAGCTTGAACAAATAAAAGACAATGGACTCTACAAGGCAGAAAGAATCATAACCAGTCCACAGCAGGCCATGATTACGGTTCAGGGCGGACAAAAAGTCCTGAATTTGTGCGCCAACAACTATCTTGGGCTCGCCGACCACCCTGAAGTTATACAGGCCGCACAGGAAAGTTACGATAAATGGGGATACGGCCTGTCCTCCGTTCGATTTATTTGCGGAACACAGCAGATACATAAGGAGCTGGAGGAAAAAATCTCCGAATTTCTTGGTACCGAAGATACCATCCTGTATTGCTCCTGCTTCGATGCCAACACGGGATTATTCGAGACCCTGCTCACCGCAGATGATGCCGTCATAAGCGACAATCTTAACCACGCCAGCATTATAGACGGTATACGCCTTTGCAAGGCCCAGCGACTGCGATTTGAAAACTCAAATATGGAGGATTTAGAGGATAAACTAAAGCAGGCCCAATCGGCACGCTTTAGGCTGATTGCCAGCGATGGGGTCTTTTCAATGGACGGAACCATCGCAAAGCTAAACGAGATTTGCGATCTTGCTGAAAAATACGATGCCCTCGTTATGATTGATGATTCACACGCAGTCGGCGTAATCGGCCGGCACGGCAAAGGCACCCACGAATATCGTGATGTAATGGGGCGCGTCGATATCATAACAGGGACGCTCGGCAAGGCCCTCGGCGGCGCCAGCGGCGGGTACACCAGCGGAAGAAAAGAGATTGTCGAGATGCTCCGCCAGCGGTCCCGCCCTTACCTTTTCTCCAATACGCTGGCACCGGCCATCGTCGCCACATCGCTAAAAGTGCTCGAAATCCTCTCGGCTTCCACCGAATTGAGGGACAAACTCCAGACCAATACCAGCTATTTTAGGGAGAAAATCGCCAAACTCGGATTAGAAGTTCTTCCCGGCGAACATCCTATTGTGCCGATTATGCTTGGGGATGCGGTCCTTGCTCAAAAAATGGCAGAAAAGCTACTGGAAAAGGGAGTTTACGTGATAGGGTTCTCGTATCCGGTTGTCCCCAAAGGAGCTGCGCGAATTCGCACCCAGATATCCGCAGCCCACAACCAGCAGGATTTGGATTTCGCTGTTGAGAAAATCGCCGAGGCCAAAAAGGAACTGAAAATCTGATTGAACCGGCTGGATTTTAAGAAAAAAACAAAATAATCGATGCTTTTGGAATTGACATACCCGGCCCGGCCTAATATAATTAAGTTCGAAATATTCTAAAAAAATACTGGGAACAGCTAAAATTACGCAAAAAGCGGCCTTATTTTGCACATACTAATGCTGCAGAGATAGTTCCCGGTAGTAAAAATGAACCAACTTCTGGGGCATTCGCGTTTTTCTACCGGAACCTTTTAGGTCGCAGAACCGAAAGGTAGGACTGCCATGTACAAAAGAGCTTTTACACTCGTTGAGTTGTTGGTTGTAATCGCAATCATCGCGCTACTTATGGCACTTTTGATGCCCGCCCTGAGGCTGGCACAAGACCAGGCCAGGGCTATTATCTGCGTTAACAATTTAAGGCAACTATCGATAGCCTGGCTTACCTACACAACCGAAAATGAGGGCAGGTTGGTTAATGGACATGTCCACAGGAGTCCTAACTTTACACGGGGTATTTACTGGGTGGAACCTCCACAGAATGCCAACGGAGTATACGTTGGCGAGCCCGGGGATCCCACCATTGAAGACAAGCTCAGAGGAATAAAACGAGGATTATTGTTTCCCTATGTTAAAAACGTGAAGGTATATCACTGCCCTGGTGATGCAAGGATAGACATGCCTGATCAACTTGCTTTTCGCAGTTATTCGATCACCGGAGGTATGAACGGCGAAGCCGGACAGTTCGGTGCCGTACCGATCGATACATATGATGAAATAAGAAATCCAGGTAGTAAAGTTGTCTTCCTTGAGGAAATGGACGAGAGGGGATGGAACATGGGCTCCTGGGTTATAGATCCTGAAAACTGGGACCGTTGGGTTGATCCAATGGCAATCTGGCACAATGATAGAAGTACCCTGGGCTTTGCTGACGGACACGCTGAAAAGCACAAATGGGAGGATGAACGCACTATTGAATTTGCTGAGGATTGGCGGACGACTAGTCCCGTCCAGCCCGGCAATCCTGACATCGCTTATATGCAAAGGGCCTATGTATACCGTGAAATTAAGTAGAGCCCTGTCCCGGCAATAGGAAGGCCGGTTCAGTATAACATAATAAAATAATTAGACTCTTTTTGATTTTGTATCCGAACACTTTTGGTCATTTGACCAGAAAGGGAGGACTGCCATGAAACAAAGAGCGTTTACCCTAATTGAACTGTTGGTTGTTATCGCAATAATAGCGCTGTTGCTGGCACTTCTATTACCCGCTCTGAGGCTGGCACAGGACCAGGCCAGGGCTATAATATGCGTTAATAATTTGAGGCAGCTAGCTATAGCCTGGTTTACCTATACATCTGAAAACAACGATCAGATGGTTGACGGCCATGTTCCCCAAAATAATAGCGTACGACACTGGGTATCAGCTCCGCAAGATCCCAGTGGAAACTACACAGGTAACATTCGCCCCGGCCTTATCGATGACAAGAAAAGAGGTATAAAGAAGGGCTTGTTGTTTCCCTATGTTAAGGATATTAAGGTATATCACTGCCATGGTGACGCAAGGATAGACATGACCGACCAACTTGCTTATCGCAGCTATTCGATCGCCGGCGGAGCCAATGGAGAAGGATGGGCGAATTCGTATAAAATCGCCAAAACAATTGCTGAAATAAGAAATCCCGGAAAGAAATATATATTTCTTGAAGAAGGTGAAAGAAGAGGATGGAACATTGGTTCGTGGGTCATGAATCTCAACAGGACGGACCAATGGGTGGACCCGTTCGCAGTCTGGCACAACGAAAAAAGCACTATGGGCTTTGCCGACGGCCATGCGGAAAAACACATTTGGGTGGATAAAAGTACCATTGAAATGTCGCTAACAGGGGAAAATTTTAAAAACCTCTACCCAAATGAGGGTAAAGACTACAGATATATGATGATGGGCTTTCCGTGCTCGGAACTTTAGTAATCCCTAACTCGGTGGAAATGGATTACGCTTTAGGAAATACTTAATGCACCACAACGTCTCTTCTCTTCCCTTTTACTTTCATAATCTTAACGACACCCCCACGAACAAATCCCGCCGACACAAGCCCTGTTGCAATAACATATTAAAAAGGATTGGCATATGTTCAACGTTTTCGAGCAGCCATGGACACTTGTGATTGCAGGCATTGTTGTCTGGTTCACCCTGCTTTTTATCCACGGTGACAGCCGCCTCTGGTGGCAGTCGCATCTTATATTCTTCCTGGCGGTCGCTTGTTTTGTGCTGGATATGCTGGTCAAAGCAGGCCTGTTCAAAATAAGCATAACACTTACTATAACTATACAGGCCGTCCTGTGTTCGGCCATCGCCGCCCTGTTTATTCTACAGATAATCCATATAATACGAACCTATGAACAACATCGGTGGCAATGGATTTTGCCTGTTGTCCTTATAGTTGCCGGTTTCGGCCTGGACTGGCTTGTCAAAACCGACCTGGAAAAAATCAACATATTAATCAGCACAATCCGAAAGGCTTCCGAGCAGGAGGACTTGAATGCAATCGGAGCGCTTATTTCCGAAGATTACAGCGATTCGTTTCATAATTCCAAAGATGCTCTAATGAAACACTGCAGGAGCCTGCTGTCAAAACCACTCATTAAGAAAAGCAGACAACTGGGTATAAAAAAAGAAATATCACCACCCAGGGCTGATATAACCTTAACGGTCAAAGTTGAATTTGACGAGCAAAGCCACTACAGAGAATATCAGTCGTTTGTAATTCTAAAAATAGATGTGGACCTGCAAAAAGAGCGGGGCAGAAGATGGTTTATCAGTCGGGCTGAAATACTCGAAGTCAACAGACAGCCGGTCACATGGGGAGATGTCAGGTAAGACTGACAACTGTATCCTAATCTGCGTATACAGACAATCACTCCCACTTACAAATTTACAGATCTGCAATGGCTCTATCGTAATACGGTTAATCGGCCTTTCAAGCTAATGCGGCGGCGGCGGCTTTCTGTTAAGTATTCCCCCCTGCCCAGCTAAAAAAATATATACGACAGAAACCTACCCCACACAAAAAACATTTCCTCGACTGTTATGATGCGGTTTGGTATACTTCCAAAGATGAATGTGAAACTACGATTTTGCTGAATCCTAACTAATTAGGAAGGAAAAAATATGGACTACAGAAGAATTATCCCCTGTCTGGATGTTAAGGACGGCCGTTTGGTTAAAGGTGTTCATTTTGTTAAGTTACAGGATGTTGGCGATCCGGCGGAAAGTGCCGCTGCTTACAGCGAAGCCGGAGCCGATGAGCTGGTTTTTCTGGACATTACAGCCACCATTGAGAACAGAAAGACCCTCCTTGATGCCGTTAAAAGAACGGTAGAGAGAATCTCAGTACCTCTGACCGTTGGTGGTGGAATCAGCAACTGCAAGAGCATTGAAGAATTGATGGATATAGGCGCATCAAAAGTATCCGTCAATACCGCAGCCGTTCTAAATCCTGATTTCGTTAAAGAGGCGGCGACTGAGTTTGGCAGCGAAAAAATAACTATTGCTATTGACACATGCGTTAATTCACAGTTGCCATCCGGCTTTGAAGTTATGATCAAAGGCGGCACATCCGGCACAGGTAGTGACGCTGTTGAGTGGGCAAAAAAAGTTGAGGACTTGGGTGCAGGAGCGATTCTTCCGACCAGTATGGACGCAGACGGCACACAGGCCGGTTACGATATTCCAATGACCAGGGCAATATCCGACGCCGTAAAACTGCCGGTAATCGCATCAGGCGGAGCCGGTACACTTGAGCACTTATACGAGGCCATTGTTGAAGGAGGTGCAGACGCCGTTCTCGTAGCCTCAATCGCCCATTTCGGTAAATACACAATAAGGCAGATGAAAGAGTACTTGGCCGAGCGCCAGATTCCGGTAAACCTCTGAGTTGCCTCCCTGCTGCCGCATAATCCAAAGTATAAAGACGATACCCACATCTGTAGGGCTGTTATAGTGTTTTGTCTTAGGCAATTTCCAAAAGTCACCGGCCAAATTTGTCGATAGGAGGGGGGTGGAGACGCGGTGTGTGCAGCCCGTGAGAAATCCCGACCAGACTGCAGGAGGCGGTTTTCCCTACTCCCATAAAATGGGACTCACAGAAACGGTTCGAAATGTTTGGTAAACTGAAAAAAGACAAATTACCTTTGAAAATCGAATTGTTTACCATTCGCTGGTATTCGAGTAATAGAAGCTGCGCCAATGCCGGCCGCAAAAGGCTAAATCCCCGACAGATGCCGCCGTTAATGGTCCGAAAAGCCGAATGGCGAAGATAACTTTTCTATTAGTCTCATATCTCAAAAAAAGTGCCAGAATCTAAAAATTAGGTAAAAAAACAGCCGTGTTCTAAGACGAACACGGCTGAAATACCACAAAATCCATAAAAACAACAAATCATAGCCACTCTTATGGAACTATAATAGAATCCTGAGTCTCTACGTTATCATTCGCCGAGTAAATGTAACCCACGAGGATAACATCAGTTACAACAAATGTGAAGGTTTCACCACTTTTTGCCTTTTCAGGAGTCGATGTATTCAGGGCGTATCCGGAGCCATCTGTAATGCCGGTTGTACCGGTCGCGATAAGAACATCATTTAAATACCAGTCGCCAACTACAGTAGCACTCTGTACAGGCCCTTGGCTCTGGTCGTAGATAAGTATCGTTGCCTCAGCCTTTGTATTTTTACCTGCCGGCACAAGAACCATATCAATACTTTCGATGTGCATCGTCTGTTGACTATTCGGCGTTGCGGATACCTCACTGCTTATATCGCTCTCATTCGGGATAGGTGTTGCCAAGTCAACAGCCGTCACAACATAGTAGTACGTTGTCCCGTTTACGACACCCAAATCAAGATAGTCACTTGTGGCTAACAGAGAACCATTGACCTGACTATACGGTCCGCCTGAAGTTTCGGAGCGATACACATTATAGCCTGCTATATCGGGCTCAGTATTATCATCCCAATCCAGACTGACTTGGCCGTCACTCGCGCTTGCTGCCAAACCGGTTGGCGGTGACGGTGGTGGATCTCCAACTGTTATGCCGATTGAGGAACTGCCTAAATTGCTACCCGAATCGGTTACAGAAGCCGTGATAACGTGCTCGCCATCATTTAGTGTTGTTGTGAAGCTGCCACCCGTTCCAATCTGACCGTCTATATCGGACTGCCATACCAGATTGCTCGTAAGATCGCCATCCTCAACATCAACGGCCGTTCCCACAAAACTAATAACTACGCCTGAACCGAAAGTAGCGCCGTCTGAAGGACTGGTGATAGTAACCACAGGGGGATTGTCCACAGGGCCGGCTAAAATGTGTGCGTAAAGAAGGTCAATCGTGAGCGTATCTTTCTTCTCCTTCTTGACAGGCGCAGTGTCTGTAAACAGGATGCGGATATCCCCGTTCCCATCTATGTATCTCTGCGGATCAGAGGGTGGCGTAAAAGAACCATTCTGGAGGATGTCAGTGATCTCCTCCCAGCCACTGGTCCCATTCCATACCATAATATTGGTCAGGAGCGGATCAACAGGGCCGTCAATCGCCGTCCATGTGGCATCCAGATACAACGTCAGTTCGGTGATATCAACCGGATTTGCCGTCGTATGAAGTAAATATTCCACCTCAAGGCTTGCCATGCCAGCCTGGCCGTTTGGAACCTCTGTTACCATCTGAAACAGATCATCCCCGGCGGTCCAGGTGCCATCTATACCACCTTCTACCAAACCAAAGGCCACAATAGGATCCTGGTTAACATAGGCATCGTAATTAGCCTCCCCCGTTGTAAAACTCCATACCGTACCCGTGGTTGTGCCGCTCACATTCTTTTCATCGATTCGCCAGTAATAAGTGGTATATTCAGCCAGCGTATCGGGCTCATAAGTCGTTTCTGTCTGGTTACCCTTGAACTCAGGTGAGATCTCAGAAGCGGATATCACATCATGGTAATCAGTACCAAGATACACATCATGCGACGTAGCATCGCTTCCTGCTGTCCAGCTAAGGTCGGCATCTATAGCAACATTCGTCGCCGTATCAGCCGGACTCGGATTACTTGCTTGGCCGGGTTCTGCAACAGCAGTGGTGAAGCTCCAGACTGTACCCGTGGTTGTACCGCCGGTGTTCTTCTCATCAATCCGCCAGTAGTAGGTTGTATTGTTGGTCATTATACCGGGATCGAAAGTGGTTTCCACCTGGTTACCCTGGAACGTACCAGGACTGGCAGTGCCGAAGTACACATCGTGTGACGTTGCATCGATACCAGCGGTCCAGTTCAAATCTGTATCTATGGCAACGTTCGTCGCACCGTTAGCAGGATTTTCATTGCTGGCCTGACCGGGTGCTGCAACAATTGTAGTAAAGCTCCAGACAACACCTTCCGTAACTCCACCCGGCCCAACCTCATCAATCCGCCAGTAATATGTCGTTAAGTAGTCCATTGTACCAGGATCAAAAGTGGCACTTGTCTGATTACCCTGGAACTCGGCTACACCCGGTGTTGGATTGATACCAAAATACACATCATGCGATGTCGTATCACTTCCGTTCGTCCAGTTCAAATCAGAATCTACACCTACATTCGCAGCCCCGTCTGCAGGATTGGGAATACTCGCTTGCCCGGGTACCGGAGCCGTCGTAAAGCTCCAGACAGCACCCGGAGTAACTCCACCGCCTGAATCGCGTTCGTCAATTGCCCAGTAATAAGTAGTATCAGGAGCCAGCGTACCGGGATCATAGGTTGTTTCCAATTGATTTTGCACAAACTCCGGTGTGGCAGATGTCCCGAAGTAAACATCATGTGATACTGCATCGGCTCCAGCCGTCCAGCTTAGATCAACGTCTACGTCCATACCCGTGGCACCATCAGCCGGATTCGGATTGCTTGCCTCCGGATTGATAGTAGCAGTAACAACTCCGAAAATATCGGTATTATCCATAATTCCTGAAATCAATTCCGCGTTCTCGCCCCAGGCGTAAACCGGTACGTTAGCGGCCGTATGGCCTGTACTCGACCAAGTAACATCGGGGTAATTTCCTGCCCCGTTGTTACCCGTAACAGTCAGACCGCCGGTTTCGTGGTCGGCACAAACGATAATCAGCGTGTCAGTGCGTCCGGCAGCCCAGTCGATGGCCTCCTGCACGGCATTGGCAAATTCAACTACCTCGTCGGCGAATTTATCCAAATTATCATGACAGGCATGATCAATATTACCGCCCTCCACCATAAGAAAGAAACCGTCGGCATCGTTATCCAATATACTCAAGGCGGCATCTGTCATCTCCGATAGCCGTGGAATCGTCCCCGTATCGTAGTCATAATCGGCTTCATAAGGCATATCGCCGGGATCGAACTGCCCCGATAACATTGTCTCCGGTGCGGCATCATAATATGTAAGCATCTCCGCACGGTTTGTAACAACGGTGTAATCTGCACCGGCCGCCCCGCCCATATACGACGCTCCCCCATAAATTACATTGGGCCTCGTCTGCGTCAGATAATCATTGGCGATTTGGGAATAGTTATTACGGTCCGGATCATGCGCGCCGAAAGCAGCCGGTGTCGCATGTGTTACATATACGGTCGTTACAAGCCCGGTGCTTTTACCCTGTGCTTTAGAACGTTCCAATAAAGTTTCCAATTCACTATGGTCTCCGGGATAGGCCATGCTGATCACGCCGTTGTTGACCTTAATTCCCGTTGCCAGCGCTGTGGCCGCAGCCGCCGAATCAGTTATACTCGCATTGGCCGAATATGTAGTCAGTTCACCATAGTAAGGAAACGATTCAAACGACAGAGTGCCCTCCGCGCCGTTGGCATACATCCCCCCTGCTTTGACCTGCTCGAAGCCCATTCCATCACCGATAAAAATAATCACGTTCTTCGGCTCCGCCTGCGCCACCACAGTCAGGCCTATCACCGCCACGACCATAAGAACCGAAATTTTCTTCCAGCCATTTTCCCTAATCATTATTATCTCCTTTCAATTCTGAAAACAAAAACTTACGCAAAATATGTAAAGTCATAGTAATATAACACTTTACATATCCGCTATTCTCTCGCGTTTTGAGCCTTCTGGATGTTTTCCGTCATTTCAAGCACTGCCTGCAGCTCACTCAATGGTTTTTCATCGCTTCACGACTAACATAGGAAATCAGGGCTTTCAAGCTTTTTTTTGCATTTTTTCTAAAATTCTATAGAGCAATTACCAGGAATCACATAAACCACCTTCTCGCCTACTACTGAGGCGGCTTTCCATCAGGATCTTCCCTTTTCTTTCATTCGATATACTATCTGTTTTGATCCACACAAAAGCTGCCAATTATCGAATTTCGAATAGGAACAGCCTCAGGATTTTCAGGCCGTATGACCTCGATTTTTTGCCCGGTTCAGCCTTCTATCGTCAGACTTGAGTCTTTGGCTCCCCGGAGCTTGCCGCGAGGGATTGGATATGAAATGTGCCTTTTGACCGAAATGAGATCAAATTGATAGGTTTGTTACTGTTGATATTTTTTTGAAGGTTCGAAGATTCTTACCGTATTTTTGCCCGCCTGCTTGGCTGTGTACAGCGCCCGGTCGGAACCGCTTGTAATATCCTCGGGATTTGTGTCAGCGTCATATTCACCAAGGCCCACACTAATTGACAGTGCTATCTGCTCTTTTTTCCAGCTCGCCGGCGAATGGGCAACGACATCGACCATACGCTTGGCTACAACAAAAGCGTCTTTCAGCGATGTATTAGGCAATATGACGGCAAACTCATCACCGNNACTCATCACCGCCATATCTTGCCGCTGTGTCGATTTGCCGGATACACTCTTTTATCTTTTTGCTAATCTCTCGAATGACTTTGTCCCCAGCTCGGTGCCCGTAGGTATCATTTATCTTCTTTAGATTGTCAATATCAATCATAATCAGGGAGATTTGCCCGCCGTACCGGCGTGACCTCCACAGTTCCTTCTCAAGGATTTCATAAAAAGTCTTGTGGTTCGCAAGACCGGTCAGGCCGTCTGTTGTCGCCTGGTGCTGTATCTTCTCAAACAGCTTTATGTTGCCGATTGAACCACCGACTAACTGGCTGCACAACTCAATCAACGCGATATCCTCGGAATTAAAGCCGTCTCCATCTATCTTATCCGCCAAATTAAGTACGCCGATTACTCTATCCTGGCATATAAGAGGAGCAATAACACAATTTTTGGTCTTATAATTCTCCGAAAAGGCGCGTTGCGATTTTTTAATTACGGGCTTTTTATGGGTATCTATGTCCCCTACCAGTATGATCTCTTTACTTCTTACCGCCATGACCATAAGAGATGGTGGATTCTGATTCAGTGAGACTATTTTATTTATGAGAAACGGATGATTGTGCTTCTGAAGATGCAAAATATTGTTCGTTTCATCAAGTATATATAGTGAGGCAAGTCTTGCGCCGACCAGATTCGGAATGTGTTTCATGCAGACATCCATTATCCGCTCGATGTCAAGGCAGTTTATTTTCCGAGCCAGGGGGGTTAACTGCTCAACCAGGGAAAGATGGCCGTCAGCATTTTTAACGGGAGCCTCAGTACTCTTATTGCTTCTGTGCATGGTTCAATAGTTACACAAATATTGTCCTGTCCTCACAGTTTCAGGTGATACTATGGATTCACTAATCACTCTATCGGATATTTTAGGAGCGGTATTTGGGAAAAACACCGGATAAAACCGAAAAAGGAACCTTAACTTTTACGTCAAAAACCAGCAAATCGCGCTCAACAAAACACATCGGAAACTATAGAAGATAAAATCGTGGTTGCCGCATATTTTCTTCAAACAAAGTTGTGTGGTTAAAGCGTCGAGGTGCGTGAAAAAAAAGATAAAAATTTTTTAAAAAAATCAAAAAAAAGTTGACATCCGATAAAACGGCTTTTACATTTTACAAAATGTAAAATTCCTTTGAACAGCTTGAGTTGAGTAATATGGCTATAACAAAAATCCATAAGTACTTTATTTACTTGAATATAAAAGGATTTTGCGATGCAGACAGAAGTTAAGAGTCGTATGTTAAGAATACCTGTCAAGCTCTATCGAATCGGTGAGTTAGTTCGCTATACCCCCTTCTCCCGCCAAACTATTCATAACTATACGATAATGGGACTTATCCGTGAGGTGGAATGGACAGATGGCGGACATCGACTCTACGATGAGTCGGTATTTGAAAGACTTTCGAAAATCATCGAGCTTAGGAAAACGAAAACCCTCTCGGAGATCAGACAGATTCTAAAGAAGCAAGAGGCTGCAGACATAACCGGAAATACCTCTTCGCAATCTGAAAATAATTAAAAATAACGAGACAAAAAAGGAACGGTTTTGTCTCCGTGCGTTTGTAAGACAGACGGGATGCTGTAAGAACTCAAGGAATGCAAGGAAGCATCAGGGATGAGAAATACAGTTATACCAATCAGAATCCATCTCCCCCGCTTTCTCCCACTCTTATTCTTTGCTGAGAAAAGTATTTCGAAGAGCTGCTTATGATAGGACAAATATGCGATATGCGTGTCGAGTTGATGTTTCTTTCCGTGTTGGTGAGCTTTTTAAAATAAGGAGCGATTATGAAAATAGCATCATTGATTACAGATAATATCACTGAACTGCTTGTAAAGATAATCGAGTTCACCCGGACCCGCCACAAGATCCTTGCACAAAACATAAGTGATATCAGCAACATTGGATTCGTACCTAAAGACTTGGTGGCCGACGAGTTTTCCGATCTGCTAAACAGAGCGATCGATGAGCATATCGTAAACAGACGGCTTGTGCTCCGTGATACTGAAAACATCAAATTCGGCATCAGCGGCAGCTTTAAAATTAAACCTACAGTCGACAAATATGCAAAAGACCTTCTTGACGAAAACCGAGATGAATATATTGAACTGCAAAAAAACAAACTCTTGGAAAATACAATCAACCAAAGAGTCGCAGCAGAATTGCTGAAGCAAAAACAAGGACTGACCTCAGTTTTTACATAGTGTGGCGTTTAGCCAACAGTACAAAAGGGAATTTTTTAAGTAACTTGTTCGCTGGTTCTTCTTAAGTTATCGGCCAGAAAGTCGATAAAGATTTTATTAGGTATGTTCGTAGAGAGAACCGGTGATTATGAAAAGATAATAATAGTTATGGGACGTTATATTTGGCTCTATAAAAGCGATTAGAATCCGGGGCCCTGTGAAACAGGGAACCTTCCACGGAGGAACACAATGGGAAGCAACCAGCAACTCGAAATCGACCAAATATGGGAGCAGTTCCACAAAACTCATGGTGACCAATTCCGTAATCGGCTCATGGAGCATTACAGGCACCTGGTAAAATATGCAGCTGAACGTGTACACAGCAAATTACCCAGTAAAGTAGAATTAGACGACCTTATCAGTGCCGGTACTTTTGGCTTAATGGATGCTATAGAAGCTTATGATCCTGAAAGAGGCGTCAAGTTTGAGACGTATTGTCTGCCCCGTATAAAGGGTTCTATCCTTGATGAGTTGAGGAGTATGGATTGGGTGCCGCGATTAGTCCGCACCCGGGCACACCAGCTTACAAGGGCCACACAATCACTTGAGGCATCTCTGGGGCGAAAACCAACAATAAAAGAAACTGCTGAAAAACTGAATATGAACATGGAGGAGTTTAACAGGCTTCGGCGAGATGCCAGTGCTGTAAACGTAGTCTCATTGAACACTCAATATGGCGAAGGAGACGGCGAAAAGGATATTCGCGAAATAGACATCATCAAAGATCAAAAAAGCGATGCACCTCCGATCGAGGCTCAAAAGCGAGACCTGAAAAACTTGCTTACCAAAGGCCTGACTCGTGCCGAACGGCTTATTGTTGTCTTGTATTACTACGAAGAGATGACAATGAAGGAAATTGGCACAACGCTGGATCTATCTGAGTCACGCGTTTCACAAATGCACTCATCCATTGTCCAGCGTCTAAAAGCCCAGTTGGACAGCAGAAAAAAGGAATTTGCGATATAAACCTCAATTTAGTACTTAAACGACCCGGAATTGCATAACCGGCCACCTATCTGTATCATTCCTTTTTTATTAAATTTAACAAACAATATTGTTTTGGGTCGCCAACGTGGGTATACTAAAGCGATATTTTTGCAAGGAATAGTACAATGAGATTTACGAAAATGCATGGCCTTGGCAATGATTATGTTTATGTCAATTGTTTCAAGGAAAAGGTTGAGAATCCCGCTGAACTGGCACAGATCATAAGCGACCGGCATCGGGGCATTGGTTCTGATGGCCTGATTCTCATAGGCTCGTCACAAACAGCCGATGTGCGGATGCGTATCTTCAACGCAGACGGCTCAGAAGCGGAGATGTGCGGAAATGGTATACGCTGTGTGGCAAAATACGCCTTTGAACATAAACTGGCCGAAGCCGGTGGAGCTATTTCAGTGCCGGGCCAGCCGCCCTTCCCTGCCTCACTGAACATTGAAACCGGCAATGGAGTCCTTACAGTGGGATTGGATACCGACGACAACAATAAAGTACAAAACGTGTGTGTCGACATGGGTCAGCCCAAAATGTCAGCCAAAGATATTCCGGTCGATTTGCCTGTCAAAGAAATGATCGAACAGCCAATGATGTTTCAAAATCGGGCATTTGTAATGACATGCGTATCAATGGGCAATCCACACGCTGTCTTTTTCTGCAATGACCTTTCAGCAGTCGACGTGGAAAAGTTTGGGCCAATAATTGAAAACCACAGCATTTTCCCAAACCGGATAAACGTACATTTTGTTCAGGTTGATAACTCTGCTGAATTTACCATGCGGACGTGGGAGCGAGGCAGTGGAATAACGATGGCCTGCGGCAGTGGTGCCTGCGCATGCTGTGTAGCGGCAGTGCTTACCGGCCGATGCCAGCGAATATGCAAGGCAAATTTGCCGGGAGGCGACCTGAATTTGAACTGGTGCGAAGAAGATAACAATGTCTATATGACCGGACCGGCCGTGGAAGTCTTTGAGGGCGTCTGGCCGAAAAAGTAATTCTTACATGACAAGCTTCAAGGGCTGACAGAATTCCAGTGCCACGCCGGACCTGGCAGATGGCATTTCGGTACCTGTGCAAGAACCGCTGATGGTATCAATCCTCAAAATCCTGCCAAGACCTGACATACTGCCTCCAAATTCTAGCAGACCGGACGTCGGAGGTATTGACAATTCCACTTTTAACAGGCTGCCCGGCTTAAATACATCGGCTCCGGTCTCAAAATATAAACCTCCGGAGCCTACATTCACTGTGCTGCCGGTATTGGATTTCTTTATAGTCGAATCAGCTTCAACATACGACAAATCAAGCTTTATTGGCAATCTTTTGTACTTTCGTTTATAGGACCTACCCATCTGCCTCCCTGCATAACTGTCGGTATTCAAAAATTATGAGCAAATAATACATAGGTTTATGTACGATAAAGCAAATATCATTCCAAAAAACGGACAAAAAGATACCCCATTTTTACTTTTGCAAATACTTATCTGACATAAGGTTGGGCACAATTTGTAGGGGTAGTACCGTCTGCGAATGATAAAATAAACAAAAACAGTATTAAAATGTTGAAAAATGACAACGCCCAAAAATGATTTTAAGAACTGAGGGATTCATATCAGTATGCTTAGCTGTTTATTCTATAAAACGTTACGTTTCTTACTAAATATGCTGCTCTTTCGTTCCGAAAAAAGAACAAGTATGTTGTTTTTTAGCAACATCCGTATTGCCCAATATGGCCACAGGGGTTTTTATTCAAAATATGGCGGTTCATCAGAATCAAAAATCAGACAAGCCGGCGGGAAACGGTAGTCGAGAAAAGACCGACGCCAAAAATGACCAGATAATATTTGGGCCGCTTGGCAAATCAATCATTCAATCATTACCGATAGGAGTGATTGTTTTCGACTCGGATTTGAAGATTACTGAGGCCAATTCCCAGGCAGCAAAGCTAATCAAAGTAGGTAGCTACATTAATGAATCTCTGGCAAAAGGAGCAGAAAATCCCGACGAGGCTGAGCCTGGGTGGACCGAACAATTAAAATCCGTTGTCTCAGAAGGAAATACCTTTGAGTTTGACGATATAAATTACTCATTAAACGGGAAAACAAAACTTTTACAAATCATTTGCATGCCTCTTAAGAAGCCCCATACAGTCCAAATCCTTGGTGGAACCGTTATAATTGAAGACATAACAGAAAAGGTCAATGTCCAAAAACAGTTGGCCAACGCCGAAAAGCTGGCAACTGTAGGCAAACTCGTTTCCAAAGTAGCCCATGAATTAAATAATCCTATGGACGGGATACTGCGGTATCTTAATCTTGCGATTAGAATTATTGAGGACAAAAAACTCGAAAAACCAAAAGAGTACCTCGCTCAGTGTCGGCAGGGGCTTATGAGAATGGTTCAAATCGTAAGCGAACTTTTGGAATTCTCCCGCAGTACATACGCATCGTTGGAATATGTCGAATTAGAGCACATTATAGAAGATGCCTTAAGGACAATGGATGTGAGAGCGGAAAAATGCAATATTCAGGTATCGAGAAACTATAGCCGCGGCATACCACAAATAAAAAATGGCAACCTCTTTCAGGTGTTCTGTAACCTTGTAAAGAATGCCCTTGAATCAATGCCGACAGGCGGTCAGCTTAGCATATCAACCCGGCTGGCAGCGGACAATAACGCCGTTATCGAGTTTCGTGACACTGGAACAGGTTTGCCGACAGAGCATACCGACGCTATATTCGAGCCATTTTTCACTACAAAAGACAGAGGTACAGGATTGGGATTAGCAATATGTAAGGACATAGTCGAAAGATATCATGGTCGAATAACAGCTGAAAATGCTTCCGGAGGCGGAAGTATATTCACGGTATATCTGCCGATAGCAAGTGGTCCATAAAAAATAAACACCGGTGAGGATATCTCGATGATAGAAAAGAACATTCTTGTTATAGATGATGATAGAATCATACTGGACTCGTTGTGTGAGTTTTTGTCACTCGAAGGATTTCAAACCAACGGCACCGAAAGTATAAAGAGCGCCCTGGCTGAACTGGAAAAGCACAGCTATTCCCTTGTCATAACGGACGTGAACTTACCTGATGGAGATGGACTGGAACTATTAGAAATAATCAAACAAGAGCATCCTCAAACGGTAGCCATTGTTATAACCGGCTACGGCACGATTGAAAGCGCCGTAAAGGCAATTAAGCAGGGCGCGTACGATTACCTTACGAAGCCGATCTCAGATGACGATTTGCGGATGGCCGTAAAAAGGGCCATCAAACAGCAATCGCTCATGATTGAAAATGAAAGTCTGCGATTGCAACTCCAACAGAAATACAGTCTGGAGAACATTATCAGCCACGACTACAAGATGGCGAAAATATTCGACCTCGTCGAAGCCGTTGCCGACAGCAATACCACAATTCTTATGGCCGGCCCTTCGGGCACCGGTAAAAGTATGCTGGCAAGAGCGATACATCATCGCTCAAGCCGACACAACAAGCCGTTTGTGGAGGTAAGCTGCGGCGCGCTTCCGGAGACACTGCTCGAAAGCGAACTATTCGGCCATGTCAAGGGAGCATTCACCGGTGCAGTAAAAAACAAGGAAGGCAAATTCCTGGCCGCTCATGGAGGCACAATTTTTCTCGACGAGATTTCCAACGCTTCACCGGCCCTTCAAGTAAAACTTCTGCGGGTCCTCGAGGACAGACAATTTGAGCCGGTCGGAAGCAATAAGACAAAAACCGTCGATACAAGAATTATAACCGCATCCAACCGTGATCTCGCAGACGAGGTAAAGAAGGGCCGATTCCGGGAAGATTTGTATTACCGGATAAACGTTGTGACAATAAACCTGCCCCCTTTATGTGAGAGAGTCGGTGACGTTTGGCTACTTGCAAAGCATTTTTTGCGCATGTACTGTGCACAGCACAATAAACAAAGACTTGGTATTACTGATGAGATGCTGGAGTATCTTGAGCGTTACTCCTGGCCCGGCAATGTCCGCGAACTGGAAAACGTAATTGAGCGTGCGGTATTGCTAAGTAAAGACAAGTTCATTGGCCCGGATGACTTGCCGAATGCAATCAAACAAGCACAAGGCCCACAGAAAAAAACATATCAGCCGAAGAGCTTGAAAGAGGCGTTGGCCGGGCCGGAGAAAGAGCTTATCCGTCAGGCGCTTGAAGCAAATCACTGGAACAGACAGGAAACTGCGAAAGCACTTAAGATAAATCGCACAACTCTCTTTAAAAAAATGAAACACTACGGCCTCTACGACGAAGCTGAAAGATTAGGCCTGACCTGAGCAATTGAATACTGAATACCAACGATTGAAAAGGTAACAGTAAATAATCAATCGCCGATTGCAAAGGTATTTATTAAAAAACCCCTGCTTTGAGGAGGAGAGAGGGGAGAAAGCGATAAAGCAGGGGTTCATTGAAAACTTTGGTAATTATGGTCATCTTTGTACTTATGTCAAGAATATATTACTACAAATAGCCAATCAAAAATCGCGTTCTCCTTGCTCAGAATCCCATTATTTTCAGATTCACACTTTAATGAATGTTTTCTTGCGATACATCCAGAAAAGGATTAGCCAAACAAGGGCAAACCCGGCAACTGCATGTATAAAATCCTTCCACGGGCCGACGAATTTGTCCAGACCTTCCACGAAAACGCTTGCGACTGAGCGAAAATTGACAAGGTGGGTAAGCATGTATACGAAAATGGCATTTGTACCAATGACCACGAAACCATAGGCCCACTTCTTCAAGCCCCAAACGTCTATCACAAGATAGAACACTGCCAGGAGCAGATAGCTGAGGCCCGCAGCGAAAAGAACAAATGAACTCGTCCACAGTCGTTTTACGATGGGGAATAAGCCGAAATAGAATTGACCAATCCCGAAGAACCAGCCGCCCCACAAAGAGCCGATTACAAGAGTCCCAAGACCCAAAGCAGCAAGGAGATAGACCTTTCTGTAATTGTCAATATTCGAACGCAACAGGTGCCCCGCAAATACTCCAAACATGACGGTGCAGGCGAATGTCATACTGCTTAGTATCCAGGTGTAGTTGAGACCATCGTCATAGGGTTCGAGTATATACCAGTCAATATAAGCCGCGAGGTTTGCATTCTCGTCAAGGCGGTCCGCAATCCGGCCGGGGAATGGAACGAGCATCATCAGGGCCCAGAACAAAAGCAGCAGGAGCACGGTTGTTACTATCTGCCAACGGAGACGCAGATTAAGGATAATAATTGCGGAAATTAGATAGCCCGCTGCGATGGCCTGCAGCGTGTTGCAGTAAATCTTCAGCCTTGAAAGGTCGAGTTTAAGCAGGTCGCCCTGTGCAATCATGCCGAGGACAAAGAGAATCACGCTCCGCAGTATAATGTGTCTGTAGAGTTTGTACTTACTGTCGCCGCATTCGAGGCGCTTGTTAAATGAGAACGGCATAACAACACCGACGATGAACAAAAACAACGGCATAATCAGGTCTTCAAAAACAAAACCCTCCCACTCAACATGCGTGAGCTGAATCTTGAGAAAAGCAGTGGTGGGATTATTCAGTGCCGCGTGCAGGCCGTCGAAGATGTACCAGCCGCCGATTATCCAGAACATATCGAAGCCGCGAAGTGCATCAATGGACATCACCCGGCCGGCCAGTGGGGCTTTGGATTTCTGGGCCGTTATTTCTGTTTCCTGCAATTCCGTCATTTGTATTCCCGCTGAACAGCGATACCGTTCACACTTTCATGCGAAAAATGCCCGGGACTGGAGTCGAACCAGCACGAGCCGAAGCTCACTAGCCCCTCAAGCTAGCGCGTCTGCCTATTCCGCCACCCGGGCTTTATAATAAGTTGCTGATTATTAATTATTGTTTGCTGACTGTCAATCTTGAATTCAGAAACCGGGGTAACATTAATCCATTGGATTATCCGCCAATAAAGTCTACTTAAATTAGGCATAAAGCCTGAGAGAAGTAATGAAATAACTATAAATAAACTGTTTTCACGAGGATTTTTTTTATTTTTCTGATTATTTCCCGCTGATTTTCATGCAAATCCCTAAAAAAAAGCTATCATCCCTGTTTTTGAAAGTCAAAAAATATTAGGATTTTAATAAATTTATCCAAATTATTCTTGACATATGCGCAATATGTGCTAATATTTATGATTATGGCAAAGAAACTACTTTCAACATCCTGTCCTTCCTGCGGCCTGCCCATGCAGACGATAGCTATGTCATGCACGGCATGCGGAGTCAAAATCGAGGGCAATTTCAGTCAGACCTTCTTTAACAAACTCTCTCCCGAAGACCAGAAATTCCTCGAACAATATCTACTGGCAGGATTCAGCATCAAGACACTGGAGCAAAAAGGCTCACTCGGATATGCGGCGATACGCTCCAGATTGGACAGGTTAATTGCAAATTACAAAGTACTAAAGAAAATGGATGCTCAGAAAAAGGCTATTCTGGAGCAATTAAGAAAAGATCAGATAAGTGTTGGTGAGGCAAAAGAGAAGCTGGAAAAATTGTCAGGAGATTAAGAAATGGCAAATGCACTAAACATATCATCAGAAGAGGAACTGTTGCAACTTCGCGATGAAGGCAAGATCAGCGAGGCAGAATATAATGACCTTCTCGGCACAATGAGCATATCTATACCGGGTGAACCACGGGAACCTGCAACACAATCGGACATGGAAAGATCGAAGCGCAGATTAGGCAAGATTTCCTTTTTCCTGTTGTTGGCCGGCATTGTCCTGCCGGCTGTAGGTTTTTTTGTTTGTTCTGCAGCCACAAGCTGGGGGGAAATGGATGTCATTTTCAACGGATGTCTTGTCGCCCTTGTACTTCTTGAGATACTGGCATTTGTATTCGGTGTTATTTCCTGGCCGGATGTCTTTGGCAAGGCTACGGTTGCAACTGTTTCGGCTCTCGCTGTACTATGGGTTTTGTACCACGTCTTACTGATTCTTGACGTGCTTTCCGTTAGGTAAGGTTAAATGGGGCCCTCTCAGGAGATTGAAAAATGGAGAATGTATCAAATATATCTTCGGAAGAAGAACTTCTACAGCTTAGAAACGAAGGCAAGATAAGCGAAACTGAATACGCCGAACTTCGTGAGACGCTGCAAAAAGCGGCAAAAGTAGATATTGGAGAAGGTGGTAAGGATAATCTTAAGCCGGCTCGAACATCCGGTCTGGCGATTGCATCTCTGGTCTTTTCGTTTATTGTGCCATTTGGCTGTATCCCCGCAATAGTCTGCGGGCACATAGCTCTAAGAAAAATACGAAAAGAACCCACAGTTAAAGGTTATGGCCTGGCCTTAGCGGGATTGATAATCGGATATGTCGGTCTTTGCCTTTTATTCGTACCGGTTACTCTTATCTTTCTCCTTTTTGGCTGGAGAACACGGTCATATGAAACGAGGAAAGAAATTGCTATGGTCGAGTTGCATAATGCAAAAATAGAAATCGCCACAGGTGAGTTGAAACATTATTCTCTCGACAGTATGGAAGGGATTTTAGATCAGGATAAAGTTATATTAGACAAACAAATCTCAAGCGATGGCAATGGCTCTCTGCGAATTGAAGCAACAGAGACCACAACCGTCCGCTTATTTGAAACCGGCGACATTGATATAGAGGACGCCCGTTTAATTTATCAGGCCCGTGTGCGAACAGAAAACGTAGAAGGTCAGGTCTACCAGGAAATACGGTGTCGTTTCTCCAGCCCGGGATTCCCCGGCATAGCAGAGTCTTTCTCAAAAGGACTAATGAATCCGCTCAGCGGCTCTACGCATTGGACAACACTTCAGACGCCATTCTTACTGCAAAAGGGAGAAAATCCCGACAACGTAAAACTCAATCTCGTCATAGAGGGCAAGGGCACGGTCTGGATTGATGACATTCGCCTGGTAAAAGGCCCATTGAAAAATTAAAGATATAATCTCGGATAATCACAATTTGAGCCAATTAGCATGCAGGTAGAGAGATAATCTTCAGTGAAAAGCAAACTATTCTATCTCTGGTTGTTGCCACTATTGTGGAGTATATTCACCGCAATTTCTTTCTTCTATTCCGGGGATGAACATGCACTCTTTGCTTACGGTTCATTAGCCGGTACGTGGATATGTTTCCTGTATGAGTTCAACACAATTGAGCAGGCACTTATCCCGGTCCTGACGATAGGGGCGGTTATTCTTGCACTCATCGGCCTCTTATTAGATTGGCTCCGTGTCAAAAAGAGACTATGGCTTATTGTGTTTGTTCTTATTGCTGTATTGCTATTCATTTTTCAATTTAGTATGTACGGCTCAATAGAGCGCATTCGTGGAAAACATGGCTATGTCCTGGGTCTGGTAATCGTGGCGTGTAATTTGGGCGTCTATGGCGCGATTATGTTCTCGGTTTCTGTGACCTTGTTGGGGCGCCTGATAGGATTAGTCAGGAGAGCACCTGTTAACTAAAATCGGCCGATGAAATAAAACAACAGCAGAAACAACTATTTAGCTCTTTGCCCGTCATAAAGTAAAATCTGCAAGCGCTGGCAAAATGTAAAGCCGGTGCATTTGCACAACTCTGCTACCATTGGGGATTTGGCCAACAGTTCATCTCTCGTAGCCGCCTGAGGCATCAACATCACCTTTTGTGAATCGACGTTTCCTATTTTCTCCAGAGTTTGCTGTATTTCCGGCAAATCGGCTTCCGAATCCACGACGAATTTCAACTGATATTCGTAATTATCAATCAACTCGCGCAGAACGGCTACATCCAATCTCGAATCCTCGTGAATCGCCGCAAGTTCCGGATCGGTCGGTGTCGAATTACTCAACTTCGGGCTGATACTCATTAAATCACAGGGAATATCTGATATGAATGCAATTCCTGCGGTTTCAATAGTGATATGTTTGCCGGATGCTTTGAGAGTCTGCGCCAGCAGAATCAGGTCAGAATTTATCATCGGCTCGCCGCCGGTTATCACGACGGATTTGGATGGCCACTGCTGAACAATCTGCTCGATTTTCTCAATGCTGTAGTGGGCCCCTGCCGTTTGGTCCCAGGCATATTTTGTATCGCACCATCGACAATATAGAGGACAGCCTGACAGACGAATAAACACACTTGGGGCCCCTGTCAGGAAACCCTCACCCTGCAAAGAATAGAAAATCTCGTTTACTCTCATTTTGTGTACTCAATTGGATCTTTGAGGCATGCATCGGCAAAACCTTTTAACCTTAATCTGCAGGAATCGCACCGACCGCAGCTTTTGCTCTGCTCGTCCGGATCATAGCAACTATGGGTCAGTGAATAATCGACACCGAGTTTGGTACCCGTAAGTATAATCTGGGCCTTTGTCATATCAATAATCGGAGTATTGATACGGTATTGGCCCCTGCCCTCAACAGCCGCTGCAGTGGCCAGGTTAGCAGTCTTCTCAAAAGCAGCTATGAATTCAGCCCGGCAGTCGGGATAACCGCTGTAGTCGGTCGTGTTGACACCAATAAAGATATCAAATGCACCTAATACTTCCGCCCAGGCAAGAGCATAACTTAAAAATATGGTGTTGCGCGCAGGCACATAGGTTTGCGGGATTTGATTGGGAGTATCCAATTTGGTCCTGTCTTTTGGCACTTCAATGGATAAATCGGTAAGCGCTGAACCGCCAAACTGACCCAAATCAATATCAATTACGCGATGCTCGGCCACCGCTAAAGAACGAGCTATTTTCTTTGCGGCCTCGATTTCACGTTGATGCCGTTGGCCATAACAAAAAGTCAGGGCATAGCACCGGAAGCCTTCACTGCGGGCAATGGCCAGCGTTGTCGCTGAATCAATCCCGCCGCTTAGCAAAACTACCGCTTCTTTGTCTGCCAACGGTCAACTCCATCAAAAAGTATACATATAACTTTTCCCGTCTCATATTTTATGTGGTTACCGCCCTTTCGGCCAGGGATAGGCATTTGAGCCGGCTTGTTTGTCGTATGGTCCTTTTGGTAATGTCTTTTGCCATTTCAGCAGCTTTTCAGAAAGTTTCTTCACAATATCGGGATGCTTGTCCGCGACATTGTCCAGTTCTGTCGGGTCCTTGGGAATATCATATAACTCAATTCGACTGCGGTCAGGATTCATCAACAATTTCCACTTTCCATCGCGAATGGCCAACATCGGGCACTTATGGGCCATATCGCCGAAGACTCGGAACCGCCACTCCCACATTAAAGACCTGGTTCGATGTTTGGCCTTGCCCAGTAATGCAGCCGACATATCTTCGCCGTCAGGCTTGATATTTCCTCCAAGTTTAACGCCGGCTAAACTGCAAACAGTGGGAAGCCAATCGACACCTGCAACGATACTTGTATCATCCACCTTACCGGCAGGAACATGACCGGGCCAGCGGACGATAAAGGGCATACGGATACCGCCTTCATATATGCTTCGTTTTCTTCCACGGAAAGGCCCCGCACTGCCAATACCACTATGGACGGCATTGCCAATATCAAAATCTTCAGGACCATTGTCGCTGGAAAAAGCAATAATGGTATTATCAGCCAGGCCCATCTCGTCAATCTTCCTAACCAGCCGGCCGATTTGTTGGTCAAGGTCGGTTACCGAGGCATAATATATCTGTTTTGCGCCCTTGTACGGCACACCGCGGGGAGCATATCGCTGGTATGGTTTCATCTGCTCATCGGTGGGATGGAGAGTAGCGTGAGGCACGAGGGTCCATACGTTTACATAGAAAGGTTTGTCGCGGTTGTTTTCGATAAACTCAATGGTCTTATCAACCATCTTGGCGGTGGATTTCGCCCTGAAATATGGATCGTTTGTGCCTTCCATCTGCGGCCCTGAAGATGTTCTGGTACTGTGCTCGTCGATGCCGTATTCGCCCGGCGTCGGAGCACCTGTGCCGGAGCCGAGATGCCACTTCCCGAAATGCCCGGTTATATAGCCGGCATCCTTAAGCAATTTTGTTACTGTAGGAACTTTGGGATCGAGCCAATTCGGCATGGCGCGGGCCTTGTTTTGCTTATGCGTTGCGAAATGGCCGTGAATACCGTGACGTGCAGGGAAATGACTGGTCATAATTGCCGCCCGTGAAGGTGAACAGACCGAGCCGCTGACATAAAACTGAGTGAAAAGTGTCCCCTTTTTAGCCAGCTCATCCAGATTTGGAGTTTTAATCTGGCGATTGCCGTAACAGCCGAGGTCACCCCAGCCAAGGTCGTCGGCGAAAATAAAAACAAAATTCGGTTTCCTGCTCTTTGCCGTATTTTTCCCGGCAAAGGCCCGAACCGGCAAAGCAGAAACTGCAGCCGTACCCACAGCTTTTAGGAACCGGCGCCTGCTGAAAATCATAGTATTAGATACCATAAACTATCCTCCAATTTTCACTTCCGGGTGCTTTCGCAACATAAAGTGATTGTTAAGAAATTTACAACCGTTCCATTTTACCGATTTTGCAAGGTCCTGTCAAAACACGATGAAAGCAATTAACGCTGGTCCTGAACAAAACGGCTTTTTTAATTTTTGTCATTGATTATCGCTTGTCCCGGCTCGGAATCCTGATTATAATAGCATTGTAGGATACCTATGAGAGGCTCGGAAATGGACAACCAAACAAAACTGGAGCTGTTCGATAATCCAAATCCTGAGCGGGATTACGTCATCACAATCAACTGTCCCGAATTTACAAGTGTTTGTCCTCGGACAGGCCAGCCGGACTTCGGCGAGATCATAATCGAATACCGCCCCGACAAGCTTTGTATCGAGCTAAAGAGCCTGAAGTTTTATATGCAAAGCTACCGCAATAAGGGCATTTTTTATGAAGCCCTGACAAACGACATACTGAATGATTTATCCGGTGCCTGTAAACCACGCTGGATGAAGGTTACTTCTCGATTCAGACCTCGCGGCGGAATGACCGCCGAAGTAGTTGCAGAATATAAACCGGATTAATAAACGAAGGTTTTGTCAAAGGTGATAAAATGGCGATAGTATTTCATTGTGAACACTGCGGCAAAAAAGTGGAAGCATCAGACGGTTCCGGCGGTAAAAGGGCCAAATGCCCGGCATGCCATAACAAAGTGTATATTCCCAACCTGGATTCCGGTGAAGAACTTAAACTTGCTCCGATAAATGGAGAGGAAGAAGAAAAGCAAAAAGAACTGATGAACGAAACATACAATCTCACACAGGAGATTTTGCTTGAGCGGGACGTCCCGGACGGTCCGTCCGGCAGCGGCAGGCCGGCAATAGAAATAAGCGAAAAGGAGCTGACGAAAAACATAATTCTGTACCTTAGACAAATGGCAAACGGAGACCTGGACGACGCTACAAGAACGGCCGAATCGATTGCTCCTTACGGCCGCCAGGCGATTATGATTCTTGACAAAATCGCCGTCAGTGAAATGCCGGAGCCGGAATTGGCTGATGTCCCGCCACAGGTGCTTTCAGGTCTGATAAGAAATCTCCGCACCCGAATAAGTTAAGCGAGAAAAAACTTTTTGAAGCCGGCTTAAACGTCCCAATAAAAACCCCCAATCTGTAAATCCACCACGATTTTTTCGGTCCACAAAATTTGATGGTCCGCCCATATCCCTCTAATTTGGCTGCAATGAAGATACTTCCTATATTTTATGTAGAAACGCAGTAACAACTTGATTTAACCTCATTTACAACTTGGAGAAACTTGGTATATGTCCAGCGATACGACTGTAGTGCATGTTACCCATGAGGCCGTGGGGAAGATTGGCGGTATAGGCGCTGTCCTGCAGGGTCTGTTCACATGCAATTCCTATCTTGACAAAATCAACCGCTCTATCATCATCGGCCCGTTGTTTACCATTGAAGGTTCCGTTTCGGAACGTCTTGGCGAGGACGGCGAAGTACTTTATTCGTCTATAGACGGATTTGTGAACACGGAATACGCTCAGGCTTTTCATAAGATTGAGAACCTCTTCAATACGGGTATAGTCTACGGTAGACGAACGTTTGTTGACGAGCAGACAGGCATAACAAACTCGCCCGAGGTACTGCTCATCGATGTAAAATACGTGAACAAGGGATTGGTCAACGAATTCAAAAAACGCATGTTCGAGGAATTCGGCGTCCAGAGCCTTCATTACGAGCACCTGTGGGAGTATGAGCAATATATCAGGTTGGCGCCTGTGGCGATGGCAGTGTTGAAAGCAATCGGTGCAGCTACCGAATCGACAACCGTTATTGCCCACGAATTTATGGGGATGCCGACGGCACTGGCGGCCATTCTCGATCAATCCTGTGATTATAAAACAGTTTTTTACGCTCACGAAGTTGCCACGATGCGGCGTATTGTGGAAGAACATCCCGGACACGATACGATGTTCTATAATGTTATCGAACAGGCCCACGAAGACAAGGTTTATGTCAACGAGGTGTTCGGCAGCCAGGATTCCTATTTCAAACACCCTCTGATAGAAGCATCGAAATACTGCGATTGTATATGTGCGGTCGGTGATTATGTTCTCCGGGAGCTTCAGTTTCTGGGGCCGGAATTCGAAAGGGCCTGTATCGACATAGTCTATAACGGCATACCGGCATATCAAATCAGCACCGCTGATAAACTCGCATCGAAGGCAAAGCTGCAGCAATATTGTGCCAATCTGCTGGGATACAAGCCTGATTATGTCTTCACTCACGTTACCAGGCTGGTCAGAAGCAAAGGCCTGTGGCGTGACCTGCGCGTGCTTGAACATATTGAAAAAGAGTTTCGAAAACAGGGCAAAACCGGGGTGCTGTTTTTGCTTTCCACGGAAGTAAGCCGGCGACGAAGCAGCGATATCGAGAAAATGGAATCGGATTATAACTGGCCTGTAGCCCACCGTGAGGGCTGGCCTGACCTTTCCGGCGGGGAGGCGGGACTCTATACGGCGATACAGGAATTCAATGCGCGAAGCCGCAATATAAAAATCGTCTTTATCAACCAGTTCGGCTTCGAACCAAGACACTGCGGCAGGAGGATGCCGGAAGATATGGAATTTATGGACATCCGCAAAGGAAGCGACGTGGAATTCGGCCAGAGCATTTACGAGCCGTTCGGCATTTCGCAGTTCGAACCGCTGGCTTTCGGAGGGATATGCGTAGTAAGCAAAGTTTGCGGATGCTCGGGATTCCTGCAGGACGTAGTCGATGTGGACAGCATCCGGAATGTTATTCTCGTCGACTATACCAATCTGGAAACTCAAAACAGCCGTGAAATCGAAGACCTCTTGCAGATTGACCGGTCGGTGCGCAACGGGATAGAGGCAAATGTAAGTGAAAAGGTCGCAAAAGAAGTTATAGCACGCCTGCCGCAAAATGAGTCCGACATTGAGGGCATGATCCAAACCGGCTTTGAAATCGCAAAGAACATGAGCTGGGAAGCGGCAGTTAGTAACTATCTGCTGGTGAGTTTGCAAAAGGCCCTCGACAAACAGCACAGCCATACCATCATACAAACATAGCCATTCAGCAGGCCAATTGTTAATATTCAAACGAAGCATTTGTTCCTCTCGAAATTGGGTTTGTTTGGGTTTGAATTGGGTTCGTTTTGGTGTTTTTTGGGCTAAAATTGGGTTCGTTTTGGGTTTGTTTGGGTTTGTTTGGCTTTGTTTTTTCCTAATTGACCAAGTGTCCATTTGATCGTAATCCTTTGTTAATACTTTATTTACGCACAACTTGACTTTTCGGAATTTGGCTTTGTTTTGCAAAAAAAGTTTATTTTTTCGTACTTGTTCTTTAGTACTGCTTATACCGTAGCTCGTAAGGGAAAATGTAAAACTGTGGAGGCCCTTCGGGCGGATTTTTATTTGCAGCCGGTTAAGAACGGTTTTTATTAGTCGTAAAGATGCACAAAAAGGCGCTTTATTTGTCATTTATGCACCAAAATGTTCGAAAATTTGCCTTTTCAGGCAATTTTGTAAGAGGTAATTGGTTAATGGTAATTAGGTGCTGAATCTTTACTTCAAATCCCCCAATTTAACTTTCCCCGGTTAGATAAAGCTTCGCTATCTCACGGGGCAAGCTACATAACTCTAAATTGTCGTTATTATTATACTAAACGTGGGCGGAATGTTCAATGAATAAAGAACTTTTTTCAAAAAAAAAAAAAATGAACACAGTGCCTATGGCATAAAATTTCACAGATTTTTACGGATTAGCACAGATTCTTCTTAGTCACAAAAAGCAAAAAATGCGCAAAAGATAACAAAAAGGGCTAAAAAGCGTTTTATAAAAGCATAAATAACTGGATTCCGCATCGAGTGCGGAATGACAGATGTGGGTTTGATTCAATTCGGGGCCAGATTTCTCGACTTCGCTGCGCTCCGCTCGAAATGACCAGTAGTGCGGAATGGCTGGTAATACAGCATTTCTACCGTAGGCCGCGATTCGCATCGTGCAGTGTCACGTAGGCCCGTTAGGGCCGGAGTGAGTAAATAGAATGCGAACCGCAGGTAGAAATGCGATTAAGGGGGATTGGAGGATTAGAGCAGTTGGATAGCCGGGAGGTTTTGACAGATGCTTACTATGGAGGTGGCGGAGGGGGTGGCGGAGGTCCAGTAGTTGTGAAACTCCAGAGGTCACCGGTGGTTTTGCCCCACTTATTTACTTCATCAATACGCCAGTAGTACCTCGTCCCTGTATACATTAACCCAGGGTCGAAGGACGTAGCGGTCTGATTACCTACGAACGGAGGCAAACTGGTTCTGCCGAAGTAAACATCGTGTGATATGGCACCAAAACCGGTCGTCCAGCTAAGATCGGCGTTTGTTCCGACATCCGTTGCGCCATCAGCGGGATTCGGATTGTCAGCCTTACCGTACTTAGCTAATTTTCCGCCACCTTCATATATGACTTTAATAACATCTGTGCCCTCGAATACGGTTGCATCTGTTAACTGTGCGGTGATTTTCAACTCGTTTTCACCAATTATGAGGATTCCCTGAACTTGTTCACGGCTAAACTTAGCTATCGCAACTTGCTCTTGCTCATTGATCAAAAGATGCTCAGCTTCAACTTGCTCCTGAAGATAAACACTGTTGGGATTGATGTCAGCAACATTGTAATCTTCGGGAAGCCAGAGAAAGGCTGTAATCCATTTGCCTTTACTCTTTAAACTGATAGTATTTGGAATAATCCTCGCACAGGTTGGTACCGGTTGACTGAACTCCAAGGCTCCCATGTCGATTCGGCCACCCATTATGCGCGGTTTGCCATTGAGGTCTGTTTGAGTATGACCGGAGACGTAGTTAGGATCACCGGTATCGATGCAAGGTGATGCCTCCAACAAATTATAATCTCCATCTACCCAGGAATACCATTCCCATTGACCCGGTACAACAAATAGTGGATCAGCATCAATATTTCCCACTTCCCAATTTAGAATAGAGCCAGTTTCTACATAAACATATTCAGTACCACCTTGAACATCACTAAAGCTGACAGTTATTTCAGAAGGTTGCTGCTCACTATAAAAGGACAAGTATATTTCATGTCCGTAGATGGCTTTATTATTCCACAAGATACAGTTTGTAAGAGTCGGACTGCTGCCTCTATCACTGTAAATCCCACCACCACGCTCTGCTGCGTTGCCCGTGAAGGTGCAATTGTCTACTATCGGGCTGCTGTCGATGTTGTACATTCCGCCACCGAAACGATCAGTCGAGTTGCCGTTGAATATGCAGTTAATTAATATAGGATTTACAGAACCACCAATACCAGCATAACCATTTAGCATTCCTCCTCCTCTCCAACGACCAGAGTTATGACTGAATGTGCAATTAATGAGTATTGGGATGCCGTCTATCACATTGTCTATACCACCACCTCCCATTGCTCCGTTACTCACGAATTTACAGTCAATAACCTGAGGACTGCTGCTCCAGTTGCCCATCCCTCCACCCCATTCTGCGCAGTTCCAAGTGAAAGTGCAATTTGTCACTGTTGGATTTCCATCCTTGTTGTACATCCCAGCACCTAATGCGCTATTATAACCTGCTGTAATCGTGAAGCCATCGAGGATCGCATTTGCATCAACATAGCTGCCGGTAACCACATGTATGCTGTTATCGTAACGACTTTGCTCTCTCCACATATCAGCGGGATTTGTAAGTTTGATGTCATCGCCAGCGAGGTCACCGCTGAGGATGGTTATATTCTCCTCAATATCCCGTACATTGGGATTTACTTCACGGAAGCCAGCGTAGCCGCCCTTAATAGCCACATCATTCTTGAGCTGGAATGTGGCTGTTTTGTCGCCGGGTGTGATTCCGGCGCATTGGTCGGGATTGTAGATGCCCTCGGCCACGCAGATCATATCGCCTGATTGTGCAGCAGCCAGCGCATCCTGCAAGTAGTTATAAGCATCTTCCCAGGATGAGCCGTCGTTTACACCGGGTGCGTCGTCGTCAACGTAGATAATTTTTCCTGCGAAGGTCGGGATTGAAGTCAGAAAGACGAATGCCACTATAAGCGGCGTGATTATGCGATTTGTTCCCGCACTCATTTTTACCCTCATAGTTAATAAACTTTACAAATACCAATATACCAAATTTAGATGTCGGAAGCAAGAAAATACGGTCAAAACTTGGTCGGATTTCGACTTTTTAGCCAAAAAATAAAGAAGATAAAAAAAAGATTTTCCTGGATCCCTGCCCCATGCTTCGCCAAGGCTTCGCAGGGCCAAGGCTACGACTTGAAGTGACTGGCGCCGGATCCCTGCCTACTGCCCCCCATCAGGTAAGGGGCAAGCTAAGAATTGCATTGCAGAGAATATGATTTGCGGCTATACTTTTTGGACGTTTGGCCGGTGATTTTTGTTATAAACAGTTGACCACCATTGAAGTTACCGGGCATGAGAAAGTCGCTTGAGAAGTGTGATAAGTATGCATAGTAGTTTTTTTTGCTTAGGAGGTCAAATATGCGTAAAAAAAGAATTGTTCTAAACCGACGGCGGTTTCTTAAAACCGCGGTTCAGGCCGGAGTATGCCTTGCCGTGCCTCAATTTATTCCGGGGACGGCCTTAGGCAAGAACGGCAGTGTGGCCCCCAGCGAACGGATAACGCTGGGCGCCATTGGAATCGGCAATCGCGGCCGTTACGTGCTGGGCTGCTTCTTACGGGAGCCTGATTTGCGGTGCATTGCCGTCTGTGACGTACGCGGCGACAACCGCAAGCGTGCCAAGGATCAGGTCGATGCCATCAACGGTGACAAGGAGTGCGCGACGTACATCGACATGCGCGAGCTGCTGGCGCGGGACGATATCGACGCCGTGCTGATAGCGACCGGCCCGAACTGGCACGCGACGGCCGCTACGATGGCGGCAAAGGCAGGCAAAGACGTTTACTGCGAGAAGCCCTGCACGAAGAACATCGCCCAGAGCTTCTTACTTGCGGATGTTTTTCGCCGGACGGGCCGGGTGTTCCAGGCCGGGACGCAACGCCGGAGCCTGCCCAACTTCGCATATGCAGTCGAACTTGCCAGGACGGGCAAACTGGGTCCGCTGGAGACGCTACACGCTCACCCCGGCGGCCTGGGAACAAAGATGAGCGGCTGGATGCCGGCCGAATCCGAACCGCCCCGAGAGCAGGTGGACTGGGACCTGTACCTCGGCCCGGCGGCCTGGCGACCCTACACCCGCAAGCTTATGAATGCCTTCCACTTCGAAAAAGGCGGTGGTCTGGTAGGCGGAGGGTGCCTGGAATGGGGCTCACACTGCGTCGATATTTGCCAGTGGGCGAACGACGCCGACGACACGGCTCCCGTGGAGTACGAGCCGGTGGGCAACCAGTTACATGCCCGCTATGCCAACGGCGTCAAACTCGTCATGCGTAACGACGGATGGCTGCCGCTGGGTTCGTGTCCGGTCCGTTTCGAAGGCAAGACCGGCTGGATTGAGACGGGCGACAACGCGGAATTCGAGGCGAGTTCACAATCGCTGCTGCTTCGCAGAGGAACCAAGATACCGGGCTACCCCGCCGACTTCCACGTGCGTGACTTCCTTGATTGTGTCAAGACGCGGGCCCTTACCCGAGCCAACGCCGTCGCGGCGTGCTGGGCGCATGTCGCCTGTCACGCGGCCAACATCGCCCTGTTCCTTAATCGCAAGGTCACGTATGACCCGAAGAAGAACGAATTCCCCGGCGACGAACATGCCAACCGGCTGCGTTCAGAGGCCCTGCGGGAACCGTGGCGAATATAGTGCCGGATATCTGGAAGGAAACTACTCAAACTAAGAGGACAATCATGATAATCAATAAACGATACTTGTGTTGGTGCATTGCTCTTTTGACAGCCGTATTGTGGACGGGAGCCTTTGCACAGAATCAGCCCGCTGAAGGGTACAAAGAAAGTGACCTGATACGTGTTCTGCAATCCGACGCGGCCAAGGGCGACAAAGCCATCACCTGCAAACGACTGGCTATCTACGGCTCCGAGAAATGCGTGCCCGTTGTCGCGCCACTATTGGCGGACAAGGAACTTGCATCGTGGGCGCGGATTGCGCTGGAAGCGATTCCAGGACCTGCGGCCGATACGGCTCTGCGCGATGCGGCATCGGAACTGAAAGGCCGGCTGCTCGTTGGTGTGATCAATTCGATCGGTGTACGCGGTGACGCAAAAGCTGTGGACATACTTACAAATAAGCTGAACGACGACGACATTAGTGTCGCATCGGCCGCTGCCGTGGCGCTGGGACACATCGGCGGCGAAAAGGCAGCCGGGGCACTGACGAAATCGCTGACCAATTCACAGGGCGAAGTTCGTTCAGCCTCAGNNAAGGCAGCAAAGGCACTGACTAAATCGCTGACTGATGCAAAGGGCGAAGTTCGTTCAGCCGCAGCACAAGGGTGCATTCTGTGCGCCGAGCAGTTCATGACACAAAACAAGACAGCCGATGCCGTCAAGCTGTACGACACGGTCCGCCGGGCGGACGTGCCCAATCAGAGACACCTGGAGGCAATCCGGGGCGCTATTCTTGCCCGTCAGTCCGACGGTCTGGAGCTTTTGATAGAGCAGTTGCAATCGGAAGACAAACAGAGATTCGGTATCGGTTTGCGTACGGCCCGCGAGCTTGGCGGCCGTAAGGTGACCGAAGCATTGGCAGTCGAACTGGACCGCCTGAGCCCCGACCGGCGCCCCCTGCTGCTGTTGGCAGTGGCGGACCGTAAAGACCCGGCCGTACTACCGATAGTTAAAAAGACAGCCCAGAGCGGTTCGAAGGACCTTCGCATCACGGCCATCAACATCCTTATTCGCCTGGGCGATGTCTCGTGCGTGCCGGTCCTGCTGAAGGCCGCGACCGAGGACGATACCGAGATGGAAAAAGCAGCTATGGAAACACTGGTCAGATTGCCCGGCAAAGATGTAGATGCCGACCTTTTGGCCCGCCTGCCGCAATCGAAAGGCAAACTGAGGCAGGTTCTTATTGAGTTAGCCGGCCAGAGGCAAATCAACGAGGCCCGCCCTGCTGTTGTCTCAAGCCTTCAAGGTAGTGATGCCGGGATACGTGTCGCGGCTGTACGGACAATCAGCATTATCGGCCAGGACCAGGAGGCGGCCGATCTCGTAAAGCTGCTTGAGAAGACCAAAAGCTCCAGCGAACGGACGGATATCAGAAAGGCCCTTCTGGCGATTAGCGGCCGTTGCGGGGCGAAATGCATTCCACACCTGAAACCCCTGACTGAGAGCCGGGACAACGAGCTCCATATAATCGGCTTGCGCGCGTTGGCCATCATTGGCGGACCCGAAGCGCTGGCGGCCGTCAAGTCCGCCATTGAGACAGCCGAGCCCACAACTCAGGATGAGGCCGTGCGTATCCTGTCGAATTGGCCGTACAACTGGCCTGACGACAGCGAGGCAGGGAAAGCCCTACTGAAGCTGGCCACATCGGCCAAAAAGATGCAGCATCAGGTGCTGGGCGTGCGCGGTTACCTGCAGTACATACGCGGCAATAAGAAACTGGGCAACGACCAAAAGGTGGCCAAAGTCAAGGAAACTCTGTCTCACATCAAGAGGTCCGAAGAAAAGCAGCAGGCCATCGCTGTTTTGGGAGAAGCTCCAAGCGCAAGCTCCCTGGAGTTACTGACGAGCCTCGCAAAGGACTCGGCTGTCGTCGAGGAAGCGTATTCGGCAATGGTGCGAATTGCCGCAAAAGATATCCAGGGAGTTTCCAAAGACCGGCGCCGAGAAGTGCTGCAAACGGTGGTTGCTAAATCCAGAAACAACGGCACAAAGCAGAGAGCACGAAAGGCCCTCCGTGGAATTCGGTAAGCGGGAGTACCGAGGAATGCCTTAGGCAAGATGATAACAGGAGGCCTGATAAGTGATTAAATTGAAAAAACTGTTTTTCGTTGTCAACGCCAAGTCGGTCATTGTGGCGGCGCTGGCGGTGATTTCAACATACTTATGTCGCCGGTTCCACCTGACAGCAGAGTTCCCCTTGACCCTCATAACAACGGCGGTCATCTTTCCGATAGTATTTTCCATAGGCGGAGCATACAAACGTCGAGAAAACGCCCTTCGAGAGTACGGCAGCCTGAAGGCACACGGCAGGGCCGTCTTTTTCGCGGCCCGCGATTGGCCGCAACAATCGGACGAAAAGACAAAAGCCAGGACAAGCACACTACTGGGAGACCTGCTTAAAGCCTGCAGAAAGCTGTTCACCGAGACAATCGACGAAATGCCGGGTAACGAAGAAGCCGTGTATAAGATATTCTCGCAATTGTCAAATCACATCATATCACTTAGAAACGACAAAGGTCTGGCTTCGGGCGAAGCCTCAAGATGCAATCAGTATTTAAGCAAGATGATCATCGCCTTCGAGAGCGTAAAGCACATCTACCAGTACCGTACTCCGCGTGCTCTGCGCCTCTACAGCGATATATTCATTGTCGTGCTGCCCATCCTCTACGGCCCGTATTTCGCCTACATCTCAAAGGATTTCTCAAGGGGATTAGAATACCTCCTGCCAATACTATTTAGCGTCGTTTTGGTGACTCTCGACCAAATACAGGAACACCTTGAGAATCCATTCGACCAAATCGGCGAAGACGATATTGTCATAAACGCCGAGAAATTCGTTTCCAGACTCGAACTCTAATCGGCGTCAATTGGAGGAGTGGTTTATTTTTGCCTGGCCCAGATATCTTTTATGGTTTTCTCCTGGCCGAAGCCGTTGGGTACGGCTTTTGAGGGTGTGTTGGCCCAGTACCA